>Ga0272441_10006502_pt1 | contig 19515 bp, 13 predicted proteins | sample SSMProp6N_FD_193582 | JGI IMG/M metagenome (GOLD analysis project Ga0272441, IMG submission 193582) | Marine sediment archaeal communities from Little Sippewissett salt marsh, Falmouth, MA, United States - SSM-Prop-6N | ecosystem: Environmental > Aquatic > Marine > Wetlands > Sediment ... | reverse complement strand
GTTGAGCAGGCACTCCTTCTTGAACGCGTCGATAGCGAAGGGGATCTCCGCCCCGTCGGGCTTGGCGATCGTCTGCGCCGCGAGATAGATCGTCAACCGGTACCCCTCGCACGCGCGCACGTCCTGGAAGAGCCCGCCGACGGTCTCGCCGGGAAGGACAATTGGCAGCACCCCGTTGTTGAAGCAGTTGTTGTAGAAGATGTCCGCAAACGACGGCGCCAGGATGCAGCGGAACCCATAGTTCTCGAGAGCCCACGGCGCGTGCTCGCGCGACGAGCCGCACCCGAAGTTGTCCTTCGTGAGCAGGATGCTCGCGCCCTGGTATCGCGGCGCATTAAGTTCGAAGTCCGGGTCAGGCGTCCCGTCATTGCGGAAGCGCCAGTCATAGAACAGGAAGTCCTCGTAACCGCTCCGCTCGATGCGCTTGAGGAACTGCTTCGGGATGATCTGGTCCGTATCCACATTCATCGCGTCCAACGGCGCGACAATCCCCGTCAATTTTGTAAACGCTTTCATGTTACTTGAACTCCCATGTGCGTATGTCTGCAAAATGCCCGGCGACTGCAGCGGCCGCTGCCATGGCCGGACTGACCAGGTGCGTGCGGCTCCCTTTGCCTTGGCGGCCTTCGAAGTTGCGGTTCGACGTGGACGCGCATCGCTCGCCCGGCGCCAGCACGTCGTCATTCATGGCCAGACACATCGAGCACCCCGGCTCGCGCCACTCGAATCCGGCCTCCCTGAAGATCGCGTCGAGCCCCTCCGCTTCCGCCTGCTTCTTGACCTGATTCGAGCCCGGCACCGCCAGCGCCTGCTTGATCCCCTCAGCGATCTTGTACCCCTTGACCACGGCCGCTGCCGCGCGCAGGTCCTCGATCCGGCCATTCGTACACGATCCGATGAACACCTTGTCCGGCCGTATGCTCGAGATCGCGATTCCCTCGTCCAAGCCCATGTACTCGAGCGCGCTTTGTGCGGCCGCCCGTGCGTTCGGGTCCGCGATCTCCGACAGCACGGGCGTCTTGCCCCCAATGCCGGTGACCATGCCCGGCGACGTGCCCCACGTCACCTGCGGCTCGATCTCGTCCGCGTTGACCTCGACCACCCGGTCATAGGAGCACCCGGGGTCTGACGCCCAGCCCCGCCACTCGGTCTCGAGTTCATCCCAGGAGGTGTCCTTGGGTAGATACGGCCGGCCCTTCAGGTATTCGAGCGTCGTGGCGTCCGGCGACACCAGCCCGGCGCGCGCACCGGCCTCGATGGTCATGTTGCAGACCGTCAGCCGCCCCTCCATTGTCATCGTGCGGAGCGCGTCGCCCGTGTACTCGATGACGTAGCCCGTGCCGCCGGCCGTGCCGATGATCCCGATGATGGCCAGGATCAGATCCTTAGCCGAGACGTGCGGCCCGAGGGCGCCCTGCACACGCAGTTCCATGGTCTTCGACTTCTTCTGCAGCAGCGTCTGCGTGGCCAGGACATGCTCGACCTCGCTCGTGCCGATGCCAAACGCCAGCGCGCCGAGTGCGCCGTGGGTGGCCGTGTGCGAGTCGCCGCAGACGATGGTCGCCCCAGGAACCGTCAGGCCTAATTCCGGGCCGATCACGTGGACAATGCCGTTGCACGGATGGCCCATGTCGAAACACGCGATGCCGAACTCGTTGCAGTTCGCCGCGAGCGCCTCGATCTGCTTTTTCGAAAGCGGGTCAGTGATCGGTTGCGTGCGGTCCGTGGTCGGGATGTTGTGGTCCATGGTCGCGAACGCCCGCTCCGGCCGCCGCACCGTGCGGCCCGCCAGCCTCAGCCCCTCAAAGGCTTGCGGCGACGTGACCTCGTGCAGGTAGTGCCGGTCGATGTACAGGATCGCTTCCTGCCCCGGGTCTTGATGGACGACGTGCGCGTCCCAGATCTTCTCATAGATACTCTTGGGCATACTCGACTTCCTCTTCATGCATTGAATTTCCGCAACAGGTCATCCAGCGCCTCGCGCAGGAGTTCCGCCTCGCCCACGCCTTCCCGCTTCGCGAGCCGCGACAGGCCGTGCAACTGCCCCTGCGCATAGTGCGTCGTCTTCGTGACCATCTTCTCTTCCCGCGCCAGGCAGACCTTGTTCGGCCCGCTCACCTTCGCCCGGTACAGCGCTTCATTCGCCTTGCGCGCGATCTCCTGCGCCTGGGCGCCGTCGTCCGGATACGCGGCCACGCCCGCGGTAACCGTCACCGATAGGGTGACGCCCCCGGCGTCCGCGTCAACTTCATGCTCGCCTCCAAAATCGCCGCGGGCGCGTTCCGTCAACAGGAAGGCCTCCTCCTTGTCCGCCTCGAACAGCACCGCAAAGGCATCCCCGCCGTACCGAAACACGGCCCCCGTGTCCGAGAAGCACTCCGCAAGGAATCCCGCGAGCAGCTTGAGCACACTATCGCCCACGGAAGGCCCATACGCCTCGTTCAAACGGGCAAAACGGTCGATATCCAACAACGCCATTGACACCGGACCCGAGTCCTTGCCCGCGTTCACGGTCCTCTCCTCGAACTGGTGCAGGAACGCCTCGTAACCCGGCAATCCTGTAAGTACGTCCTTCGCCACGCCAGTCTGATGTTCCATGCGACCACCCCTGCAGGTTTTTCTGAGGCCCATCCACTCAGTGCTATTTTGTAAATCCTATTTACAATATAACACCTGCTGAGACATATGTCAAGATGGTGCAAGCCTGGTGGTGCCAGCCTGGGGCTGAGCATCATGAACCCGATTCGATAAGGTGATTCCCCCGCCAAAAGCCGGAAGCACTTCATTTCTCGTCGCCGCAAGGAAATCAAGCGATTGTGCTAATCGCTTCTTTATGAGTGGTTTAGGTCAAGGAGATTGCCTAAGGTGGATTGAGGTCTCCGACGTCAATGGCCTTGCCAATCTCGAGGACCGCCAAGGCGCCTTCACTATGATGGGCGACCGCTTAAAGTGCAGTACAAAGCCCCAGAGCGAACCGTGGACGCGGGCAGTGTGGACGGCCGGGCAGACCTCTACTCGCTGGGCGTCATGTTTTTCATGTTGCTTGCGGGCAGACTCCCGAAGCCCGGCGAACGACTGACCGACGTCGTGCCCGGTCTTCCCAGAGAATGCGACGCGTTTGTCGAGCAGGCGATCGCCCCGTCCCCCGATGACCGCTTCCCCACAGCGCATGAATTCCGCCTCGCCCTCATGGACGCGTACCCGGCGAGCAGAAGCGAAGCTGAAGCCCCGAGCCCTCAACGGCGGCAGGCCCTATCGAAAGCACCGCCGAATGGCAGGATGCGCGCCTTGCTTTCGGGTTTGGCGAGGCTCGTGTTCGGCAGACGCAGCCCGCGCGAGGAGGCCGGTATTCGCCACTGACGAAGCCTCACGCTCCGGGAGTTCTCCGGGCCAAGCTACCCGAACCGTGAAGTAGCCACCGCATGAGTTCATGACACTGCGGCACTTTGAGTGCGTGGCCGTTCAACAGCTACCGTGAGCCCTTCAGTATCGCAACGAGGCACGTACTTCTCTACGCGTCGCGCATGGCGAAGGTGTCAATGTAAGCATCAATGAGGCGATACCCGTTTTCCGAGAGCAGTCGCCTTGCCGCTAACCGGTCCTCGGCCGAAAGGTGGATGTACTCGAAGTTGATCATCTCTGGAAAGACCTCAGCCGCGAACGCCATCTTAAGCACCTCGTAGTCAAAGCCTTCCACGTCCACCTGGAGCAGCGTGATTTGCTGGATATCGTGTCTGGCAAGCAACTCGCGGAAGGGCACGCTCGGCACCCGCACCTCTTCCACGTGGTCCTCCAGCTTCCGTTTGCGCGCCAAGGCACGCATCCGCCTTTCGTCGAACGTCGCCATGGCGTGCAGGTCGTCCTCCACAGGCGCGTCTGGCCGAAAGCGGAAGAGACTCACCTCGCCACTCTCTTTTGCAATAGCCACGTTATCGAAGACAAGTTGAGGCTCGGAGGCGTAGTTTGCCTTGAGTCTAACGAACACGTCTGGTAACGGCTCAACGAGGAGGCCCCGCAAGTGGTACTTGAGGATCAGCGACCGCAGAGGGTCGTGGCTCACACCATCATGCGCGCCGATCTGTACGAAGAAGAACCTCTCGTCGCATGTCAGCCTGTACCGCACGGCAAGCGCAAGGACGTCCACGGGGGTCTCGATGCTGGGTGCATATCGAACCACGTCATATCCGAAGCGCCGCATGATCGATTTGAGTCCATCTTTCAATGCTTCCATCGTTCTTCCTCTTCCCGGACTTGCATGCCCGGACGAACGCACTCTCCGGCCGGGGCGGTACCCGCAGTATGCCTTCGTCAGCGTGCGTCAATGGCCTCGCCGCGCTCGTTTCCGCCCGGTACGTAGGGCCGGGCGTCGATGATGTAATGCTTGTGCCCTTCGTTCTCGCAGAAGCCAAGGGACTGATAGAATTCCTTCTCCGCTGCATCTTCGAAGACCACGAACGAGAAGAAAAAGCAGCCTCTCCTTCTGAGTTCCTTGAGCAATGCAACCGCCATATCCCTGGCGATGCCGTGAGGATCGCTTTCGATGAAGCAGCCGTTTTGGAACTTGTTCTCCGCCTGATACCGGAGGTCCAAGCTCACCTCCACGATCTCCGCGTGGAGGCCGTCTTCGAGGGCGCGAGCAAAGCCGATGAGTTGGCCCTCATCATAGGCCGCCACCCACACCCCTTCATGCGTCAATACAACTTCGGAGCGCTCCTGGCCATATCCTTCCTCGCATATGCCGTTTCGCTTGTAGAAGTCGTAGAGATCTCCCTTCTTCGGCGGTGCGCAGATTCTCATCTCTAAGCCGGACGTGCACATGATCTATCCCTCCTTAGGACCGCTCCTCCCCGAGGACCTCTCGCACATACCGGCAATTCTCCGCGATTTGGTCCCGGTACTTGGGGAACATGCCGACGACGCAGGCGTCCTGAGGTTTGATGCCGCCGTAAACCGTGACAAAAGCTGCGCGCACCTGCTCGGGACTGCCGCAAAGGCGCGCGGCGCCCAGCACCTTGAAGGCCAGACACGTCTTCGGGGTCTGGCGGATGGTCTCAAGCATCTTGAATTTGTCGTTGTGGTCGAAGCGCTCGGCTTCTTTCGGTTCCTTGCCGGTCACGAGGGCGCTCTCGCGTTGCGTCCGGCTGATGTTGTACATGCAGGCCATGTAGAAATCGACGTCCCAGTCCTGCTCCTCGGCAAGCTGGATGACCTCGGGGATGTGTGAACACAAGCCCACGGCCACCCCCGTGTCGCGGATCGCTTTGCCCAACTCGATGACTTCGGTCATGTCGCCATCGAGGTAATGGCGGTCCGTGAACGTGCCGTGGATGTAGATAGCCAGCGCGCCGAAATCCGCCAGATGCCGCACGTGAGCGTGCAGGTCGCGCAACTCGGACGCGGTCTGCACGATGAAGTGCATCGTGCCTCCCTCCGCCCAGTACTCGCGGATGCACGCGAGCATCATGGCGTCGCCGCGCGCCTGGACTGCGTTGATCCCGTGCCGCTCACACGCGAACAGCGTCTGCTTGATGCGCTCGACCGTGAAATACGCCTCCATGTCGCGGCTCATTCTGTCGGAGAAATGTGAGTTGCCGCGAAAGGGATTGCCGCCAATGATGAGGCGTGTGATCGGTTGATCGCCCAATTGCACAGTGGGCAGTAAATCCATCGCAGGTCTCCTTTCCTATATTCTACTGCCCTTTGCGCGTCCGTCAAAACAGGGCAACGCCAGAGTGGGGTTGCCGCGGCTGTCCAGGCGTTGCGTCGCCTTGCCTTTCATCCCGCGCGCAGGATAGAACAACACAAGCCCATGGGCGGGATTGGCGCTCAACAGGAGGTCCTCATGAAAGAACTATCGATAACGGTTCGAGAAACGGCAGGTCTTGGTACGCTTCGGCCGGTTACGGGCGGGGTTCCCATCGCTGAAGGTGCGGCCCCAGAGGGTGTCGCATTCAGGCTGCTGGCGGAGGATAAAAACAGCGTGCCGCTCCAGACCTCCGTGCTCGGCCGCTGGAAAGACGGGAGCGCCCGGTGGGTGCTGCTGGACTTTCAGTGCAAACCGCAGCCGGGCGGTGAACGCGTCTACACGCTTGCTTGGGGGGAGGATTCCGGTCCGTCAGAGCCTGCACAGAGCGACGCGCCCGAAGTGGTCGTATGTCAAACCGCAGATGACCGGCCCGGACTTGCGTCCTGCAATGTGACCGTCTCGTTGGCGGAGGGGGCGCTCCTGCGCATCTCGGACTGTCTCGACGTCGCGTTCTCGCTGACCGACGCCGAAGGCCAGGTGTGCGAGGCCGTGGTCGAGGCCGCCGAAGTCGAGACGGCCGGCAAGCTCCGGTCGACGTTGTCGGTGGTGGGCGCGTTTCGCACGCCCGCGGGCGGCCGCGTGTTTCAGTTCCGGCTGCGGGCGTCGGTCTATGCGGGGCTGTCCTTGATCCGGCTCGAACCCCTGATTGTCGTGGATGCCGACGAAGGCATTCTCCAGCGCATTCGTGAATTGAAGCTGACGCTCGGGCCGCGCAACCCAGCGGGCTCGGTTCGCATTGGCGGTGAGCCGGGCTGGAATGGAAAGGCCGAGGCGGGTGAGGTGAGATTGCTCCAGACCGACGACCAGCACTACCGCTTCGAGGGCGCCGAGGGCGCGGGCGGCCAAGCGCCGGGATGGGCCGAACTCAGCGACGGCGACGGCAAGGGCATGCTGGCGATGGCGTTGCGCGCCTTCTGGGCGCAGTGGCCGAAGAGCATCGAGGCGTCTCCCAAAGGGCTTTCGATCGGGTTGTTCCCGCGGTTCCGGGAAGGGGACTTCGCGCACATGGAACCGTGGTACAAGCATCAGTATCTCTTCGGCGGCGATTGCTACCGGCTTCGCACGGGTCAGGCCCGGCGCTGGGACATCTGGCTGGACCTGGCAGGCGATGGCGCGTCGGTGGCCAAAGCGGCAGACGCGCCGCTCGTGCCTGCGGCGGACCCGGCCCAGGCCATCGCCACGGGCGTGTGGGGCGCCATCGCGCCGGCCGGCACGCCAGCGATGGCCGCGTATGACCCCTGGGCCGACAAGCTGTTCGAGGCCTACTGCCGATCCATCGAGACGCAGCGCGACTATGGAGCGATGAATTGGGGTGATTGGTTCGGCGAACGGTACGTGAACTGGGGCAACCACGAGTACGACACGACACGGCAGATTCTCATGCAGTTTGCGCGTACCGGCGATCCGAAGTACTTCTACGTGGCCGACGCGGCCGCGCACCACTCGGCCGAGGTGGACACCATCCATCACGTGAATGCGGACCTCGCCAACTATTTCTCGGACCACTGGTCCCGGAAGGGCTTCCCGCCCCGCAAGGGCATGGTGCATGAGCACACGGTGGGCCACGTCAGCGGGTTCTACAGCCCCGAGACCATTCGCGAGCTGTTTGTCGAGAAGGGCGTGGGGTCTTCGAAGAACCCCTATCTCTGCATGGACCCGTTCAACCTCGGGCATCTGTGGACCCAAGGTACGGCGCGCCATTACTTCCTGACGGGCGACCCGTTCTTGAAGGAAACCGTCGCGCTGATCGCGGACAACCTCGCCCAGCTCGTCGAGGACGGCGAGTACGATTTCGCCATCGGGGACGCGCATTGCGGCAGGACGTTTGGCTGGCCGCTGTTGGCCTTGGCCGGGGCGTACGACATCGGATTGAACGAACGCTACCTCAACGCCATGAAAGCGCTCGCGGACCGCATACTCCCCCGCCAGGACCCCGTGTGCGGCGGGTGGCTTTACAAGCTTTACCCAGGCCACTGCCTGTGCACGACCCAGAAGCACGTGGGCATGGCCGGGTTCATCACGTCGGTGCTCATCAACGGCCTCAGCGAATACTACTTGATGACGGGCGACGAGCGGCTCCGCGACGCCCTAGATCGCGCCGTGACCTTCCTCGACAACGACACGTGGCGCGAGGGATGGCGCGACTGGCGGTATACGTCCTGCCCGGCGAGCAGCAAGATGAACCAGCCGGGCGTCACCATACTGGCGCACGTCAACGGTGTCCGGATTGCCGGCAATCCTGAGCATTTGCGCGTTCTGCGCGTGGCCTGGGACGCCAAATTCAAACGGCTGCTCGAAGAGCCCGAGAGCGTGGGTATGGGCAAGACCTTCACCTTCACAATGTTGGGCTGCGCCGAGGCTATTGGCCTGCTTGCCAAAGAAACGGAAAAGGCGTGATGCCGCGTTCGCGCCGCGCTGGCGCACACGCAATCACGGCAGCGCCGCCAATTCGTTGCGCTTGTCGCGGATCGGGCGGTAGCAGTGCGCGTTCATCAGCGCCACCGCGCCAAGGTCGCCATGGTCGCGGGCGACTTCCGCCCACGCACTCAGCGCCACGCGGATGTCCTCGTAGGCTTGCTCAATCGCCTGGAGTGCCTCGTTGCGATCCCCGCCCTTTTCGGCGGCCCCCGTGGCGCCGAGGTGTTCGGCGGCGTCGAGGTACTTGACCGCAAAGGTGAGGCGGCCCACCAGGTAATCGAGCCAGCGGCGGCCCGGCGGGCTGCAGTGCTCACGCGCGGCGCGCATCTTCTCCAATGCGTTGCAATACTGGACGTGGTCCGCTTTGAGTTCAGCGGAAAGCCCGCCGCTGCCATAGTGTTTCATCATCATTGAGGGCACCGGAAAGCCGAATCCCAGGCCGTGTTCGTCGAGGCCCTTGGTGATGGCCTCGATAATGTGGAACGCTTCGAGCGCGGGGGCGACGCTTGCCGCGCCACACGCGTGTTCCACCAAGTCGCGGTATGCCGTCTCGGGCGTGACCGCTGGATCCCAGCTTGCACGGGCCAGGTAGTGCACCGTCGGGTCCAGGTCCCCCACGGTCCAGTACCGCGTGTAGAAACCGCTCCACCCGTGGGCGCGCAGCTCTTTCATCAACTCGTGGAGCGACCCGGTGGCCAGTTGCGGGAGCACGCCGACATTGTCGTCGGCCAGCGTGAAGATGAGGTTCGAGCGCAGGCCTTCCGGGGGAGGCTGCCGGAGTAGCCCCCGCTGGCGAAGCTGCCGGCTGGCCGTGTAGTCGATGAAGCTGAGCACCTCGCCGCCGGGCGGCAGCATCTTCGCCAGCAGCGGAAACAACTCGGCGACCACGCCGTTATACACGAGCCTTGCATCGGCGCGGCCGCCCGGGCGATCGAGGAGGACCTTCTCTTGTACGAGTGCGTCGAAGAACGCGAGCGACGCAAGGTCTCCTTTGAGCATGGTCTCGACGCGCCCGCCCCCGCCCGGGAACCCCGTGCGACTGCGTGCGCGCGCGCAGAGATCCTCGTAGCTGCCCAAGTCGCTCAGGCCGTATTTCGCGTCCAGCGCGCCGTAGGCCTGCTCCGCCTGTTCGGTCCAGCCGCGGTGTTCGGGCATGCCAACATGGATGTACTCCGCGTCCGGATAGGTCTCGACGTAGGCGCCAAAAATCGTCGCCACCATGTCTTGAAGGAGTGGATCGTCCATGGGCTGGTCTTTGCCGGGTCCGGCCGTAAGTCCGCCCAACTGGTGCGCAGGCTCCGAGCCCGGCAGCACCGTCATAAACTCCTTGGGCCACTCGAAGGGCTGAATGGCCAGCCCGGTTTCCATGCCCAGCGCCTTGGCCTCGCGAAGGATGCCGTGCGCAAGGTGCCTGGCCCGGTCAACGAGTTCTTCGGGAGACTCCGCGCCGACGAACTCGGGATTGGTGAATTCGCGCACGCCGTGGAACTTCTCCTTGCCGACCGTGTCGTCGTCGATAGGATACCGTTCGCCGAAGAAGAGCGTTCCCGGGGGCTTCTCCATCCCCTGGAACGTGTAATGGACGAACGGCTGGCACGGCCAAAAGGAAAGGAAGATTCGGTTGAACTTCATCTTGGCGATCTGGCGGAGGAAGCGTTGGTTCTCTTCGAGGCTCCACGAGACCGGACCGTCCGCGAGGTCGTTCACGAGGCGCCAGCAGCGGATGCGCATGTTGGGCTCGATATGGATTTCTTCGTCCGGAAGGCGAAGGCCGGCCGTCTTCTCGGGAAGCACGTCGCCGTGAACAAGATACCGCACGCCCCAGCGCTCGACCAACTCATACACCGCCCAGAGCACGGCACGCGGGCTCCCGCCCGTGACGAGAAGCCCGTTGATCCCGTCGCGCTGGGTCGGCCGCAAAAGCAGTCCCTGGTCGCTCAGCTCCGGCAGCGGCCTGTCGCCACAGACCTCCTTCACGATAGGATTCGTAGCCGGACGCCCGACAAGGAATACCGCTCCCCCGCTGTCAGGCACCCCAGTTGCCGGCGTGACCGCGATGCCGTGCAGTTCATCAAGATAGCGGCACAACTCTGCGGCGGCGAACCGCTCGAGCTCGGGTGCGCCTTCGCCGACTACGACGCCCGCACCAGGCAGTTCCGCCGGGGCCGCCGCACACAGGCCGATCTGGACGAGTACCAATAGAAGCGCCATTGTGCAACCTTTCCGTTCAGGTCATTCTGACGCCGGAAGGTATACAAGAAACCACCGGATCCGCGCCACCTTAAACCGGAGAGCGAGGGTCGTGCTGCCCGGAGGCAAAGCCGTGGACTGCTTGACGAGGACGTTGAAAGGCCCGGCGGATCAATGATTCAATGACGCAACACGTCCAAGTCTCATTCTGTAGGGAGCACGCCAATGCAAATGTCCACGACCCGTCCGAACATCGTCTTCATCCTGGCCGATGACATGGGGTACGGCGACTTCTCCGCGTTCAACGCCGGGCTTTCGAGCACGCCGGCGCTCGACGACCTCATGAAGGAAAGCATCTGTCTGACGCAGCAGTTCACGGCGTCGCCGGTATGCAACCCGTCGCGCGCCGCCTTGATGACAGGCCGGTATCCGCACCGGACCGGGTCGATCGATACGCTCGAGTGGCGCGGGCTCGAGCGGCTGGCGCTCCGGGAAACCACTATCGCCGACGTGCTCAAGGCCGCGGGTTATGCGACCGGCTTGGTCGGCAAATGGCACCTGGGCGCTTTCGACATGCGCTACCACCCAAACAACCGCGGGTTTGACGAGGCCGTGTGTTTTCGCGGCGGCATGCACGATTACTATAGGTGGCGCCTCGAATACAACGAGACCGTCCAGCGCGCGGACGGACGGTATCTCACGGACGTCTGGAGCGAGGAGGCCGTGCACTTCATCGAGCGGCACAAGAGCGAGCCGTTCTTCCTGCACGTCACGTACAACGCGCCGCACACGCCGCTGCAGGTGCCGGACGAAGAGCGCACGCCCTTCGAAGAGACGGGCAAGTTCACCCGTGCGGTCAGCGCCGTCTATGCCATGATCCACCGTATGGACCGCGGGGTTGCGCGCATCCTGGACACGCTGAAGCAGCACGGCATCGAAGAGAACACCATCGTCGTGTTCACCAGCGACAACGGGCCCCAATTCGGCGGGCAGGGCGAGGACTGCACGGACCGGTTCAACTGCCAGTTCAACGGCGCGAAGGGCTCGGTCTATGAAGGCGGCATCCGCGTGCCGCTCCTGATGCGTTGGCCGGCCGGGCTCGAGGGCGGGCGCCGGTTGGACTCGATGGTGCATTTCTGCGATTGGTTCCCGACCTTGCTCGACGCGGTGGGCGTGGAGGTTCCGAAGGAGCCCAAGATCGACGGGGTCAACGTCTTGCCGGTCTTGCAGGGCGAGCGTGGCAAAGTCGAGACGCGGCGTTTCTGGCAGTGGAACCGCTACACGCCGCTGGTCACGTGCAATGCGGCCATGCGCGACGGGGACTGGAAGCTGGTTCGGCCCGCGATCAAGGAGGCGATGGCGGTACCGGACATCCAGTGGCTCGAGGTGTCCATGTATGAGCCCGAGCACTTCATCACCAACGGCGTCATTCGCGGACCCGACCCGCGGCGCGAGGTCCCGGCGCCGCCACCCCCGGAGTTGTATAACATCGCAGAGGACCCGCTGGAACAACACAACCTTGCCGATCGGCATCCCGACCGCGTGCACCGCATGCTTTGCGACCTCGATACGTGGTTCGAGGACATCGAAGCAGATCGGGCGAAGATTGATGATGAATGGTAAGCGCAGGGCCGGGCGTTGGGCCTGCAAAGACTCCCCTATGGCAAGAGGCAGGGCTCGTCTGACCCGGGCGGCAAAAGATAGACGCGTGCGAGCCGCATCAGGTATACTCGCGATGGAATCTTGCCTCTCAGGCGTCCAAGTCGAGAGGACCTTCGAGGCAGCGCGGAGGACGATGCCCATCGACCGCCTCTTTGGAGGGCGCGCTCGCTTGACATGGCCTGGCTTAAGGGAAAACACCGATGCGTGTTGTGTTTTACGACTGTGGTTTTGGCGCCTTGGGGGTTCAGTACCTGTTGCGGGTGCTGGAAACCGCGGGTCACGACGTACAGGTGTTCTTCGATCAATCTTTCTCGCGAGACTACTTGGCGCAGGATCTCTTCCTCAGGGACTTCCTGAGTCTGACGCCGGAGCAGGTCCGCGACAGTATTCTGGCGCTTGATCCCGAGGTGCTGTGTCTGTCGGTATTCTCGTATACCTATCAACGGAATATGGCGTTGGTTCGGGTCTTGAAGGAGGCGAATCCGAACCTGATTGTTGTCTGTGGCGGTTGCCATGCGACTCTCCTCCCCGAGGTCGCGCTGGAGAATGAAGGGTTGAGTTTCGTGGTCGTGGGAGAAGGGGAAATCTCGCTGCCCGCGCTTATGGACGCTCTGGCGAATTCGGACGTGGCCACGGTTAAGGCTCTGCCTGAAGATGCGCTCCCAGGTGTTTGGAACGTCCACGATGGTGCGGTGATGGCGCGCGGCCTCTCTCCGATCATGCGCGATCTTGATCAGATCCCGTTTCCCGACAAGACGCAGCACTACGCGGCCAATCCTTCTCTCCGTGCATTCTACTCGGTTGTTGCGAGCCGGGGCTGTACGTATGCGTGCACGTACTGCAACAGCCCGTGCTTGCGTGATCTGCACCGCAAGTACAATGAACCGTATTATCGGCTGCGCTCCGTGGAAAACGTCATCGCGGAGATCGAGGCGGCCGTGGCGCAATTCCACCCCCGGCACGTTGCGTTTCTTGACGATGCCTTCGGGGTCAAGCGGCCGTGGCTGCGGGAATTCGCCAGCCGCTACAAGGAGGCCATCGGCCTTCCCTACGATGTCGAGACGAGTCCGGCCAGTCTGGATGCGGAGGCGCTTGATCTGCTTGCCGGCAGCGGCTGTGTCAATGTGGAAATAGGTTTTCAGTGTGCGAACGCAACCGTGCGACGTGAGCTCTTGAATCGCCACGAAACCAACGAACAAGTCGAGGCCTTGATCCGGGGCGCCAAGAGCCGCGGCATGTTTGTGGAACTCGATACAATTGTGAACCTGCCGGGAGAGACCGAAGAGCATATCGAGGAAACACTCGAGTTCATCCGCGCTACACGCCCACACTTGGTGAACGTTGGGTTCCTGCAGTACTTCCCCAAGGCGCCCATCACGCAGATGGCGCTTGACCAAGGGGTGCTGAACCGCGAAGACATCGCCCAAATCGAACGGGGAGGAAGAGTGAACTCGATGAGGCTTCTATCTCAATCGGGGCTGGGAGCGCGGTACCGCGTTCTTCCGTTTCAGGTGGCGATTGCCTGCCGCCTGCCGCGATGGATCTCGGGCAGACTGATCCCCTTGGTTCGAACGCCTATCTTGCGTAATGTGTTTTCTTTCTTCGCCTCTCCTTTTCTTTACGCATCGCGCATACGCGTGAGCTTGATGGATAGACGCCAGTTCTTTCTTCGCCGCCAAGTGATTCGTTCCCTGTATGCGGCGAGGTGGGTGTTGGCAAGGAAGCTGCGTGGTGTTGCCCGGCCGTAGACGGCCGCGCGCGGGGCGTGTTGGGAGTTCTTGGATGAAGCGATTGCGGGTTTTTTTGGCGAACGTTGGCGTGAGACCGCGTTTCTACCCGGTGACCACGCCGCCGCTGGGCATCATGTATATTGCCGCGTATTTGCGTTCGAAACTCGACGTAGACATTCGGATTGCGGACCAGCGGTTGGACAATTGCACGAATGAATACCTTGTGCGTCAGGCGGTTGATTTCGGGGCGGACGTGGTCGGGCTGTCCGCGCTGACGGCTACGGCCCACTATCAGAGGCAGCTCTGCCAGGAGATGCGCGCGGCCCTACCGGAAGCGTTGATTCTTCTCGGGGGCGCGCACGTGGGTTCGTTCGGGGCGAAAGCGCTGGAGGGCACGGCGGCCGACGCGGCGGTTCCCGGCGAAGGCGAGAGGGCGTTCGAACTGATCCTGCGCGCGCATTATGATGGGGGCAGTCTCGCCGACGTTCCCGGGATCTGTTGGCGCTCTGCCGAGAAGGAGGTCCTCACCAATCCTGGCAAGCTGCCGGTCGTGGACGATGTGGACTCGCTTCCCTTTCCGGCATACGACCTGATCGACTTGCCGCGCTATTGGCAGGGGCACCCAAACACGCCGATACCCAAGCTCAAGGCGATCTCCCTGTTCAGCAGCCGGGGCTGCCCTTACGGGTGCTATTGGTGTCATCATATTTTCGGCAAACGCTTCCGCGCGCATTCCGCTGAGCGCGTTGTTGACGAAATCGCGTATTATCAAAAGAAGTATGACACGGAGGACTTTGAGTTCGTGGACGACGTCTTCAATTTCGACGGCACGCGGGTGCTGGCCGTCTGCGACGCGATTCATGGTAGGAATCTCCGCACGAATCTGATGTTTCCCGTCGGGCTTCGAACGGACATCCTCACCGAGGAAATCATCGATGCCATGACTTCAACCGGTCTGCTGTTCTGTAGCTTTGCGCTCGAGTCGGCTTCCCCCAGAATCCAGAAACTGGTGGGCAAGAACCTGAATATTGATCGGTTTCTGGAGAACGTTGAACTGGCCGCTAAGCGCCGCGTTTTCACCGATGGCTTCATGATGCTCGGGTTTCCGACCGAAACGGAGGAGGAGATACGGCGGACGATCCGCGTGGCGTGTGCTTCGGCGCTTCACACAGGCTCATTCTATTCGGTCACGCCTTTCCCGGGCACGAAGCTCTTCGATAGCGTCATGAAGACGCATCCGGAGAAACTCCAGGACATCTCCTACGAGAACATGGATTACAGCCGCCTCAACGTGAACCTCTCGGAAGTCCCGGACAAGGTGCTGTTTCAATACCAGCGCAAGGCGACCCGGAGGTTCTATGGGAATCCCCATCGCCTCCTTCGCATACTGCGCGACCATCCAAAGCGGCACCTGATTCCAGCGTACGCGCCGCTACTGCTGCAGCGCCTCACAAAAGGGCTGTTTCTTGGTCCCTGACCGCCCAACGCCGGCTAAGCGCAGGACACGCGGTCTGCGTTGCTCCATCGGACAACCAGTTTTCGGGCCTCGCGGCATCTGGGTCTTCAGGCAGCGCGTGGAACAGGCTTGGGCGTTCAGGGGGACGGCACCCGCATGGTGTGAGATTTTAATAGTATGAAGAGCAGGCGCATCGAGCCGAGGGGGAACCGGAGCGCGCGGTACAGTTGGCGCCAGAACATTACCGGCCTCAGGTAGAAGCGCCTGTACAGCAACCGCTCGCGCCTCGCCGCGTTCCGGCTGATGGACTCATCTTTGAACCGGCACTCATAGGGAACGAGGCTGAACACAATATCATCTCTTGCCTTCTCGAATAAGGGCGTGCCGGCATAGGGTGTCAGCCGGTTCACCCCGATCAGGTCCAAGGGCGAGGCCAGCACGTTGCGCACTGTCTCCTGGAAATCCTCCTCGGTTTCGACGGGTGCGCCCAACAGGATGAAGCCAACGCTCTCAATGCCGGCCTTGCGGATGAGCGCCAGCTTGGCGTTGAACGTGGCAGGATCGGCCCCTTTGTTGAGGTAGTCGAGCACCCTTCGTGAATAGCTTTCCACGCCAACCAGAATCCGCGCGCATCCCGCGCGCTTCATCCAGCTCAGCATTTCCGCGTCAAGCGTGTCCACGCGCGCCAGGCACGCCCACCGGACCGAGATGCCTTGATCGATCATGCCCTTGCAGATGGCGATCACGCGGGGCTTGCTGATCGTGAAGGTATCATCGAGAAAGCGAATGACGCGCACCCCGGCGCGCACAAGGCCCTTGGCTTCGGCCAACACGGTTTCGGGGCTCTTCTGAACCACCTTGCGGCCGTAGGTCGTGGTGCAATAGTTGCACTGAAACGGGCACCCACGGGCCGTGAAGATGGCGCCGCACGGCCCCCCCACCATCCCCTCTTCGTACTTCCGCACATCCAGGAGGGTGTAATCGGGGAAAGGAAGTTTGTCGAAGTCTTGGATGCGTTCATGGGGATTGACGAAGAGCATCCCGTCTTCCCGTCGTCCGGCCAAGCCAACAATGGTGTCCACGTCCCCGCCGCTGTTCCTGGTCCTCAAGTACTTGGACAAGGTGACTTCCGGCTCGCCCCGCAGGATGAAGTCCACCCGGCTGATTCCGAGGATTTCTTCCGAGAGAACTGTCGGATAGAAGCCAAATACGATACACGTCATCTGCGGAAACGCCGCTTTGATGCGGTCCATGATGGCTAGGTCGCTGGCGACCGAGTCGATCCCGATGAGGGAGACCACCGTATCCGGGTTCTCTTGGGCGAGGAATGCGTGGAGGGTTGCCTCCTCGCATTTCTCGGCAATGGCATCCAGAAAGCGGACCTCCGCCTGGCTCCATTCGCGCGCGCACGTGGCCAATTGCAGCAGTTCATGCGGGGGGAAGAAGAAGATCGGCGTGTACCCCATGCACATGTATCGTCGATCCACCGGGGCCTTGTATGGCAGATTCAAGAAGACGACCTTGGATCGTTGTAACTGCACCTTCAGACTATCCCTTTCTCGCGTATGTCTTACGTCGTGGCGTTGCGGCGGGGTCGCGGCGACCCGAGCGGAACCTGATTCGCAAACCAAAACGGTTACGTCTCAATGATTCAATCTCTCAATCTCTCAATCTCTCAATGGTTCAATCCCTCACAGCGATGGGATCCGCGGCACTCATCCCGGGGTCCGGGGCATCGCCGTCGGGGAACTGGGTCACGAACAGCCCTCGTAGCGCGGGATAGGGGAAGCCCATCCCTGCGAGACGCTTCAGTTGCCGTAATGCGTTCTCTGCATCGGGTACTTCGTAGAGCGCATGGATCAACTCACCGAACAGAAAGTCAACCACCGTATCCAGGGCGAAGGCTTCATGAAACGCATCGAGCGCGGACGGGATATCCCCGCTCGCCGCGAGGGCCACTCCCAATGCGAAGTGCCCAGGCCCAAACGCCGGCTGCAGGCTGACGGACCGCCGGCCGCAAGCAACGCCCATCTCATACTCGGCCTCTTCCGTCAAGAGGAGAGCGAGGGTGAGATAAGAGTTCTTGCTTAGGGGAATCGGGACGTCGATGACGCGCTCCAAGGCACGGATGGCCTGGCGTTTCTCTTCGGCCTTCAGTCCGTCCAGCCCCAAGTCCTTGAGGATAGCATCGTAGTCGGTCAGGGTGGTTGTCAAGCCCTCGGGGAAGGCCCCGGCCTCCCCTCCGCCTGGACCCTTCTGTGCGAAGCAGCACAGGAGCAAGCCCTGCATCCCGGGGTAAAGCGCATAGGATCCCTCGATTCCCAAAGGCCCCAGGCGCGCTGCATACGCCTGCTCGAGCGTCTGCGGATCAAAAAAGGGCATCTCGATGACGGCCCAGACGCGGCCGGCTTCCTCGCCCGGCCGGGCCGCCCTGCGGTGTCTCTGGAAGAACGCGGCCGTCTTGTCGCACACGGCCGCGTTCGTGTGCGCAGAGATCACGGGAATGGTGTGGCCGGTTTGATTGGCAAGGAAGGTATCGCGTGCCCAATGGATGATCCCTTTGACGAGGATGATGTCCTCGGGCGTCTGCTGGGACTCGATATGCTGCGCCACGGTCCTCCACTGCGAGCGGGACACGCCGGGCAGGAACAATGCCAGCTCAAAACTGAGCAACCCCACGAGGGCGACCAGAGCGACCTTGCGGAACACGGGGCGCCGAATCGAGGTGATCGCGCCGGCCGCCACGAGATACAGCGCCACCGAAGAGTAGGCGGTGTGCCGCGTCTCGACGCATGGCCGCCACACATACGACAGGGTCACCAGCAAGATGACCGGCAAGAAGGCCGTCCCGAGGAGCAGTACCGGGGCCGCCTCGCCCTGACGCCAGCGGGCGACAGCCTTGGGGAGGGCCCAGAGCGCCAGCACGCCAAACAGCGCCATCAAGGCCACGCCCATGGCCGGTCCCCAAGTCTCGTAACCTGGAAACAGACGGGTCCACGCGGGCGCCGAAATGGGGAATTCGCCGCTGTATCTCGTTACATCGTCGCCCACCAGGTCTGCAAGGACCCGCCCCACGCCCGGCAGGGTGAAGTGGTCGAATTCCGGCTCCCAAATGGTGGCCAGGCGTGGGCGCAGCCAGAGGTACGGAGGAAGCACTACAGGCGCCTGGGCCAAGGCCCACAGTGCGGCGCGCCGCAGACCGTTGGGCCGGACACCCAGGAGGTACAGGATCTGGGCCGGGATGAGGAACGCCATGAAGGCCTGGGTCCACAAGAGCGCCACGTTGACCGCGAATGCTGCCCCCCACCACCACCGCGACCCCTCTTGCGCGCGCAGCAAGGCATAGGCGCCCAGAAAGACCAGCGGCACGCACAATCCGTAGGGCCGCATGGACTGGGCATGCCAGATCTGAAATGGGGAAATCGCAACGCACACGGCGGCAATCCAGCCGGCCCGCTCGTCAAACACCCGCCGGCCGAGCGCATACACGAGAGGAATGCACGCAATCCCGCACAGAATCGTCAGCATCCGTGACGCAACGAGCGAGATCCCGAAGATCCGGCTCCATGCGTAGAACACGACATAATACAGAGGGACATTGTCCGGCCCCCAGAACCGGATCACGGAGACGTATGTGCCGAGGTCGGGCACCGACAACCAGAAATAGTTGCCCTCATCGCACCACGCGGATTGGTCCCCCAGCCGATAGGCCCGCAGAAGGAAGGCCAAGGCCATGATCCCCCCAAGCAGAAAGGCCCGGCCCGCGAAGCGGGCGCAATTCGAGCGCACAGCCTCAGGGCTCGTCCGGGTAAAGACAGCATTGGATTCCATGGATGCTATGCCTTGTCGCATTCAATGCCCACCCCCGAAGAAGCCCGCTTGGGTAGTGGGCGGTTGCGCGCGCCCACCGGTTCCCGGGCCGGGAACGCCTGGTGTCTGATGGCTTTCATGGGGGACTCGAACGGGCGCAACACGGGAAGCGCATGGTACACCGGCGATGAGACGGGCCTGCAACCTCAACTTCACTCACTGTAAACATACCAAGTCTGAGCGCATATTGGCAACGTCAGCAGGCGCCATTCTCGAAATGCACACCGGTGGATTCTGCTGGCCGGCAGCGCCCGTCAAAACCCATGTCACCCCACCCGCACGGGGAAGCGCTGGAATGCAAGAGCGACATCTGTCCGCAAATTGGTTGTTCACCCCAACGGCATGGGTGGTGGGGCGAGCGTCCTCGCGAGCCGGGTCCTTGG
>Ga0272441_10006501_pt1 | contig 19520 bp, 10 predicted proteins | sample SSMProp6N_FD_193582 | JGI IMG/M metagenome (GOLD analysis project Ga0272441, IMG submission 193582) | Marine sediment archaeal communities from Little Sippewissett salt marsh, Falmouth, MA, United States - SSM-Prop-6N | ecosystem: Environmental > Aquatic > Marine > Wetlands > Sediment ... | reverse complement strand
CGGCTTTGCACTCCGCCAAAAAAACAAATCAAAGCAGAAGTAGCGGAAAGGGAGGAAAAATTATGAGAAAAGCAATACTTGCACTAGTAGTTGTTGGTATGTTTATCGGTGCCAGTGGAGTTGCACTCGCAGGATCACAAATGTGGTCAATGTTAGATGCACAGGGTACAACAATGTATAACTCTAGAACTATTCATGGTGGCATTGACTGGCAAAGAACTGGTGATGTAGAATCTGGAAATTGGTATATTGAACAAGATAAAGGTGGAAAGGAATATCATTTTTGGTTAGATGAAACAGTACATAATACTGGAAATCTAAATTTAGCTAGATATGTAAATGCACCGGGTGAATGGGATTTACAAGAAACCAAAGATATAGTTGCAGATGGTGAAACATTAATCTGTAAAGATTTACTTTGGAAAACAAATTGTAGATCAGTTTTTGATGGAACAACAGAACTAGCACATCCAACAATAATGAATATAGATATTCTTTATGAAGATGATACACCAACATATGATCATGAAGCATATTCCATAAACACAAATGATGGTAGTAATGTTGGAGATGACCCATCTTACTCAAACTGGGGATATTTCACAAGAACAACTCAATCAGATAACAATATGCATTATCATCAAGCAATTGGAGATAATCTAGATCCATTATGTGTTATACCAGAACCACCTATATGTGATGGATATTTCTGGTGTGGACAATAAAAAAATCTGCTGAAAATGTAGATAATAATTTAAAACTTGGTTGAGGAAAAATAATTGCCTCAATCATCTAATATTTCTTTGAAAAAAATCAAAGAAAAAAAACACATGATAAACATGTTAAAAAAATATCAAAAATATGGGATTATAATCCTAATAATATGTATGTTTACGCTTACGTCGAATGTGACCCTTGCGGGTACTTCGATTCACTCAAGGTTGGTAACAGGCGGAGGCAAAACAGTCTTCACAAAAACTGTTAACAACCAAGAAATAAAAATTGAAACCGATAAATCTGTTGAAATAGTTTCAACAGTTGAAAACAATAAACATAGTATAGATGTTAAGGAGCATGAAACTCCTTTAGAAAAAAAAGATTGCGACATGATAAAAAACAACTATGATCTGATAAAAATATTGATTATGGTCTGGATTTCATGTATGACAAAAAATATGATGATATAAAAAAAAATTTGGGGGAAAAATTGTATGAAAAAAATAATGCTTATAATAATAAGCATGATGTTGATAATGAGTATAGCAATAAACATAAGCGCAGAAGAAACAGCTGCAGATAATAATGAAACTAATGATGTTGGAAATGATTGCTGTGAGAATTCAAATGATAATCAGGGCCCATTAACAGTTTATACTGTTCAGATAAGTACTGATGGTGATCTTGAAGCTTACTTCAATGGTCAAGCAGATGGGGATCTCACTTATTATATCGATGGACTTTTGGTTGATATTGAGTTTGATAGTGTTTGGAATGCTCTTACAAATCTTCTTAAAAAAATTGATAATACAAATCTATTAGCAAATAATGCACTAAACCAAGCAAATAATGCTTTTAACTATGCAGATCAAGCTTTTAGTTTTGCAAATGATAATGGTAAAAAAATAAATAATCATCAAGAGGTTTTAACAGTTCATTATGATGCATTATGTGATCATTCTGAAAAAATTACATATGTAAACAATGAACTTTATGCTTTTGAGGGGGCGTATCTTGAATTTACAAACGAAACTAACTCTACTCTTGCATCACATGACAATCATCTTATGAACCATGAAACAGAACTTGATCTTTTAAAAGCAAAAATTAATGATTTAAACGCAACGATTTTACTTTTAAGAAATTGTTTAGTTGGCTTTGGACTTATTGCTGGATGTCTGTATATTATTAATCGTCGTTATCCATTTAAAGATATGATTAACAATACTGGTATTGATAGGAATCCTGAGAGAAAATATAAGATAGTTGATTTCAAAAAACCAGCTGAAGCAAAAAGGAGTTCTTCTAAGATAAAAATGCCTACTATTCGAAAAAGTCCAAAGAAATCACCGCTTAGGTTTTTGTTTTCGTTTTTCCATATTAACAAATAACGAAAAAAAAATTGGAAAATACAATATTAGATTTGGAATGTTTGATTTTGCCGTCCCATTCCATTTCTCTTTTTTTTAGTTTAGAACATTGTTCTAGAACATTATATCTAGGGTATTTTTATATTAATATTAAATATTCTTATGCAGATAAAATTGTATATTTGCATTTTCCAAAAGAAAATATACAAAAAAAATTAAGATAAATGGAAGGAGAAGTTCGGCTTTACACTCCACCAAAAAAAAAATAATAAAAGTAGAAGTAAACAAAAGGGAGGAAAAAAAAATATGAAAACAGCAAAAATAGGAGTAATATTTTTAATATCTGTTATGACACTAGCTGGTGTTAGTGCTGGTTATTCTTTATGGTTTGAAGATTTAACAATTGAGGGTACGATAAACACGGGTACATTTAATGTAGATTGGAGTATTGAAGATATCTATGATAATGAAGCAAAAGATATTAGTTGGGCAGAGGCTGAAATTTTAGATGATGATCTAAACACACTTTATGTAACAATATTCAATGCATATCCCTGTGTAACATATACAATTGAATTTGATCTGCATTCAACAGGAACAGTTCCTGCACACTTTGTGGATTGGTATATTGATGCACCAGATTATGTAGAGATCACACTTTCACCACTTGAAGAAACAAACCAAGCTGGAGAAATTGTGCCTCTTCAATTACATGAAGATGAATATTTCTATGGTAAATTAACAGTTCATTTAACAAATGATGCACCACAAGGAGCAGGTACAGGCGATATCCCACCAATAACATTTAAAGTCAAAACCAGGGCATATCAATACAATGAAGATCCAGGATTCTCAGATGAATATCCATTACCATGGATTTAAAAAATTAATATAAAAAATCAGTCGGACAGAGGACTGTCCGGCTAAACAATATTTTTTACCAAAAAGAAATGGTAAAAAAAAAATTTAGGCTTAAAAAATTTAATCAAAAAGTATTATAAAATCAAAATAAAAAAAAATTGATAAAATAAGAAAAAAAAATTAAAATTAAGGGGGAAAAAATAAAAATGAAAATAAAAAGAAAAGAAGATAATATTGCAAAAATAGGAGTAATATTCCTTGTATCTGTAATGGCTCTAGCTGGTGCAAGCGCTGGTTATGCACTTTGGTCAGAAGATCTAACAATAGATGGTACAATAAATACAGGTACAGTAGATGTAGAATGGCAAAATATAGAAGCGTATGATAATCAAATAGATACAAAAAAAGATGCCAGCTCAGTTACTGCAATACCAGATGATAACACATTAATTGTAACATTAACTGATGCTTACCCTTGTATAACTTATACAGTCGAATTTGACCTTGTATGTGTTGGAACTATACCTGTTCATTTCACAGGATGGGATATAGATTATGGTAACTGTGATCCATCATGGATAATAATCACTGATAGCATTGATTATAGACAAGGTGGTCCACAGTTACATCAAGATGAATCAGTAAGCGGAAAACTTACAATCCATCTAGATAACTCAGCAGAACAAGGTGCAGTTTATACTTTTGAAATGACAGCAGTAGCAGGACAATATAATGAATATCCACCAAGTGCAGATTTATTAGTTACATCTGATCCAAGTGATGGTGGAATTGTAACAGGCAGTGGAACGTATTATATTGGAACATATCAACCAATAACTGCAACTGCAAACACAGGTTACACGTTTATGGGATGGATTGGTGATGATATAGTAGATCCAACAAGCCCATCAACAACAGTTTATATTGATGGTGATAAAACTGTTACAGCAGTTTTTGAAAGTAGTCTTGTAGGTTACTGGAAGATGGATGATGGAACTGGAAATATTGCTACTGATTCATCAGGAAATGATAACCATGGAACACTAATGCCTGCAAGTCCTGATTGGACATCAGATGGTAAAATTAATGGTGCACTTGATTTTGATGGAATCGATGATTATGTTGAAATCCCTGATGATCCAACACTTGATATAACTGATGAAATAACAATTATGGCATGGTTATACTCAGAAAGTTGGGATGAGGATTCATATCCATCTCCTGATGATACAACAGAGAATGGAATTATTACAAAAGCAGGAGATGAAGATTGGGGTGTATGGAACCTACATTATAAGACAACAGATGAAGGTTTCAGGTTTGAAGTAAGTCTTGACGGAACAGGTGTATCTGTATTCGAAGAAACACCATCAACCAGTCTTAATACATGGTATCATATAGCAGGTGTCTATGATGGATCAGAAATAATATTATATATAAACGGAGTGCCAAGTGATTCAGCACCTGCAACTGGACTGATAGATACAAATAATGAACCACTGCGTTTTGGAAAACAATTTTGGTGGGATGATCATTATTCAATGTGGGATGGAAAAATCGATGAGGTAAAAATCTATAGCAGGGCTCTATCCGATGCAGAAATACAAGCAGAATTTGATGCAGGAAATCCTGGTACTAATACAATTATGATTGATCAACCAGGTGGACAATATAGTAGTGGACAATATGGATATGATTTTGATTACTCAGGTGCTGACGTACAATTTACATATATGAATTCAACAAAACTTAAAGGAACAATACATGCAACAGGTTTGAAACCATACTGTACATATCAACTAAAACTTCTTGGAAAACCAACATGTTCACATCCAGTTGATGGAGATGATACTCTAAATGAATATCTTGGATATCATGGTAGATGGACATGTGTTGATTGTGCTTGTAGTGGCTCAGGATGTAACAGAAACGATGGAGAATATGAGGCAAACAAAATACTTGATGATACTGATCCAAATAAGGAATGCATCGTTGGATATCTAGTATTTGGATTTTTCACAGCAGATGCATCTGGTAACGCTGTGAAATATATTGAAGCTGATAATAGTTATCATGTACTATGGTCTGGTGGTGGAATATGCGGGTCAAACATAAACTTGCATCTAGCAGCGCTTGATGGTGCACATCCAACAGTTCTTTTCAGCCCACCTGATAAAGTAAATGGGCAACCTGAGAGATTTGGCTGTGGTGGTCTATCAATTGCTCCTGGTGTATATGATTATGGAATATGTATAACTGAGGAATGTTTCCATAAGCCACCTATGAACTGGGCAACTGTTCTTTTGGGTGATATCAGTTTTGAAATAATCTAAAAAAACTAATATTTTGTTGCATAGGAAAAAACCTATGCAACATGTACTATTTTTTTCTTTTTTTATTAATTTTAGTAATATTAGATATATTTTTATATCAACACATATATTTATTAATGAATATTTATATAATGTTTTGATATAAAAAAGAGGATGAAGGCAAAAAATGTGGTATCTAATAATCCTATCATTAATAATAATCTACCTAATTCCAAATATGATACCAACAAACATAATAGACTCATCAATACAGACATATATATTAAAACCAATTATTTGGACGATACTTGCAATAACAATTTTTTATATATCAAAAAAACAAGAAATAAACATAACAAGTTTTAAAAAAATAAGAAAATGGCAGATAGGAAAAAACCCAACACAAGCAGCAATACTAATAGGATGCTTTCACATATCATTACTAATAATATCAGGAATATACATGGGATTTGGACAAAGCCCATATTCACATACTCCAAGATTCCTAATAATAAACCTGTTTTTAATAGGCTCAATGATAATATCATTTGAACTATCAAGAGCAATCATTATAAAAAAAACAACAAAGAAAAAAAGAAACATAACACCAATAATTGCTTTTATAACAGTATTATTTGCATTTATCTACATACCATATAATGCTTTTACAAGTCTTAATCTTTCAAGTAATGTTGAAATAATAAGATTCATCGGTGAAACAATAATACCAATGATTACGATAAGCCTTTTTACAACATATATGTCATATATAGCTGGTGCAAAACCAGCGATAACATATATGATTATTATCTATGGTTTTGAATGGTTCTCACCAATACTTCCTGATCTAAACTGGCCGTTGATGGCATTTATTAAAACAATAGTCCCAGCAATTGGATATATAATAATACAAAGCAACATACAAACAATAAATATTAGAAAAAAAATTAGTAAAAGATCAAAAGATCAATCAATGAGCTGGATTATTATAGCATCAATTGGCCTTGTTTTTGTATTATTTTCAACAGGTTTCTTTGGTTTTCAACCAACAGTGATTTATAGCGGGAGTATGAACCCTGAAATAGAAATTGGAGATATAGTTGTAATAAAAGAAATAGATGTAGGAGAAATCAAAGAAGGAGACATAATAGGATATATTGACTCTGATTTAAAAGTGCCAATAATCCATAGAGTAATTGATAAAAACATGCAGGGTGAAATACCAATTTTTATCACAAAAGGTGATGCAAATAATGCTCCTGATGAAAAACCTGTTTTTGAACAACAAATAACTGGAAAAAAAATGTTTACTATTCCAAAAATTGGATGGATACCAATAACTTTAAAACAATTTGTTCAAAACATTAAAAAAAGTATTTTATGAAAAAAAAAATTTTTAAAGAAGGATATTAAAAATGAAGAAAAAAAATAAAACAAAAAAAGAAGGAAAAACAAAATCAAGTAAGATAAAAAGATTCAATCTTTCAAAAGAAAAAAGAATCACAATAATATCCCTTTTAACTCTTCTAATAATTGCATCTTCATATAATGCGTTTGCATCATATCAATCACCAGATATAAAAGAACAAATCATAAATGATTATAGTTACACACAAAAAATTGAATATAAATACCAAGTATATCTAAAAAATAATAGCCTATATGATAAAAAAATTCTTAGCCCTGGTGAAGGAGTTTTTTTCAAAGAAATAATTGATCACATAAAAATAAATATCATCTATGATTTTGAAGGCTCAAGAGATATTAATCTAGATGGAACATATGATGTGGATTATCTAATTAGTACTAATCTATGGGATAAAAACTATGAGATAGTTAAAAACAAAAAATTTACAACTAACTCTAACAAAGCACAATTTACTCAGAACCTTGAAATAAACATTACAAAATACGATGATATATTAGTTTTAATAAACGAGGAGACAAATACTAAACCAAAGGATACAAATCTAATTATTCTAACAAACGTGGAAATAAATGGTGATACAAATTATAAAAACTTATTTGACAGAATTAATGCAGAAATTTCAATTCCATTAGATACAAATATTATTCAAATAACAAATGATCTAATCAAACAAAAAAATGGTACAATAAAAATACAAAACATAGTTGAAGACAAAGAAATAGATAGACAAAGAACAATTTATTCATCATCATCAATCGGACTTTTTTTTGCATTAATATTTTTTGTTCTTTTAACAAAAACAGAGATAGATTATGATAAAAAATATCTGCATGATCTCAAAAAAATTGAGAAAAAATATGGTGAATGGATAATTAAGACAACTAACAAACCACCTTTTGAAAACATGAAAAAGATAAAGGTTGAAAAAATTGAGGATTTACTAAAAATAACTGAGGAGACATCTGCAAATATAATTCAATATCAGATAGATGAATATACAAACGAATTCTATGTTTATCAAGATAACATCATATATTTTTATAGTTATGAAAGAAAATAAAAAAAAAAATTTTTTTTTTTATTCTTCTATGTTTTCAACTGATCCTGCAAAACCTAGTGCGAAAAGAAAAGGGCTTCCTTCATCTTCATTTTCTTCTTCATCATTGATTGATATTTTTGGAAAACTAATGGTAAGACCTGTAAAGAAATTTAGGCTGCAGGTGAAAGGATCTTCACCCTCACTAACCGATACACTTTTAGAGCCCATCATACCAATACTATTCATATTTCCTTTATCAAGTTCAACTAAGGCAAATGGCATCAGAATCCTAAAGGGTATTAGATGTGTGACAAGCATTACAGGCACATAGAAGATAATAATTAGAAGTATTGCAAGTATAATACCACCTAGCCCTCCTTCTTCTGATGCCTGCTCTGTGATCCATTCAAGTATCTTTGTTTCAATTGGAAATGCGATAAAACCAGATCCAAAACTACTGAAAAAACAAGCTTTATTTGAGATATCTGGATCAGATAAACTATTGGTATTTGTATGAAAAGTTGGTTTTAAAAAAGAAATTTCTTTTTCATCGAAAAGATCCATTTGAATTAGTTTTTCCTTTGATTTATAAAAAAGTTTTTCATCATTTTTTTCTAAAGCAGAATTAATATCAAACAAGATATTTTTTAGATCAAGTAGATCATCTTTTTTTAAATCAATGTTGATCTTTTTTGATTTAAGGCCGTTGAAAAGACCTATATCAACATTATATGTTTTTTCATCATCACTTGACATGATAGATGGTTGAAATATCATAAAAATTATGATAAATGCACAAAAACATGTCAATAAATATTTTTTATTTCTCATAATCTATCTTTTACCCCCTACAAAATAATCTGTATTTGATATATATTAGAAAATATTTAATTATTGCTACTAAATTTTTTTTGAAAATAGAAATAAAATTATAAACAATTAACTCATTCAAATTAAATTAAGCACTTAAGAAGGGATAAAACAACATGAGTGAAGATGAAGAGAAAAAATTCCTAGATGAATTCAGAAATGCAGATATGCAGCAAAAACTTGATATGTGGTTTTATGCGATGCAACAGTCAGCTTTTTGGGATGAATTAATGGATGAAATGTCAAAGATAGCTAGAATTGATCAAATGAAGAAAATTAAAAAATAGGTGGGAATTAAATATGGAAGAACAAAAAAAACAGTTTATGGAAGAATTCAAAAAAGCAGAAGGCTCAAAAAGACTTGATATGTGGGATTTTGCGTGTGCTCAGCAGGTTCTATGGGAAAAAATGATGGTTGAAATGCAAAATATTGCTCGTGAACAAAACGTTGATAAAAAACTTGATAAATTAATTGATGAAGAGATGAAAAAAGCAGAAAATGAACAGGTAGCTTAAAATTCTTTTAAAAACATTTTTTTATATGAATATCTTATATAGACGCCCTATACATATGTATTTATATATTATTATTTGAAATTATTAATCAAATATCAATATTTCTAGTTTTATATGTAAATTATTTTACGATAATTATAATTTATATTATATATATAAAACTTTAAATGACACGTTTTATAAGATATTTCAAAAAACTTTCAATTATATCTGTTAAAAGATAATTTCCAATATATAACTTAATATAATCCTTACTTTTATTGGATAAATCATATTATTTTTAAAGCATTAAAAACTGTGATATTTGTTAATAAATAAACATCTTTTTTTACAACAGGTTTCTAAATTTATATAAAAAAAAAAATTTTTATCGATAAGTTTATATAATGTTATGCTATTGAGGAAAGAGACTATATCTATATATTTTATAGGTATGGGGGAATAAAAATATTTGATTTAGGTCTTTTATGGAGACCCATAAATAAATAAAAAAAATCAGATATAAATAAAAATAAGACTCAAAAAACCACACACTTAGGAGGAAAAGAAAAAATGCAAAAAAAATTGATAAGAAATAAAAATAGTTATAGTAAAATTTTAGGTGTAAGCCTACTTGCTTTTGTAATGCTCTTTGCAGCAGCAAGCGCAATAGTTGCCTTTACACCAAATGTAGAAGCAGATGATCAACAAAATGAACCATTTATGTGTTCACCTATTACTTTTTTTGAAGATGACTTTGAAAGCGGGGAAATAAGCACTTTAAGATGGACAACCACTGATTCCCCAGGAATAGACAGTAACAGTAGAATACAAGGAACCTACTGTGTTGTATTCAACGGAGGACCAGATCCAGACGATGCAATAACAAGTGTACCAATAGACGTAACAGATTACGAAAACGTTAGAGTATGGTATACATTTAACACAACAGGTCTTTTAGAAGATTTTGATTATCTCTATCTTGAATACTCAACAGATGGAGGCGCAACATGGCAATTACCACCATCATTAGGAGAATGGACTGGAGATTATGATACTCAAACAGTAGGAACTGGAGGATTACCAGGCGTATCTGATACTGCAAATTTGCAAATCAGATTTAGAATAGTATCAGCAGATCCAGAATTTTGTTTCGCATTCATTGATGACATATTTGTAACAGCAAGACCAATAGACTGCGGCGAACCAATAATGCTACCAATTCTAGAAACAGAAAATGAATATTATAATACTGCACCAACCTTTTCACAATTTAGATTTGAAGATTATAAATATGAAAATTATGAAATGGGGCCATATTATCCTGATGGAAACCTTGATTATGCAGAATGTAAAATTGATAGTCAACCATTTTGGAGGACAATTTTTAGTGGTATAGATAGTCCTACATATGAAGATGATGGATTCCCATTTCCAGATTTTGAAGAATTAAGTGAAGGATACCATACAATATATTTCCGTGTAGGAGATGACTATGGTAATACTAATGGTGAAGGAAACCCAGATACATATTCATGGAGTTTTTACAAAGATACAATAGGGCCAGATCAATCAGTTGAATTTGGAGATCCAAAAGAAACATATCATGGAACAGTTGAAGATTACGATGTTGTTGGACCAAACACGCCTATCTATATAATATCTGATGATGGATGTGGTGTTGGTTCAAAAGAACTACATTATTATGTACAATGGGGTCCATCATTTGAGCAATGCCCGTATACAAGTATACCACCTCAAGTCGTTTATGATAATGACCAAACTGGAAATCCACTTACAACAGATACTGATATGACACCAGGTAGAATAGTTGTAGAAGTAACAGTTGATGAGAGCTGCTGGCATCAAGTCCATTATTATTGTATAGATGATCTTGATAACAGAATGCCAGTTGTTGGTGAAAACTGGACTGATTTTATCTGCGATGCAGATGTGCCAATATATGGTAATGACTATGTTGTTGAATATGAAGGACCACATGATACCGCACCAGATGGATGGATATGGATGGGTAACTGTACAAAAAAATGGATCAATGTGACAGATATAGGATGTGGTGATTATTATACAGCTGGTATTAGCCATGTAGAATGGTATATAATGAATGTAACCGGTCAATCATATACACCATGGCTTAATGGAATAGTAGATGATTGGGATGGAACAACACCAGACCCAGGTGACGGACGATGTGTTGATCAAAACCCGGCAGATGGTGAAATAAGCTTCTGGATAAATGTTCCAGGTGATTGCAGACATTACATATGCTGGCGTATATGGGATGATCTAGGTAACTATGATATTGATCTAGGCATTCAAACTCCAAATAAAGAGAAAAACATGGTAGATGTAACATATCCAGAATCAGAACTAGATTTTGATGGAAATGTATGTCAAGAAGGACCTGATGAGTTCTGTGTTAAAGAAGATACAATTATTGAAATATTAACAGAAAACGTCGGCCAGGAACCATGTATATATGATGATTATTGGACTAGTTTTAGAATATATGTGGAAAGCGAGGATCAATGGTATCCTGATGAAAATGGTGATGGAATATATGATACATATGGTATAAATGCAGAGAAATTCTACTGGGATGGACTCTGGTGGTATGTATATGATCAATCCTTCCAGTTTACAGAACAATGTAATCATACATTAGTATTCTTTGCAAAAGATGCACTTTGTAATACTGAGCCATATCATGTTATAGAATTCCATGTAGACGATCAAGCACCACATATAGATAAAGACATAATTGGAAAACAATGCACGAGACCAGATGAATTTGGATATGATGATGTATGGTGCATATCAACAGATACAGATATTAGAATTAATGCTTGGGATCTAGGCTGCTGTGATAACCTAACAGAGGTAACATTCCGCTGGCAGAATATTACAACAGGTATATGGCATGGCCCATATGATGCATTACCAGCGATATTAGATCATGGATATTATGGTCTAAGATTCTCAAATGAATGTGAACATGCACTAGAAATTACTGCAAAGGATTGTCTTGGAAACACAGCATATGATATTGAGAAATTCTATGTAGATGCTCAAGCACCATATATTAATAAAACAGTTCATGGCCCACAGTGCATTAAACCAAGAACCTCTGAGATACCTGATGATACATTCCCATTCCAAACTACTTTCTATGATGGAGAACCTATAACAATATTACCAATGTATGATGTATTCTGTGTTAAAAAAGAAACAGATATAAAAATACAAGCATGGGATCTAGGATGCTGTGATAACCTAACTGAAGTAAAATATCGTGTATGGGAAGATGGCCTATGGGGTCAATGGGTTGATATAACAGAACAGATGAGAAATCATATAACTATTACATACAACTTTGACTCTGAATGTGAGCATTGGATTCAAGTTTATGCAAAAGACTGCCTTGGACATGAAAGTTGGGATCTTGAAAAATTCCTAGTTGATGAGACAATACCAGAGATACATAAGAAAATAGTAGGGCCACAATGTAACGAAGGTTGGGTCGATGGATTACATACAATGTGTATCAAAAGAGAAACAGATATCAAAATTGATGCAGAAGACAAAGGATGCTGCAACTGGCTTACAAGCCTAAACTTTAGTTATCAAAATGTTTCAACTGGTGAATGGTTTGGACCATTTGAAATAATTGGTGAAGAACTACCATATATTTTCAACTTCCCAGAGCAATGCGAACATATCCTTGTGATAAATGCTACTGACTGCCTTGGAAATACAAATCAGAGTATCCAGAGATACTATGTTGATGATACACCACCAGCTTATGTGAAACTTGTTGGTGAACCAAAACGCAATCATATCGGACGGCATTATCTTGATGAAGGCGATTATCTTGTTGATGTTGACACTGAGATTAGTATAATCGAGGGAAGATACTTAACAAAACTAGAACTAAATGTCCTAGATGGAATCGCTGATGATAGTTTTGATTTATACATAGATGACATACTTGTACATTCATATACAAATGGTGAACCAATAAATGATCCAGAAACATGGTACATACATTCAATACCATTAGAAGAATATCTAATACCATGCTGTGGAACACATACAATAAAAATTGTATCCACTGGAGAAGTATGGGAGGATCAACCACAATATGGTCAACTAGCAGTAGACTATGTTGAACTATGGTGTAATTATGAACTATGTGATCATGTAGATATTGGAGATACATGTTCAGAATCAGATAACAACCTTGTTGGCTGGGGTCCTGTGGAACCTGGTACAAATGGTGGAACTGGTTCATATGGTGGAATAGATGACTGCCGTACTGTATTTGAACCTGCTGGAGATACACATGCAACACTTGAAATTACATGTCCATGTGTAGAAGAATGCTGCGATAGTGAAACCACTATTGAATACCGCATTTGGAATGAGACACATGGATGGACTAGATGGAAACTCTACGAGGGACCTTTCACATTTAATGAAGAATGTAAACACTTCCTTGAGATTAGAGCATATGATTGTCTGATGAATGGACACAACTCTATTCATAATGAGACATTCTATGTTGATGATAACAAACCATACAGCTGGAAGACAATATATGGACCAACATATCCAGCATATGGTGAAGACCTTGAAAACGAGATGTTCAACCTAGATACACAGGAAAAAATAGTTACATTCTGGCTTAGAGATCATCATTCATATATTAACATATCAGCAGAAGACCTTGAATATCCATGTATGGTCGGTCTTGACTATATCAACATAACACTTGAGATATCACCAGATGGACAAGGACAATCCTGGGAAACACTATGGATGAAAGACATACATGATTACTATTATAACTTTACAATAGAAGAAGACTGCCTACACAGGATAACCTGGTATGCAGTAGACCTATTTGGAAACACAGAAGATACACATGTACAATATCATCGTGTAGACTCAACACCACCAGAAAGTGAAAAAACAATCGAAGGAAGAACATATCCAGAAACACTAACGCTTAAACATGTAGACTTTGAAGATTTCACATATATCGAAGGATGGGATCTATACAATGAACTAGATGATGGACATGGAATCATAGTTGGTGATTCAAACCCATATTATAGTGTATATCTAGATGATGACGAAGGTAATTCATATATTGAACTATCAGGAAATTCAAATCTTACTATGACAGTTAGTTCAATAGGTTTACATAATGTAAAATTATTATTTGACCTTGCAACAGTTGGACAGGTAGTAGATACATTTAGGGTATATTATCGTGAAAACATTATGATGACAGGGGAAATACAAGATTGGATACTTCTTGAAGAATACAATGATGAGCAGGAATGGAACACAGAAATATTTGAACTCCTAGGTATGGATGATACAATTATCGATATTAAATTTGAAATTACTAATGAGGGAACACAGCAATTAGCACGACTTGATAACATAAAAGTAACAGCTGAATTCCTATGGACAAGCTGTGAAAACAGTTTCACAATAACAACTGAAGATATGCTTGATCCTTGTGCAGTTGGTGTTGACTACATTGAGATAACAAAAATACATAGTTGCAGACCAATAATAATGCCTGTTTTTATCAATGATTTTGATGTATCACAATATCCAGGTGAAGAAACAATAAAGATATATGATAATAAAACGGGTGATGAAGATGATACACCAGGAATAATAAAACATACCTTCTCACTTGATGAAGAATGTTACTGGTTACTTATATGGCGTGCTGTTGATAAACTTGGAAACGAAGAAAAAGTACACTTCCAATATCATAAAGTAGATTGCACACCACCACACTTGATAATACTCAAACCATCAGATGGATGGTATAGTGATGGAGAAACAATTCCAGCAACAGTTCTAGCATTTGACATTATGAACCCGCATTCACCATGTCTAATGGGATATGATGATGTACAACCAAGAATAGTTACAGATCCAATGTATCCAGATAACATAATAACTGGATTTACACATTGCGCGGTTGGAATAGAAGATGGTGAACAAGGATATGCATGGCTTGTTGATATAACACCAGATTTCTTAAACATAGTAGAACTAGAAACAGAAAACTTCCTATATGATGCAGATGCACACGAGTTCATCGGAGGCCTAAAGATACCACATAACAGTGGCCTATCTGATGGAGTAGTACTTCTTGTTGTTGGTGCTGAAGATCGTGTTGGAAACAACTGGACATCAATGCATGAATTCCTATTATGGGCTTTCCACGAGGCACTTACAGAATGTATTGATATGGGTAACCCATGTCTTGACTGTATAATGGATTTCTTTGTGGAAGAAATAAGTGATTTCATCGCAGATCAAAACATAGTATTCATAGGTATAGATAACACTGCACCAGAAGTAGAAATAATAGAACCAATTAAGATGCAAGACCTTGGTCTTGGACCATTCTACATAGATGTAGAAATAACTGATAGTCTAACTGGTATTCTCACTGGTGAACCAGTATACATAAGCCTTGGTGGAATACATATTGGAACACTAGCTTATGATAGTGAAATCGGTGGATGTGAAGGATGGCTTGATATACCACCAAATGTACCATTTGGCGAACAAGAACTAAACGTTTCAGTTGCTGATGAAGCAGGAACATTTGGATATGATGATGTAACAGTGATAGTCGGTAAAAGACCAGGACCAGTATCAACTGCTGTTGATGTACAACCTGATCCAAGTATGATATATGAAGATGGATCCGGTGAAACACTAACAATAACTGGTCAATCGCAGAGCATGTTCAACTTTACAATCGCTGAAGCTGAATATTTCATATCAAATAGTATGCCAACAGAAAACATGTATGGAACAGGTACACCATTATCGGCTAAAGACGGGTCATTTGATGAATCACTTGAAGAATTAATAGCACAATTCAATACAGATGGATGGAATCCTGGCAAATATACTGTATGGGTCCATGCAAAAGATATCTATGGTGCATGGGGCACATTTGATGAGGAAGAATTCAACCTTGTAGATGAAACCCAGTGGAGGCCAATAACAGTACATATTGAAGATCCAGATTTCATGGAAATCTTTAATGTTGAATGTGGTCAGAGATACATAAGAGTCGTGATAGATGCCTTTAGACCAGCATATTACAATGGCTATGAACATCTACCAAAAGACTACGCACTTGATGTGACAGTAAGACTTGATACACCATATGGTGCACCAGATCAATACTACAAAGCATTATTCAATGATGGCGATATTGAAGATCCATATTATCATCAATGGACAGCTGACATACCAGTGTATATGTATTCAAATAACTCACAACTTGATCTTGAAGTAAAAGCAGAAGACCAGTTCTGGAATAAAGAATACGATGATACATCCTTTATGGTCCTTACAACTGTAGAATTTGACCAATGGATGGAACAAGAATGGAATAGTCTAACACTACCATATGAAGTTATAAGATGTAGTTCTGATGTAGAAAAAGTACTAGCATCAATCAATAATGGTAACTTCGATATTGTATGGTATTATGATCCGGCAGATACAATGCATCCATGGAAGAGTTGGTCATATCAAAGATACCTACTTGGATGGGAACAATCACTACCAGAAATAATTGAAGGAGAAGAATACTGGGTACATATATCAGGTGAACCAATGAGGTTCTACACTGATGGAACAGAGCCAACACTAGAAATATTAAATCCATATATGGAGAACTACTGTATCGATGATATACCAGAATGTTTCCAATTATACACATGTGAAGTAGAAACATGGGTTACAGATGTAATGTTACAATTCCAGAATCTAACAAATAACTCATACTGGAATGGAACAGGATGGCAAAATGAGGAAACATGGTTTAACGCAAACTCAGGTGGATATGATATTATGTCTGGTGGAGGATACTGGGAGTATTGCCAAGAAATAACATACAAAAAAGGATGTGACTACGAATTAACAGCATATGCAATAGATGCATCAGGCTGTGAGAGCATAGAAGATACAATCATGTTTCATATATACAACCCTGATATGATGATTGAGAAACAAGCAAACGGCGTAGATGATCTAACCATAAGCAGAGGTGAACCATTCACCTTCTCAATTTATATTGAAAACACAGGTGATCTAGAAATCACTGAGACACAAATCATAGATCTACTTCCAGCAAACTTCTCAGAAGTATTAGATCCAAGGATATCTATCAACGATGGAGAATATACACCATTTATGTATGATGATGTCCAATGGGATGATGAAAACCAAGAATTTATCGTAACATGGATACTTGATCAAACATTAAATCCAGGTGACTATGCAGTCTTAGTCTTTAATACAACAATATTAAACTGTGGGGAATATGAGACAAACACTGCTATGGCATATGGTACAACAATATGTGAAACACTCTATGATGATGACACAGCTGATGTTATGGGAGTATGCAACTGTATAGAATTCAAAGGATGCGTTGATGGAAGTGACTACATAACAGTATACGAGGGCCTATTATCAATTTATCACGAGTCATATGATCCAATAGGATCATGTGAAGAAGGTGATGGTGAAGGCGATGGTGAAATCATTGATGTATGTCTTCTACATGCAAATGGAATTATAAATGCTCAAGATGTAAAAGCAAAAATTAGTTCATTTGGTGATATAACAGTTACTTTATTTGATGTATCAGATGATACGCCATCTTTGTCATATTTAGAAAATTTCGATGCGGTTTTTGCTTATTCAAATGAGTGGTATGATGACAAAGTAGCACTTGGAAATGTTCTAGCAGATTATGCAGATCAAGGTGGAGGAGTAGTACTAGGAGTATTTAGTTGGTATGGTGGATTCAGACTTGATGGAAGATATATGACTGAGAGTTACGGAGCAATACAATTTGGAAATTATGATCCATATACCTCAGGCACACTTGGAACAATCTATGAACCAAGCCATCCAATAATGCAAGGAGTAAGTAGCTTTAGCACAGGTAATTTTAGAGCTGGAACATCAGCTTTAAACCCTGGTGCAACACTAGTTGCTGAATATACAGATGGACAGGTACTTGTCGCAGTAAATGATACAAGTGGAACATATAGAACATGTGACCTAGGCTTTTTCCCACCATCTGAGGAAAGCAATTCAGGTTCTTGGCATACATCAACAGATGGAGCACTACTAATGCGTAATGCTCTAAGATGGGTTGCAGGAGCTGGTACTGAATATGGTGGAAACTGTGGGCAATTTCCTGAATACTGTGGGACAATTAGCATCGATGGAGAATTTTATAACATAGAATTACCAGAAGGTGAAACTCAATATCTAATAGATGGATTTCCATTCCTGCCTTTATCAATTACTAATCTTGATACATATATAAAGGTAGATGGGCGTGGTGATGTAACATGGGCTAACCCATATACAATAAAGGTTGATGATACACAAGATTCACACGGAGATCTTTATACAATACTTCTATGTGGTGAACCATTCAGCTGTGATCCAGCATTAATGTTAACAAAAGATGTTTGGAGGCCAGATATGGGCTGGGATTTCTACACAGAAGCAGAAAAAGATGATATTGTAAGATTCAACATTACAATAGAAAACCCAGAGGGTAGTTGTTACTTTGTTGATGGATTAATTGAAGATGAACTACCAGATGGACTAGAATATGTTGATGACAGTACAAATGTAACATACATATGGGAAGAAGAAGGAATATATGAACATGAATATGGTGATCTATATGACCCAGTTATAACTGATATGACTGGTTATAAACTTCTTAGTTGGAGCCCTGATGAAGAAGGAGGTCAAGGACAGTTTTTCTTACCACCCGGTGCTGTTGTATATTTAGAATTCGAAGCACTTGTTACTGGTGAATGTGATGATTTTGAAAATATGGCATATGCTGAAGGTTATTACACATGTTGTGAATATGTATCAGATTGTGATACTGCTGAGGTATGGGTAGGATGTCCATGTGAACCAGATGTAGATATAAATAAACAAGTAAGACTTTTATGTGATGGAGAAGGATGCGACTGGTATAATGAGGTATGGGCTGAGAAAGATGATATCGTAGAATTCAACATAACAGTATATAATGATGTAGAATGCTGTGATTTCTATGATATTACCGTTATTGATGTATTACCATGTGGACTTGAATATGTTGATCAATGTTACACGCCAAGTGTATATCTAAATGATATTGAACTCGATAAAGACGTGGATTACACAATTGAGTTATGCAACTATGATTTTGACGTTTGGTTTAATATGACAGACACATTTGAAAGCACATATGGTGGTTTAACATTTGATGATCAGATAAACATATATTTCTTTGCAGAAGTTGTTAGTTGTGAACTTGATATGGT
>Ga0272441_10006500_pt1 | contig 19522 bp, 21 predicted proteins | sample SSMProp6N_FD_193582 | JGI IMG/M metagenome (GOLD analysis project Ga0272441, IMG submission 193582) | Marine sediment archaeal communities from Little Sippewissett salt marsh, Falmouth, MA, United States - SSM-Prop-6N | ecosystem: Environmental > Aquatic > Marine > Wetlands > Sediment ... | reverse complement strand
CTTTACAGTTACGCAAACATTGTTATAGACACAGGTGGGGCAACTGGTGTTCAGATATACAATACGGACATAAATCCAGCCAGCGGAATTCCACTCAGAATTATCTCTGCCAACGAGGTTTTCTACAATCTTGGTTCGGCTGTATCTGCGGACGACAATCCGGCGATACAGCATGAATCAGGGGTACTAATGCTTCAAGGTGTAAAGGCCGTGGGTGATAGAGCTGGTGATATTTTACACTCTGGGCCGGCAGGAACGGTTAATATAAGTTTCTCGCAGATAGTTAACAATGGAGCCGGACTTGCAGCTTCTATTGACAATGGAGCCTCTGCTGGAGTACCAAATACTTTGCTTGGAGTGTTCACAAATGGAGACATTTCAACTAATGCAGCTCCGACTATAGTAGAAGGTGTTTATGGCGGTACTGTTACAAGTGGTGTTGGCGGTTTGAACCTGGTTTACAGATCTTCGGATTATCTGGAAAACAGTTCAACGGTATCTGGTACAACTATTTCCGATGCACTGGATACGTTGGCCGGTTCGGGCGGCGGTGATCTTGAAACAACACTCGGATTAGGAAACTCTGCCGGTTCTTATGACATTAATATGAATGGGAACTATATCACCGGAAGTGATACCACCCCTGACACAGGATTGTTTCTTACATCTAATTACATCTGGAAAGGTGGCCCTCCTGAGAGTGCTGTAAACATGCGGATCGAAGATGATCAGTGGGATGTTGCTGTATTTGACGGCACAGGCGCCATTAATTCAACAGTCGAGCTGGATGATACAGAATTCCGTGTGATGATAGATGGAGACACGGACGAGAAGATCAGGTTCAAGGTTGTCGAAGACGAAGTAACTATAGGGAATGCCACCAATAGCGTTAATCTTGAACTCTACGGCAACCTCGACATGAACGGCAATGATATTATCGGAGCCGTAAAGGTTCAAGGCAATGGCGGAACTGACGCTCTGAAGTACGATGATTCTCTAATTGGTGGAGCTTTCGGGGATTTCTGGTATGTTGACGATAAGATATTCGCTGCTACCAATACTGCGTCTGGTAGTAGTAGAAGTATAGCTATGATTGTTGATGCGGCGGAAACCGGCAGTCCCGAAGGACTTCTAATGCAATTCTGGCCGGATGATATGACTCCAGGTTCTGACACAGCTCCAATACAATTATGGGTGAACGAAGATGGTAATGGTGCTCAGTTATCAATAGGCTCTGACGACGGAGATTCTGGATATAATGGCAGTTTGAGCGTGAGCGATGCTTCAGGTAATACAGTATTTACCGCAAGCCATAATGGTATTTATATTGGGGCTTCGGCTGCTCTACTTGACATCAGTATTCGTGGCAACATAGATATGCACAGCAATAAGATTCAGGGTGATGGATCGAGTAGTGCTTCCATTGATTATCATACATGGGGATCAAATTATGGGTGGTTAATCAATAGGGTTGCAACAGATTCATCGGATGTGATATGTGATTTTACGTCGGGGGCATATCCGGGAACTTCAAGGTTTGCTATAATGGCAGACGGAGCAATAGTTGTGGGAGGAAATTCAACTTATTCGGGAACATTTGACCCGACATCGGTTACGTCGATAACAGTGGTTAACGGATTGATAACTGCTGTATCATAAATTTAATAAAGGGAGAACACAAAATGGCAACGAAGGAAGTGAAACTCGATCAGAAGAATTTGAAATTGGGATTAGCGTTGATGAATGAAATTGACGCTACGCTTCATCAGGTTGGAGCACTTGAGGATAGGAAGTTGATGCTTCTCAAACGTGTTTCCGAATTACGGGGTGAAGTTAATAAGCAAAGAGAATTTCTGGCTCAAAGATTTGTCGATGAAAATACAGTAAAAGTTGATGTCGATATTCGAGGAGCTAAAGCTGTTATAACTTCTAAAGATGAACCGCAGGAAAATGAAAACGTAACCGATATAAAGAAGAAGAAGGGTAAGAAAAAGAAATGAGTCACATGCCGTGGGGAGGGCCGTGGGGCGAAGGTTGGGCTGGCGAAGGTGCGCCTCCTGTGACCGAATTAAAGAGGTGGGGTGTTCCTGTGGCTGATAGAAATATCATCACTGGAAGAACTCCTGATATTGCTTCAAAAACGGAGCTTGTGAGTAGGAGTCCAGTTGAATGGATATTGATTTTCAGTTAAGTGCTAAAATGTTCGATTTGACTCCGGAGGAAGCTGGGGAGTTTGAACGTTTCAGCGTAATTACAGTTGAGGAAACGAGAAGCGATTTACAAGATATTCTTGAAACTCAAGAGAATAGAATGGCGAATTTGATTGAGGAACTAAAGGTGGATGAAGTATGCCAGGAGTAGTTGTAAGAGGCCCAAACGCGGGACATCAGGATGTTGCTGAATTTGATTGTTATGGTAACGTTCAGAATATTTTTCTCATGTATGGGAATGTTCGTTCAAATGAGAATGGATATGAGACAATGGCTCCGGGCTTTGTGGGCGGTATAACTGTAAGAGCTACGGATGCGGTTTCGGGAGATGTCACGGTTTATGTAGAAAAGAATGGTTCACCATTTTTCGATGTGACGCTTCCGAATGGAGACAATAGATATGCAGAGTCTTTCGACGTTGGAGAACATGCGTTTAATTCCCTTGATATTCTGTCTTGTAGGATAGACGGGGCTATTATAAGAAATCCAAAGATCGAATTAAAAATCATGTGAGGTGAAGAACGATGGCGAGATCAAGGATTTTCAAGAACAACACCGGGGCTGCGTGGACGATTTCAGAACTCGGTGGGCTTATAATCCCATCAGGAAGTCCTGGTAGTCTGGATGTAACTGATCTTGTTTCCGATATGGAGATAATCAGGGCTGTTCAGAACAACGGGCTAACCCTGTCTGCGGATCACTATCTGACAACGGAACTTGAAGATATAACAAGTTCCGCGTTGATCGGGAATTCCGCTATTCTCGATTATACGCAAACAGGTGGCACAGGAGCCGAAAATAAAGCGGTTCTGTATGATGGAAGCGGGAATCTCAATTTGGGAGCGGGGAAGGCGAGCACTTCGGCTGTTTCGTTTTCCGGAAACGAAATTCCCAATGCCACATGGATTGAAGCTCTGGTTGCGACTGCTTCATTCAAAGGTAATGTAATATCGCCTTATTTCAAGGGTGATGTGGCTGCTGACCCCGGAGCAGTTGGAGCCGGTGTGACGTACATTGATACGTCGAACTGGTCTGGATTCGGAGCAGGGCATATCGTTGAACGTAATGCCGCTGATGATGGATGGACAGACCTCAAGGCTGCGGCTGTAGACGATCAGCTTATATTGCTCGATTCTCCTGTAGGAGATTTTGTTGCGGGAGAGGATTATTCGATTATCAAATTGACTGATGTGAGTGATCCGTATTTATTCACGAAGATTGCAAGTGCGGCTGACGGGATGTATACAATCGTTTCGGAAGCAAACAGTCAGTTTGATAATAATTTCGTGATTTACGATACAACGGGAAAATGGACAACGCACGAACTGGTAACGTCCATAACTGCTGGAACCGGACTTTCAAAATCCGGTACTGACATGAGGATTGGTGCTACGGGGGCGACGGGTGATGTCAACGGTATCAATAGGACTGCCGATGATATTGGAGCCGCCGTTAAGGTCGCGGCTGCACCGGCAGCAACCGGAGCAATCATAATTGAAGCCAATCAGCTTGCCGCGAAAACGGACGATGATTCGCTTCAAGTTAATGCGGCTAATGCAATCGAACTCAAGAAGGTAACTGTCACTCTCGGTCAGCGTGAAGTCTTCTCGTTTTCCGATGATGGGAATGTGAAGAATCAGGCACTTTATCACGGACAGGTAAGGTCTTCGGATGCCGGTGCCAGGATGTTTCGCAACTGTAAAGTTACGGCAGTTTCATGTCAACTCTCGGCTTCTGGAACCTGTGACGTTCACCTGAAAAAGCGCGACGGAGCCGGTGGAGCATGGGCTACGCTTTTGGATGATGCTGTTCAGGTAGCGGCTGATTATGGTAATCAGGCTACCGGATTGTCGGCTGCACTGTCAGCGGGTGAGGAACTTCGAGTTGACATCGAAAATGTAGCAAATGTTCGGAATCCGATAGTAGAAGTTGAAGTGGAGTTCACGGCGTAAATGGCGAGAACAAGGGTACTTGTTAATGACGACACCTCGGACTGGGTTATATCCCAGTTCGGGGGTCTTGTCGTTCTTGCTTCTGGAACACTCGATATTTCCGGTTTGTTATCCGATGCCGAAATAGGTAACGCAATAAACGATAACGGATTGATATTATCGGGTGTTCATAAGTTGCGAGTTAATACGAGAACAGGAACTACCGATCTAACAGATTCGGCTTCTTTTGAGATGGCTACGCAAACCCTTGTAGATTCTTATGCCGGATCAGTTCAGAAAATCAAGTATGCAGAAGATGAGGGTATTGATTCAACCACATCGACAGATTGGGGACATGCAGGAAATCCAAAGGTTTCAAAAACTTTTACTGCTGAAGCTGGCGACTATATGGTTGAGTGGTCGTGTGAGATTGGAGGGTCAACATTATCAACGGAAATTGAAGTCCGGGTACAGCTTGATAATACTACTGATTTGGCAGAAGTGAAAATTATTCCTAATATAGTTGTAGCTCAACAGGGAGCGGTTCCTGTCAGTGGCTTCAAGAAGATTACTCTTACAGCGGCTTCTCACACAATTGACCTTGATTACAGAAAAGGTCTTGGGGGAACAGTTTACATTCGATATGCGAGGCTTAAAATATTTAAGGTGGAGTCGTCTTAATGGTAGTTTATTCTTATGAAAAAACGACAGTTGACAACGATCTTCTTGTGGTCGAAATAAATAACAGCGAAGAAATTTCACAAGATACTATCGGTGTTACTCATATTGCCCCAAATGTTCTCAAAGTTAGTTTTGCAAATGAGTTGAATCAGGATGAACAGTTTGTTCTTGCAACGATAGTTTCAAATCACGATGCGTCTCAAGGTGAGTTTTATGAGGAAAATGTTTATGTTAAGAAAAAGATAAAAGGTAGGCTTTATTCTGAAACATGGTACAATAGTAAAGATGAAAATAATAATCCTGTCGGAAAAGCGAGAGATATAGTTTATACTTATATCAAAAAGAAAAAATATTCGGCTGTTGAAAAAATATATTTTAAGGGTGGTACTGTTTTCAAAACATATAATTGGTCTTTTTATGAAGATTCTTCTGCCGGTGAAGAAATGGGAGTAAGAGTGGAGGCATAAGATGTTTAGTCAAGGGATAACTCAACCAGGTATAGATACTGATAGGGCTAACGCCCTAATAACAAAACGTCAGTGGTGTCGGACGTACCTAACTTTTCAACCAGAAGGATTCAAGACCATTCTTTGGAAAAGTAACCCAACGAGAGTAACTGATTATGACCCGCTTGAGAGCACAACAGTTCTTACCGAATCTGCCGTTATAGATGATACAACTATAACTGTTGATGATGTGGAACTTATGGCTGAATCGCTCACAATAACAATAGACACTGGCGATGACGAAGAGACAGCTATTATAAGATCAATAAATCCAGAGACAGGAGTGGCGACACTTACGAGTGCGTTGACTAAGAATCACACTGTCGATCCTTACAATGATGTTTCAGTAGTATGGGATCGAGTTTTTATTGACTACGATTCCGATAATAAGAAAACAATCATAAAATATTTTCCGGGTGGTCAGAACGCGAACAGTGAAATTGCCGGATGCGATATTCAGGTTGGAAGTGCTTATAACCCTGACGGATTTTTAGAAAATCAGAAATGCTTTGGGGGTATATATGTTCCATACTGGACGGGATCAGAGTTTAGAAGTATATTCGGAGCATTTCTTTGTAGAGGTAAACCGGCGTGTAGAGGAACAAAGGATATAAGGATTGATTCACAACAGAGTGCATCTGCTGTTGACCCGGATTATTTTGTTCAAATTGAAATGACACATGAAGGTGATACACCTGACCCGGCTGATATGGGTATCAGCTTTGATATGTGGAGGGCTGCGACATGAGCGACGAAAAGAGTTGTTTTAACTGCGATAATTTTGAAATAAATATAGAAACAGGTAAACGCAAATGCCTTGTAGGTAGACCGGATTTTGGACACCAACTTACATCTGGAAGAACAGAAGAATGTTCTGATTGGAAGGAGAAGTAGGAGTGAGGTTTTATCTCGGATCAGATTTTCACATAAGCCGCGATGATTGTGACCTTGATGGTGTGCGGATTTTCTGTGAACGGGCAAAAATTGACGGGTGTAAGGTGATTCTCAACGGAGACATTTTTGACGTTCTTTATGAACCTGTGGACTATATCGGAAGCGAATATCAGGATGTAATAAGAGAACTCACAGGCATAAATTATCTCTACATGATCGGAAATCACGATAACTTTATTCAAAGAGTCCCAATACTTACTCCGTGGGCCTATCCATCTACGGTTCTTTATATTGATGGTAAAAAGTGGTTGATCGAACATGGTCATCTTATTGGAAAATACGCTTGCCTGTTCGCTACTATGGATATATTTGGAAATAGTTATAGATTTCGTGAAATGGTTAGATGGATTTCAAAGAGAACTGGATTTCAGTGGGCTGGAAGAAAATCAGATGAAGCTCAATTTGAACAGGCGGCAATAAACAAGGCTATGCTTCATGGATGTGATGTTGTCTATTGTGGTCATACTCATGTTCCGAAGATAAGAGAATTCGGTGGAGTAACTTATGTTAATCCGGGTTCCGCAATTAAAACAAAAGAGTATCCGAACATGACTTATATCATATATGATAATGGTAGGTTCTTTTTGGAGGAGGCTGTATAAAATGGCTCAACGGTGCGATACATGCAAGTCGTTAAGATGTAAAGATACGTTGAAGAAGTGGCGTGTGAAGTCTTGCAAGGATTTTCCGCTTCAACTCTTAAAAGGAAGTAAAAACGATTGTACCGAATGGGAGGAGCAGTCTGAATAATGCCCGCGCCCGGAGACACAATTTTATTATCCGCGTCTTTAATGGGTACTTATGGGAAGTATCCAACTACTCATTCGTGTGACGTTGAAGTTAGAGATGCAGATGGCGTTGTTGTAGTCGTTAAAACGGCTATGGCGAATGTTATTGGTGCGGTATATACCTATAAATGGGCGACATCCGGTTCATTACCGGAAGGGCCGTATCATGTGATTTATTCTGCTACTCTTGATGGGGAAGCGGCTCCTGAGATAGCAGAAGTAATTTATATTGAGATTACCGTGACTGATCTGACCCCGATACTTGATGCGCTTGCAGTACATGATTCCGATATTAAGGCAATACTCGCAACAATATCAGATCAGGTTGAAGCGATTTACGCTATGACGTATTATAATAAAGTAGAAACGTGGCAATACGATTCACAAGGGAGAACACTTAAAGTTACTGCGAGGTATTCACCGACCGACCCGATGTTGAGTCCGACTCATATCTTTGAGTATGTGTTCACCTACAATGCTGATAATAGTGTTGCCACATACACGATGACGAGGACGATGCCCTGATGTCTAACATCCCGGTAGCAGCACAGACAAACTTGATGCTTACTGGTGGAAGAGCCTGGTGGGGAAATAGAGCTTTAAGTCCAATTCCCACTGACCCAGGTGAACCAGAGGAACTTTGTTGTGATGCGTCTATTGCGTTGGGGACTCCTCAAGAAGAAGCTGCGAATTGTGCCATAGAGCAGTTCCTTCAATCTATGGCTACATTCGATGGAACAAGAGATTTCATTTGCATCAACCCGCTTCCGAGAGAGGAACAACCGGGGTGGAATCCTTATACGAAATCAATAGATACTTCACAACCGTTACGATTTGAACAACCGTATATAAAGCAAGGGTTGTGGGATGAAGAGGCTTCTCTGATTCTTATAGAAAAATATGGTAAGCGATCTGATGATATTCTGGTTGTTTATTTTAAGGAAGGAATATTCCTTAATGAGTCTACGGTTGTCAAACATCTTGGTTTTCAATTTGTTTCAACAAACTTTATGTTAGAACCTTTTGTGGGAACTAAAAAGTGGATAAAAAACACTATCGAAATAAATGAGAGCCGAAATAAATTTACTGCATGGGATGACCGCGAACTTGAGGGAAGAATATTCTTTACTAATTCCACTGGTTCGCAGGGAGATATTTCAAACACTTATGTACTCGACCCGGATAATGCGCGGGTTATCGTTTATGACCCACCGGGGATAGTTGAACTTTTCGACTTTGGTGAAGATTTGAGTGGTTTTCCAGCGGGGAGTAAATATACCGATCCGACTGTTGGAAAATGGTTCAAACCGAGCGAGATAGAAGTTACTACGGATAGTAAGCTGAAGGTTTTCGACGATTCATGGCAAGAGTGGATTATTTTTTCACTCGATGGTATTGTTGAAGAATCTTATCCGGTGCGGAGGAGAAGGTAATGCCCGGAGCGATCAGGATCAAAACATCTGGTAAGGAAAAGAACAGAATTGTTCCGGAGACATTTGATAATCTTCTCGATCTTGGTCGTAAAGGTGGGATGAACGAGATAACTAAAAATATCGCTATCGCTTTTGCAAGAGTTTATTGCGGGAATGTGGCGAGGCTTTTAAGAGAGCGATATGGAAGTTCTCGAAGTAAAGTTACTGCCGCTAAACTTGCAGTTCAGGCGGGATTCAGCATTGAAGATGAATATGAGCCGGGTCAGATTGCTGAAACTTATGCTTCTATGAGAGATGGGAGTCCTGATTCTTTTGCTACCTTCAAAGTTTCCGGAGCAACCGTAACTGTTGGAACTGAAATAAAGTACGAGTATTCTTTGATTAGAGGGCTTCCGACACGAGCAAGGACTATACAGAAGGCAAGACCGATAATAAACGAATACGGGCAGTTACAGTGGCTTCCTGCGGGCTATACGATCAAGGGTTGGAAGGGCGGGCCTAATTTTCATCTTATGGCGTTGAGGATGTCGAAACCGAAAACCACCATAAAAGCCATGATTAAGTATTCGTTGAACTTTTATAAGAAATATAAGCGTTCACCGGCTGTAAGTACGCTTATGAGGCAAGCAAAATAATGTTGAATACGATGCTGTCAATTTGTAAGTATTTACAGGAAAAATTAACTGTTTCTCCATTTAATTTCAAAGGGGAAATTAAAGTAGGCCACGCTTCATGGCTTGACATAAATGCAGAATTGCCCAAAATATTAGTAAATGATGTACTTTGGAGGTATGAGCCTTTTCAGTTCGGAACATTTGAGATGAAACGTCTCGCGCCTCTTGAAGTAGAGATTTTTGCAGGGGATAAACTTTTTGCCCTTGAGATGGTGTCCTGGATCACGGGTAAAACGCTTAGAGGCTACACCGATGGGGACGGTGTGCTTCTGAAAACGGAGATACCTCTTTGGAGGTTTGCCGCTGACAAGAAAACGATTATGGATGATCCGGATAATCCGGGAAGTCCGTGGCGGATTGGTAAGATCATTTTTGGGGATGATCCGCTTCCGTCAACTCGTTTTAGTGTTCCGGTAGATACGGCGGAACTTGCATACAATTACATCATTTCGTTTGATGACGTATGCAGTCTGCTCGAAGTTTAATATGAAGGAGGATTCATTATGCCGACGATTGTTTGCAAACTTGGTCACAAAACCGAGTACACTCGGCAGCCTCCGCTTAACAAGGATGGGAAGCCTGTTTGTCCGGTTTGTCATCTTCCTGCTGAGTTCGTAGGAGAACAACAGGAAATTCCTGTTACTCCCGCGCCGAAACCCGCTCCCGAACCGGAACCCGAACCGGAACCAGTTTCGGAGCCGGAAACGGAATCTAAACCGGCATGGAAGCCACAGCCGAATTCCGATGAAGGGGGGAACGACTAAATGGCGACAGGTACGCAAAAGGGCACTGACATAACTATTGTCGGTTGCGCTCCGGATTATGTGACCATTCTCAAAAGGGTTCAGGGATTCGGTTTTGATCCCTCGTGGGATACTGAAGAACATGGTCAGTACGGGGATCGCACTCCGTTGGAAATCAACAAGACGTACAACGGCGTGAGTGGGTCTATGGATTTAGAAACTACGGTTTCGCCCAATGACCCCGACCCGCACGATATGGTTCTCTGTATTCTGACGAATCAAAACCCTGACACCACGGTTGCTACGGTTACAGGATTCGACCCCGCTGATTACGAGAAGATAGATTTCATCGTCAACGTGTGGGATGGCGATCCGGTGGATACGTCAAACCTCATTAAGTCGAGTTATCTGGTAAAAGGTGGGGAAGTTTCCGGTGCGCCGTTTGACTCGTCTCTCGACGCAGTTTCCACGCTCACGATTGATTATGACGCTACTACGGGTATTCATTTCCGTGGTGCGCTCACAATGGCCGTGAGAACGATTGCGGCTCCGCTCTCCGCTAATGCTGTGATCGGGTGGAAATCTGCCGGTGCAGATGGGCTGATGTCTCAGATTCTTAACCCGAAGGTACTGGGGACTACGGCTGGTTATATCAATCAGCTTGAGCCTCTGACTGCCGGTGGGAAATCCGCACTCCATTCGACTCTCAAGCAGTATAAGTCGAAGTACCATGTGTACGCGGGTTATACTCGCACCGGCGTTTGGAAGGAACTCAAGTTGGCTACGTCAACCGCAGATTCCTTTACTCCGGGTGAAGCGTTGCAGGCTGGCGATAAGCTGCGCGTAACCGTTCTCTATGAGGATGGCGCGGCTATCACTTAATCTGATTAAGTTCAGGATTGGGAGGCGGGGCTTCGGCCCCGCTCTTCCTTAAACTTATTTAAGGAGAACATAGAAATGAGTAACGATCCTATCAAGGAAGAACTGTCGATGCAAGAGGTCGAGAATAAGCTCGACCAAATTCTCGATGGGCGCATGTTTTTTAAGTTGAGCGACAGAATTTTCGTTATCAGGGAATCATCCGAAACAGAAAAATTTGAGGCTAATATGTTGTCGTCAAAGCATATTACGCAACTCAAAAAAAGGAGTGATGTTGACCTTTATGACAGAGCTTTGGTTCCTCTCAAAGTTAAGGCTCGCTGTAAAGAAATAGGGGTCAAATATGCGAATGTGAATAAGCGTTCCGACCTGATGACAAAATTATTTGAGTATGCCAGGAGTGAGGCTGACAGGAATCCTGACATCGCAAGTTTCGATCTCATGTCCGTTGAAGGAATTCGTTGGTACAACAAGCTCCGCAAGGAATGTTTCACCGATGATGAAATGGAGCTTCTTGAGGAGATCGAAGCCATCGAGAGTATGGTTGAGGAAATGAAAATCCATACTTATGAGCATTATGGAGACAGAGCGAAATCATTCTATCTCATGGCGTGTACGCTTGAGGAATATAAGGATGGCGACTATCACAAAGTTTTCAGGTATGCGGAAGAAGAAACGAAATTCGGGGTACTTCCGGTTGTTAAAATCAGGGATGGAGTTGAGGGATTAACCGAAACTGATGTGGTTCTCGCTATCGAAAAATATAAAGCGTTCGAGCGAGGTATCGAGCCAAATTTTTTGTTAAAGTTGTTAGGCACTCAGAACGGTGGAGACTCATCTGGAACGCAAGTAAAGAGTGTGGAATCCGACCATTTAGAGGAAATCCCGCAGGATGGTCAAGAGATCAACTCCGACTGATTTGGGTTCAATCTCTTTACGATAGGCTGTCAGAGGTTCCGAGGAGTGATCGCCCATCGGACAAAACGATGGATGATTATTACCGATATACTCGGTGGTTGAGCGATTATGGTGAATCGCTCGGAGGTGACAAAAAAACTTCGGACAGCAAGTATAAGAAGTATGCGTTTTCTTTTGTGAAGGGCAAAGATAATGGATAATGAATCCTTCTCGATTGAGGTTCTTGACAGGGCTACAAAAACCCTGAATAAGATCGCTCGTTCTCTTGAAGAACTCAATACGGTCTTTGCTACTATTCAAAAGGATTCAAACACGTTAAATGCCTCTCTTGACAAGACATCTACCACGATGTCTAAAGTAGGGACAACCACTGATACTACCCTCAAACATGTAAGAACGTTCAGCGCACAACTTGGTAAATCAGTTTCAACGATGAATACCATAGCTAACGCTATGAATCAAATGAGTCAGAATATGGCTCGTTTGGCTTCTGCTTCTTCGACTTCCAGTGCGGGATTGCAGAGGTTGTCTACTGTTTCTTCTTCAACAGCTAAGAGTACAGATAAAACTCATAAAGCTATGAGTCATGTTATTAGTACGTTGAAGAAGATGGAAACATCACTTAAAAAAATCGCTCAAGTTTTTGATAAATTTGGTAATTCTATGCAAGTTGCAGCGGAGCAAGGTACTCCTCTTGTTAATGTAATGAGGAATACGGCTCATAACATGCAAGTTGTCACTGATCGTGGTGGGAAAATGAATTTCACGATCAAACAGACTGGGGATAATGCTGCTAATGCTCAAAAGAAGGTTGGGGGTTATAATTCTTTACTTGGCTCTCTTTATTTCAGTTTCATTAAAGTTTCCACAGCGGCTTATGGTTTTGTTTCCGCTATAAGAGGAATTTCTAATCAGCTACAACCTGCTATGGAGTTTCAGTTTGCAATCGCACAGGCAGGTGTAGTTGCTGACGCTTCTGCTATGGAACTTAACAGATTGAGAGATTCAGCATTGGAACTCGGAAGAGTTTCAATGAAAACAATAACTGATGTTGCTAATGCTGAATATCAGTTAGCTTCATTGGGTCTTACTGCTGATGAAGTTGTGGTTTCATTAAAGGGAATAGTTTTATTTTCTGAAGCGGCTGCTATTGAGGTTGAAGAATCTGCAAGGGCAATAGGGTCTGCGGTTCGTTCATTCCAATTAGATTTTTCAGAAGCGGCTCATGTTGCTGATGTTTTTGAACAGGCGATAAGAAGGTCTGCTTTGCAGGGTCAGGATTTTACTCGTTTGATGGCTGGTGTTGGGCCAGTTGCTAATCTTGCTAATCAAGGAATTGAAGAAACAGTTGCTTCTCTTGGCCTTCTCAAGAGTAGTGGTTTGACTGCTCGTTTTGCGGCTGCACAGTTGAGACAGGCATTGTTTAGACTTATTTCTCCTTCAGATAAAGCTCGAAAAGCCATGAGCGAATTGGGTATAAATATTCGTGATGAATTAGGTCAGCTAAAAGATTTACCATCTATTATAAAAGAGTTTGAACAGGGATTGTCAAAACTCGATCAGGCCGCAAGAGATAAAGCACTTGTTGATATATTTGGTCGTGGTGGGTTCAGGGCTATTGCGGTTCTTCTTCAAGAAGGTTCTCAAGGGTTGAGAGTTTTTTCTGAAGATTTGAGAAGTGCAGATGGAGTTGTAGATAAAGTTGCAGGGACAATGCGCGAACAGCTTGTGGGACAATTGAAACAGGTTCAAAGTGAATTTGATTCAATGAAGGTTTCTATTTTAGAGACAAATTTTGGAATTTTCTTAAAGGATATACTTCAAACAACAAAGGCATTTGCTCGTTTTGTTTCGGGTAGTAAATCTGCTCAAAAAGCGTTAATAACTATTACTAAAATAATTGCCATAATTCCATTGGGTCTTATGATTATTTCCCTCATAAAATTAGCCCAAATTTTTAAGACATGGACTGTAGAAATTATTAAGTCTACTGTTGCTTTATTTACACATAAAGCTGCTGAAGATGCGGCAGCGGCTTCGGCTAAAAAATTAGCTGTTGCTACGGGTACGGCTGCAACAGCCATGAGAATATTAAAGATAGCTTTACCTATTGGTGGAATTCTTTTATTAGTTGAGGGAATAAGTTATCTAATGGGTAGAGTTAAAGATACAAGATTGGAAATGGAATATTTAACAGAAGCAGTTAATAAGTCTGGTGCCGAATATCTTCAAGAATTCAGAGGTATAGAAAAGAATATTCAAGGTAGGGAAGATTTAGTTCGTGTACTTGAAGATTTGAGGGATGAGAGAGATAGACTTTTGGCTATTGAAAAGAAAACTAAAGATGAAGAAGATCGACTTGTTGCAGTACAAAATAGGTTGGAGACAGTTACAATCCGATTAAGTGAAGCGTATGATGGTTTAGATGACCAATTTAAGGAATTGGCTGTTAGTGGGACAAATTTTGTTCGTGTTATGGAACAGATGCTTCAAGCTGAATCTGCCAATTATTTTATTAGATTGAAGGATACAATTGAAAAATATAGAGAAGAACAGAGAAAAGCTAAAGCTGATTTGAAGGAATTTGAAAATATAAAACAACCGTGGGATTTAACTAAAACGGCTGAACAGTATATTGATAAACTTCTTAAAGTTTATACTTCCAAAGCAGGAGGAGTTAACTTAAAATTTGAGACAAAAACCGAGAGAGACAAAAAATTAGCCGAATTTTTGATTGCGAAACAAAAGTTTCAAATTCCAGGTATAGCCAAAACTGTTTTAGATGAACTTCGGATAAAAGGATTAAATAAGCAAGAGGAGTACGAACTTGTAAAAACTATAAAAAATGCGGGTGAACAATCAACTAAATCTGTTGCTAAAGAATTGCAAGATTTGATAGCAGATACGACTCAGCAGGGGATAGAAGATGGTCTTAATTTAGCTGATTATGGAAAATTTACTAAACTTTTTATAATCAAAGCTGCAAAGTTTGCAGGGATAGAATTTGATAAAGTTGGCAAAGATTTCAAACTAATAGATGAAAATGTTACTTCAAAACAAATTTCTCGATTCAAGTTAGAATTAGATACTATGTTTAAGAAAACTGGATTAGATATCACAGCCGAGAAGAGTGTTAAGGATATTGATAAACTTAATAGAACAGTAGAGGAAACTCAAGAAATAATTGACGCTTTAACGTTAAATATTAGTGAAGGTATTTTTGATCCGCTTATGAGAGATGTTCCAGCTTTGGATGCTTATATTGAAGAGTTCAAAACACTTAGATTTGTAATAAAAAAATCTATTGTACCTGCGTTTGAAAGTTTTTCGGAAACTCAAAATGATAGACTTGAAGGAATGAAGTTGGGGCTTACAGCACTTCGTAGGCAATTCGACCTTACTTTTGATATGGATAATTATCCTTATAAGTCTATTGACGCTCTTACAGAATATTTTGAAAATTCATTCGATGCACTTTATGGAACTTTAGAGCGGGTTAGAGGAGATTGGGCTGGAGCTTTTAGTTTAGATAGGTCAGCTTATGAGAAGCAAATTAGAGATGCAGAGAAAATGTTTGAAGATGCAAAAAAGAGATTTTTTGAAAAATTAAATATAGATAGTGCAGATGTAAATGTTTTTGCAGATAGTCTCGAAGTTGTTTTGACTACACTTGCAAGTTTTGAGAAGAAATTTGATGAGGGTGTAGATATTTCTACAGAAGAGGCCGAGAACGCATTAGAGGGACTTAATCTTGCTTTAGAAGGTATGGTTGACCCTGAAACAAAAGCAAAAATTGTACTCGAAATGATGAAAAGGCTTGAAAAGTATAGTGGTGTGGGAATATTTGTTCCTGGTGATGTTGGTATCAGTAAAGAAGGATATGAAACAGCTAAAAAGTTGATTCCTGTTCTTGAGGAAAATGAAGATAAAATTGAAGATGTTACTCAAAGGAATTTTGCGTTAGCTGACTCGTATGAAGAAAATGTTAAAGCGTCAAAAGCATTAGTTGACGCATTGAATGAAGAAATAAGAATTATGGATTTTTCAGAGAAAATGAGGTCTGAAGCGGCAAATGAGTTGAGTAAAATAGATGATGTGATGAAAAAGATTACAGATACCATAACCGATGATATGGTAAAGGCTTATGATCTTTGGATGAAAGTTTTTATGAGTTTTTTTGGTTCTATTCGTGATTCAAGATCAGAAACATTAAAATTCAAATTAGAAATAGATAAATTAACCGAGAGTTTTCGTACTCTTAAACCAAAAGAATTAAAGGAAAAATTTGATTTTGTAAGTAAAACTCCTTTAGAACGATTGGAAGATACTACAGATAGAATTTTTGACCTTAATTCTGAAACTCAAAAACTTATAGATCAATTAGGTAGGATGGAAATTGATTGGAAAAACACTTCGGAACAAGCTGAATATTTTGCAGAAAAATCTGAGGAAATTATCCCAATAATCAAGGCTATTTCTCAAGAATATGGGGTTGAACTTCCAGCTAATCTCGGATTACTTCGAGATGGAATTGATTTGACAGAAAAAGATATTAAAGATTTCAAAGAAGTTTTAATAGGATTCCTTAAAACTTCTAAAGAACAGGCTTTTGCTGCTTTTTTCATTCAAGAATTTGTCAAGGTTCAAGATGCAGTTAAAGATTTTCGTAAGGATAATGAAAAAAATTGGTCTGAATATTTTTCCGAACTCTATCAAACTGGTGCAAAATGGGCAGAGGCTTTGTCTACTGGATTATCAGATAATCTTGTTAAATATCTCAAGGGTGAGATACCTTCTATAAAAGAAGCAATAACGCAGTTTGGCGAAGAAATAATTGGAGATATTTTCGCACAGAGGCTTCGCAATTTGATGGAACAGAATATTCGTGCTTTGTTCGCCGCGTTTGGTGACACGCCTGAAAATGTAGGTGTTGAACTTGCTATTGCATCAGAAGGGGAAGCAGAACGTGTTGAAAACGCTTTAACTCAATTTAAGGCTACCTTTAAGGATTCGTACAATGAAGTTCAAAAGAATTTGTTGACAGGCATTGATGCTGTCTACGCAAATCAGAGTGAACTTCAAACCAAAATAGATCAGACTGAAACCAAGTGGTATAATCAGATGAAGGAACTTTACCTGTCTCTTGATTTTGCCGCAGATAAGTTTGATGCTATCTTCACAAAATTACTTGCTATTTCACAGGGAGTAAATCAGGAACTTAAACTTCGTTCAGAATTGACTGGTGGAGAATATATACCCAATTTCCGACCGGGAATGTTTTTTGAAAAAGGTGGAACGGAAGAATTATTTGCACCGGGAACTTTTGAACCTGTTGTCGATCAGTTGAGAGATTCAGAGCGGCAGCAGAGTGTTGATAATAAAATTCAATTCAAACTATTAGATCAGCAAACTAATTATTTGGGTTTGTATGCGGCTCAGTTTCCGTCTTATATGAATTCTTCTGCCGCATCGTTAAACGCTATTGCAAACAATACTCATTTACAGTTACGGACACTTCAAAATGTAGATACGGGTGTTGGTGGGATAAAGGATATAAATCTTGATGCTGCAAATGAAGCGTCCGGTGCTCCACCTGCTTGGGCAGCTAATTTTATCAATCTACTTGCTTCGATGGCAGGAGCCAAATTTGGTAGGGGTGGAAGGTATTCGGGAATTGGTTCTCAACTGGGTGGTATGCTCGGAGGCGCGGCTGGACAGGCCGGGAAATTGGGTTTGAGCGCACTTGGTTGGTCGGGTGGCCCTGTGGGTACTATTATCGGTTCTTTTGCGGGAGCGGCGATTGGGAAGGCTCTCGATAAAGCGGGAGATTCATGGTGGGCACCGGCAGAAGATTTGAAAAATTATTTCGGAAATATTGTGATTCCCGCGATGAAGGATTGGTTTCCGTTACCTTCAAGTTCGTATTTTTCAAGTGCCAGGTATGGGAAATCTCCTGTTGACGTTTCACCTATCAGTGTCGAGAAGATAGAAGTAATTGGAACCGCTGACCCGGAGGCCACGGCTCGTTCTGTTGTGGATCAGCTTACAAGTTTGCAATCTCGACAATATGAACGTGTCATGGCGCGTGGGATGCGTTTCAATGAAGTTACAATGAGGTAAGAAATGAATCATTTTACCGTATATGAAGATGTGTTGGGAAGTTGGGTTCACGTTCCTCTTTTCGATAATTTGAATCCAGATTTCAGAGTGGCAGATTCTTCAAATATTGAATCATATAAACTTTATAATGGGAGAATGGTTCATCATATCCCCGAATATCCTGTTGGTGAAGAAACACTTACCATGAATTTCAGGTGGTGTGAAATTGATGAAAAGGTAAAGTGGGAATCGCTTCGGGGTGTGAGAATTAAAATAGAATTTACCTATTATACAGATAAGAAAAAATTGTCTTGGACAACAGAATCGTTTGAACTACTTGTTGATAGTGCTGTTGCTACTCCACGGAAGAAAACTGTAAAACAGATATTCGATATTGAAGTTAAAGGAATATTCAAAACTGATCGTACTTATGTGAGTGAATCTGCGAGTAAAACTTTGCTTTTACTTCATTTTGATGGGGATTTCAAGGATTCTTCATATTATGGAAATCAGGTTAAGGTTGGAACTCCAACTATAAATTCTGTAAATGTGGAATTTGGTTCAGGAGCCGCACAATTCAATGGAGTTGGTATAGGGATACAAATTGTTCAACCTGTTGAAATTTTGAAAATAGGATATGGAGATTTTACCATTGAGGGTTGGTTCAATAAGGATAATACAAATAGTTACCCTGCTTATTGGATTTTCTATTTAGATTCTGACAACTATATTCAATTCTTTTATTATAAATCTATAGGGCAATTCAGAGTCCGTTTATGTGTAGATGGTTCTTTAAGTTATATTTATGAGGAAAACGCATTTTTTCCCATTTCTTATATACATTTTGCTTTTGTGAGAAAAGATGGAGAAGCGAGAATCTTTTTAGATGGCTCTCCTTCTACTCTCTGGAAGGATTTTCAGTGTGACTTGGGAATGTTCAATGCCGATCTTTTTATTGGTTGTAAGCCGAATGGAAGTGTAGATGAGCAGTTTATAGGGTTGATTGATGAATTCAGAATTTCCAATGTGGCGAGATATGAAACTTCTTTTACGGTTCCGACTTCGCCATTTAATCCAGTGGAGAGCACATGACAAATGCCGGGAATAAGTCCGTGGGAAAAACCTGAAATTATAAACATTTTAGAGAGCAATCAGTTGAGTACATACGATGTCCTCTATGTTTACAATTTAGTTAGAATTTGGGCTGAATATGTTCCTGGCCCTTATGTCGGGACAACTATAACTCTCAAACAATATCCAATCATAAACGTCAGAGATTTAATTGTTCGTGCTGTAGATGGAGCTACTGAATATGTTTACACTGTCGCAAATGGTGGGATAAGATACGTTGAAACAGGTACGTTTCCTGACCCGAATGTGGCTGTTCCGAGTGTTTCATATCCGGTTATACATTTGACTGATGATTTAAGTTTAATACCTTACAACTCCATTTATGTGGAATATACAACTTTGAGTGATGTGGTACGATTTGATGAATTTGAAGATATTGAATATGAAACGTCACTCGATGAAATGGCAGATCAGTTACATATAGAAGTTGCCAACCCGAATTATATTTATACAAAGGCTAAAAATTATTGGTTGAATCCGATTGCCGGTGGATTCGAGGGGCTTTGGTATACTGATGCTTATGGTAGAGGGCTTCCAGTTAATTGGAATCTTACGATAGGAGCAAGCTCAAAGAA
>Ga0272441_10006498_pt1 | contig 19528 bp, 22 predicted proteins | sample SSMProp6N_FD_193582 | JGI IMG/M metagenome (GOLD analysis project Ga0272441, IMG submission 193582) | Marine sediment archaeal communities from Little Sippewissett salt marsh, Falmouth, MA, United States - SSM-Prop-6N | ecosystem: Environmental > Aquatic > Marine > Wetlands > Sediment ... | reverse complement strand
AAGCTCGATCTCGATATCGTCGAGGCTGTCGGTCACCGGTGTTGTGCCGGTATCTGTTACAGGTTCGTCAGTCAAGACTTCTCCAGCCTAGTGTAGTTCTATGTCAAGGTCATCGGTTTCTGCTTCATATGCATGAAGAATGATGCCCAGGTCATCCTCCGCCGGACCTGGCACGCCACCTTCCAGCCCGATCTCCGGTTCGGGCTGGTAAAGATCAATATTTCCAACCGGGAAGTACCGCTCATGCTGTTTCGCCCAGATGGCTGCCGTGCCGTTTAGAGGACTTTTCGGATTGTACGACTTGTACTGGATCATGTCGCCGATCTGCACGATAACGTCCATCAGCGTCTCGCCGGCACCCCAGTGATCGCCAATACAGATGTACGAACCGAAGTTCGGGTGCCAGATAGGCGTCTCAAGCGTGCATTTGGGCTTCTCGCGGGGGTAACCCGAATGAAGATAGATCGTGGCGACATGCATGTCCTGGTATATCGGGCGCTTACCGCTGTCAAGTTCCCTGATTCCCCGCACACGGTACGTGACCCGGTAACGCTCCGGGGGATTCCCCCTTACCGGTTCGACATCAATATATGGATGACCCGCGAACTCGGTGCGGATCTTGTCATAATCGGCCGCAAGCCTCCTTAACCGAGGATGCATACTTTTTCCTCCGCCAGTTCTTATAGCTATTATTTATAAATTACTGAATTATATCAATGACCCTCATCTGCGGCTGTAGGATCCTGTCACTATCCATCACCCTGACAGCAACCTTTTTAATATAAACAGCATGAATAATGAAGTCTACCACAAAATTTGCCTCGCCTTAACAGCCTTAAAGCCTTTTCATTCACCGTCCTCGATCAGAACCTGGTTATCCGATGGCCTTGCCGGATTTTCTCCCTCGTAACCCGATGGTACGCATTTTGTACCGGCAAAAATAAATAGCAACGTAAGCCCAACCGCAATTATTATCATTACTATTACCAGAATCGGGGTATCACTTCTCTCTGACCGATAATCCATTCGAGGAGCAGCCACTATATCGGTATGGCCGGATTCCCCGAGATCTTCAGAGTCAATTACAATCGATTCCGGAACACTGATTTCATGACCGGGGGAATATGATGCCGCCCTGCTGCACCCGTATGTTGTACATCCGCCGTTCTCACGCCAGCATTCCAGGTGATGCGGAATTCCGCACGCGGAGCATACAACTATTTCCGATCCGGGTTTAAGAATTGACTGGCAGAACGGACATGTCTTTCCTATGTATTGTGAAGGGTCCATTCCGCCTGCGAGGTGTACTCTTCGACCGCGCTCTCTTCTTTTTCGCAGCTGTTTGTGAAAATTATCAGGAGTAACATAACCACAACCATAATTATTGCAGTGATGTTGAATGCCCTTTTATATTTCGACTCGGCTATAGTAACCGAAGTCTCCGGGACAACCTTCTCCCTCCAATATTCCTCTTCGGTATCTTCAACATGTTCTCCCGTACAACCGTACGTCGTGCAGCCATCGTTTTCCTTCCAGCACGATGCGTGATGCGCAATTCCGCATTCAGGGCAGACGATAACATCCGAGTCAGGCTTTATCGGTGACTGGCAGTACGGGCAGATTTTTCCGACACTGTTTTCCGGTTTCATAATTAATACCCAACAAAGGGCCTACTGATCATAACTGAACTTCATGCCCATGAAAACCCTTGTTTTATATTAATCATATCTTCTACGTCCCTCGTATATGTACTCAACAAGCGATGCAATCAGCCCGGCCACGTAGAATGCGATGATAAAACTCCCGCCGGTGACCGCAAGCAAAAGGAAGAAGGCTACGAGGAAAATCACAAAAGAAAGACATCCGGGCATCTCGCGACGTTCGGATGTATGCCTCGGAGCATCGTAGACCGGATCGTACACTCGGTAACTTGGCTCGGGCTCCACCCTGATATTGGCGGGTTCCGAAAGATCGGTCAGCACGATTGTCTCAGGACGTTTGGTTGGAGTAATCCTGTCTGGACTTGTTCCAAGACCCCTGCACATGTAAGTCGTGCACTTGCCATTTTCCTTCCAGCATTCGGCATGATGCGGAGTCTCGCACCGGTTGCACACGAGGATACGATCGCCACGTTCGATTTTCGTCTGGCAATAGGGACAGGTTTTTCCTATGAAGTCATCGTATGCCAAATTCCCGGACCAGTGATTTCCCCGCTAAAAGATAGGGTAACTATATCATGGAGGTGGTTATGTTTTAAGCGATGTCAATATGCAGAGATTACGACTGCAAGTATTCCGGCAAGAATTCCCAGTATGATTCCGTATACTATCCCGCTCGCCCCGGCCGTAATATACAGAACCACCGTCGCGATTACCATTGTCAGCGCTCCGGCAGTCACTCCAAGTTTTACGTTCGGTTTTTTCCCGGTTTCCCTTCTTCCTGAAGACCTTCGGGGAGTTGTGTCGACCGAACCGATCCCTGTAAGATCTATTGGATCGTCGTCCAGAATAATTTCAGCCCCCCCCGCGTCACCAGTACAACCCGAATCGATAATCATTTCAGAATTCCCGGAAGGAGCAAGTACGATCCTCTCGTTTTCCGATACCGGATGCCCCCCGCAGCCATAAGTTGTGCACCCGCCATTCGCGTTCCAGCACTCCCTGTGATGCGGCATATCGCATTCGGAGCACCAGATTACCGACTGGCTTTCAAGCATCGGTGACTGGCAGTACGGGCAGGATTTTCCAATATGGTCTGACAATTTCCAGGAGATATTATAAAGAATTTAATAAGGATTTCTAATTAAGTACTCACCAGCCAGATTAACTGCTGCTGAACATACCATCGATAATGCTGCCAATTACCAGCCCACCGAAAAACCCGAGGATTCCACCCGCAAGTCCCCAGATCGATCCGAGTGCGATTGCCCCGATTATCGCGAGAAGACAACCACACCCACAGCCTTCGGACTTGACCTCTTCCTCTTCGCCGTAATACTCCGAAAATTCCTCATCCAGGTCATCCGAATCGATTACGAGGGTTTCAGGTTCTTCCGGTTCTATCCTTCGATAGTCCCGTCGACGAGAACCGCCGCGCCTCGGCATCTTCGGACAGCCATATGTAGTACATCCACGGTTCTCGGCCCAGCATTCTTCATGATGGGGCATTCCACAGTCCGGACAGACAATTACCCGGTCTGTCGGCTTAATAGGGGTCTGGCAGAAGGGGCATGTTTTACCGATGTAATCACTCACCCGGTGTTCTCACCCTCAGACAGAACATCTGCTTCTTCATTACCCGATTCATGATTTTCCACATCCTGTGGGGAATCAGGCCCTGCATGTTCAGGTATTCCATCTAAAACTTGTACATTATAGCCGCTTTCCGACTGGATTCCGGGTATCAGAAGCTCGGCACCCTCCTGGAGAAGGCGAGTGTCGATAACAAGCCTTGGGTAAGTCCGGTAATTGGCACCGGCGATTACGGTCCAGTATTCGCTGCTTCCGTAATACAACTCGCTTATGCTTCCAAGCGTCTCGCCCCTCTGAACGGTGTGAACAAGCCATGAATCAGGATGCGGTGCCGTGGGATATGGCGCGTCGCTGACAAACTCCTCGATACGGCTGATTACCTCGTCATAATCACGGGGTTCGGTCGGTTGCTGCGTCTCCAGGTTACTGATCTGTGATTGCAGGTTAATGATTACGCTCTCAAGCTGAACGACGGATTGAGTAAGAGCATCATTGGAATCGCTGATCTGGTACGTAAGTCTCGAGAGATTCTGATTCGATCTTGAAAGAAGCAGTATAAAAATTACCAGTAACAATATCGCGTAACTTTTCCAATCCAGGTAAAACGGAACTTGAGCGGGCTTGATTTCCTCTGAAGGTTCACCCTCAACGGGGGCAACTTCCCCAATAACCTTGTAGTCAAGCGTTTTCTTTACCGCGCCATTTTCCCACCTGAAAAATCCCTCCGTGTGATTGACAGGATCAACCACGTACGCAATCTGCCACTCGATATCGAAGAAGTTGGTGTGGATGTGCATGTCATAGCTGGAAAGAAACACGTTATGGCCGGGATGTGTATGAAACCAGCCGACTATCGTTTTTTCCGGGTAAACACGATCCTTGATCTCCAGAACATCCTGCCACGTCTCGTGGGTGAACGTAAGGCTCGCGACAGACCTGTCCGTATACCGTGCCTGTATCCATGCCTCCACGTAAACGGTCGGCTGGTCACCTGGTTTGAAGGTCCCGATAAGCATCCCGCCAAGTTCGTTTGACTTGTCAGTGGCCGCATACTCGATCATCTGTTTCCGCACGGTACCGTCCACAACTATTTTAACCGGGGTGCTTACATCCGCATCAATGGACCCGCCTCCAAGTTCGATATCCAGATCGAGTTCCTCTTCGCTGTTCGCCTGTTCATTTTTACCGGTTTCGTCTGTCACAACTGGGCGCCTTTCGTTTTCTCAGTTTAGATCTATCACTATAGGTTTCATCCTGTCGACAATACTCTGGTACGATGCGCTTCCCGCGAATTTTTTAAGCTCCGCGATTCTGAACGGCATGAACGGATGACTCTCGTATGACTGTCTGCTCAGCGCAAGCGGATTATAGTGAAGAGACAGTGCCTGTTCCGCTACGTACTCCCTTATATCAATTCTGGAAGCCAGCTTCACACTTCCCAGCAGAAGCGTGAGCAGGGTCAGGCATGATTTATCTTCATCCCCGCACGCGATTAAACCCGCACGATCCGCCGAAAGTTCCGAGTACCGCATCCACGCCAGGAGAGTTCCCATCATCTCTTCTGTAACCATATTGGGAGCTATCTGAGGATTGTTCCTGAGCCAGTGAATCATTGTAAGGTAGAGGACGTGGTTACAATGAATATGCCCCATCTCGTGCCCGAGAAGAAACCTTATAGATGTTTCATCGCACTGTTCGATCAGGCCGTGTGTAAGCCCGACGTATGTTCTCCCGTCAATCCCGTGCGAGAAACCGTTGGGACGGATTTCGTTTACGATAAAAACCTGCGGCGCGGGAATATTAAAGATCGATGCAATCTCGTTTACCCATTCGAAAATTTCCGGGAACTGAATCTTCGAAACACGAATTCCGTTCGCCATGAGGTCACCGGAGATCGCCGGTTCGTCGACCTCTTTTATAAACCATTGAACGCGCTGTCGGAAATCTTTCAATCCAACAAGCGATTCAAGCATGCTTATGTCTTTCGGGTGCTGGTAATCGGTGTTCGAAATATTTACGGCGCTTTCATTCACCGCCACCCTCCCCCGCTGCTACTGCCTGCTTCGCATCAAGCCAGCCGACCATGCCTTCCCTGTCGCCCGTAAGCTCGTAATGGACCATTTCGAATCCAGCACGCCCCGTCACTATGTCAAAGGGTGGTACGCCCATCTCCGACAGCGTCCGGTTGTTGTACCTGTCGTTTCCTTCAAGTGAATGGGTCAGGTTCGCATGACGCTCCTCGCCGCATTTTGGGCACTTCGCGTCCTGCTCGGAGATTTCACCAAGCTGGGCATAGACATATTCGATGGTATTGCAATGGTTGCATTCAAGAGATTCCACAAGCTCCCTCTCGAGATCCAGCACCGCTTCATCACCAAGATCGGTCCTGATATGTGCAAGAACCTCGCCAACGGTCGTGGACGACGCTTTCCATTCGGGCATCTCGCGAATATCCTCGTAGGTCACATGGCTGTAGCAGTCTTCACGACGGTCGTACACGACAACGAACGAATCATGGGTCATTCCGTTGAAGAAAAATCCCTTTCCCTTCAGTACCGGAAGGTCCTCGCGATCATGGAGAAGTTTCAGCGCTTCCTGGCACTGAATTCCCGCAATCACTGATGATGTCGTCGGTGTGGTCGGGACCTTACCTTCGAGCATTTCCTCGCGTTTAAGCAGGCTGCACGATTTACGCAGACTCAGAAGCTTGTAATCCATCTCGTTCATCGTGCACTCGTAGCACGCGGAATCCGGTGGCACGAAAACCCGTGCGTAACCTGAAACAACTTCGATCGCCCCGTCGATCCATGGGCGATTGACCTTCCAGCAGTTCTGGTTGATATGAAGCCGTGCCTCGCGGTTATCGAGTCCGCCGATAACGAGATCGAAAGCCCTGAATGTGCCAAGACCGACATCGTTGATGATGTTCCCGACAAGCGGTACCGCGGTGATGTCGGGATTGATATCCATCGCGCTCTCGGAAATCACTTCAGCCTTGTACCTGCCCTCGTCCACTCTCCTGAACAGAACCGACCTTGAAAGGTTTGAATTCTCGATCGTGTCCATATCTACGACAAGTATGTTACCGATACCTAGGAGTGCAAGGTTCTTTACTATCTCGTTTCCGAGCGCTCCGGCACCCACGACAAGCACCTTAGCCCGTCTGAGGACATCGATATCCCACCAGTGAATAAGGCGATACCTGGAGTAGAAATCGTCCTTCAGGTCAAGGTCGAGTGTTTTTTCAGTGGAATCAGAGGTCGCGGGAGCAGTCTCTCCCTGGACATGCAAATTCTCATCCGGCTCACCACCGGTGAGTTCAATATCAAGATCATCGGTACCGGGCACGGTTCACCTCAATGGCTGGAGATAATGAAGCTGGCAGTCAACCCGCGGTAATTTCCGGAATAAGGCGAAGCGCGTCTCCATCCTTAACCCCGGCGTCGCCAAGCGTCTGATCGTCGGCAAGCTGCTTGCCCGATGCCTTGTGCTGGAACTTGTAGCTCTGGGGCTGTCCGGCGGGATCGGTTGTCGGTAGCTTCATCATTTCCACAAGCTTGGCAATGATCCTTCGAACCGGTGCATCGTCCGGCAGCGTTGCATTCTGCTGCTTGTTACCGGTCGCGTCAAAGATATTTACATTTACTCGTCCCATCTTTCGGTTCCTTTCCTTTTATTACATATTGGTATTGTAATTATTCTTCAAGCGATCTGCACGTCCTGATCTTCATCCGGTGTTAAAGACAGATTGCCAACCGGAAGATCCCAGTAGTTCGCCTTCGCCCATACTGCGGCTTCCTCATCCAGCGGATCCCGTGCGTTGTAATTCTGGTACTGGATCATCTCGGCGATCCTTCCGCAAAGCCCGGCGAGTGTTTCCGCCGGAGTCCATCCGCCTATGCAGACTCCGCCGTTCTTACGGGGTGGCAGGATATTCGGATGGAATATCTCCGTAAGCCATGTGAGTCTCGGTGGAAGCCTCGGATAGTCGGCATGCAGGTAAATCTCCATCCTATGAATACCGGTCACCGACGGGAAATGTGTTCCCGGAAGCTTCGCAAGCCCCTTTAAATGGAAGGTAACCACGTACCTCTCAGGCGGATCACCCGCAGCCTCTATCTGGAGATATGGAGACCTCCGGGCAAGGTCGCTGAGAGCCACGTAGTCAGCCTGTAGTCTTCTAAGTCTCAATTACTAACCTGCCTGAAAAAAATAACCCGTTAACCGGATTCAGAATCATACAATAATTGCACCTTCTATGGAAGCGTATTGAATACAACTGTCGCCGGGCATTAGTGAGACAAAAATCCCGTTAAGTGGTTGCAGTTAATAATCCCCCCCGACCGACCCGGAAATATCCCCATTTTTCTGCGACAAAAATGCCACACAGTTGTTACATGGCTGAAATACGATCTATTGAAGTCATATTCAGCCAGTTGTTAGGATTCAGCATCTTTCAGACACGGAATTTCTACATGAAATTTTGGAGGATCAAAATGCTGAAAAGAGTATTTGTCATCACGCTTGCTGGCTTTGCCACAATGCTGATGCTTGGTGTGGCAGCGCACGCAGCATTCAGTGATGTACCCAGGAGTCACTGGGCCTACGACGCCATAGACTACCTGGAAGCAGAAGGATTCGTAACCGGATACCCCGACGGCACATTCCGCGGGGAAAACGAACTATCCCGCTACGAATTCGCGATGGTCATCAGTCGAATCTATGACCAGTTCATGGAGAGGATGGACGATATCGACGTTCCGTCCCCTTCCATAGACACAAACGCGATCCTTGACATGCTTATGGACGAGTTCGAAGGTGAGCTGGACGACCTCCGCAGCCTTATCGTCAGTAACATCGAGAGAATCGAGGATCTCGAGGGCACAGTCGACGGTATGGAGGATCGCATCGCCGACGCCGTCAACGAGCGTGTAGACGCGATGGACGCAAGGTTCCATCCCTACGGCGATATCCGCCTTCGCTTCGAGGGTAAGTATCCCGACGATGGGCTCCAGACCCAGCGCCCGCGATTCAGGCTTCGCTGGGGATTCACATCCGATATTACGGATGAACTTACATTCGGTGCCAGGTTCGGTTCCGGTTCCGAAGGTGGTATTACATCCACCAATCGCACCATTGACGATTATTTCGGATTTGACCACTTCACAATTGACAGGGCCTACATTCAGTGGCAGCCCGCAAGCGCTCCCGGATTCACACTCTGGGGCGGTAAGTTCTCCCCGCCGTGGGAAACAACAGTGCTTTCATGGGACAGCGATGTAATGGTTGAGGGTATCGCGCAGCATTACAATCACGAGAACTTCAACTTCTATCTCGGCGAGCTTGTACCGAACAAGGAGGGCTTCTACCTTGTCGCACAGGCCGGTGCGGATGATCTTTTCGTTGAGGGTTTCGACGCGTACGTCACCTACCATTACATCAACGACGATTGCTGGCGCTGGATGCAGGATGACATGATGGAAGGCGAGCTTAAAAACAGGTTCGACTTCGATCGCCTCGAGCCGATGGACAACTATTCGGCAATTGAGGCCCTCGCATCATGGTCGGGAAATGTCGGAGACATGCCGGTGTCGCTTACCGGAAGTTATTTCCGCAACCTTGCTGATGCCGCGGCAGAGCTTCCGGATGATGAGTCTGCATGGAACCAGGCCGCATGGGCGCAGCTCAAGATCAATGGCAGCCCAAGCGAAGATGGTGACTGGCAGCTTGGTGTCGAGTGGGGACGAGCGCAGGCCAATTCGGTCCTGAGCTGGCTGACGGACGCCGACCGTGGTTCCGGCGATCACGAATGGTGGGGCGCAAGCCTGAAGTACCAGCTGATGAGAAAAACGACCCTTGGTATTACATGGCTGAGTGTCGATCGAATTTCACGTGACGATCACTACGACCTCTTCCAGGTCGATATCGCAACAAAGTTCTGACAAGTAAGCCAGCAGCTTCAATATATCTTGTGCGGGTTTTGCCCGCACATTTTGTTTTTAGTTTTCCGGGGGAAGATCAGGCGGAATCCAGCGTGATGGTAAACATAGATCCATGCGGCTGGGCGGGATGATAACTTACCGTCCCTCCCATCGCCGACATGAGATGCTTGACGATCGCAAGACCGAGACCGGTTCCACCCATGTCGCTCGATCGTCCGGGGTCTATTCTGTAGAACCTCTCGAATATCCTGTCCCTGTGTATCGGGGGAATGCCGGGTCCGTCATCAATCACGCGAATGTGAGTTTTATTTCCCTCCCTGACTGAATCCACGACAATACTGCCATTATCCTGTGTATACTTAATAGCGTTATCTATGAGATTCACTAAAACTTCCTCAAGCGCCTTCTCATCTGCAAGGACCCGCGTATCCGTCGGAATATCATTCCTGATTGCAGTTCGCTTCTTAGCGACCATGTGATCCATCGTCTCCAGTATGCGTGCGGTGATCTCTCCAGGATCCACCGGTTTCGGCTCGATCCTGAACTTGCCCGCCTCGATCTTCGATATCTGCAGAAGATCGTTGAGAAGATTAGTCAGTCTGAGTGAATTCCTGTTAATTCCGTCGATAAAATTCTCCGCAGACTCGGGTTCGTTCATCGCTCCTTCAAGGAGCGTTTCGGTGTTCGCCCTGATGATCCCGACGGGCGTGCGAAGCTCATGCGATGCGTTTGCGAAAAATTCCCTCCTGGACTGTTCGAGACGCTTTACCTCCGTCACATCGCGCATCACGATGACCCTTCCGGCCTTTGCGGAGAATGGTGCGACTGTCGCAAGTATCCTGTACACGATCAGGCCGGGATAATCAAACTCTATTGTCGTGGGCCCCTGCTCATCATCACCCGCGATAAGATCAACCAGGACAGGTATCCTTATCACATCAAATATCTTCTGCCCGACAACCGTATGTTTCAGTTCCAGGAGTTCCATGGCCGCGGGATTTATCAGCGTGATAACCTGCATGTCATTGACAGCGACAACACCATCTTCCATGCCTTTAAGAACTGCATTAAGGTGGTCGCGTTCCGTGGCAAGCTCACCCATGGTTTTTTCGAGGTCTTCGGCAAGCCGTGTTATCGATCCCGCAAGACCCGCAAACTCAGGTTGCTGTATTACATCCTGTCCCGGCTCATATTTGCCTTCAGAGACATCCTTTGCGAAATTTATCAGTTTTTTAAGGGTGCCGGACATGTAGTACGACGCGAGGATCGAGATTATTCCAGCGATCACAAGCCCGACAAGGCCTGCAACCAGCAATATCCCCTGCAGACGCTTGACCGCATGCCCGACTTCACTCAACGGACGCGCTATACGCACGACGCCATCAGAACCATCCCCGATGGGTACCGCCACATATATAAGCTCATCGCGCAGAGTTGTGCTGTAACGCCTCGAAAGCCCAAAGCCCGTACCGACAGCCTCCGTAAATTCCGGGCGATCCGAGTGGTTTTCTGTTTCTGCAAGTTGTTCAGGCGTGATTTCCGAATCACCAAGCACCACACCGTCCTCCGAGATAACCGTGATTCTTATGTCCAGGCTGCTTCCAAGCCTGTCCGCAAGGTCGTCGATTACCACGGGATCATTATCGTGCGGCTCGGTCGACAGGAATTCGGCCACCGCACGTGCTTCACCTGTCAGGTTTTCAACGAGGCGCGTTTCGTACCAGTCAATTAACCGATTCTGAAGGTAAATTCCGCTGACAAGCCCGACGAATAGAATAATCGCGAATGAGACCAGGAATAATTTGCCGCGTATTCCGAGCTTCAGGCCCATATTATTCAGGTTCCTGCCTGAACCTGTAACCTACTCCTCGTATTGTTTCTATATACATCCCGGCTTCACCGAGTTTTTCACGAAGCCTCTTGATATGGGTATCCACGGTTCTCGTGGTGACATCGGCCTCTATACCCCAGACATCCATCAGAAGTGTTTCGCGTGTCTGTACGCGACCTCTTCTGCTGAACAGGGCTTCAATGAGCCTGAATTCCAGGGCCGTGAGACGTACTTCGTCCTCATTAACCCACACGTGATGTCCCGGTGAGTCGATCTTCAGTATACCAAATGACGCCTGGATCGGTCCCCCCTCCTGCTGACCACGTTTCAGAACCGCGCGGACTCGCAGCATTAGCTCGCGTACGCTGAAGGGTTTGACGACGTAATCATCCGCTCCAAGCTCGAAACCGACCACCCGGTCGACCTCATCCCCACGCGCGGTTACCATTATTACCGGTATCGATTTCGTCGTATCCCCGGATTTAAGTTCGCGGCATATGTCCAGACCCGACAGATCCGGCAGCATCAGATCAAGCAGTACAAGGTCGGGATGTGGAAGCTGCCTGGCATACTCCAGTCCGTCTTCTCCATTGTATGCTGCCCGTGTATCGAATCCCTCTTTCTGGAGATTGTACTCCAGGGTGCTGACAAGGTCCTTTTCATCTTCAATTATCAAGACTGTAGATGGCATAGTATTTTTCCTCAGCCATTCAATATCACACGATTGTGTCAAGCCGGCAACAAAGAAGTTAATGCCCGATGAAGTTGATAATTTCTATTACATTATAGTACACATACATTTATTTCAAAATTTCCTCCTCATATCCCCGCCTCATTGATTCCGGTCCGCTTTACATCTAATATTGGGGTCTGAAAGGAGCCTGTTAATGAAAAGGAATATTCTCTCAGCCCTTCTTATTCTGGGACTCATAATAAACGGGTGTGGAAACTCAGCAAAGGAAACCACAGAAGAACCCGATACCGGAGGATCTTCGGAGGTAACTGAACCTGAAGTTACCGGTTACACTCCTGCCGCCAGTTACGAAAACGAACGGTACCTGTTCAGGAATTTCAGCGGTGAGGTAATGCTGATCGGCTATATAGATTACGAGGGAAACGAGGTTATCGCCCCGGCATACGTCGCGGCGTATGATTTCAGCGAAGGCCTTGCAGCGGTTGCCGCCCCCGTGGAGGGTTTCGAAGAACCGCTGTGGGGTTACATTGATATCAATGGCGAATGGGTTATCGAACCTCAATACAACCTTGCGGGGATTTTCTGTGAAGGCCTCGCGTGGGTGAAGCTGCAATCCGAGAACCGCGAGGACATGCTGTGCGGCTACATCGACCGCTCGGGGGAATTTGTAATTGAACCCCAGTGGATCGAAGCACATGATTTTTCCGAGGGACTGGCGTTTGTCCAGCACAATGAATACAAGGCGTTTATCGACAGGACCGGCACCGAACAGTTCACCGTCGAACACAGGTTCTCCAACTTCATCGACGGCGTCGCATTGACCATCGATACCGACGAAAACTGGGCTTATTACATAAATTCAAGCGGTGAAGAGATCCTGTCAGGGCAGTACAGGACCTCTCATGCATTTACCGACGGACGTGCGCTTATCAGAAAGGACCAGTTGTTCGGTTACATCGACACCGAGGGACGCATTGCGATCCCGATGCAGTACTCGATCGCCACCGATTTCAGCGAGGGCAAGGCTATCGCGTATGACCTCAGTTATGACGGCTGGATTATTATAGATACCGATGGAAATCTTCTAAGCGAACTGGGCTATGCACCCACATCGAATTTCTCCGAGGGACTGGTCCCGGTGACCCCCATTGACGGAAGGGACATCGGGTACGCTGACGAGACCGGCACCCTTGCTATAGATATGACCTTCACGATGGGTGGACCCTTTATAAACGGACTCGCTCATGCCGCAAACGCCGACTGGGACGGGTATATAGACAGGAGCGGTGAATTTGTCTGGAAGCAGGAACCGCACAGGCTCTATTACTCGGAAGAGGAAGGTGCGGCACAGGTCGAACCGGAAGAGGAATAGTTAATTACGGTATTACTATATCGACGAGTAATAATTTGACTAAAATTTTATATCCAATTATAATTTTTGGTTAGGTCTGGGACGCGACTGATCCATGGGTGTGTTATGCCCTGACAGTCCCTTAAGAGCATTGGACGGGAATATCTTGGATAAAGAGCCAAATCCTGTTGACGGGACCGAAGCTGAAGCAGCCGGGGATATGCGCTGCCTTGAATGCGGTGCTTCTATCCCCAAAGACAGCAAAAGTTGTCCGGAGTGCGGCAATGAGAAGCTGATTCTCCCGCCCAGGTGGTCGCCACCGGTCCGTGAAAATGCGTCCGGCGGAATATTCATCATGCGGGATGAGACGAGGCTGATCATCGGTCTTACAGTCGCGCTCCTCATCTCTCTATGGATGCTTGGAAGCGCCCGCGCCGGTAACGACGAGCGTATAAACAACGAATCGGAAACCCCAGTCCAGGTTATTTCGGCTGATGCGGATGTATCGGCAGATCTGCCCGAACCGGTAATTTCCGAGATCGATGTCACTGCCGAGACTGAATCTGAACAGGTTAATATTAATGAAATACGACAGCTTGCGCGTCTAAAGGAACAGGAGGGCATCTGGCCGGAAGCGGTCCTTAAATGGATGGAAGTAACCGGGTGTCCCGATGCCCAGCCGGGAGATTATATAGCGCTGGCAAACGCCCAGAAAATGGCTGACAGGCTTACAGCATCTCGCGAAACACTCAACAGGACATGCGCCCGGTTCCCGGACAGCCCGGACGCGTACATCGCCTATGGAAAGCTGTGCGAGGAGCTTGGAGACCTTGAGGCTGCACGGATTCAGTACCAGATCGGACTGAATCACTGCCAGGATAACGACGACCTTCATCAGCTTCTTAACGCAGTTGAGATAGCGCTTAATATAAGCGACCCTCCCGTTGAGGAACCTGTACTGGTTGCTGAACATATTCCCCCACCTGTCGAGGCTCCCGAGCTTCCGACAGAAGACCTTGAAAGGGCGGATGAAATTCTTACATCAATTGAGGAAGCGTCCGTTGTAACCTCGAGCGACCCGACGGTGGCCGACAGTTCCGGTGCGGAACAGCCGGTTGATTTAATCGGTTCAGGCCGGTCGGAGGATTCCGGTTCGGTTGACACCGATACCGCTCCTGAACCGGAAGAGAACAGCCTTGTCAGCATTACCGATCTGAGGGTTGATGCTGTACAGAACCAGGTGACCATTGAAATCGTCGGTAACACCCAGATGGCCTTCGGATCGAGCAGCGCATCCGATCCTCCCCGACTTATCATCAGGATACATAATTCCCAGTTAAGCGAGGGAGCGGGTATACCGTCATCGGTGTCAATAAACACGTTCCTGGTTGAACGTGTTAATGTAGTTGAAAGTTCTACCGATAATAGTGATGTTGTAATGCTCGTTGTATATCTCGGGACCCAGACGCGTCAATCCGTAAGCTCGGGAACAAATTCTGTCAGGATTGTAATCACGGAAGCGACGGAGAATCAGGACGGAGGAGAATCTGTTAATGGGAACGAGTAAGCGTATAGAGAAAAAACCTCCTGACACTACGGTCAGCGCCAGATCGTCCCTTGCTGCAGACGAGAATATTGACGTATCCAAGCTTATTTACGCCGATGAGGTCCAGTACTGGAAAAGTGGGATCACGATTCGCAAACCGGGCTGGTTATTTTTATTCATAAAAAGGGCGATCGACATTTTTTACGCCGTGGTATTCCTGATACTCGGCGCTCCGTGGCTGCTTGTCTGCGGGCTGCTGATGAAAAAAGAAGCACCAGGACCATTCTTCTACAAACAGACAAGGGTCGGGAAAGACGGAAAAATCCTCACCGTGTACAAACTTCGCAGCATGCCCGTTGATGCGGAAAGTGACGGCCCGCAGCTTACACCGATCCAGGGCGACAAGCGTGTCGGACGGGTCGGTAAATTCATCAGGAAGGCGAAAATCGACGAGCTTCCACAGTTCTGGAACGTTCTTAAGGGCGAGTTCTCCGTAGTAGGTCCCCGACCCGAGCGTCCCTACTTCGTGAAAAAATTCAGCGAGGAGTTCCCCCTCTTCAACCTCAGGCATAAGGTTAAACCCGGTCTTACCGGCCTTGCGCAGGTTAACGAGAAGGACTCGCTGAACATGGTCCACAAACTCCGGTATGACCTGTTCTATGTTCAGAAACAGAACATCGGCCTGGACCTGATGATCCTCTGGAGAACCGCGCTCTACTGCTTCCGATGCCTGTTCGGTGGTGGTAATGGAAAAAACGGAAACGGTTCGTGCAGGGTGAACCTGGATAACTGATTAATCATCCGGTAAGCCAGAACCTGGCTCCATCCCCCAGACTAAGTGAATTCCCTACAACTCCGGCAGTAAATTCGGACGCTTTCATGACGGCGTGCCTGAGCTTTTCGCCCGATGCGATGTAGCCGGCGATTGCCGCGGAGAGAACGCATCCCGTGCCATGTATTTCAACTGAATCAATGTAATCATGCGCCAGGTCATCGATCCTTGGCTGCCCTTCCATCCCAAGCCTGATAAACCTGTCCACGATTCTGTCACCCCGTTGAAGTCCGGTCACCAACAGCGTTTCCACCCCTGCACTGAGCCATCCCATCGAACAGCCTGTTATCGCTTCATCATCATTTGGATCCACTTCCAGTTCAGCCGGGAAACCAAGCTCATGCACATTGGGAGTCGCTATGAGGGTCTGCTTCAATAGATGCGTTGACATAGCGCGCATTCCATTGGGATCAATGAATTTCGGCCCTCTTGTCGGTTCGAAAACCGGATCAAGCACCACGGGAACCCCGGGGATTTCCTTCAGAACACGTCCGAGAATTTCGATAATCTCGACAGATGCAAGTGCCCCAATTTTGACAGCATTTATTCTTATATCTCCGATCAGTGCTGTCAGTTGCTCCCTGAAAACCTCGGGATCCGACGGTACAATCCCGCTTACACCGCGTGATGTCTGAACCGTTTCGCATGTAACAACGCCGCATGGATAACATCCAAGGGCGTTTAAAATCCTGATATCCGCCAGCAGGCCTGCCGAACCGGTGGGATCAAATCCACTGACAGCCAGTACAACCGGGGGATTTTTAGGTGAAATCCTTGAATTAGAGTTCATAACAGGTAGATCCATCCTGGCGATGTGCCTGCAATATTATCGTCATCAGGGGTGAATGAGTGCTACAGTAAGGATGCAGGCGGAGAAATAACGGAAAATTAGGCGCCCCCGCCGGGCGGCGGGGGCTTATAGGAGGTAGTGCAGGGAAAGGCCTAAGTTATACACGACAGAAGTTCGCCATTCGATCTCCTGTCATTCGTATTTTAGCAAGTAAATACCTACTAGTCAACCCCTTACAGTATTTTTTTTGAATATTTTCGCCCTGATACTTAACCGATATTACTTCTTATTCAGAACAGGACATATTCACGCCAGTCATTTACAATATCACATATGTTTTGGTCGTAGTCAAGTCCCTGGACAATTATTTCTCTCTTTTGCCTGATTTCAGATTCATCGCGGCACAGTATAGTTATGGCTGTAATGCTGTGGGTAATTCCGGTTTCTCCCCGGCGCTTATACATCCGATCAGCATATCATAGGCTTTAATAGTCGATTCCACGCTGAGTTCGGGACTTATCCCAAGTGCTGACAGTGCGGCACCCATAAGTACAATTCCACGGATTGCAACGGATACGGCGTCGGGATCAAGCTCCTGTTTAAGACTGCCATCCTTGATTCCCATTTTTACAAGGTTCACCATGAAATCGTGATGCTCACCGAACCATTCACTAACCAGTTCGCGCATACGGACATCGCACATGGCTGCGGTCATTGCATGGATAAGGTTCGCACTCTGCTCCGGAGATTCAAGAACAGGGAGAGTCTGGATAATAAATGAATCGGTGAGTGCCCTGCATCCATTATCTGCCGCACTGGTGATCATTTTCCAGGATTTTTTTAAATGCCTGTGAAGAAGCCTTATTGCCTCAGCGAATAATTCCTCTTTGCTCTCGAAGTGTTTGTATAGAAGGGCTTCATTAACCCCCGCAGCCTCAGCGATTTCACGTGTACGCGTTCCCAGCATACCTTTTTCGGCAAACACCCTTGCGGCCGCTTCAATGATCTGCCTGCGCCTTTCCTCTTTAGTCAGCCGAACCATGGCTCGGTTCCTTTCCTGGATAACCGGGAATTTAAGCCAACGGTGTCCCGGTAATTTCCACTGCTGTAAATCTCTGTACCCGCCAACTAATTCTGATTATTTTCCATAGTATTCAGACTGGTGATTACCAGCTCATTTCCATCAGGGTTGTATATTGCTCCCATCCTGGATATTTCCGATCATTTTTCTGACGTGTGATACTATTGCGCCAGTATCGTAACTGCCTTCCCTTTCATCAGATTGCAGTATAGTCCTGAGCATTGCCGTCCACGTCACTCCACGAAGGAACCACGCATCCATTTCGGGATCTGCATCGATCCGAACCGAACCATCCTCCCGCCCCCTTACAATAAGCCCCTTTAAAAATTCATGATACGCATCAATTCGGTTCCGGGCCAGTTCCCGCAATTCAGCGTCATGAGTCGTGGCCGCTATTCCGTGCCACATATTCGCGCTGATGAACTGGTCCCTTTTAAACATCTCGAGCTGGTCCTCGATCACGGAAACCAGTCCATCAAGACCGCTTTGTGCGCTCGATGAAATATCCACCCATGACTCTACAGCCTTCTCAAAGCTGAATATCATGGCTTCACGATAAAGGTCTTCCTTGCTTGCAAAATGCCTGTATATCAGGGCCTCGTTTATACTACAGGCATCGGCAATGTCCCTTGTACGAGTACCTTCAAGGCCTTTGATCGCGAAAACCTCGGAGCATTTCTCAAGAATTTTACGGCGACGGTCATCTTTTGTGAGCCTTTTCATGATCCCTGTTACCAGGCAAGCAATACTAAATAATTACTTACTTGGGTACTTATATTTACACTTATTACAAAGATATGTCAAGCTATTTCACATTGCTTTCTGTCCGAAGCGACAACATCCGCGTATTGACCGTACGGGCAACGATAACCGCTATGTCATGCTGAAATGGACTGCCTGCACTCCACCAGGGACGTTTGGAGCGGTCAGGATGAGAGCTGTTCTCTCATAAGATTGCAGTATGTCTCGGGATCTTCGGCGCTTTCAGAGGTCTGAAGCGACAGAAGGGATTTAATTATGAAGCTCCATGTCAGCGCCCGCATCAGCCCTGCCCCGGTATCCGGATCGGCTGATTCCCTGATACATCCCTGCATTTTGCCCTTTTCGATGAGGTTTTTTTTCATGTTGTGGAGCCTGTCGAACCTGTCTTTGACAAGGTTGTAAAGGTCCCTATCATGCGTGGTTGCCGCTACACCATGCCACATGTTTGCACACAGCACGGGATTATCGGCAAGCATAACGATCTGGCCACGCAGAAGCGCAAGAAGACCTTCAAGCGCGTTCTCTTCTTTCTCAACATCGGCGACCCATTTCTCTGCGGCTTCATCAAACGCATGCATCATCGCCTGTCGATACAACTCTTCCTTGTTGTTAAAATGTTTGTATAGAAGGGCTTCGTTAATACCGCATGCGACGGCTATATCCCTGGTGCGAGTGCCAATAAGACCGTTACGGGCAAAGACTTCGGCTGCCACCTCGATTATCTGCAGACGGCGGAGCTCCCCGGTCATCCTCGACTTGGTCATAACTTTTCCTGCCTGTTCTCTCCAGGTTTGTTTTTTTCTTTACATCATCTTGTCCTCAGATACGCAGGTTTTAGAACAGGTTCATCAAAGAGTTCCCCATAATAATATCGTTCCCGAAGCTAAATAAATGATATTTATTTAATCATATTTTAAAAAATTAAATGAACTTGAATTCCGGATGGTAAAATAGAGGTGTGACAGCGGACGTTAATTATTAGATAAGCGATCTCCATTAGTAGAAGAGGACACAGACATGGGCAAGCATGGAACGATCCCAGGAACCGGCACCGGAAAGACGGATGTCGACTGCCTTGTTACAAGTAAAAAGCTCGGAAGCTCCGATCCGTCCCACATGATAGCGATCGATCAGCTTCTCAACGAGATGATCGATCAGTCTGCAAGCGACCTTCATCTCACAATCGGAATACCCCCGGTGCTGAGGATACACGGCGAACTCAGACCCATGACCGACCTCCCACCACTAGCAAGTGAAGACACCCAGAACCTTGCCCGTGGTCTCATGAGCGAAAAGCAGATGGCGAAATTCGAAAGAAACAGGGAGATCGACTTCGCCATCAGCCTCAGGCGGCTCGGACGATTTCGTGTCAACTGCTTCTTCCAGAAGGGATCGATCGGACTGGTCGCAAGAGCTATCCCGGCCAAGATCCCATCCCTCAGCGACCT
>Ga0272441_10006496_pt1 | contig 19535 bp, 13 predicted proteins | sample SSMProp6N_FD_193582 | JGI IMG/M metagenome (GOLD analysis project Ga0272441, IMG submission 193582) | Marine sediment archaeal communities from Little Sippewissett salt marsh, Falmouth, MA, United States - SSM-Prop-6N | ecosystem: Environmental > Aquatic > Marine > Wetlands > Sediment ... | reverse complement strand
CAGGAGACCATGCAACTGTGCCGACTCACTATTCTCGCTCATCATTCCTATCCAAATCACCTGAACACGCGGAGCTACTTCTAGTGGTCTATTCTACAGAGACAGACGAGGCACTTCAAGAAGATGTGGCTTGGTCCCGAGCACCAGTAGACAATTAGTCGCTTAGTGATTCTCAAAAAGGGAGTAACCTCGCGGAAGCCAGCACATGAATCATCAAGCAAATCGACGGTCAAAAAATCACCAAGTTCCTCAGTGAGGACAGACAGCTAATCCTGCCGATCGTTGGAGAAAGTCTGTAATCCCGATCGCGCCGTCGATGAGGTGGTTGACCTCGCCGGAAGAGGGGCCATTCGTCCTATCTGCTTGCGGTTGTGATTGATACTTCTCCAAGCGTGCTCACCTTTCGAAGATCTGATGATTTTCTCGGTCACAACCGCTGTTCTGTCGGAGGTTAGATATTAGCGGGTAGACGTGTCCAGATGGGCTGTTGGCCTCCGGACTTAGAGTACTGGTGTAGGTTCTTCAGAGGGATACGACGTTCTGTATCGCTGTTTGCCAACGGGCAGAGAAGAACGCAAACAGGGACTGGTTATCCCACGAAGGCGGAGTCTGCGCACTTGGTCTCGCGAGTCTGTCGAAGCTCCGTGAGAGGTTTCCGGGGTATATCAGTAGCGCGCGGCTTCGCGGCGCCTTGGAAATCTCGGAGATTGCGATCGCCACCGTTCTTCTTATCAGTGGTGGCCTGATGGTCAGGTCTTTAGTCAATCTCGCAGGACCACACCAGGTTACCAGCCTGATGGGCTCTTGACCATGCACGTTCGCGTGCCACCATATCACCCGCGCCATCAGGCCACCTCCTTTTACGCTCAGTTGCTGGGCCGTGTGGAGGCCATGCCCGAGGTCTCCTCGGCCGCAGTGACCAATTCCTTGCCGACCCAAGGTTCCAACCGCTGGAGTGCCGTGAGCGAAGAGGTCGCCGCTCAAAACGACGAAGTGCCCCGGCCACCGTTCCCGCCCCGTCCAACTGCCTGGATCCAGTTCGTCGTTGACTTCCGAAATCATGGGAAGGGGTTTCACTTACGTTTCTGTCGTGCCATCCGTAGGCCTTTCGAAAGGTTCCTCCGGATTGTTATCGGCTAGAGCCGCCAGATTGCCGAAGCCCACGAGGGCTGTCTTACGCTCATCAATCACCAGGGCCGGGCTGGCTGCAGAGCATTGCTCAGACTGCCCATCAAGCCACGCCTGTAATACATTACCCACCAAGGGGAACGCACAAGACTCTGCCCCATATCGGGCGCACTGTTTACGGAATCGGACACTTGATCGAGTGTGCGTTGCGGCAGATCCGTGTTTTGGTTTCTGGATATCGATTTGTGCACGACGACGTTGTGGCACGAGACTTGCCTAGGAGCTAGGTATGGACATACCAAGAAAACCTCGAAAAATCAGGCGTCTCTTGATTCGGGCAATTGCTGCCGTAATCGCTGTTGGAGCGATTGGCGCGATTACTATGGGTCTATCACGTCTTGAGCCAGCGGCGCCGGCAGTCGATCGCCAAACACTGCTTATAGATACTGTTAAGCGGGGCGACATATTCCTCGAGGTGCGCGGCGTTGGCAGACTCGTGTCGGAGGATATGCTCGTTGTTACCGCCCGGGTTAGCGGTCGTGCATCGCGCATTCTGGTTCAGGCCGGGACCCCTGTCGAGCCAAACACTGTCATTCTCGAGTTGAGCAATCCGCAGTTGGAATTGAATTGGAGGGATGCTCAGACCAAACTCAACTCAGCAGAGGCACAATACAACGCCAAGAAGGCCAGTCTGCTGGACCAGGAATTAGGATACGAGGCAAGAATCGCAGCGACAGAAGCTACCGTTAGCGATGTCAAGCTCACTTTGGAAGTGGAAAAACAACAGTTTGATGACGGCTTGATTTCGGAACTCAGGTTGAAGTTGGCACAGAGTAATGTTGACCAACGGGAAAGGCAGTTACAGGTTGAGAGGAGACAATTTGACGTATGGCTTAACCAGACCAAACCGGCGCACTTGATGCTTGAAGAAGCTTCATTTGAGCAGGCGCGTTCTCAATACAATTTGCGAAAAGAAGAATACGAGTCATTACAGGTGCGCGCCGGTGCAGCTGGCGTTCTGTCTCCGATTCAAGTTCCCATAGAATTGGGTCAGCAGGTTTCTATGGGCCAAATGGTTGCCCGGATCACGAATCCGGAGCGGCTAATGGCGCGTCTTCAAATACCTCAGGGTCAGGCCCAAGATATCCGGATCGGATTGTCGGCGGAGATCGACACCTACAATGGGATTGTGTCGGGGCGTGTCTCGCGTATCGAACCGACCGTCATGGAGGGTAACGTAACCGTAGATGTGTCCCTTGATGGGGAACTACCCAAAGGGGCCAGGCCTGATTTATCGGTGGTCGGGACGATAGAAATTGAGCGATTGATCGACATACTCCATGTAGGCCGGCCTGTGCTTGCCTCTGCGGACAGCAAGGTCGAATTGTTCAAACTCGTCGATGACGGCCGTTTCGCCATCCGCACGCCGGTGCAGTTCGGTAAGACCTCAGTTAGTACTATCGAAGTACTGGACGGCCTCGTGGTGGGTGATCAGATAATTCTCTCAGATCTATCCCAGTGGGATACGGCGGATAAGATACGATTGAAATAGTGAACAGGAAGGCAATCTCAGAACTCAACGAGGAACCCAATGATGGCCAAAGACAATAAGCAGGAATTAGGAGAACAAACAATGGCCGACTTGGATGACGCTCTAATAAGGATCGAAGATCTCCATAAGGTGTTCGTCACGGAAGAGGTGGAAACCCATGCCCTTTCGGGCGTTCATCTGAATATTCGGGAGGGAGAGTATGTTTCGATCGCCGGGCCTTCGGGATGTGGCAAGTCTACGCTGCTGTCGATTATGGGCCTGCTAGATTCGCCCACAAAAGGGGACTACTGGTTGAACGGATCGCCTACCGCTGAGCTTTCCGCTTCGCAACGAGCCCGCATCCGTAACCGCGAGGTCGGATTCATCTTCCAGAGCTTCAACCTAATCGGGGATCTGACCGTATACGAAAACGTGGAGCTGCCCCTGAACTACCGACGCATGCCCAAGAATGAGCGTCAGCGACGTGTGCGTACCGCGCTGGAACGTGTGGCCATGGCGCACCGTATGAAGCATTATCCCAGTCAGCTCTCGGGCGGTCAGCAGCAGCGTGTAGCCGTAGCGCGGGCCTTGGCCGGCACCCCCTCTATCCTGCTGGCGGATGAGCCTACGGGTAATCTCGACTCGGCCAACGGCAAAGCCGTAATGGATCTGCTGGCCGAACTTCACCGTGAGGGCGCCACAATCTGCATGGTCACCCATGACGAACGCTACGCCCACTATGCCAGAAGGACAGTGTATTTGTTTGACGGCCGCATCGTGGACAAAGAGCCAGCCGCAAAGGCACTGACACCTTAGATACATATCATGGACCACAGCCGAACAGAGAATCCCACAGCGCCTTTGGTGTGAAGGTCTACTATCTATGAGCGATAAACCGAAGGAAGCGCCATGACGATTCTGATAGACTCTACGACGTCAACACCAATGATCCGATCAGCATGGTGTTGACCGTATTGCTGCAGGGAACCGGCTCAGTGATAGCCAGCTATATCCCTGCCCGGCGTGCGGCAAGGCTCGATCCGATGGAGGCGCTAAGATACGAGTAGGGCTCCTAGCGATTGACCATTTACCATTGACTATTGATGGTTGAGATTCAGAAATGAGTACTTTCTTCATCGACCTCCAATACGCCTTTCGCATGTTGACTAAGCGTCCCGGCTTCACCACCATTGCCTTAATCACGCTGGGCCTGGGAATAGGCGTCAACACCATTATGTTTAGCGCCGTGAACATACTGGCATTGCGCCCTGTGAATGTGAAAAATCCGGAGGAACTGGTGATATGCAAAACCGCACGGGCGATGGGCGATCGTTTCGAACCTGACATTTATGAGAGGATCCATGCAGACAATCGAATATTCACGGATGTCATGGCGTTCTCAAAGTATCATGAATCACACAATTGCATGCTCAGGTTGGATGACCTCGCGACCCCCGGGAGGAAGACTTTCATAACGAGTAACTATTTTTCCGTATTGGGCGTAACGCCTGCCCAAGGACGGGAATTCTATCCGAGTGAGGAAACGCCAGGTACAGCCACAGTGGGAATCCTGAGTCACCGGACCTGGCAACGTTTGGGGGCCGATCCACAGATCATCGGCAAGGTGGTTTATGTCAGTGGTTTTCCCTGTCGCATTGTCGGCATTATGCCTGAAGGATTTTCCGGCCCTACGCTTCTGTTCGGACCGGACATCTGGCTGCCCCTTGGGGCCTATTCCAACATGCTCTCTGAGAGAAGTCGAGAAAGGATTGCCAAGCGGCCTGAGATGAAGCAATTCTATAGGTATCCAATTTGGTTGGTCCCTATCGGACGACTCAAGCCCGGCTTAAACCTCTCAATCGCACAGACCCAGTTCAAAGCCCTATCCCGTCCTCTGTTGAAGCTGTTTCACCCCGCTGATAGGGCACGAAACAGCAACTGGTGGCTGGTACCGCTTCCCAGATTCGCTCTCGATATAGAAGACAGTGACTTGAGACTGCCGTTTCTCATTGGGTTACTAATGGTCGCCGGCTTGGCCCTTTTAGGCATTGCCTGTTTGAACCTTGCCAATATGTATCTGGTGCAGGGGGCCTCTCGGCATCGGGAGATCGCCATACGCACGGCCATGGGATCAAGCCGTACAAGGATCATTCGCCAACTTTTAGTTGAGGCCTTATTGATGGCCCTGTTGGGTGGTATTGCAGGGCTATTGTTTGCCTACTGGGGCATGACGCTATTGAATAACTCGGTCATAAGTCGTGTCGCCTTATTACGCAATATGACATTCGGATTTGATTTGAATGTACTTCTGGCCAGCCTGTTATTCTGCCTTATTGCCACTCTTCTCTCCGGTCTATGGCCTGCCATACGTTTGTCCCGGCTTGACATCATGTCTGACTTAAGGGAACTCCACGGTGGGTTACCCCAATCTTCAACGAAAGCCCGTCGAATTCTACCTTCCGGCCTATCCGTTGCCGGGCAGATCGCCTTGTCTGCAGTGTTGCTGATGGGAGCGGCACTATTCACCCACAGTGCCCTACGCGCGGCCCATTTGACGCCCGGTTACAGTTTTGACGGCAAATTGGTCATGGATATCGATCTTCGGTTTGAAGGGCATACCAAGGTCATTCGCGAACAGGTAGGCCAAGAACTGCTGGATCATATGCGTGCTTTACCGGAGATTAGGGCTGCCGGTCTTTGCACTCATATTCCCTTCGGGCATATCTATACATGCTACGACGCAGCCCTAGCTAACGGCGAGGGCAATTCAACAACCGATACTGAAATAGAGCCTACACGGGGTGGAATCGTTTGCTACAAACAACACATAGCCGGCGACTATTTGCAGGCAGTGGGACTGCCCTTGCAGCAGGGGCGCTATCTCACTGCTACTGAAGTCTCCGATGGGGCCAAGGTCGCGATTATTAGTGAGCACCTGGCACATAGACTCCGACCGGATGGCAATGTGCTGGGATGTTTGCTAAGGGGAGGGCGTGAGATTGTGGGAGTGGTCCCGAAAAGTCGCCATAGAATCTACGGAAACAAGACCAGTTCCTTTGTTTATTTTCCTTTAAGCGGTCCGCAGGCCACGTATCTAATCCTGCGTGTGAAGGATTCCCTGGTTGGAAACGAGAAGGCCCTGCTTCAGCGAATTCGTCGGGAAATCCGTGTTGTGGATCCCCGTATTGCCGTGGTCTCCGCCTGTACCCTTTCGGACCACCACCGCAATGGACTTACAATGACCGGCGCACGTTTTCTTGCAGGGCTCTCGCTTTTCTTTGGTGTATCGGCCCTGTTTCTTGCCACTCTGGGGGTCTTTGGTGTCAAGGGTTACAAGGTGACCGTACGCATCCCGGAATTCGGCATTCGAATGGCTCTGGGCGCTACAGGTAAGGACATTGTCACCATGGTACTGCGCGAGGGCTGGGCGCTCATACTCCTCGGTTTAGCAGGGGGTATGGTGTGCGCCTTGGCCATTATCCGGGTGTTGAGTGCCATCGTCTTTCAGAAATTGCTCTGTGACGTAAAGCCGATTGATCCATTCAGTATTGCAGTGACCTTGGCCCTGGTGAGTATGGCGGCATTACTTGCAGGCTATATACCCGCACGCCGGGCAGCCAAAGTCGATCCGATGGCGGCGCTGAGATACGAGTAGTTGTGAGAGATTCCAGAATATGGTAGCTGAAAAATGATTAAACTCAAGCACATTCAAAAACGTTATGACACTCGTGCAGGATTTGTTTATGTCCTGCAACAAATTGATTTGGCCATCGACGAGGGAGAGCTCATCACTATCATGGGCCCGTCCGGGGCAGGTAAGACCACGCTACTGAATATCATTGGCATGTTGGACGGTCAGTGGGAGGGTGAATATTACCTCGACGAGAATCCCGTGCACGAACTCAAGCCCAAGCAACGACTGGCTTTGAACCGTCAGTACATCGGCTTTGTGTTTCAGAGCTTCAATTTACTTGATAGCCTCACAGTATATGAGAATTTGGAGACACCGCTTTCTTATCGCAACGTCAAGGGCTCTGAGCGGGCCAGTATTGTTTGCGACACACTGGATCGATTCGGCATTGTGGGCAAGAAGGACCTTTATCCCAGCCAGCTTTCCGGCGGCCAGCAGCAACTCGTGGGCGTGGCGCGGGCCGTAGTTGCCAGCCCGAAACTGATCCTCGCGGACGAGCCTACAGGCAATCTGCATTCGAGCCAGGGTAAGGACGTAATGGAACTACTCAAGAAGCTTAATCGCGAAGGTACCACAATAATTCAGGTGACACACAATGAGGCCTATGCGGCCTACGGCAATCGCATCATCAAACTCAAAGACGGCTGGCAGGATGGTGAGGTAATCACCGCCCAATCCGCGGGAAAGAAGTAAATCATGACATCTCTATTGCAAGACATACGTTATGGGTTTCGTCAGATGTTGATTAAGAAACCCGGTTTTACAGCCATTGCGCTGATTACTCTGGCCATCGGCATCGGCGCTAATACCATCATGTTCAGCATCGCCGATCTGTTGTTGCTGGCCCATCCGGGAAAAGTGACAGCACCTGAGCAGTTGGTGCATTGTGGGTTTCAAGACCCGGAAGCAATCGGGTTTCGTTACTCCGAGTATCTCACTGTCCGTGACAGCGGCCTGGCCTTTAGCGAGATCTTGGCTCAAGCTGGTGATGTGTGGGGAACTCTGGTTTATGAAGGATCGGTCCAGCAAGTTAAGGGATTCTATGTTTCAGCGAACTACTTTTCCGTTCTGGGAGTGACGCCGATCCGAGGACGCGGTTTTATGCCGGAGGAAGAGCAGGGTGGCGCTCGTGTTGCGGTGTTAAGCTGGCTATGCTGGAAACGCTTGGATTGTGATCCCAAAATCGTCGGCCAGTCGGTCAATATCGACGGCACTCGCTGTGAGGTCGTCGGCATAATGCCAAAGGGATTTACCGGTGTCACGTTCAACGCTCCTGACCTATGGCTACCGCTGGGAAGCTACCGGTCTGTCTCTAAAATGGCTCGACAGTGGCCGGAACTAAAACAGTGGCTAACACTCGTCGGTCGACTCAAACCTGATTTGACACTGCCGGTAGCCCAGGCGCAGCTCCAGTCATTGTTTTCGGATTTCAAACCTGAAGGCCTTGAGCATGACAGCAGGCCGCCTTATTTCAAGCTCCGCAAGCCGGGCCGGTTCTGGCTGCACGTTGAGGTTAATGAGGACCATTTGCGCAAGCCTTTGTTCAGTGTCATACTCTTAGCGATGTCCGCTATTATTCTGGTGATCGCCTGTTTGAATCTGGCAAATATGTTGATTGTGCAAGGGGCATCGCGTCAGCATGAGATAACTGTACGCCTGGCCCTTGGCGGGGGGCGCTGGCGCATTATTCGACAGTTGTTAACCGAATCTTTGCTCTTGGCCCTGCTGGGCGGCATTCTTGGTGTGCTGCTGGCTTTTGGAAGTATGAAAATCCTTAATACCTGGATGACCACCACTCCGGATTATTTCGCAAGAGGTGTGCAGGCGGATTTGAATAGTCGGGCCCTGGCGGTCACGCTGGGCCTGTGTCTGATCGCCACGCTGCTCTTTGGATTGAGACCTGCGTTATGGCTGTCAAAGCGTGACCTTGCCGGCGAGATGAAGGCGTGTACCGGTAGTGCCCTTGGATCCCTGCGGAGAAAGCGAGATGCACTTGCTGTGACCGGGCAGATCGCCCTGGCTGTCTCGCTTGTGCTTAGCGCATTGCTACTGACACGCAGTGCCCTGCAAATAGCACGACCGGATCCACGTTTTTCCCTGGATGATAAGCTGATTGTGGAAATCGATCCGCTGGCGGCCGGGTACGACCCGGCCCGTAGTGTTCAGGTGTGCGAGGCCCTGATAGATCAACTGGCATCCCTGCCGGAGGTAAAAGCATTGGGGGCATCAACCCGATTGTTCTACGGGGGTGGCGGGCCGATATCGATCAGCGAGAGTCTCCCGAGCGGATCGTGGAGGCCTTTCACCCGGAAGGCTATGTGGGTCACGGTCAGTCGGGATTATTTTAAGGCCCTTGAGATTCCGCTTTTACAGGGGCGATTCTTTACCCCGATGGACCGCGTCCCGAATGCGGAAAAGGTTGCGATTATCGATAAGAGCCTGGCGCGCCGGCTCCGGTCGGACGGTAATGTGCTCGGCTGTTCTATCCGATGGGGTATGTTCAGCGAACATTCGGAACCTTACCGTGTCGTGGGCATCGTCGCCAACTTGCCGGGCGTAGGAGATCGGGAGGTCTATCCCCAGATATACACACCTGCGGGATCGGAAGAGTTGTCTCCCTGTCTTTACGTGCATGTCGCCGGCACCGGATCGGTGGATGCCCTGCGGCGGCGCATAGCGGAGGAGATTCGCAGGATTGATGCACGCGTTCCGTTCCTACCGGTGGTGACTTTGGCTCAGAGACGCGATGGGGATCCTTCTATTTGGCGAGCGAGATTCGGCGCCCGCCTGGGATTGGTGGCTGGGGCTGCAGCGTTGTTTCTATCAGCTCTGGGTATCTATGCGATCAAGGGCTACATGGTTGCCTTACGCACCTCGGAAGTTGGTATTCGCATGGCACTCGGTGCCACGCAGGGCAATATCACGGGCATGGTAGTGCGCGAGGGATTAATGCTTACAATGGTGGGCTTGACGATCGGATTAGGGCTGGGTTTGGCTGTGGCCAAAGTCTCGGCCCGAATGCTCTATGGCATTAGCCCGATTGATCCGGTCAGCATATTTGTAACTGTAGCTCTGCTCGGGGCCGCTTCACTGCTGGCCGGTTACATCCCAGCCCGGCGTGCGGCAAGGATCGATCCGATGGAGGCGCTGAGATACGAGTAGTCCTGAAAGAAGTCTGAATAGAAAACAGGTATTTAAGAGAATAACAATGACGACAATATGGCATGACATACGATATGGGCTTCGTCAGTTGCGCAAAAGCCCGGGCTTTACGGCGGTGGCGGTCTTGACACTGGCCATTGGTATCGGAGCCAACATGGCGATTTTCAACTTTGTTAGAACGGTCCTCTTGTATCCAATACCTGGCCAAGACACGGACCGACTGGTTCAGATACGCGCTCTGGACAAGAAAAGCGGGAGCTATTGCTTGGGTCTCAATCCCCCCACGGTAAGTGAGTTATACAAGCATGATGAGATTTTCTCGGAGTTGGTGGTCACTGAAAACCATTCACTCGTTTATCAAGATCAAGAAGAACTGATCCGAGAAAGAGCATGGGGTCATGAGGTGACACCTAACTTCTTCAGTCTTTGGAACGTTGCCCCCCTGTTGGGTCGAACGTTCACCGTAGACGAAGGAAAACCGGGCAAAGGCGAAGTCATGATTCTTAGCCACGAGTACTGGAGAAGCCGCTTCGGTGGCCGAGCCGACATTATCGGGGAGATGCTTCATTTTGATGGGATGGATGCGACCGTGGTAGGCGTGATGCCTCCCCATTTTAGATTTCCGCACAGTGGGCTCAAGTATTGGGTTCCGGAAGATGCTCCGGATTATCCTGATCGTGCTTACCAATTTCGTGATTGGGGAGTGTTGGCCCGGTTACAGCCGGGTGTAACGTTAGCGCAAGCCCAAGCCTTACTGGATGCCATTGCGGCACGGCACGCCCGAGATGTTCCCAAATTCAATGAAGGATTCCGTATCACGGTTCGCCCTCTACGGATGATGCTTACCACCGAGGCTATTCAGAAAACGCTATGGAGTCTGATGGGCGTGGTTGGATTCATCTTGCTGATCGCCTGCGCTAACCTTGCAAATCTGCTATTCGCCCGTACCGAGAACCGAAAACGTGAGCTTGCGATTCGTAGTGGCTTGGGAGCCGGGAAACTCCGACTCCTTCGGCAACTGCTCACGGAGAACGTCATTCTGGCGATCATCGGTGGTTTCTGTGGATTGCTGGTGACCCATTGGAGCATCGAAGCCCTGACCATGATAATCCCCGCGGACATGCCCCGGCTAAAACCCGTGCGGATCGACTTCGGATTGTTTGGAATCACCTTGATGTTCTCCGTGGCAGTCGGGGTCGCATTTGGCCTTGCTCCTGCCTGGATCGCCTGTCGGGGAAAGATTAGCGACTCTCTAAGGCAAGCGGTTTCGGCAGTCAGCCCGGACCGAATACGGAAACGTCTGAGCGATGCCTTGGTCGTGTTGGAAGTGGCCTTGGCTGTGGTTTTGTTGAGCGGTGCCGGATTGATGATATCCAGCGTCATCAGACTCCTGCACGTTGACCCCGGATATGACCCAACCAATCTAGTACACGCCTATATGGCGCTTCCTGGGAAATATCGGGACTTGGAAATGAAAAGCCACTTCTTACAACAATTGCACGAACGTTGGTCTTCTCTGCCTGGCGTAGAGTCCGTGGGAATCGGTGTTACTTACTTTGGACAAAGGTCAGAAGACTGGATGAGTTCCGATGGGACAGCTGTAAAAGTTAAGAAAGTCGGATGCGGTATTGGCGCCGAAGACTTCCTAAAAACCATTGGCGCTCGTTTAGTCAGCGGCCGGTATCTGGAGGAATCCGATATCACGGCGAGTCATCATACGATCGTTATCAATCAAATGACGGCACAGCGTTTCCGGCTTGGAGACAATCCCGTGGGACAAACTGTCACGCATGTAACCGACCAAGGTCCTGTGCACTATGAAGTTGTGGGAGTGATCAGTAATTCGCGGGATCATGGCTTAAATCAGGAGATAGAGCCCCTCTATTTCCGTCCCTATCAGGAAATGCCCGGAACCTCGCCCCATTTTATGGCCATCCGAACGACAGTGAAACCGTCCTCGATTCTAGCGAGTCTGCGCAAGGAACTGAAAGTCCTTGAGCCGAAGATGGACTCGCCCGGTTTTGTAATGATAGAGGACTTGCTCTACAACTCCACAGCGCCTCACAGACTCTATATGAAATGCCTGGTATTGGCCGCCGCCGTGGCACTTAGTCTGGCTGTATTGGGGATCTACGGGGTCCTGGCTTATTCGGTCACCCGACGAACCAAGGAGATGGGCATTCGCATCGCCTTGGGTGCGCTGCCTTCCGAGATCGTCCGAACCACAATGCGGCAGGCTATGGGAACCGTCATGGTCGGCATCGTTGGAGGCCTGCTCGCAACGTTCTGGCTATCCCGTTTCGTTGAGATATTACTCTTTGACATTAGTCGCCATGACCCTTTAGTCCTGGCAGGTGCGGTTACCGTGTTCATTGGCGTGGCCGCCTTTGCCGCTTGGATACCGGCTCGCCGTGCGGCAAAGACTGATCCGATGAAGGCACTTAGATACGAATAGGAGAGACATATGAGAGCGGTGTGGCAAGACCTACGATACGGTGCTCGGATGTTGGTTAAGGCACCGGGGCTCACCGGTTTGATGGTGCTAACGCTCGCCTTGGGCATGGGGGCTAATACCGCTGTCTTCAGCTTTCTGGATCGCATTCTTCTACGGCCGCTGCCTGTGAAAGATCCGCAAGAACTGGTTAATCTGGCGTATCATTACAGATACCAGAGCCCAGACCATGTATGGGAGGGCACCAGCGGCAGCTTTCCTTACCCGCTCTACGTGTGCTACCGTGATCAATCCGAGATGTTCTCCGGATTAGTAGCATATACGCTGCATAGCCGAGCCTCGGACCTGTCGGATTTGCGTGTGGGCGACACTACCGAGCAGGTTCCGCAGATGTCGGTATCTAGCAACTACTTCTCCGTTCTCGGCATCAAACCCGTGATTGGACGTTTCTTCCTTCCAGAGGAGGAGAGGGAACACGGGGCCCATTCTGTCGCCGTGATTAGTCACAGGCTTTGGGAGCGGTTTTTTGACAGTGACCCGGCCGCCCTCGGCAAAACCATCTCTCTGAATAACCACGCACTCACCGTCGTCGGTGTGGCTCCGCCGGAATTTACCGGAACAGTGCCGGTGGTTAATCCTGCTGTGTACATTCCCTTGGGAACACTGGCCCGAATGGACGGCTTCTCGCTTGACGATCACGGCAGGCAGTTTTTCAATGTGCTTGGGCGTCTCAGGCCGGGAGTCAGTCACACACAAGCCATGGCCCAACTCCTCGCATTGACCGAGCAGATGTATCGAGATGAGCCTTCTGTAAAGTACTTGCGCATTCCGATCTCCGATGGAAGTCGCGGTGACAATCTACTGGCCAGCGAAGACTACTTTGCTCTGGTCATAGCTATGATTCAGGCGCCGCCCATGCTGATACTCCTGGTGGCGTGCGCTAATGTGGCCAATATGCTGTTGGCGCGCGGCATGACACGGCAGAGGGAAATCGCCGTCCGGCGGGCCGTGGGCGCCAGCCGTAGCGACGTGATTCGACAATTGCTCTTGGAGAGTTCGCTCCTTGCATTGCCGAGTGGGGCGTGTGGCGCGCTCCTTGCCCATTGGTTGACGCTCTTGATTCGTGTACTGTTTCCCTTCATTCAGCAGTTCGGTATTCCGGTAGGTGTGGACGGGCGTATTCTCTGTATCACGTTGCTGGGGTCGCTGGGCTCGGTATTTCTCTTCGGCTTGGTGCCGACGCTGCGGGTGTCGCAACCCAACGTGATGGCCGTGTTGAAAGACGGCGCCGATGCAATCACACTGTTTGCCCGACGGTTTAGCTTGCGCAACTGCCTGGTGGTTATTCAGGTGGCTGTCTCGGTGATCATCTTGTCATTCGGCGTGCTGTGTTTCCTGAGTGTGCGAGCACTCCGTGTGGGCGACCCGGGTTACGATCACAAAAGAATCTTAGCCGTATCTGTCGATCTCAAAGATGATTCAACCATCAACGCAGACATAAACCAACTATTCACGCGTTTCCAGCAGCGAGTGACTTCCCTTCCCGGAGTGCAGGCAGTCAGCCTAGCAGGGGACGTGCCGCTAACCCTGGCCGGGCATGGGCACAGCCGCACAGGCGCAGTACATGTCGAAGACTTCCAGATGCCGGCAGACAAAAAGGCTGTCTCCTGGGAGTACATGATGGTCGGCCCGGGGTACTTCCAGACACTGGGTGTCCCGCTGCTGCGAGGACGCGAATTCTCTGCACAGGATGGCCCCGCGGCGGCCAAGGTTATGATTGTCAATGAGCTCATGGCGCAGCACTTCTGGCCGGGCCAGGATCCCATCGGCAAGCGAGTTACCTTCCAGAATGGCGATGTGCGGGAAGTGGTCGGCGTGGTCAAGGCGGTCAAACTCCGCACGATTCGAGAGGAACCTGAACCGGTATCGTTCTGGCCTCTTACCCAGCCGATGATACTCGATGGCAAGCCGTTTCTCCCGGCTATCGCACGGTGCCTGCTCATTCGCACCCAAGGCGATCATCAATCCCTATCGTCTTTCTTGCAGGGGGAATTGGAATCTGTGGGTCTGACATCGGCAACCCACGAGATAGGCATTCTTCCCGAGCGGGCCAACGAACAACTCAATATGCAACGCGGCGTCGCCGTGCTCTTGGGTACCGTGGGAGCCATGGGCCTCTTTTTTGTGGCAACCGGGATTGTGGGCCTGATGGCCTACGAGGTCAATCAACTGACCCGGGAAATTGGCATACGCATAGCATTGGGTGCTCAACTAAAGGATATACTGCGATTTGTGCTACGCAAAGGAGCCGTCCTGACCGGTGTTGGACTGATACTCGGATTGGGACTGAGTTGTATCCCCTTCTGGATTCTGACCCGCCTCGTGCCGATCTTCAACTACATTGATGAATACTGCCTTTATGGAGTGCACATGTGGGATCCATTGACCTACTTCTGTGTTGCGCTCCTTGTGTCCTTGATCATGCTCGCAGCCTGCTACATCCCGGCTCGCCGGGCAGCAAGGATTGATCCGATGAATGCACTTAGATACGAATGAGATGACAACAATGAAAACTATGGAATCATTTAAGTCTTTGGCGGAATCCAGACATTATCGGGAAAGCGTCTGCCGCTGTATTCTGATAGTCTGGGTCTACCTGGCTTTGGCGGGCTGCGCTGCTCCGACTCTGGAAGAAGATGCTAGAATCAGAGCTTTGAGGACCGGTCTGGATACGATCGAGACTATCCAGCCGGAGGATCTGGCGGACTTGCCACCGGTTTCGGTTGAAGAGGCCACCAAGGAAATCACCGAACCGATCAGCGATCCCAACGAGTCAATCTCCGCTGTTGAGTTGACCATCGAGCAAGTCCGCGCTGCGACCTTGGCCAATAATCTGGACCTCAAAATAGACCTGATCGATCCTGCCATTGCCCAGCAAACGGTGGATATAGAGAGGGCTAAGTTCGAGGCGGCATTCTTCGGCTCGGCGACATACAGCATCTCAGAAGCTGAGAGGGGGACGTCGTCGACAGGTAACGACTACGAGACACGTGTAGAGGTACCCCTGCACACCGGCGGTTCCATTGCTGTAGGCCTGCCCTTTGGGGAATCCGATTCCGAGGCTACCGATGGTGTAGCCGATGCAGCGGTCAATGTTTCGTTCGTTCAATCCCTTCTCAGAGGGCGAGGGACGCGCATCAACACCAATTCGATCCGTATCGCGGATTACCGGAAGCACGTCGTAGATGCTAGAACCAAGCAGAATGTCATCAACCTCCTGGCCGAGGCCGACATTGCCTACTGGCTACTGTATACGGCTTGTTGTGAGCTGGATGTCCGTCGTAAGCAATACAAGCGAGCACAGGATCAGCTGGACCACGCGCAGCGTAAGGTGGCCTCCGGAGCAGCTGCGAGGATTGAAATCGTACGATCCGAGGCGGGCCTGTCACGTCGAATTGAGGCCGTCATCAATGCTGAGACAATAGTGGAAAACCGCCAGCTTGATCTGCTGCGCATCATGAACCGTCAGGACATGCCGCTCAATGCAGGCGTAAGAATTATCCCGAAGACAGAGCCGAGTCCGCTGGGGTTGGATATCAATGAGGAAAAGCTCGCCGAAATTGCACTCGATAACCGCATGGAGACCATTCAACTGGAATTGCAGTTGGCTATTGACGAATTGGATATCGAAGTGGCGCGTAACGCGATGTTGCCCGACCTCAATTTCAGTTACAGCTACCGAGCGCAAGCTCGGGCCGGCGATGCAGGACATGCTCTGGGGGATCTTGGGGATAACACTTCTGATGAGCATTTCGTTGGTCTTGCCGCCAGCATTCCGTTGGGCAATCAGGTTGCCAAGGCTCGCTTGAGGCAGGCGAGACTCAGGCAGATTCAAAGGCGAGCTAACTATGCCAGACTCCGGCAATTCATCCAACAGGAAGTGTATGATACAGCCAGGGCATTGGACAGTAGTTGGCGACGTATCTTGGCAGCTGAACAAGCCGTCGAAGCAGCCGATCGTGACTATAGGGTAGAGCAGTCACAATTCCAGCTTGGCCAGCGAACCAGCACAGATGTGCTGATCTCGGCGACAGGTTTGGCCGATGCAGAATTGAGTAGGATTAACGCTTTTGCCCAATACGAGATATCTCAGATCCGTCTTGCCCGGGCGACGGGAACACTTCTGGGACACAGCAGGATTGTGTTAGAGCCCAAAGACCTTCGGGAGCTGCCTAACTGACGCCGGCAGGGAGGATGTTCCAGTGACAGTTGGTGGTTGAGCGGCCACTCCATCGGTTCGCAGTCTAAGCTACCCGCACCCCTTCGTCAACGGCGTCGATTACAGGGGGATCCTTGAGCTTGGCATCCAACATCCACAACTGCTCATAACCCATGATCCGGTTGAACCGCTTTTCCATATCCAACAGAGAAGCGACCGCCCCGCGGACCACCACGGCGTGACCGCGCCAGTGCGTGATGTGACTCGACGGGTGCGATGGCGAATATCTGTTTGCTCTCAGAGGCTGTCCCGGGTATATCCGTAGCGATAATGGCCCGGAGTTTGTATCAGAGGCCGCGAAGAAATGGTTGAAGAAATCAGGCGTCGAGACCTTGTACATCGCTCCTGGCAGTCCCTGGGAGAACGGCTATATCGAATCGTTCAACAACCGACTCCAGGGCGAATTGCTCAACCGAGAGCCACCCGGAAGAAGCCCGCCTGCCGCGCCGGGGCTACGACAACTCAGGCCGCCAACCAAGAACGAAAACCCTTACAATCTGGAGATTTCTCATGGAAAGCAAAGTAACAAGATATTCAGCCGCCGCAGTTATCGTGTTGGCAATGACGTTGGTTCTGTTCGGACCTTTCGGGGCACCCGGAAATCGCGACGTTGTACTCGCGGATGTCCAACAGAAAGTCAATAGCATTGAGACATTGATCATACGAGGTACGAAGACTTTTACCCTTCCCGGTGAGGATAACGAGGTTTTCGAATTCGCCGGTATCAAAGGCGAATTCGAGCTCGTGAAATATTCCTCCGCCCAACATGGCTTGGTCGAGGAAGGGTATGCTGGCGGCGAACTGATCTACCGCTTCACGTTCAATCGACCCCAGCGACAGACCCTGCTGCTCCTGCCGCGCTACAAGAAGTATGGGGAGTTTCCGGCGACCCAAGCACAAATGCGACTATTGGAGAACCTAACTGCCAAGGGGCTTATCAGACTCCTCATGGAAGGCGAATCCAGAAGGTTGGGACGTGACACGATTGACGGGGTCGAAACTGAGGTTTTTGATTTCCAAGATCCTGGTACGTTCAAAGACCTCTTGCCCGAAGTTATTGCTGACTTCCAAAGTATCAAGGGCAAGGTCTGGATCGCAATTGATGAGCAACTCCCGATTCGAGTGGAAGGCGACTTCACCATCGGCAAGAGCTTCATGACCATGTTCCACGATCTGAACCTCCACGAAGTTAATACGCTGGGAGACTATAACGTCGAGCTTGACGACGCCATCTTCGACCTCACGCCACCCGAAGGCTATACGGAAATAACGCTGACCGACATGCTTCGCCTTGTTCCGACCGAGGCGAAGGCCGGCTTTATCGGCTTGGGCATCGCCCCGGCGGGCTTTGTCTTCTGGCGAAGGCGAAAGAGAAAGAAGGCGACGGCGAGTCGCAAGTAACCGGCTCTCCTCACCGCAGTGGCCAGGGACAGTCACTTCACGATAACTGACATGCGTGACCGCCTGCGCCCAGACAGCCGCCCGAGGACAAAACCCGCCGAAAAGAGGACACGGCCACCAGATTGTCGTCAGAGATTCACCACCACAACCGTCAGAAACCACCGTCAAAGCCATCAAACGCCAGATCAGCAACGTCCACACTCAGAAAACACCAACAAGCTGAATGCCTCAAGTGCGAAAGTCCACAATAAACATAAACTAAAAATGCCCCTTCATGTGTTTCTATTATGATATGTGAGGGCTTGCATAACTAAGGGCGTGCCCGTTGTGATAGAAGACAGAGTGTTAATCCGGAGGTTTAACGCAGGAGATATGGATGCTTTCCGCCGTATATACGAGAAGTACAAGCCGGACCTGCTCAATGTGGCAAGAGCCTTGATGAATGATGCTTCGGCTATCGAGGATGTGCTTCATGATGTTTTTGTCCGTTTTGCATCCCAGGCCGGATGTTTCCGGCTGAGAGGTTCACTCAAGGGATATCTGGTAACATGCATTGCTAATCGGGCCCGGAATACCAATCGCCAGGAAAGGCACAATTCACAGGGCGATAGCAAACTCGGACCATCTAATTTGCCAGATCCTTTGCAGGTAGCAGGACATGCAGAGCAACGTCGTATTCTGGCTTGTGCCCTCGCTCAACTGCCACAAGAGCAGCGCCAAGTGATCGTTTTACATGTCTTGGGTTCCCTGCGTTTTCGTGAGATTGCCCGGCAGACCGGAGATTCGATCAATACAATTCAGAGTCGGTATCGTTATGGGCTTGGGAAATTACTTTCCCTTTTGAATGGTGACGTGGATTTATGAATCGAGCCGAGAAAATCAAAGAGCTGCTGCAAAAGACGTATGGAGAGCAAGCCGACGATTCCGATCTGAGCCGTATGGACGAGCGCATTCTCAACGATGCCTCCACAAGCATTGGGCAGGCGGTAGCCGCTAATCAGAGAATTTACCCCATCTCTACAAGGAGAGAAATTATGAGAACCAAAATAGCAAAATTGACAACCGCTGCGGCGGTCCTTGTCGCGGCATTTGTATTAATAACGTTGGACAGGTCCACCGGCACAGCCTGGTCGGTGGAACAGACAATAGAAGCGATTCAGAAGCTTGAAACGCTGCACATAAAAGGGAAGTGCTTTTGTGGTTCCGACTCCGACCCTGAGATATTGGATTTTAACTTCTGGATCGAACATCTCGACGAGGACTCTCAATCACTCAGGATGCGATTTGAGTGTGATAAATTTATCCTTATAGCTCAGGGTAAAACAGTGTATGAGTGTCGGCCTAAAGAAAAAGTCGCAAAGATCGTGGATGGCCCCGACATCGCCGAACTGAAATTCTGGTACAAGGCCGCGGACTTCAGCCCCTGGCTGACTGGTAAAATGCTCCAGACTTTGCGACTATTTAGTGACGACTGGAATGAGGAAATTCAATATGATTCCAGCACCGGTAAAAAGCAGATTCTTGTGACCTGTAGCTATGCACCTTCTGATACGACATACTCCATTGTTGTTGATGCTGAGAGTAAATTAGTACAAACAGCGAGGATGTGGAAGAAGGGGCAACCCTGTGTGAATGCACACGCACTTACTTACAATCAGGAGAATCCCCCTGGTGCCTTTGAGTTGCCCGCGGATTATACCATCATCGACGAAAAAGCCATCGATGAAAGCCAAGCCTTGTCGGAGCGTGCATTTCAGTTGTATAAGGAGAAAAAATTCGCCGAAGCTTTGAAACTCTATCAACAAGGTTATGAACAGTATGGTTTCCTGAACAACGGCCTGTATGAACAGTATGGTGCCCCGAACAAAGGCCTGGTTGGCTGGGAGATGCT
>Ga0272441_10006495_pt1 | contig 19535 bp, 15 predicted proteins | sample SSMProp6N_FD_193582 | JGI IMG/M metagenome (GOLD analysis project Ga0272441, IMG submission 193582) | Marine sediment archaeal communities from Little Sippewissett salt marsh, Falmouth, MA, United States - SSM-Prop-6N | ecosystem: Environmental > Aquatic > Marine > Wetlands > Sediment ... | reverse complement strand
GGAATCTGCGTCTCTTACTCTGATAAATCGGAAGAAATTACTTGACGTCCAACAACGCATTCAACAGGAGTTACGAGCAACACTCAATCCACCACCCCCTCTTTTTAAAGCTGCCTCTGCTCAGAATGCTGCCTTAAAATTGTATCATGGAATCGAACTTTTTCAAACGCAAGGCGTACATGCCTTTCTAAATTACTTCCAACGTATGGGGCAGGAAGCACTAACAAAAGGAGGAAGTAAAGCATCCCGTAGTATTATGAAGGATCCTAAAGTATTAGAGGCTTTAGCATCAGCAAAAGCTCTTCCTTTAGAACATCCAAAACTTCCCATACTTGAGCAGATTATCACTGATCAAATAACCCACAATAAAAAGTCAAAAATAATTGTGTTTACTCATTATAGAGATACCTCCTTTTTGGTTCAAGAACAACTAAAAAATATCAAAAATGTTCACCCTATTCGTTTTGTTGGTCAGGCTGGAAAAGGAGCAGATAAGGGTCTCAGCCAAAAGCAACAAATTGAAATTATTAAAAAGTTTAAAGAGGGGATGTATAACGTACTCATTGCAACCTCAGTTGCCGAAGAAGGTCTTGATATTCCTTCAACCGATCTTGTGGTCTTTTATGAGCCGGTGCCCTCGGAAATACGAACGATCCAAAGAAGAGGAAGAACTGCTCGAAAAATGCCAGGCAAGGTTATTATTTTAATTGCAAAGAATACGCCAGATGAAGGATATTATTGGTCTGCAAAAAGAAAAGAACGTCTGATGCGTAGCGAGTTAGAAGTTCTCCGCTCCTCCCTCAACCGTCAGTTTGAAGATGCTTCCACTTTTTATAAGAAATTACAAAAGAAAGAAGATCAAAAGAAATTAGAGGATTATTCCTCAAGACAAGCCATAAAAATTCTTGTCGATCATCGAGAATCAAGGTCGCCTGTGATTCGCTATTGTGCCTCAAAAGGAGTTGAAATTGAATCGCAACAACTGGATGTGGGAGATTATATCCTCTCTTCTCGAATTGGAGTGGAACGAAAAAATGTTGATGATTTTCTTTCCTCCCTTATTGATGGAAAATTATTCCAACAAATAAGAAAATTAAGAGCTGCTTATGCACGACCTATCCTTATTATCGAAGGAGAGGGACTTCTCACCAAGCGAAATATCAGTCATAATGCCATTTTTGGAAGTATTGTCTCCATTATTGTAGATTATGGGACACCAGTCATGACAACGCATTCTGCTCGTGAAACTGCTGATGTTCTGAGTATCATTGCTCAACGGGAGCAAAAAAGGGGTAATAAAGCTGTTGCTATTCGGGGAGAAAAGTGGTCGATGTCGCTTCCAGAACACCAACAGTTTATCGTTGAAGGGCTTCCCAATATCTCAGCTGTACTGGCCCAACGATTACTCCAACATTTTGGAAGCATTCGAGCTATTGCGAATGCATCAGAGGAAGAGTTATGTTCCATACAGGGGATTGGAAAAAATATTGCAGCAGAAATTATTAAAATACTAAATACAAACTATCTGGAAAAATAACATCCCAAATATTTTTATCTAAGGTCATAATTATCCCCTTCTCAAAGAGGGCCAGAAATAGGGTGATTTCTATGTCTAATGATGAAAAGATTGCTCAGATTTGTGATGGATTAAATATGATTAGTGAGGACAACTCTATTCCAAGAAATATCAGACGAGGGGCTGACGAAGTAAAACAAATATTAACTAGTGGGTCAGACCCTATTGATCTGAGAGTTGCTTCTGCTACCTCCATTCTAGATGAGTTAGCAAATGATCCAAATATTCCTCTTCATGGAAGAACCTTAATTTGGAATATCATGAGCCGTTTGGAGGAATTAGCATAAGCTTCGCTATCACATATAATAATATTACTAATTATTATTTTTTAAAAGTAGGAGATGGTACTTATGATTAGGATTGGTCAAGCAGGAATACCGTTGTCATGTAAAGGTCGTACCAATAAAGATGGTATTGCGTATACCCATAAAAATTTAGATTTGAATGCTATTGAAATCCAATTTGTTCGTGGTCTCTATGTTATGTCTGATGAAGAGGCTCAATTTATTCGAGAATATGCTCAGGAGAACGATATCGAAATTCATGTTCATGCACCCTATTATTTGAATTTGGCTGGCGATAGTGAAGAAATTGAAATGAGTTATGAAAAGATAATCCGGTCAGCCCAGATGGCAAACAATATTGGTGCAAAAACCATTGTTATTCACCCTGGATTTTATGGAGAACACGGAGAGAAAAAAACCTTAAAAATTATTATTAAGAATCTTAAGAAGATTACAAACATTCTTAAAAAGGAAAAGATAAAAATAAAAATTGGCCTCGAGACAATGGGCAAGCAAAAAGTCTTTGGAACGTTAGATGAAATTATTGAAGTATGCCGCAATGTCAAAGAAACTATTCCTGTTGTTGATTTTGCTCATATCCATGCTCGAGGAAATGGAAGTCTTAAAGAACGAGCAGATTTTGAAGCAATTTTTGAAACATTAAAACCCTTAAAACTTAAACATTATCTACTTCATCTTACTGGTGTTCTCTATGAAAAGGGAAATGAACTCTATCATTTGCCGATTAAACGAGGTGATATGCCTATAGCCCCTCTTATCGAGATTATTTTAGATAATAATTATAATGTGACATTGATCTCTGAATCCCCTTTGTTAGAACATGATGCTGTCTATATTCGTCTTCAGGTTGAAAAAGCTATTATGAAAAGAACTGGCAAGGAAGAAGCTTATTATAAAGACCTTTCAGAAGTCACATGAATAAAGAGATCTACAGGGAATCCTTAGACTATATTCAATTGAAAATTGCAGATATTCTACAGGAAATATCACAGGAAACTATTGACGATATAGTAACCTTCTTTTTTCAAGCAAATCGCATTTTTGTCTATGGGGCAGGTCGTTCCGGATTAGTAGCACGAGCGTTTGCCATTCGACTGGTTCATCTAGGCTTTCAAACCTTTGTGATAGGAGAAACTATTGGTGCACCTGTCAAAAAAGGTGATCTGGTGTTTATCGTTTCCGGTTCTGGAGAAACCATTCCTTCGGTCATGACTGCGGACATTGCAAAAAACATTGGTGCAACGTTAATCGTAGTAACAGAACGAAAAAATTCTCGAATAACCTCTTTTGCTAATATTGACATCATTCTTGCCGCGGAATGTACAGATAAAGAACGAAAGCAACTAGCACCACTTGGAACGCTCTTTGAAGCAAGCACTTGGATCCTTTTAGATAGTATTATTGCTCAACTGATGGAACGAAAAGGAGAAACAGAAGCCTCCATGCGCTCTCGTCATGCTACGTTGGAATAATGTCACCCATATCTTTTTAAAAGCATGCTTTATCTATCGCTCTTGAATGTAAAGGTGATCTTCTATGGGAAAGACGTCACACTATACACGCCAACCTATTGTCAGTGTTCTAGGACACGTTGACCATGGAAAAACCTCACTATTAGATTTTATTAGAGGATCAACAGTTGCTGCTCGAGAATCTGGTGCAATCACGCAGCATATTGGTGCAACGGAAGTACCCATTGAAGCAATCTACAATGTCTGCGGAGATCTCCTAGGCAAAAAGAAATTCTCTTTACCAGGATTGCTTTTTATTGATACTCCTGGTCATCATGCGTTTACCACCCTTCGTGCTCGAGGTGGCTCTCTTGCTGACTTGGCTATTCTTATCGTTGATATGCAAGAAGGATTTCGACCTCAAACCCAGGAATCCGTCAGTATTTTAAAACAGTATAAAACACCTTTTATTATTGCAGCAAACAAAATTGATAAACTCTCGGGATGGCAGAAAACAACAGCAGCCTTAGCCCAACAACGATTGGATCAGCAACGTGTACCCACGAAAACACTCTTTGAAGAAAAATTTTATGATCTTGTTGGCACCCTCCATGATCGAGGTTTTGATGCTGATTTTTACTACAATATCAAAGATTTTCGAAAGATAATTCCCATCATTCCTATTTCTTCAAAAACCGGTGAAGGCATTCCTGAACTTCTAATGGTACTGGTGGGATTGGCACAGCGCTATTTAGAAGACCGACTCTCAACGGAGAATACCAGTGGAAAGGGAACGGTTCTTGAGGTAAAAGAAGACATAGGCTTAGGAACTACAGTGGATGCCATCATCTATAGCGGATCGGTACATAAGGATGATACGATTGTCTTTGGCACAAAAGAAGAACCTTTGGTAACCAAAATCAAGGCGTTGCTAAAGCCAAAGGCACTGGATGAAATTCGTGATCCCCGGGAACGATTTGATAGTGTCAGTGAAGTACATGCTGCGTGTGGTATAAAGATATCAGCCCCGAATCTTGATGATGTTATACCGGGTGCACCTTTACGAGTATCACGTAATAATATTGAAGATATCATCAATGAAATCAAAAACCAATCACAAGTTAAAATTGAATTAGACAAAGATGGCATCTTTATCAAAGCTGATACTATTGGATCCTTAGAAGCTCTTGTGAAAGAATCAAGAGACAAAGGAATACAGATTCGAAAAGTAGAAATCGGCGCTGTCTCTAAAAGAGATATTATTGAAACTGATGCTCTCACTAATCCACTTGAAAAAGTTATTTTCTCCTTTAATGTGAAAATTCTTCCTGAAGCCAAAGAAGAACTTGCCAAAACAGATATCGCTCTCTTTCATGAGGACGTGATCTATACCATCATGGAAAATTATGATGATTGGTTTCAGAAAAAAAAGGAGGAACTCGAAAGACAACGTCGTATGGATTTCACGCACCCTGCCATGATAAAATTCCTTCCAGAATATATCTTCCGGACAAGTCATCCTGCTATTATCGGTGTTCGCATTCTTGCTGGCAGACTTAAGGATGGCATGCGTCTGTTGAGAGAAGATGGAAAGGTCATTGGAACCGTTAAGGGAATTCAATCTAAAAATATTCCTGTTGAAGAAGCATTACAAGGCCAAGAAGTCGCTATTTCTATTGGAGGAGTAACCGTAGGAAGACAAATCAAAGGGGGAGACATTCTCTATACTGATATTCCAGAAAGTGATGTTAAAAAACTCAAAGAAATGAATGTCTTAAATGTCGATGAAAATGATATATTAAATAAAATTATTGAGATAAAAAGAAAACAAAATAAATTTTGGGGCATGTAAAGCGATAAAAATACTAATAAATGAAAGCCAAATACGAGGTACAAGAAATGGCATCGCTAAAGGAGATTAAAGAGGCAGAAGCTCAAGCACTTCGCTTACTTGAAACAGCAAAAAAAGATGCTGAAAAAGCAATAGAAGATGCAAAAAAAGATGCTGAAAAAGAAAAGCAAAAAATTATTGCCTCTGCTCATAAAAAGATGGAAAAAGAAATAGAAACATCAAAACAGAAAGCGAAAAAAGAAATTTCAAAAATAAAAGAAGAAGGAAAAAAAGAAATTGATATGATTAAGAAAAGAGCAGATAAAAAACTCTCAGAAGCAGTGGATTTGATTGTTAAGGAGATACAAAAGGGGGAGTAATAGATTTTATTTCCAGCGTCAATGAAAAAAACTCAGATCATTGTCTATCAGGAATATATCAAAGAGGTAATCAAATCTCTTCATGAGTCAGGTTTAATGGAAATACGTAACATTGCAAAAGAAGACCCACACTTGTTGGAAACAGCAAATGTAGCAAAAATGCCTCCCGAGGTTGAAACCTTAGCAAATTATGAATTAAGGCTTACAAGAATTATTGATATCCTGAAGAAAACAAAGAAATCTCAAAGCGGCATTAAAGCAATGCTTAAGCCTTCACAGGTACCGGAGCCGCAGACCATTGAAGAAACAAGTATTGACGAACTTTTCTCTCGTGCAGAAGGTATTTTACAAAGTATTGAGAAACATATTTTGTCCTTTGAGGAAAAAATTCAAACACTTGATGATCATACTACAAAAATAAAATCACACATTTCTCAATTAGAGTATTTCAAGGATTTTGATGTTAATATATCTGATTTAGGTGAAACAGAGTATATTGTTAGTTATGCTGGAAAAACGTCTGACTATCCTCAATTAAAACATGAAGTAGAACAAATAGAATATACTACTATTTCTTGTAAAAAATTTGGAACTGGAAAACAAAGTGAATGGTCGGTATTGATTGTTGCTCATAATTCAGTAAAAGATGCCATTGCAGGAATCGTAAAAGAGTATGTTACTGTTTTTAATTTTCCTGATTTAAAGGGTTCACCAAAATCAATACTGAAGAATCTTTCAAATGAACTGGTAGATATTGAAAAAGAAAAAAAACAAATTCATAATAAACTGCAGCAGTACCAAGAAAAAAGCTATTATGATTTACTAACAAATAGAGAAGAAATACAACTAGAAAGAATGCGAAAGGAAATATCTAAAAATTTCGGTAGGACAACCTCAACCTATATTCTTCAAGGTTGGGTGTTAGAAAAAAAAGAATCAGACTTAAAAGAATTAGTGGAAAAGGTAACCAAAGGACATGCTGTGCTTGAATCAGAAACACCAAAGGCAAATCCTGATAACCCACCTATCTATCTTGAAACACCCACATGGGCAAAGTCGTTTAAAACCTTTTTAGAGCTCTTTGCAACACCCAAATATAACGAACTGAATCCAACACTTTTTATGGGAATTTTTTTTGTATTATTTTTTGGACTGATGCTTGGTGATGCAGGATATGGTCTTGTGCTTCTCCTACTGTCGCTTGTTGGATATATCAAATACGGAAAACACAGCTCACTGATTTTGGATTGGTCTAAATTAGGAATCATGCTTGGTATTACAACAACTGTTGTAGGTATATGTACTAATGGTTTCTTTGGGGATCTTTTACCAAGGTTCTTTCATATCACACTTCCTACTATGAACGTCCTTGGTGTACGTTTACCCTTAGATCCCTTACGAGATCCTCTTACCATTCTCACCATTGCATTGATTGCAGGTATTATTCATTTAAATCTTGGAATCATACTTGGTATGGTTCAATCACTTCATAACAAAGATTACAAAACATTTTTTACAAAACACTTTAATTGGATCCCCATGCAACTTGGTGGAGGACTTCTTATTGGTACGTTTATCATGGATTGGCAAATAGAAGGGGTAGTATTTTACCTTGCCATAGGCTTGACTCTTGTAGGTATCATTCTTTTGTTTCTTCACTCTGGACCTATTGGATTTTTTGATATCACTGGATATGTTGGTGACTGGCTTTCCTATGCTAGACTACTTGCCCTAGGTCTTGCAACAGCAGGAATGGCACTTGCTTTTAATGTCGTTGCAGAGCTTATGGGAAATATGATTCCCTATATTGGAATTGCCATTACTATAATAATACTGATTTTTGCGCATTTAGTTAATCTTGCCTTACAGGCACTTGGTGCAGGAGTTCACTCTCTCAGACTTCAATATGTTGAATTTTTCAACAGATTTTATGAAGGTGGCGGCAGAACTTTTTCGCCATTTAAAATTAAAAGAAGATATACAAAATTAAAAGAAGAATAATGGAGGAAAAAAATATGAAAATAAGAAAAGCAGCAATAATGGGCTTACTCTTTGTTATCTTCTTAGTAAGCATAACAGGGGTAGTAAGCGCCCAAGAAGAAGACCACACCCAATTAGTCATTCTTGGATCAGCAATCGCCATTGGTATTGCAGGAATCTCTTCAGCCATTGGTCTTGCACTCGCAGGTTCTTCTGCAGTGGCAGTAACTGCCGAAAAACCAGAACTCTTTGGAAAACTTCTTGTTCTCCAAGTGCTACCCATGACCCAGTCAGTCTATGGATTGTTAACTGCCATTCTGTTGATGATGGGTGTTGGATTGTTGGGTGGAACACCAGCAGCAACACAACTGCAAGGTATGGGGGCATTGTGGATAGGCCTTGCCGTAGGCCTCACTGGTATTTCTGCTATCAATCAAGGAATGGTTGCCTCATCGTCTATTTCTGCTGTTGGTAGAAATCCTGATGTTGCAGCAAGAGGCATTATCTTTACAGTCATGCCAGAAACGATTGCGATCTTTGGACTGCTTGTAGGAATCTTATTGATGACTGGACTTGGTCTTCTTGGTTAGTGAAAAGGCATATGTCAGCTGAAAAAATTATTGTTAAGATACAAAAAGATGCAGAACATGAACGTAAGCAGATTAAGAAAGTTGCAGAAAAAAGTGCAGCAGAAATTATAAAAGAAGCAACAAAAGAGGCAGAAGAACAGGCAAAGCACATACTTGCAGAAGGTACAAAACAAGCCGAGAACATAGAAAGAATTCTTCTTTCTCAAGCTGAGCAGGATGTGAAACGACAACTTATGAATGAACGAGAAACCCTCATTGAAGAATGTTTTACGAAAGCCCATCACAAGTTATCCATACTTCCTGAACAAAAGCATATAACAATAGTAAAAAGATTACTTGAAGACGGTAAAGATAAGTTGGGTAACAAGTGCCATGTATTAGTGTCGAGAAGTTACCTAAAACAAGTAGTAAAGGATTCGGGTTTATCCGTGAAAGGGCAGGTAGAAACTAGTGGAGGTATCATTCTAACATCCGCAGATAACAAAATAACTCTGGATTATACCTTTGACAGTATCTTAAAAAGAGAAAAAGATAAAATAAGAATTAAGGTGGGAAAGCTGCTTTTCTCAAAGTAAGGTGAAAGAACGTGATGGATATTTTATTTGACCCTTATAATTATCCCTTCTGGGTTCTTATTCTATCAATACTCTCCCTAGTAGCATATGTCATCGGTCGTCCTTTTTCTACGTATATGAAATTTGTGTATCCTAATGCAAAAGTGGAGGCCATGGGAAATCCCTTTATTGGTGAGCAAGAGCTAGACAGCATCATCGATAATGACGACATCGTTGCTTTTAAAGAAACAATAAATACGCTTAGAGATTATAATGTGCAAGGGGAAGACATCTACTCTATACAGAAATCACTTGATAACACCTTTATTGAAATCATCGAAATGATGAAACAAGATCATTCGAAAAAGATGAGTGCATTTTTTAATACCTATCTAGAAAAATTTGACATCTATTTACTAAAAAATGAACTAAAGAAAATCGTTACTGGGAGACAAAAAGAAGTAAACGTGGAACGAGCACTTCTCCCAAAAACAAAAAAATTCTTAGAAAAGATTAAAGGATCAGAGCAAAAAGAGTTGCCAAGTCTCTTAGAATCCTATGGTTTTACCAAGGATGTAATTGCAACATTGACAAAGGAAGATATCGACCTTATCACATTTGATATCACCCTTGATACATATATCCTGTCAAGGCTTCAGCAAGTAAGAGTACCCTACAAATGTGAAGCTGCAAAACAAAGTTACATAAGATCCTTACTTGACACCATCAATATTAAAAATATATTAAGAGCAAAACAACTGGCATTTGAAACCGATTTTTGTAAACAACTATTCATCGGAGAAGGTTCTGAGATTGCCCAATGGAAATTTGAAGAACTTGCAGACATTGAACAAGTCGCTCAGGTCATTTCTGCCCTTGAAGGTACGTCTTATTTTGATCCCTTGAAAGATGCCATTGAAGCATACAATAAAGAACCATCTGTCCAAGTGTTTGAAACAGCTTTAGATAGACATTTATTGCAACTTGTTAAGAATATTTCACTCAGTAACTATGTTACCTTAGGCCCCACCATTCGCTTTTTAGTATCCAAAGAATTTGAAATCAAAAACCTAAAAATTATTGTGAAAGGAATCCATGAACACATCTCTGCAGATATTATTAAAAAACTCTTGATCTGGGAGGCGGGCTCCTGAAAATTGTAGCACTTTGTGATAAAGATACAGCAGCAGGTCTTCGTCTTAGCGGAATACATGATATCTACATCCCAAAGGAACATCCTGTCAAATATCTTGATCACATCAAAGAGCAATCTGATATTGGAGTTGTTATCATTACAGAACAAATTGCTGAAGAAATGCAAAAGGATCTGAAGGATTTTCGACTACTCTATTCCATTCCCATTGTAGTAGAAATTCCAGATAAACAGGGAAGACTCAAAGATCATACTGATTTTGTGTCCCATTTAGTAAAGAAAGCAGTTGGCATAAATATTGATAAAAAGAAAGAGAGTGGTTCCTAAATGACTGAAAATAGAGGTAAAATAGTTCGGATTTCTGGCCCTGTGATAGAAGCAGATGGCATGCATGGGGCAAAAATGTATGACGTCGTTCGTGTGGGGGAAGAAAACCTCATTGGCGAAATTATCAAACTCAATAAAGATATTGCAACAATCCAAGTATACGAAGACACTAATGGACTCACACCTGGTGAAAAGGTAGTATCGACGGGCGAACCATTATCGGTTGAATTAGGTCCAGGTCTTATTACTAATATTTATGATGGCATACAACGACCGTTGCCTGCAATCTTTAATGAAACAGGGAATTTTATTGCACGAGGTGTTGAAGCCCATGCTCTGGATCGAAAGAAGCAATGGCATTTCAAACCTGTAGCAAAACCAGATGATATTGTTACTGGTTGTGACGTTCTAGGTGAAGTCCAGGAATCCTCAATTATCGTTCATAAGATCATGGTCCCTCCTGATGTTACTGGAAAACTAATTTCTATTAAGAAAGAAGGAGAATATACTATCAAAGACGAAATTGCAGTAATATCCACTGATAAAGGAGACCTTTCCATTTCCATGATGCAACGATGGCCTGTTCGAAGACCTAGGCCAGTTGCTAAAAAATATGATCCTTCTCTTCCCTTAATTACAGGTCAACGCATCATCGATACCTTTTTCCCTATTGCAAAGGGAGGAACCGCGGCAATTCCAGGTGGGTTTGGGACTGGCAAGACGATCACCCTCCACCAACTAGCCAAATGGAGTGATGCCAAAGTGGTGGTCTATGTAGGGTGCGGAGAGCGAGGAAATGAGATGACCGATGTTCTTCGTGAATTTCCAGAACTCAAAGATCCAAAAACAGGAAAGCCCTTGATGGAGCGAACCGTTCTTATTGCCAATACCTCCAATATGCCAGTAGCAGCTAGAGACGCCAGTGTCTATACTGGCATTACTATTGCAGAATACTATCGGGATATGGGTTACGATGTTGCTCTAATGGCAGATAGTACATCGCGATGGGCAGAGGCCATGAGAGAAATTTCTGGACGGCTGGAAGAAATGCCCGGTGAGGAAGGGTATCCTGCGTATCTAGCATCCCGGCTTGCAGAATTTTATGAACGAGCAGGAAGAGCTAAACTGACTACTTCAAAAGAAAAAGAAGGATCAGTCTCTGTTATGGGTGCTGTCTCGCCACCAGGTGGAGATTTTTCTGAACCTGTGGCACAAAACACACTCAGAATTGTCAAAGTCTTTTGGGCACTTGATGCAGATCTAGCAGATAAACGACACTTCCCATCCGTCAATTGGCTCAAATCGTACTCCCTCTATTTGGATGAAGTGTCTGAGTGGTGGAACAAGAATGTAGGTCAAGGATGGTTACAGCTTAGAAACAAGGCAATGGCACTCCTTCAAAAAGAATCAGAGCTCCAGGAGATTATCAAGCTTGTTGGACCTGATGCCCTACCACCTAGAGAACGAGCAACACTAGAAAGTGCACGAATGATTCGAGAAAACTTCCTACAACAAAGTGCCTTTCATGACGTGGATACTTTTTGTCCTGGAAAAAAACAGTATGAGATGTTGCGACTCATGCTCAAATTTTCAGATTTGATTTTGGAAGCGACTGCAAAAAATGTGCATATTGATACTATCTTTGAAATGAAATCTCGGGAGGTACTCTCTCGTTCTGGAACCATTCCCAATGAAGAATTTGAAAAACGGTTCAAACAAATCGAAAAAGATCTGGAACAAGAAATTCATGCGTTAATAAAGGAGAGAGCATCATGAGCAAGAAAGACATTGAATACACTTCTGTTACTGAAGTAAAAGGGCCCTTAATGATCTTGGAAGGAGTCAAAGACATTTCCTATAATGAAGTCGTTAAAATTACAACATCCACGGGTGAAGAAAGAACAGGACAAGTTCTTGAAGTATTCGAAGATAAAGCAATCGTTCAAGTCTTTGAAGGCACAAGAGGACTTGACACTAAAAACACCTCTGCACGCTTTATTGGCGAAACCATGAAGCTTGGTGTTTCAAAAGAAATTATCGGAAGAATCTTTGATGGAACCGGTAATCCTCTTGATAATGCACCTCCCATTATTCCTGATGAACGAAGGGATATCAACGGCGAACCTATCAATCCCTATGCTCGAGAATATCCTCGAGAATTCATTCAAACAGGTATTTCCACTATTGATGGACTTAACACTCTGGTGAGAGGGCAAAAACTTCCTATCTTTTCAGGATCTGGTCTTCCCCATAATGAACTTGCCGCTCAGATTGCACGTCAAGCTAAGGTTTTGGGTAAAGAACAAACATTTGCTGTTGTCTTTTGTGCGATGGGTATTACCAATGAAGAGGCAAATTTATTTATTCGAGATTTTGAAAATACTGGTGCACTTGAGCGTACGGTGATGTTTTTGAATCTAGCAGATGATCCTACGATAGAAAGAATCATCCTACCTCGTATGGCACTCACGTGTGCTGAGTACCTTGCCTTTGATTTAGACATGCAGGTCCTTATTATTCTTACTGATATGACCAATTATGCAGAAGCATTACGAGAAATTGCAGCCGCACGAGAAGAAGTTCCTGGACGACGTGGATACCCTGGATACATGTATACGGATCTTGCCTCACTTTACGAGAGAGCTGGTAGAATAAAAGGTAAAAAAGGATCTATTACACAAATTCCTATGCTTACGATGCCTGATGATGACATTACCCATCCCATTCCTGATCTTAGTGGCTATATTACCGAAGGACAAATTGTGCTGGAGCGAAGTCTTCATCAAAAAGCCATCTATCCTCCTGTAGCTGTGCTTCCTTCATTATCTCGGCTTATGGATCGTGGTATTGGCAAAGACAGAACAAGAGAGGACCATGCTGGTGTTTCTAATCAACTCTATGCAGCCTATGCAGAAGGTAATGACCTCCGTGATCTGGTGGCTATCGTGGGAGAAGAAGCGTTAAGTGAGCGAGATAGAAAATATCTTACCTTTGCAGACGATTTTGAACAACTCTTTGTCACCCAAGATAAACATGAAAATAGAACCATCGAACGAACTCTTGAGATTGCATGGACTATTCTTTCAAAATTACCATCATCAGACCTAAAAAAGATTGATGAGAAGTATATTGAAAAATATTATTCTAAAGGGAAATAGGGCAGAGTATGGCAGAGCAAATCTTAGAAGGCGTAAAACCAACACGAATGCAACTTCTTGAGATTCGAAAAAAATTAAATCTAGCTGAAAAAGGACATACGCTTCTCGAAGAAAAACGAGATGCACTTGTGGAACGCTTCTTTTCAGTTATTGACACCAGAAATGAGCTAAAAAAGGAAACAGATGATATGCTTGCACAAGCCTATTCATCCTTAATTCAGTCCCAGATGATCCTGGGTGAAGAAAAAGTGGAAGATATTTCTTTCTTATCGACTCCTATTGGAGACATTTCCCTTGATACTGAAAATATCATGGGAGTTAAGATTCCACTTCTTCGTAAGGATGCAATAACTCTTCAAGAAAAACCCTATTATGGTTTTCTGGAAACCTGTGCAAAACTTGATGATGCCTTCACACAATTCAATAGTATTATTGGTCAGCTTCTTGATCTAGCTGATATTGAAAGTAGAATCAAGTCACTGTCTCTTGAAATTGAAAAAACAAAACGAAGAGTCAATGTGTTAGAAAATACACTTATTCCCAAATTGAAATCAACGATTAGTTACATTGAAATGCAACTGGAAGAAAGAGAGCGAGAGGACTTTTTTCGAAGAAAAAGAATTAAAGCCTTAATGGAAGCAAAAAAAGAGATCTATGACAATTGAAGACGATCCTATTTTGGGTAAATATTTTGATACTCCTGAAAAAAAAGCCAGATGGATGGTTCGATTAAAACTTGCTTATATTCTGTGGATTGTGTTTATTATTCTTGGTATTCTTTTTCTTGCGCTCTGGTTTTTATTAAAGTAAAAAAAAGAAAAATGAAAGAGTTGTTATCAACAACGTGTTTTACATGCCTCCTAGCCCCAATGTGCTAGCAAGATGAGAAGATCGATAACATCCACTGTACCATCTCCATTGATATCAGCATTAGGATCAGAGGTACCCCATGCAGCAAGGAGAGCCAAAAGATCGACTACATTAACCACACCATTACCATCCACATCGCCAGGTTTCTTGATAGTTATGAAAATTATATTTGACCAATCACTTTCAGCATCCAGAATATCTTTTGCTTTTACTTTAACTCCATAGGTATCTATTGATTCCCATGCATGAGCACATTCGCATACTTGTCCAGAATCGTAAGGACCTAACCATCCACTACTTGACTCGTCATCCCAGGAGAAATTATAGTAAATCTGATGCTCTTCTTGATCGGTAGTACTTGTAGAAAACAGATAGTCAACACTAGTATACCCAACATTTGGTCCCTCAAGCAAAGGATCTTCTGGTGGAAAATTAGAACCAAAAGCATCGTAGGTACCTTGATCATATTCAAAGGCTACTTCACTTTTATTAAGCATCATAAATTTATACTCCTTTCCATAGGTAAGATGAGTTAAGGTATTATCACTACCTCCTTTGAACCAGTAGTGTCCCTCTAAATCATCGATGAAATAAATGTCGTCCCAAATACCTCCTTGTTGACAAAAATTCTCACAACTGTCGTTTTGCCCAATACTGGTATTATATGCCCATATCCTAGAAGGAAGAACAATATCATAGAATATAGGAATATAGTCATCGAATTCAAAGGCAATCGTAACTGGCAAGGCAGAGTCATTTAAGTAGAAATAGTATTCAATTTCTGGTTCAATATCAGTTAATGAATTGGGAAGACCTTGTTCATAACGCCATTTCTTCCAACTGGTCCACTCTTCTTTACCTTCATTATTATGAAATACACAATTCGAAGGAGTCCACACACTTCCTTGTTGGAGGAAATTTTCCACGCTGTTATTAACAGCAATACTACCATTACAGAACCATATAGATAAAGGAAATTCAATACTGTGTGTATACGGAATATCGTCACCAAGGTGCCTATTGGATTCATCAAAGGTATACGAATAATCACCAAACTCATGATCATACCGGCTGACATTGGATACCGACAGTCCATGAGAGTTTGCTGCCCAGGAACACACATAATAGGGTTCTATGGGTCTAAGAGTAACGAGCGTACTAAATTCATCTCCTGTTACATGCTCTTCATCACATTCAACAGAGATGCTATTGGTTTCGTTTAAAGGATACTCTGTTCCATACCAAAAACCACAGCTACACGGTTCTCCACCATTATCATAGAGAAAGCCTTGAAAGGCAACCGTTGTTTCATTGATCTGTTCAGTGGTATTTGTAATCACGGTGGGAGGATCTGCATCAAAAGTTAGCGTATGAAACGATATGGTATTGTAGGAGGTATAAAACCCTTCTAAATTGCGTATCCACGATTTTGCATAGTAGAGAATGCCTGGTGTTAACTCATTAACATAGTGATCACAGCATTCACTTGTTTGAACGGTTTCATCACAGGTTACATTAATGCTATTGGTTTCCTCTACTGGGAATTCTGTACCATACCAAAAACCGCAGCTACACGGTTCACCGCCATCATCAAGACATTGCGCGTTTAAGACAACATTTGTCTCTTTGATATTAGTAGTATCTAAAGTGATGATACTAGGTTCATGGGGTGCAAGTATTTCAACGTTCCACTGGTGGGTCTTCTTTGCTGTTCCCCATATCGGTTCTGCTTCGGTATCGCCCCATACTTTCAAGCCCATAGGCCATAGCCCTTGTTCTGGACCATCAGAAATATCGGTCCAGACGCATTGATGACTTTCTGTACCTGAATCGACGATGATCTCTTTTGAAAAAATTACATTTTGCTCTGGAGTATCAGGATATTCATAGAGACAAAGATGAAGCGTTCCTTCATGCATTCCAATGTTCTTGATGTATACCTTAGCTACCGATCGTCCTTGCTCCTGATTATGAAAGGGACCTGAGAAAAAGTCACTGCTAGACTCATTATATTCACCGATAACATCCTGACTAGCAACGTCAATGTAAAGTTGCTCTTCATCCTGCAGGATTTGATCCCTATCGTTTCCTTTATTAATGATATAGTCACTCAGCCACCACAGAGTAGCGTTACAATATGTGCTCTGTGTAATGTCTTCAAATACTACTTCATAGTCCATGGACTGTCCTGGAGGTAGTTCTGTTGGTTCTGACATCATGCTGCCATGGGTTGCTGTTTCAATTCCAATGGCAAACCAACCAGAGATCTCCCCAATATTGATACCCTGAACGGTTGCCGTTGTATCTCCAGCGTATTCGACAGGATTTGGTTCCACAGTAAAATCGGTGATGATGCCTTTAGGATGGAGAGGTTCTTTGACGAGAAAGACAGGGCCTGTTCCCACATAAACATCGTTGTAGTAGATATTGACGTACCAATCACCACTAAAAGGAGGAGTCCAAGAACACCAAATACTTGCATCAGTAATAGTCTCTTGAGCAGTATAATAAATCTGTTCATCGTCTCCCCAGACCCATTTCCATTTCACGGTATCTCCCTCCTCGCTATTGTCAAATTCACAATAGGAGATACACTCTTGTCCAAAGTCAAACTCTGTTTCTGGAGGTCCACCAGGGTTGTCGCACATACAAGTATATTCAAGAGATGCTTCTGGTCCCTCGATGACGTGGAATGCAGAAGAAGACCCAAGATAGGTATAGTCATAATAGATCGAAACAGTCCATTCGCCAGCAAGAGAAGGTGTCCAACTATTCCAACAGGTAGGTGAGGTCACCACCGTGTTATCAACATAGAGAATGTCGCCATCCAATTTCCACATCCAGGTAATAACCTCTCCTTCGACGGCATTGTCTAAGACAATTTCACAGAAACATTCTTGCCCATAGTCAAACTCGTACGTGGGAGGTCCACCAGGATACTCGCACATTTTAACATCCACAAGAACAACATCAGGTGTGGTGACATAGAAGACTTCCGACTGATTATTTTCTAGGTTGCCGGCTCCATCGATACTAAACCAATACAGAAAACAGGTACCAAGATCATCATAGGAAAAATAATGCGTTACTGATTCATTAGTAGTTCCATTTCTCCAATCGCCCCATCCACATGATTCGTTCCAGGTTGTATAATAGATTTCATAGCCAGTATAATCATCCTCTGCTTCTATCATGACAGGTGTTTGCTCTGCATAGACGACAACCTCGTCTCTCTGTGGTACCTTACCGACCTGTAAGATTGATACTGGAGCGGTAAGATCAGGAGTAATCGTTAAGGTATTAATAGATTCCTCATTTTCTTCAAGATCAATACTATAGTAATTGACATCGTACTCAGGATAATGTGTCAGAAGAGGTATTATCTCATGTTCATTGAATTCTTGCCAATTGTCATAGCCATGATACTCAGGAATATTATACAGAGTTCTCTCAATACCTGAGGCATCAGCTCCTTCATCATTGGCAACAAACCAAAAATTGGTTTGCCAACCAGGATATCCACCAACTAATGGTTGGAGATATACTGTGGTGACTGGTGGTTCTGTATCTTCAGGATTTCCGCCACCTGCCTCTCCACTATCCCATTCCATTAGGGTTATATCAAAGAGTGGATCTGGCCAATTCCAATGTAAAAACGGAGTGAGCTGTACTCCCACCATGAGATCAAATCCAAGTTTAGCATGCCAATAGATACCTTCTTGGAGACTATATCCAAGCACTCCTTCAAGATAAACACCAGGGGTTATTCGCGGTCCAATAATGTAATCAACAAGAACACTCACGGCAAACGCAAGTTTTGGACGTATAGTTACTTCTGCTCCAATATCAAAGTCGTAATTATCAAAATCACAGTAGGGCGTGAATTCAAAGATAGGATGGAATTCAACAGGTGGCCAACCCCATTGAAAATCAGCATCTGCTCCAGCTTTTAAGTTAAAACCTGCTTCTGGATTGACATACACAATAATGTAGCCTTCCACACTCACATACAGTTCAGCTTCGGGTTCCACCTGAATTGTGACAACAACAGGTATCATACCACGCCATCCAAAGGTATCCCCTCTACAAAATCCAAGATCAATAGGAAACGTATGTTCCCATCCAGCGTGTATTTCAGCATTGATTTCAAGGCCTGCAGACACATCAAACTCTGCCCAGGCAGCTGTCTCCCCAAGATCAACATGAACGCTTCCTATGAGGGTTAAATATAAATTTACACTAATGTCATATTCAACTGGATATGATCCACTGAATTCAATAACGTCCCAATCAAAACTCCAATTCCATAGCTCATCTCGAAAATCACCATGAGAAAACTCCATGACTACCTGTTGCTCGCCATCATAAACAGTCGATGAAAGCTGGACTGGGAGGGAATATGCTTGGTCAACATCGATGCTTTCTCTTGAAAGATGATTTTCAGTCACCTTCCATTCTTCAGTATAATGCACGGTGTTATCTGATACTTTCTCAAGTGACGAAGTCAGTGAAGCGTCTCCATCAAAGGTTATTACTCCAGTTCGTCCTTCTACCTCCATGAATTGACCATTTTCAGGAAGATGGATGGTCAAATCCCAAGATTTTTTTAAGTCCTGTGCTGTAGGCATATTATATAATAAGGCACGGGAAATGTCCATTTGTGCATATAAAAAATCATTAACAGTTTTTTCTGGAGGACTAGTTATGGTGAAAGTTGTTTTCGAATCTATGGTATGTATCTCAGTAAAGTATGGTACTGCATGTGCTTCAATAAAAATTTGTAATTCATCTTGTTGTTTGGATATGACATGAGAAGTGTCAAACTCAAGGATCTCAAAACCAAATAAGAATTTCTGCTCTTCTCTAATGCCGTCATAGAATTTTTCTCGAACCGGTTCAATAATCTCTCGGTACGAGGTTTCGCCCTTTACTTCATTTGTAACAATGCGTGTGGTATTTTGTGGAATTTCACTATCAATATACGTTGTGGATTCAGAAAATCCAAAAGATTTTTTATAGAAGTTAACGAGACTTGCTGAGGATGCACTACATGTAATCGATAATTCTGCAGTACCATCCTCCATAATGGTTACCTCTTCTATAGTTTTAATTGCTGGATGCTCTTTTATAGGTCTAGAATAAAAAAAGACATCTTGATCTTTTTTCTCTCTAGATAAGAGATGGTCTTCGATAGGTAGAATAGACGTCGTATCGTTATAATCGATGTTGAGATTGCTTGTAGTACCACTTATGATTGGGATGATACTTATACTAAGAAGAATAAGTAAAATACCATATGCTGCTATTTTATTCCTTTTTTCACTCAATTCAATCTTCCTCCTTTTATTTTTTTATTAATA
>Ga0272441_10006494_pt1 | contig 19537 bp, 18 predicted proteins | sample SSMProp6N_FD_193582 | JGI IMG/M metagenome (GOLD analysis project Ga0272441, IMG submission 193582) | Marine sediment archaeal communities from Little Sippewissett salt marsh, Falmouth, MA, United States - SSM-Prop-6N | ecosystem: Environmental > Aquatic > Marine > Wetlands > Sediment ... | reverse complement strand
AGGCGCTGGCTCTGTGCCCGGCCGGGCATCCGGTCGAATATCTGGAAGCAATCGGAATCGCCGGGAGCATGCGAAAAATTATGTTAGATGACCGTCTGCGGGGAGTCGGGATCAAAAACGCCGGGATGGAGATCCTTGGCGGTATGATCAGCCAGGATCCGGACATCCGTGATAGCAATCTCAGCAGGGCGTATGATCTCGGTCAATCCTTTTAATGCTCTTGCAGGCATACAATCGTATAAAGCGAAATAAATGAAGCCGATGACTGAAAATTTAATAATAAACAAGTCAAATACACAGGTTCAAATTTTAAGTTTTCCGCTGTTTAAAATCATTATCGGGATCGTTTTGGTCAATGTGCCCACATTCATCATGAGAAATATCACACAATCGATTTTATCGGCCTTGTCGATCCGTCATGAGGTTGTGACAAGCCTGGTCATTTTCATTGTGCGGTTCCTGACGGTTTATATCGCATACACGTTATTTGTAAAATTTTTTGAAAAACGGAAAGCCGATGAGTTGTCTCCGGACAGATCTTCATGGAAAGCTTTTTTCCATGGAGGATTGATGGCCGCAGCTACCATCACAGCCGTTGCGGGATTCCTTTGGCTGACCGGTGCTTACACGATTCAGGGAATCCATACTTCGGCCCCTGTCTTTCAGAGCATGCTGTATCATTTGTTTTTCGTGTTTCTTCAGGATGTGGTTTATTTTCTGATTATTTTCAGAATTGTGGAGAATCGTTTTGGCAGCTGGACGGCCCTTGTAATCGCCGCTATTATATTTGGATTCAAGCACCTGCTTTTTCCCGGTTATACGATTTGGAGTGTGGTGGCACAGACTTTCGAAGCCGGCATTTTATTTTCAGCGCTGTTTATACTGACGCGACACATCTGGATGATTCTTGGTTTTCACTTTATCTGGAATTTCATCGAATATGGATTGATTTCCGGATTCGAGGCAGAAGGTCTGACTGGTCTGTTTCTTTCGGAATTCAAAGGATCCGCTCTGATAACCGGAATGCCCGTCGGCCTTGAAGCTTCTATTGTGACATGTATTCTGGTTACAGGGTTGGGTCTCTATTTTGTGCACAAGGCCTATACGCAGGGCTCTTTTATTTTACCTTGCTGGAAAAGATCCATGCATGAATAAGCGGTTGTAATTATTTTTTGGTATAATCGAATCCTTTTTAAAACGATTGTTTCATAAGCATGTAAAATTCAGAGAAATATACAATGAGAGAAACTGATTTAGAAAAACCGGACAAAGAATACGCTGCCGTATGCGGCCTGTACTGTGAATCATGCTCCTGGTTTATTGCCACCATGGAGGATCCTGACAGGCTGAAAAGACTTCAGGCGCAGTCATCTTTTGCGGATGAAAAAACCGAATGTTATGGATGCCGTTCTAACAGGCGGATACCTTATTGCACAGAATGTAAAATGTTTGCCTGCGCAGCCGAACGCGGTATTGATTTCTGCAGTCAGTGCGAAGCGTACCCCTGTGACACATTGAAACAGTTCCAATCTGCAATGCCCCATCGAATCGAACTGTGGGAGAATCTAGAACATGTTAAATCAGCCGGATATGAAAACTGGCTCAGGGAAATCAGGAAACACTATACATGCCCGCAATGCGGGACGATCAATTCCGCTTACGACATCAAATGCCGGAATTGCGGTGCAGAACCCAGCTGCAGTTATGTTGCCAAACACAAACAGGAAATAAAACGCTATCTGGAGCATCAATAACGGATAGCAGGCGCTTTGTTTCAGGCATAACTCTGATTTCTGGTTCATGTTCTCAATGGATCGCGAATCAATTGTTCCAATTAATCGATGGAGATGATAAAATGAAAAACAGGATATTTATTTTTGGGATCCTTCTTTTTATGCTGTTCCAGTGGGTATTGCTTTTAGGGGATGTCAGCGGGTTGATCGGGCAGTGGCAAGCAACAGATTCGGAGGGAGAATCGTTTCGCGTGGTCTTTCAATCAGACGGCACCGGAAAGCTGGATTTGGAGCCCTTTTCGTACCGACTGAACGGTAATGTTTTAACCTTGAATTACAGTGCAGGAGATCAACTGGTCCTGACATGCCAAAAACGGGGTGCCGGATGGGTACTCGCCCTCGGTGATGTTTATTCGATCAAGTTGCGTTCGCTGTCCGGCCAGGCACAAGAAAGCGCCGCTCCGTTCTCAGGATCTGCGAATGCGGGCAGTGCTGTACAGTCGCCGCGTACGGAAAAACTGCAATCCGGTTCGAAGGGGGCACGATCGAGCCTGGCCGGTTCCGGCATCCGATTCGTGCGGGAAGAAGGAAACGGACAGTTCGGATGGTACAAGATCGATCCCAAAACCAGCCGGGTTTCCCTGATCCGTTCTTTTTCGGACACCTATATCTGCAGCCCGGCCATATCGGCCGATGGCTCGCTGGTGATATTTGCCATCCGCCACCCTCGTCAGCCGCACCTCAGCGGCGAGGTCGATGGACAGCCTTTTGATCTTGCTTTCCCTCCGGATCAGGAAATGCAGGTTCGGCATCCAACCGTGTCCAGGGACCGTACACTGCTGGCCTTTACCATTCGCAGTTCCAAACATGTCGGTAATATTGATGTGCATGACTGGAATACAGGCGCTTATGATCATACCTATATGGCTGTGGGTACCTGGTACAAGGTGGTTTCCATTAATTTGCAAACAGGAAAACAGCAGGCAATTTATCATGATGACGATCTGGTCCCGGATGTTATGAAGAAACGGGGACTGGGACCGGTATTCTCGCCTGCGGAAGACATTCTCGTTTATGCCGATAATCTGCGTATCTATGTCTGTGACAGTTATTCAGGGCAGAATCTGAGAACCTTTCAGGTGCCCACGGCAACGACAGGCGGATGGACAGGGCAATTGGAAGTGAGCGAATATTCGGGTCTCGCCTTTTCACCGGACGGGCAAATGATTGCCTATATGAGCCAGGGACAGGCCGATATTGCGATTTCACCCGATCTGGTCGTTTTAATGGATGTGCGAACGGGAAATTCCCGTTTTATCCAATTGCCCCGACAATCCAACCTGAGCGGCTGTGCAAGGCACGGACTGATCTATCTGGATTTTTCTCCGGAAGGACGTCAGCTTGTATTCAGTGCCTCTTTCATGAATCAGCAGCGGGATATTGTGGGTCCCTTCCTCTGTCTGGTTGATCTGCAGACTGGTTCGGTCACTGCGCTGGATGCCGCCGGAACCGGGGCCTCGGATCCGGTGTGGAAGGGACGCTGATGATTCAATGCATCTTACCATTGATTTTTTTGAAACTGAACTTTAGTAAAATTACCTGTCCCTGTCCAAAACAGAATGATTTTCAACCTATTCAGTTTTATGGATTTATTCTTTTGTTTTCATGAACGGAATCATTCGATTGTATTATTCCGGATTTTAAAACGGATTCATTTTGTGATCAGTCCCACAAGTCAGAAAGGAGATCAAGATGCTGAAAGCATCCGATGTGATGAACAAGGATGTCATCACGATTGGTCCTGAAAAGTCTCTGCTGGAAGCCATGAAGCTTCTCGTATGCAGGCAGATAAGCGGCCTTCCTGTTGTGGATTCGGAAGGAAAGGTGATCGGCATTGTAACCGAAAAGGACATTCTCAATTTTGTTTTCAGTGGAAACTTGAAAAACACAACAGTGGAAGAGGTTATGACCCGTGATGTGAAGAGCTTTCCTCCTGATGAAAAAGCGGAATATATTGCGCTGGTGATCGGAGAAAACAAGTTCCGCCGGGTTCCGATCGTCGATGATGGTAAAGTTGTCGGCATTGTATCACGAAGGGATATCATTCGTGTGGTGCTCGATATCCATTGTAAGAAATAATTTAAAATCGATTTAATATGCTTCGGGATTCATCTCAACTCTGCTGCCAATGAGTTTTTCATTAAGATTTTAATAATTTTCAATGTATCAAAATAAGAAAAAATCAGCGATGAGGCCAATCGTTTTAAACCCGGGACCAAAAATTTTGGGCCGGGGGAAGGGATGAAAACGCTCATTAAAATGTAAATAGAAGGGGGGATATGATGAAATGCTTCAGAAGTTATTTTTATCCCGCTGTTTTATGGCTTTTGATTGTTTTGCGGAATGGCTATGCGGATATTTATGAAGTGATCACAACCGCGGATGAGGGGGATGGTTCTCTACGCCAGGCCATGATTGATGCCGACAATCATGCCGGACCGGATACCATACAATTTAATATTTCAGAATCAGGCTCAGAATTTAACGGGACTGTCTGGATCATCCGGCCGCAGTCACAGCTGCCGGTGCTGTCCACAGATGACACGATGATCGACGGATTTTCTCAGGCAAGGAACCGGAACGACACCAATCCGGACAGACCGGAAATTATGCTCAATGGAAGTGAAGCCGGGGAAAATGCAAACGGACTGCAGATCCAAGGCAGATGCAACACGGTTGTCGGCATGATTATTTCCGGGTTCGATCGTTATGGCATCTGGCTTACTACCGGTGGCTCAAGCAAGAATCTAATTTATGGTAATTTTATCGGGACGACACAAACCGGCAGGGAAGCGCTGCCCAATTAAATCGGCATTTGCACGGGTGATGCGGACAGCAATGCCATCGGCAGCCATGTGCCCGGGATGGCTAATTGTATTTCAGGCAATACTCTTTCAGGGATCAGCCTGAACCGGTCCGATAATAACCGGATTATTGGGAATAAGATCGGAACGGACCGGACAGGTACGTTTGCATTGCCGAAGGGTCACTGTTCTTTTCAATGAAAAACAGATGAAACCGGGATATCACACTGTGCGCTGGAACGGCTTGAATCAGTCGGGAGGAATCGTACCCAGCGGTGTTTATTTCAGCTGTCTCAACGTGAACGATTACCGGGCTGTTCAGAAAATCGTGCATATCCGGTAAAGATTCTGGATGTTCGATAAATACAGAAAGAGATCAGAAGGTGGGGAGGCCTGGGTAAGCAGTGATCGAATTATTCGATCATTCATTTATAAGAAGGATTAAGCTTTTCTGATTGTACGCTCCGGGGTAGAATCCTTAAGCAATTTTAAAGGAGTTTCAATGGAAGTCAAGATATTGGATGGCAAGACACTGGCCAGGGAAATCGAATCTGAAATGAAAATTCGAATAGAAAAGTTAAAGCAAAAGACTCATGGAATGATTCCGGTATTGGCAACAATCCTGGTAGGAAATGATCCGGCATCGGCCACATATGTAAAAATGAAAGGTAATGCCTGTAAACGAGTCGGAATGGATTCATTAAGAATCCTGCTTCCTGAAAATACATCAACGACAGAATTACTGCATGAAATTGATAAACTCAATGAAAATTTTAATGTTCATGGAATATTGCTTCAACATCCGGTACCTTCGCAAATAAATGAGAGGGAATGTTTTGATAGAATTTGTATAGAAAAAGACGTAGATGGAGTCACTTGTCATGGATTTGGCAGAATGGCGATGGGGGAGAGATGCTTTGGCTCTGCAACGCCTGCCGGTATTATGAAGCTGTTGTCTCATTATAAGATTTCTGTTGCCGGGAAAAGAGCAGTCATTGTTGGCAGAAGTCCCATACTGGGCAAGCCGTTGGCACTCATGTTGTTGAATGCAGATGCAACAGTCATCATCTGTCATTCAAAAACAAAAGCGCTGCCTGAAATAGTCAAACAGGCGGATATCGTGTTCGGTGCGGTTGGAAAACCGGAATTTATCCAGGGATCATGGATAAAAGATGGAGCGGTCGTCATTGACGCCGGTTATAATCCAGGCAATATGGGTGATATCGAACTTGCCGAAGTGGTTCACAGATGTTCGGCTTATACACCTGTTCCGGGAGGAGTGGGGCCAATGACAATCGCAACGCTTATCAGTCAGACTGTGGAATCGTTTGAAAATACTTTGAACAACAGTGATAGTCAATAGAAAATAAATATTTCAATAAAGTATGCAGTGTAAACACATTATTTTTTAAATATTGATGATGTATCTTGTAAAAATGAGCAAGGAAAATAAAAAAACACAACTCGAATTGAATCAATTTAGGATCGCATTCAAACACGGGTTTCGATCAGTAATACATAAAATTTCCTTGATTTTGTTGGCGAAAGTTCATAGCTTCCATAATGATACCATAATGGTATAATATTTGAGGACATAAAATGCACAATATTACCCTAAAAAATGTTCCGCACGATCTCTATGAACGAATTAAATCCACAGCGCAGGAGAACAGGCGCAGTATTAATAATGAAATCATTAATCGACTTGACGACTCCTTAAAGAGCAGTAGAATTGATACTCATACATTAATAACAAAGCTTGATGATATTCATAAAAAATTAAATGCCCCCCCTTTGACTGAAGACATGCTGAGAAAGGCCAAAGAGGAGGGAAGATTATGATTGTCGTTGATACAAACATAATTTCCTATCTTTTTCTTACAGGCGAATATACAAATCAAGTAAAAAAATTATTAATGCAGGACTCTAATTGGATTTCACCCATATTATGGAAAAGTGAATTCAGAAATGTATTGTCTAACTATATCCGTAAGAAGTATATAAATTTGTCTGAAGCAAAAATACTTATGAATGAAGCTGAACATTTCATGCGGGGATTTGAATTTAATATCAATTCAGATCAAGTATTGGATCTTGTTAATAATTCCGACTGTTCAGCATATGACTGTGAATTTGTTGCACTGGCAAAAGATTTACATTTGCCTTTAATAACAAGTGATAAGAAAATCATCAAAGCATTTCCGAAATTTGTTTACTCAATCAGTCATTATTTAGAACAATAATGGTTAAGCAGCGTAAAAAGAACATGAAAACGTATCGTTGTTTAAGCGATATTAAAAGCGAGCCGGTCATGAAACAGAAGGCAGCTCATACCTGTTATTCCAGATAATCAGGAATCCTCGTTCAAAAATCGGCTTACAGATAAAAACGGAGTGAAAGATGAAAAAACAAATTTTATACGTTCTCTGTATGGCTTTACTGATTGGCTGTTTTTGTGGTAAGAAACACGGAATCAATTTAGCCAATTTGGATCTGACCGCAGATCCAACCGAAGATTTTTATCAATACGCAAATGGCGGATGGGTCAAAAAGAACACAATTCCTGAAAGTGAAAGCCGCTGGGGTGCCATCTCTGAAATACGGGATGCCAATAAGGCAGCACTGCGTGAACTTTTAACCGAAGTCAGTCGATTGGATCATCCGGAAGGCAGTGATGCGCAAAAAGTTGGTGATTTCTATAGAACGGGCATGGATGCGGAACAGATTGAGCAAAACGGCATCCAGCCGCTTCAGCCTTATTTTGCTGAAATCGAGACGATTGAGACTCTGGATGACCTGCTGAAAGTCGTTGCAAAACATCATAAGATGGGAAGCCGCGCGCTTTTTACCGTGTTTTCCGAAGGTGATTTTATGGACAGTGACATGACTGCCGCTTATGCATATCAGGCGGGCCTGGGCATGCCGGACCGGGATTATTATTTAGAGAAAGGCGAGCGGTTTGAAAAATATCGCCGTGAGTATCTGAAGCATATCAGAAAAATATTTCAACTGATGGGGGAAGATAGCTTAACGGCCAAGGCTGCGGCAAAAACAATCAATCGAATTGAGACCCGGCTGGCCGAGGGTTCCTGGACCCAGCAGGAATTGAGAAATTATACAAAATGGTACAACAAATATACGATTGATCAGGCAAACCGGGAAACACCCAATATCAACTGGACCAACCATTTCCGATTTATTGGTGTTGGCGATATTGACTTTTTCCTGATCGCCCAGCCCAGTTTTTTTAAAGCACTGGATACTGCTCTTGCTGAAGTCGATATTGAGGACTGGAAAATTTATATGCGCTGGAATCTTGTCAATGCTTTTGCACCCTATTTAAGCGACAACTTTGTTCAACAGGATTTTCATTTCTTTAAATCTGTTCTGCTGGGTACCCAGGAGATCAAACCCAGATGGAAGCGTGTCGCCGAATCCACAGATGCGGCTCTCGGAGAAGCGCTGGGCCGGCTTTATGTGGAAAAACACTTTTCTCCCGAAGCGAAAATAAAGGCAAATGAAATTGTCAACAATTTACGGGAAGCGTACCGCAAACGTATTGAGAAACTGGATTGGATGAGCGATGAGACCAAACAGCAGGCTTATTCCAAACTGGAAAACCTCGTGCAGAAAATCGGTTATCCGGACAAATGGCGGGATTATTCGGCCCTGGAGATCAAACGGGATGCCTATGTGCTGAATATAATTCGCGCCAATGAATTTGAGTATAACCGGACGATGAAAAAGGTGGGCAAGCCGGTGGATAAATCAGAGTGGTTCATGTCGCCACAGACTGTCAACGCCTATTTTCATCCAGTCAATAATGAAATTGTGTTTCCTGCCGGCATTCTTCAGCCGCCTTTCTTTGATCCTGAAGCCGATGATGCAGTGAATTACGGCGCCATGGGAGTGGTCATTGGCCATGAAATCACACATGGATATGATGATCAGGGCCGGAATTTTGATTCTGAAGGCAATATGAACAACTGGTGGACTGAGGAAGATAAGAAACAGTTTGATGAAAAAACCAAAATGATCGAAAAACAGTTTGACGCATACACGGTATTAGACAGTGTGCCTATTAACGGTAAACTGACATTGGGTGAAAATATTGCAGATCTGGGCGGCATTGCTGTGGCTTTTGATGCAATGCAGATGTCATTTGAGAAGAACAGCCGTCCGGAGCCGATCGACGGATATACTCCCGAACAGCGATTTTTTCTTTCATACGCGTCAGTCTGGCGAAATTTGGTGCGGGAGGACGCTCTGCTGAATCAGGTAAAGACCGATCCGCATACTCCGGCAACATTTCGTGTGATTGGGCCGCTCTCCAATACCCCTGCATTTTTTGAAGCATTCAATGTACAGCCGGGAGATTTCATGCGCAGACCAGACAGCCTGATTGCAAAGGTTTGGTAGAAATGATGAAAAAAAATGGCAGGATGACTTTTATTCCCTTCGTATTGGGATTGATCATGTTTGGTTATAGTGTGAAAGAATTCTGTCAGGTAAACAAATTTGTAAAACGAGGCGCTCATACAGATGGTGTTGTTGCTTCCATGAAAAAAGGACCCTCTGTATTTTAGTAATAGCGATCCTGAAAACCTGACATGCTTCGCCCTGGACATGAAACAACCGGTCCAGGGCGATTCAGTTTCATTTCAGCAGCAGCATCTTTTTTACATCCATAAATCCCTCACATTTCATCACGATCATATAAACACCGGTGGAAACGCGATGCCCGGCATCATTGGTTGCGTCCCAAAGTATATGATAATAGCCCGGCTCTTGCTTTTCATCCACCAGCACCCGCGTTCGCCGTCCAAGGATATTAAATATGAAAAGCATCACAGAACCCTTTTTGGGGATTTGATATCGGATGGATGTGACCGGATTAAACGGATTCGGATAGTTTTGCTGAAGCTTGTAAGTTGAAGGCAGGGCGAGATGTTGCTCATTGAGCAATGAGGCGGTTTCCGAAAGCTGAACCTGAACCGGGATCATCAGCCTGCCCTCCATGAAATCATTATGCTGAATGAAAAGCCACTTCTGGTGGATGCCGTCCTGAAGCAAATTCGCAAAGATTTTCATTTGTATTTGCACGATACTGTCACCGGGAAGCACGCCGAATGATGGTTCTACGTGCAACCACTGGCTCAGCGTCTGAGAGCTCAGCGCGTTCACAAGAATTTGTGCGCTGTTGGTGTCGTATTCAAAAAAGTCAAATCCCATGGCAATGACATACCCGTTTCCTATCTGCCGTGATAAAAGAGCCGCCCCCTCTTCATTGCTCAGCAGAACCTGCACATCAGGATGGCTGGTCGTGTAAAGCATGGTTGAATTGTAAAGCGAGAGGCTGTCTTTGATATTTTGAATCAAAAAGTAGGGATCACGGCGCCTGGCGAGCATCCCCGTTTTGACTCTTTTCACATAATCGATATCCATAAGATGCGTGTCTGTCACAAGTGACATAACATGCTCATCCATCGCACAGCAAATCACAACACCTCCATCCTGAACAAAGGCCTGTAAAATCGGAGACCAGGCATCCGCTATTCCTGAAAAATCGAGGCCGGGTGCACGTTCCTGCTCCGGTATAAGGAAGACATCTTTGCCTCTCAGTAGAGAGTCTAAGAAATTGCCCTGTATCGTGATTGTTGTGTTCATCCGTGTGGCGGGCAGTTTGTCCTGAATAATCTGTTCGATGTGTGAAAAGTCTTCATTCATATCGGCATATGGAGTCCAGGCCAAAATGTCCAGATGCGTCTTCAGACTGTCCGGATCAAGCGTATTGTCTGTGACATCAGGCGTTGTATTCAATGACAATGAAGACCAGGAGCAAGATTCTGATTGTGATAACAGGCCGGGATCGAACAGTGAAACGGACCAGGACAAATCCTGGTCTCCCGTATTTTGAATGATGAATGATTCTGTTAATGTGTCATGTTCCGAATGGACAATGTCGAGACTGTCCACGGATACGGATATTTCAGGCGGCCTGATCTGATCCAATTCCAGACGGATCGGAATTAAACAGGTCAGTTTTTCCGGATCGTTGGTCTGGATGATCAAATTGGATCGATATAAACTGTCCACCAATTCATCGGTTTGAATTTTCAGTTTAATATCATGTGAACTGCCGGTAACAATCGAGCCTGAATCCGGTGTCACTGTTACCCATTCACGTGTTCCTTTGACCAGCCAGTCGAACAATTGATTGGCAAACACCTGATTGTCTGCATAACCGATGTGATAATCATCTGTGACTTCATCGGCCATGGCCGCAATGCGTCCTTTTCCCGAGAAGCTGTATGCAGTATTCACAAGTCCATCTGTGTCTTTAATCAGCCATTTGGCCGGAGCGTCAACAGTTGACAGATGCGCTGAATTGTCAGATAAATAGATCTGCATAACATCCCGGGTGATCTCATGAGTCCTGATATTGCGGGTTTCATTGGAAGCACCCTCCTCTTCGTGATATTGGATTCCGCAATAGAGCGGATGTAATATGTGATTATATGTGAGAATGCTCAGATCTTCATCCCCTTCAAGAAGCAGATGCCCTCCTGATGCAACCCATGTTCGAATGATTTGAATTTCAGATGCGACAAAGGGAAGCGTTAAGTCTGTGATCCATAGAATGTCATAATTGTTCAGCAATTCTAAAGACAGACTGTCCTGATTTTGATTGACGATGGCTCCTCTCAGCAGCAAATCCATGATTATAGTGGACCAGCGATAATAATCGGATTGACCATGCGAGCGGTCATAGAGGATTTTTACATTTTTCAGATTCTCGAATTCGCCATCAATACTGCAGGTGCGAATGGGATCCGCTCCTGATTGTTCTGCGCCCGCTTCATATACAATTATTGAATCATTCGGAACAGACAGTGTGTAAATGGCGGTCTCTGACTGTTGATCTTGCGGAGCAATCAGCCAGTTCAGGTCTCTGATTCCTGTGTTTTCAAGGGAAAATCGTGTCTGAGTGCTGTCATTCCGGGTCAATGAAATTTCAAGGCTGTCCTGCAAAATAACCATCACAGGAGGATCAATCATAAGAATAGAAATCTGTCCTGGAACCATAACTGCACTCCGGACAGGATCGTTGGAGGTTATCATGATATTCAGTTGATATTGACTGAATTTTTCTGAATAAGCATTTACCTGTACGGCAATATGATCACTTGAATCAGGCTTGAGAATCCCCGATTCTTCAGAGATATTCACCAGTGGTACTGCGAGGCTGTCTTCAGAATCCTGAGTCTCCGTCGTTTTCAATGGCTGAACATCCAAGCTGGGAGGATAAATACGCGTCAGTGAATAGGCAAGGTTCCATTCCAGATCACGCGTTCCTTTATTCTGAATGGTCAGTGTCTTTTCAAGGCTGTCTCCCTCAAGGAGTACAAAAGCCAGACTGTCCGGATCCACAACAATTTGCGGAGGATCTTTCATTGTGACAGACAGCTGCAGCGGGACTGTCAGGGAGGGTGTGCTGGGATCGTTGGATTGAACAAACAGATCACGCAGATAAGTGCCCAGTTTCAGATTTTCTGCATTCATTTGAATATGGACCGTCTGGCTGGAATCAGGGGCCACATGGCCGGTGTCGGGGGCAAATGTCAGCCAGGGCTGCAAAGGCAGCGCGTCGATATAAATATCATCAAAATAGGACGTGGTAAAGTAATCATAATTAAAAATCAAAATGGTATTCACAGATGTAAAACCGGTGGCAGCAAAAGAACAATTGGATTTGATCATCACGCCATCGATGAAAAGATCAAATATCTGATGGGTAAAATCAATATTACAAAGCTCGATATGGTACCATCGATCAAGCTCATGCGGAATCAGCAGATTCGCTTCCTGACCAGTATTGATATGAAAATTTGACTGATAAGAGGCAAATTTAAAAAATGCGTTATCAGTAGACAGATCATCCCCCCCGATATATACAAACGCATGTCTGTCCAGAGATGTCGGGTACACATAAAAAGAAATGGTGGATGGAACAGTATCCAGAAATTTTGCGTAGACACCATCATCAAATATCGTGGATTCGCCGGTTAATTTCATGGAATAGAGCCCCTGCGCTGCTGTTTCATCGGTTATTTCATAGTTGTGATAGCTGATATCATCCTGTGTCCATTGATACAGATAGCCCGTTTCGAAATCATCATAGAATCCCTGTCTGTAAACCGTAATGAACCTTGTGATCCAATCATGAATGTCTCCCATTTGCTTTTTAGGAATAAAATCCGACCCGAGCCATGGTTCCGTTGAATAAGCCCCTTGTTCCAGGAGGGCCATGCTTTGAGATTGTGACTTCAAAGAAACGGACCAAATCAGATCAGAAGAACCGGCATTCTGTATGGAAGCCAAAATTTCACTGCTGTCTTTTTCAATGATCGATGTGTGCAAGCTGTCCGGTAAAAATACAATTCCAGGAAATCCGGAATGATTATCATTGAAGAAGACAACCGGCATGACGGCATCCTGGCCTGTAAGAATAAATTGACGATACCCGGTGGGGGTTTCCAAACTGTCTTCCTTTCCGCCTTGATACAGTATTCTGCCGTCTCCTGCAAATAATTGATACTGATATTCAATGGTGTCGCCCGCGGTTTTATACAGGGGAATCTCGGCTTGATAAATCCCATTTCCCTGATCTGAAAATGTGACCAATTCGTCGGGTTTCCATTCGTTGAACGAACCGACAATATTGATATGATCGCCATTCTGCGGCCGGAACAGGTTCTTGTTGATGTAATGGGTTAAATCCACTGAAAACGTAAGCAGCTGCGCATTAACGGTCAAAAGAATGGGGATTTCAAAGGGATTTTTATCCTGATCGTTATTTGCAATCGCAAGATATGTATGATAGGTTGATGCGATTAAATTGTTTGAAGATGCCGCAATATCAATGGTTTGACTGGTGCCGGGGTTTAAAACACCTCTGTTCGGGCCGGCCTTGAGCCAGTTAATTTTAGAAAACTGAACCGCGAGAGAATCATGTAGATATTCCTGATTAAAGACAACCTCAAGACCGCTGCTGCCATCTCTGTTTTCAATCCCTACGGTACACTGGGTCAAGTCAAAATTGTCGGAGAAATCAAGATATTGATAAGTAATGCTGCCATTAATCGATATGATCACCTGACAGGTTGATACTGCGGTTGATCCGTATTGCTGAATCCCGGTAAACTGAATGACAAGTTCTCCGGCTTCGCTTTGATAATAAATTTGCCCGGTTTGCGGGATCCAGTCATCCCATAAAAAAGCGAGTACATTGTTTGGGTAATTGGCGCGCGGCAGAGGATCATTGTTCGGCGTTTCATATTGAAGCGTCGGCCCGAATCCGATTAATCCGTTGGAGGCGATATAAAATTCCGTATACGTTTCATCATAGTACTTAAAAGAAAAACCGATGGGGAAAGGCCCTTTAAACTGATCATCACCCAGGCCTGTGACTTCTGTGCCTGTTTCTGAAATCTCAATCCATTTAAATTGAAGGCCCGATTCCACATCACTGTCGATCCATTGGTAGCCTTCCGTATCAGGGCCGCCATGATGGGATTCAACTTTAATACCCTGACGCGGATCTTCATCTCCCTTTTGGAGGGTTTGATGATAAAACGATGCCGGATAAACACGGGGAACCGGATCGACACCAAGAAGGCCCGGCAAGGACCAGTGTAAATCGGCCAATCCTGTATTGGACAGTATCAGTTGCGAAGCAGAAGAATCTTCCAGATTCAGGTTGAATGTCAAGGAAGGAATATCGGACCGTATAAAGGGCAGGTATTCACCGGCTCCCAAAAGCGAAATGGTAAATGATGTATCAGCAGTTTCGATGACCAAATCGGCCTGATAGAAACTTATAAATGAAGGTGCGAATATGACGTTTACAACAAAATGTTCCTGTACATCAATTATACCATGGGACCGGGAGAGCTTAAAATCAGGATTTGAAACAGAGAGAGACAGGTTGGCTTCGGAATCTGTAAAATTGCGTATAATAATGTCCATGCTGTCTCTTTCCGTAACGCCCACAATGCCAAAATCAAGTGTATCCGCAGAGACCAAAAGTGCATCCGTTACCTCCTGGACCGCCTTGTATATATTCAACCGTCCACTTGTGACCAACTTATCCGCTAAATGCGGCAATACATCCACATTGGCGAGAAGCAAGTTTTTTACTTCAACAGGATCTGCATTTGGAATCCATGAATAGAGTAGAGCCGCGGCTCCCGAGACATGCGGCGCAGCCATGGATGTACCGCTGATTTTTCCATAATACATGGGATCCAAACCCCATCCAGGAGTTCCGAATTGAATGGACGTAGGATTGTCCGGTTTCGTTGAGAGGATATACATGCCCGGCGCCGTCAAATCAACGCTTGTCAGTCCCCAGTTCGAAAAAGGGGCGAGCAGGTCGTCATGATAATTCGCCGCAACCGAAATCACATTATTCAACTGATAACTGGCGGGATACGCGGGGTAAATATCATTGTCGGAGCTTTCATTTCCCGCTGAAGCGACAAACAACATTCCGCTGTTTGCTATGGCGAGATGCATGGCCGCTGAATATCCTCCCCCGCCCCAGCTGTTATTGGTAATATGGGCGCCCATCATTTTCGCGTATTCAAGCGCATACACAGCATCCGATACATAACCATATCCTTCATCATTGAGAAATTTACAGGCCATCAATTTCACGTTCCAGGCCACTCCTGTTACACCAAGAGAATTATTCCCTGCCGCCGCGATTGTTCCCGCACAATGGGTGCCGTGTCCCCGATAATCACTGGGATCACTGTCATAATAGGCAAAATCATATCCATATATATCATCGACATATCCGTTGCCGTCATCATCCTTATTATTCCCCGGGATCTCATGAACATTTTTCCACATATTCGCAGCTAAATCCGGATGATTATAATCAATCCCCGAATCAATCACACCCACAATAATTATTGAGTCCCCTGTGGTTATATCCCAGGCTTCCGGTGCATCAATATCCGCGTCCACGGTCCCGCCGGTTTGTCCTGTATTGTGAAGTCCGTAAAGCCCGGGAAATCCGGGATCGTCAGGAATAATATTTTCATGGACGATATAGTCCGGCTCAATAAAATGAACGGATTCATCCTGCTGAACCGTCTGCATGAATTCCCTGACTTTCGAGGGATTCCGTTGGTCATTCACCCGGTCTTTATCAGTACCGGCCATGCGCACAAGATATAAATTGGGAACGATCGAATAAGATTTTTCGACAACCAGATTGTATTGGCTGAGCGCCTGGCTCACTTGATCTGAATGAACGGTCTTTGAAAGCCGAACCAGGAATCGATCCTGAGCCGTTTCCATCCCTGGATCCGGCTGAGCGGAAGATATGACAGTGATAAGCAATCCGGAAATAACAGTTAAAAGCAAAGTCCGCATTTGCATGATAATCTCCTCTGAATTTCATGTATAATGGCAGGATATGAGATGGTGATTCAGTTTATTGAAATATATCCATTGTTGTCACTTGTACAAATTTCATGCCTTGGCGCAGAGCCTGATCAGCGACTTTCATCCTGATACGGCTGTATCACCATGATATAATGAAGAATGCTCCCGGAAGTGACAACCAGGATAATGACAGTGGATGGCTGTCCATAATGACAAGATCCCGGTTGGATCTCAATAAATAGAGTTTCTGAGTATGTGAGCGTCAGTTTATATGTCTATTTTCTGGTGTTACATCCCCTTATGAGGCAAACCGGGTTCTCTCCTGTCAGGCAGAAAGATATCAGTCATCGGGCACAGGATCGTGATCAGCTTTTAGCAGCACCATTGCATCATGGTACAGTCCCATGTCAATCCGATGAACATTCATTTCATTCGGTTCCGGTGCTATTTTTCCCGGTCGAAGAACAGGTTTTCCCGGTTTTATGGTTACTTAAAAAAAAACGTTATCGGCGGAACGGTTTTTTCATAAACAGCCTCAATTATGGCAGAAATGAGGCTGATGGATCGTTGGGCTTCAGGTGCACCCCTCCAACCTTCCACAGTCAAATGTTCATGTATAACGGTAATGTCCTGTGCGATTCGACATTTGAATGGCCCCGGAATTAAAGGCCCCGGGGATCCTCATTCGTGGCTGAATCAGGCGGTTTTATTTTGAGAGGATCGCCGTTATCATCAGGCCCAGCCCCAAGCCGGTCAATATGCATCCAACGAATGCCAGAGCGGATACCTGTAAGAAAAAGAATCCGGCACCGGTGCCCAATAGTACACCACCCCCGATGGCCCAGAGGCTTCGGTCTTTCTGTTTGGCTTTATTTTCCATTGAATCAACCTCCTTATTCAGTTATTTTTAAATAGTCTTTCCAAGATTAGGGCAATTATAATAAAACCATGCTTGAGCTGAATTTACTTTCTGGTCTCCTATTGATTCATGTTTAATTTTTTTCTGAGCCTGTTTTATGCTTTGCGTTATTAAGGGATGATCGATACAGCCATTTTTAAAACCAAACATCTCTATGAAAGGCATCATTTTTTCACCTCCGGAAGCTTTGATGATCAGTTCATCCAGGGCAGTATAGAAAATAACTTCCGATGTGCATGCAAGTGATTGTGCAAATGAATAAATACATCCATCAGATTCATATATGGGGTAGTGCTCAGCCATTAAAAAACATACTTTTTCTTTCTTGGATATATCAGCATGTGGATTTACGCTTAATTGAATGGATTTGTTATAAAGGAGAATATGATTGGCTCGGGATGCTTTTATTGTTTTCAGATTGAGATGAAGCGTTTTCCAATCGGCTTCAATTTGGATATATTCCATCGAGTGATTATTCAAGTGATTCGTTAATGTTTTAAACGATTGATCAAAATAAGTGATTGTTAAAACAATATATTTCTTATTCAGGTACTGGATGATATCATTGCAAAGAGCTTCCCATTTCAAACTCTGTGTCCTGAATATCTTGTCTTTTTCTGTATATTTTTTCTTTATTAAAACCATATTATTTTTTTATTACGCAGTACAAATAAAAATTGTCAACAAATTGTTTGATTATAAAAATATTATCCTCTAAAAGCAATATAAATTAATCTAAATTAATCAATGAATGAGTACTTTTTTTCAAATCAGGTCAATTTTTTTTAAGAATAATCAAGTGTCATATCAATCGGAAGTTTAGTATATGATTCATATTATTGCAATGATTAAAATGATGAATGATACTAAAGTTTCCATTTTATTCTTCATGAAATTTAACGAGACACAGTACAATGATCGTAATAGGTTTCATTTTGAATTTCTCCAGGTTTTTCAAATGTCGGGTTTGTACGGCGTGACCAAACGACGGGTGACAAGGACCATCCATATTCATTCCATATATCGTACCCATACGATTTCTTATTGGTTTTAACTCACTCAGTGCACCGGCAAAATGATGCGGAGAGAATCAGGAGGCACGAGAAAGGTCATGCGATCAATTCCATCCAGAAGGGTGTTTTGAAGGTGAGACACACCGATATCTTTACCGGGAGTGAGAGATGTCAGCACTGTCTTCCCGATAATATATCGCCCCTCTTTTCCCAGCCAGTGACGGGTCACCACTCCCCATGGAGTATGCAGCACCATTGGCCGTTTCTGATGAACTCCTGCATACAGCATAATATGGCCCGGTTTCCAAAACAATGTGAGAAAAGGAATGGCCCGTTTTAAAATGATCTGCTCTTTTAATTTCGGTTTCAAGCCGGAAAGGTCTGTACGGAACAGTGTCATTCCTGCCTGATCTGAAGAATGCCTCGGCAACCAGACGCCGAAGGGAGTAAAAAAATCCTTGATTAGAGCGGAACAATCACGGTTATGAAAAAGTCCGCCCCAGCCGTAAGTCTGTCCGAGCAGTGCCCCGGTCAGCCATCCGGTATTTTTTAAAGTGAGGGGCCAGGGTTGACGCGCGCCTTCGCTTTTTCGAATCAGGCCTTTTTTTATCTGTGCCTGTCCTGCACCGTCATTCATCATCACCCCGATCAGCCAATCGGTCCGGGTGGAATCCACCCGTGGAAACAGGGCGCCGATCCGGGCCGTGGTGATAAATCCACCCAATGTGTCGGGAATGGTTATCGGCTCCTGAACAGGCGTGATCAGTTCGGATTGCATCCAGGCTGCCTGCTGCATCGAATCGACACGGCAGATCTCATGACATGGGATCCATCCCAAAGCATGATGGGATTCCACCATGAACCATGCCTTGTCCAGACTTTGGTTCAAAATTCGTACGGGTGTATTAACCGGCAGTGCCGAATTCTGCATATAATCAAACGGGAATCCCTCGCCGGCTTTGTTGAAATCCTTATAAAATGGCTGTATTGTAGGCAGCACCCTCAGGTTGCTTCGGACGATATTGATGCCTTTCCAGATATTTTTTCCATACTCCGATGTATTGGCATTCCTGATGACCGTCTCAATCCATGTGGAAGAACACGGCAGCTTGTTTTCACCATATCCCTGAACGTTCCGAATAAAGGAAACCCCCCAGTTGGCCTCTTCGGAAGTCAATGTCAGTGTATCTGTCAGCCAGGGATTGAAAAAATGAAGACGGAAGGTTTCCATTAGCAGATTCTGATATGAAGCAGAAATCAACCGCTCCTCCAGCGGCCACTCCTTCAGATAAAAATTTGGATCCTGCGCGTATGGAGGAGAGAATGGATACTCACGGATCGTAGATGCGCAGCTGCACAGCAATAGCAGAAAAAAAAGGGTGATGTATTCTTTTTTCATCAAAGTTTTATAATCCTGGATTTATTAATCCAAGGCGATCGGGAATTTTTTGTTTAAGTCAAATTTTATTTTTATTTTGTTTTCGCACGAAAAGGGAGCACGATATGATAAGCTATTAAGAGTACAGCATATATTATCAATACATAGAGAAA
>Ga0272441_10006491_pt1 | contig 19542 bp, 21 predicted proteins | sample SSMProp6N_FD_193582 | JGI IMG/M metagenome (GOLD analysis project Ga0272441, IMG submission 193582) | Marine sediment archaeal communities from Little Sippewissett salt marsh, Falmouth, MA, United States - SSM-Prop-6N | ecosystem: Environmental > Aquatic > Marine > Wetlands > Sediment ... | reverse complement strand
GCGAGCGTCCCGGTCTGCAACCACGCGCAGCGGAGCCAACGCCCGTTCTCAAGCGGGCGTGCCCCTCCTCCTGTTGTCCCCTCATCGGTCATTCGTCATCACTGTTGCCGTAGCCCCGGTCCGTCCGGTCAAGTCCTGGGTTCAGGTTGGCACCCTCCTGAACTCGTCGCACCTACTCGTCGCACCTACTCGTCGCACGAAAAGGAGAATCGTCGCACCATCCGCGCTCGACGAGTACGGACGACGATTACGTGCGACGAGCGGTCCCTTGCCCACCTTCCATTATCCACCATCCCCCTTGCGCTCGCGCACGCCCCGCGCTATACTCTTCCCCCTACGGCGTACCTGTAGCTCAATTGGATAGAGCACCTGACTACGGATCAGGAGGTTGCAGGTTCGATTCCTGCCAGGTACGCTCTTGCTGTCTCCGCCGCTGCCGAAATCATACCGCACCGCACGGGACCCGGGCAAGGGCCACGACTTCTCCCTCACCTGCCAACCCATGCCGCGCGGCAGAGTATTCCGCTCGACCATCGTTCTGTACGTCAATTCTCGGAAGTCGCTATGTCGACAATACTTCTCACTCGTACGAATGGCGAATCGGGTCAATAGCAGGTTCTGCGAGAGAGACTGAACATCCAACAGCCAACATCCAACTTCCAACTTCCATCTTGGTTGGACGTTGGGTGTTGGGTGTTGGCTGTTGGGTGTTCGATCTGAACCGACGCGGTCGGGCAGCGCCGGCCACGCCATGAATATCGGCGCAGAACAAGCCCATGGACAGCGACGCTTGAGAGCGCGCGTCATGGGCAGGCGTTCTCCCGAAAAGAGATTGACAACCAGGCTCCTTATTGTACAATTGTCAATAAACAAAGAAAGGTGCCGCAATGGATATCGTGGTTGATGCTTCAGCCATCCTCGCCGTCATTGTGAATGAGCCGGAACGGGATCGTGTTGTCAAGATCACTACGGGGCACAACCTTGTTGCTCCCGGGTCGATCCCCTGGGAAATCGGCAATGCATTCTCGTCGATGCTGAAGCAGCATCGACTGAGTATCGATGGCGCCAAACGCGGCTTGAGCATTTTCGAGTCTATTCCGATTCGGTATCTCGCGGTGGATATGGATCATGCCATATCGATTGCCCACGCGAACAATCTGTACGCGTACGACGCGTACTTTCTCGACTGCGCGGCTCGACATGCTGCCCCATTGCTAACGCTTGATCAGCCACTCAAGCGGGTTGCCAACAAGATCGGAATCGAGACTCTGGAGGTCTGAACCATGCAGGTCTACACGTACTCGCAAGCACGACAGAAACTCGCAAGCGTCCTCGACAAGGCAGAGGCATCCGGCAAAGTCCTGATCCGGCGAAAGGATGGAAGAACTTTTTCTCTTACACCGGAACGCCGCAAGAAGTCCCCGTTGGATGTCCCCTCCATCAAAGCGCGAGTCACGACGGATGAACTTGTCTCCATCGTCAGGAGACAAAGAGGCAGAGCGACTGCGTCCACGCGATTTCTGAAAGGCCGCGGACGGCCTTCCGGAAACGCGTGACGCATCCCGTTCACCGCACACCGAGCGAAGTACACGCGGAGAATCGAAGGGGTCGTCTTTTTGCTCGCGGTCGCACTGGCGCTGTGTTCGCGCGCAATTCCCACGTTGGAGCAGCTGTCAGTGCTATGCCGCGGCAGCCCCCCTCATCGTTACTTGTCAGTGTGATCCCCGCTCGCACTCTTGCCCTTCTGAGTGCGGGGAGCCCGTTCTCTGTGGAATCTGCGTCTGCGTGCGGCTGCCATTTCCAGTCGGTTGCGGCGTCCAGAGGCGGCGGGCAGCCGCAGAGACAGGCGAGCAGAAGTGTAAGGAAGGCAGCTCTCATTTCCACATCAATCCCTGTCCTTCTGGCCCGGAGGGACCGCTTCTTGGAAGCCCCCCGATGCTAGCTGAAAAGACAATCCTCGATCGCCTGTTTCAGTCCGAACCACGAATCCCATATCCTCCGCGATGCTTCGGGCCTTCCAGTACGTCCGCTCAGCGCCCTCGCGTATCGTGAAAACGATCACATCACGCCCGGGCTGGGCACCGGCCAGAATGCGAGAGAACTCAGAGTCCGGCTTGTCCAAGTCATCGAGGGCCGTACCGCCTGCCGAATTGACAAGGGCAAGTCGCACGATGCCATCGACTAGATCCCGCCCCACAACACTGTAGTCACCGTGCCGGACCGCAAGCTCAGTCAGAGCCTGCGTTCGAGGCTCTGCATCCAACGTCTTCAGCTTCCGCAACTCCGCAACCAGCTTCTCCATCAGCCCGGCATGGTCGATCCAGTGTACCTTCCCGGGGCGGACCTCGAACGAGAGCTTCCGTGTCGCCCGCCGGATCGGACATTCGATCACGCCTTGCCAGGCTTCGAAGCCATAGGGCGTCGCGTTCCACAAGTAGCAGAGCGTCATACTCGCGAGCCGCGCACCGTCGAGCTTTCTTCTGAGTTTGAAGCTGTGAGTCCCGCCCCCATCGATCCGTACAAACGCGTCCTCCGGTGGTCGGTAATCGTAGTGGGAGTGCTGGTATCCACCGGGATCGGTGATGGGAGATCCCTCGCTTGGCTGGTCCGGCGAGTAGCTGTACTCGACCTCTGTTGCCCTGCGCGGAATATGGACGGCGGCCGACGAGGCGTTGCTGACTATGATCGACACGCTGTTGTCGGTGCTGAGGTCGGCGACTGCCGACAGCCGCTGCTTCTCAGACGGCAGCACACTACGCAGGTACACGAGCGGGTCCGCCTCGTTCCTCTCTCGCGCTCCCTCCCATATCTCCTGGCCTTCCGCAACGTTGAACGGAAACCAGCAACCCGTCAGGTCGAATAACACGTTGCGGGCGTAGATCGCCGTCGAAGGCCGTTTCTTTGGGGGCGGGCCTCCCTTGTGCGGCCAACTGTACCAGGCGCCACCGCCCTGACCCGGACCGTCATCTTCCAGGAGCGCGATCAGCGCCGGGATCAGCCGTAGGTCGCCCCATTGCGCCATCGCCCATACGCCGTGGCGCAGGTCGGAATGGCCGGTCAGCCGCTGATACGTCGCGACAAGATCCGGGATCGCCTCTTCATCACGCCACAGTGTCAGGCTCACCGCAGCGAGCGTGGCGAGATGCGGCTCCTTCGCATGGAGGAGATGCCGAAACCACGGCGTAGCGTCCTGCCACAGGAATCTCTGGACGATCATCGCATCAGCAAACACGGCCTCCTGCCAACTCTCTGGCTCAGGCTTCTCCCGCATCAACTCCGCCATCCTTGCTCTCGCAACCTGTGTTGCCTTCCTGCGCATGCGCGGCGGGCCCTCGCCGCGCTCTGTAACGAAATATGTCAGGTTCCGGAGCTGTTCGTCCGTAGGCAGTTTCTCCAGTTCCGCCAAGGCGGCGCCGAGAAACCGGTCATCAGGGGTCGGATCGGCCGTGTGCTTGGTGGTCGCACGGAGAATCTCCGGCAGCGGACCCGTCTTCCGCTCCGACCATCGGGCCTGAAGTGGCCCGACAACGTCTAGGTTCACACGGTCATGCTCATCGTCCGCCCAATCCACCGCCTCGAGATCCACGATGGACGGTGCACGCGTACGAGACAAGTGTCCGCCGGCAACCCGGTCAAGAGGGGGCTCGAGCACATTGACATACCGGAACCAGCCGCTCCACCAGAAGCCGATAGCCAGCAGCCATCGTCCGCGCAGCTCGGCGGGGACCTCTTCGCTCGCTGTTCTGATTTCGGCAAGGCAATACGGTTCGTCTTCCTCCATGGACGCGCGCACCGTACCGCGGCGTACGACCCGCATCTGCCGATTCAGAACCAAAATGTGATAGGTGCTCCCACCGAGAACCGCCCGACCAATCGGGTCGTCGCATGGCAGAGCGCACGAATCTACCGCGCAGACCAGAAATTCACCGTCGGGCCTCTGCCAGACTGCGCGGTGGACGGAAATGCCATCGAGCTTCGTACGCATCCGTCCCGGCAGAACACCTTCTGCGTCTTGCCAGAGGTCGCTGCCGACAAGCAACGCCTCCATCTGCTGCACCGGGGTCGGTCCATTGCTGTCCCGCCCGCTGAGCACTATCGGTCGGAGCCAGTACCAGGCGTGGATGCCCAGCAGCACGCATAGGACGGCGAGAAGGATGATGCGCGTCTTCGAAAGCCGTGGATGCAGGCCCATGCCCCGATTCTACCCACAAAGGCGGCGCGGGGGAAGGTCAGAAGAGGAAGGCATCGCACAGGCGGGGAGGAGGAGTCATGTCTGTTGCCCCATTGTTGCCATGGAGCATGCTCCGTCGGGCGTCATTTCGTTCTTTGTCTCTAGGGATCGACATATCGCAGGTCGTACGCCTCAGTCGGCGGCTCGGTCTGTCGCTGCTTCAAATCATGCTGCGCATCCGGATCGGATCCTACGATCTCCACGAGCTCGTCTGCACGCCAGAAGCCGTTGATGCCCTGCCCCGCCACATCCCGAAACAGACCTGGGCCGTGCCGGAAGCCGTCTTTGAATTGCCCTTCGTACCGCTCGCCGTTCGCAAAGACGAACACGCCGTGCCCATGAAACTTCCCGTCCTTGAACCCTCCGAGGTAGGAACAACCCGTCACGAAGATCATCACGCCGTTGCCGGACCGCACGTTTGCGCGATACTCGCCAATGTAGGTGTGGCCGCTACGAAAGGTGTACGTTCCTCGCCCATCTCGTTTGCCGTCGTCCTGTTCACCTACATAGATGTCTCCGTTGTCGTACAGTTCTGTCACCCATCGCTCGAGGGACACGTTCTTCCTGCGTCGGTCTTCCCTGGACATCCCGCCGCGGACAGGCAGGCGGTCCGCTGCCGTACTCGTCTGTTCCTGCGGAGGCTGTAGGGTCGGAGGGATAGCGGTCCTTGTGCGCCTGCCACCGCAAGGGGTCCGACAGCCGCAGAGGACTCCGAGAGCCAAAACACCAAGCATCGCAGTCGTCTTCATCGGTCTCCGCTCCCGGATTCTACCCACAACGCCGGCGGGGTGGAAGGGGGAAGGGGAGAGGCGGTTCGCCCTGGCATTCGGGAAACGCTCCTCTCACTCCGAGACCGAAAATTCGCCGCGCCGGACGTTGTTGTCCTCGTCGGTTTCCTTCAACGTATTCTTGGGGTCCGCAACAACCATGTAGCTATACGTCCCCGTCCGCTCTGCCGTAAGATCCGAGAAGCCGGGCATCTTGCTATACTCAACTTCCTGACCTGGCGGAATCGTCGCCGTTCTGGTATCTCCACCGATGCGTTGGCCGTTGACATAGAACTCCACCTCGTAGGAGCCGGCGGGTGCGCTGCCCGGGCCGGCGTTGCTCACGGCGTACGTGAAAGTCACGGCATCCCCCACCCGCACCGTCAGGGGGCTATGCGTGATGGCAGGACAGGACAGATCGCAAGGCCTTTTGACAAGCGGCGGCTGCGGACGAGGAGAACAAGAAAAGAGGAAAAGCACAGCGGCCAACACCAGCATAGGTAGGACCAGAAGCACGAGTGCGGGTGGTCCACGCCTGTGCCCATTCCGCCAGTTCATCCGAGGCCCCTCCCATTGTTGGTCCTGCGGCTCGTTGTCGCCCGATTCTACTGACAACCGCCGCGGGCGGGAAGGGCGAAAGGGGTCACCTGGGCGTCGGCGAAGATGCCGGTAGCCTGTCGTCCGAAGCCGTGCTCTTCGGAGCGTTCTTGAAGTCGGCTCCTAGAATATCTTCAGGCGTCGTTCCTATGAAGCTGAGCCCGATAATCCGTCCCCCGGGGTCATCCCGCTCGAACACTCGGTTCCGCCGCCAGAAACCAAAGACCTGGACTCGGACGTAGACCGATCCCTTTCTGTAGACGCGCCCCCAATCGGTCCCAACAATGCCGCTGTCTTCGGTCAACAGATGCTCCCGCTCCAAATGCCAGCCGTCTCTCCGGAACAACAACTCGTAGTAGTTGGCGATTTCTTCGCCGGTGTCGGTCGTCTCGAAAAGGACCGTAACGCGCTCACCGGTCTGGAAAGGATCGTACTGGATGATCTGCAACTGATCCGGGCCGGCGACCTCTACAACCCAGTGCTCAAACGCCGTGCGGGACTCGAATTGAACATTGGGGAACTGCATCGGCGAGTTTGTCGCCGTGTGGGTAAAGCGTGCGTTCGGATAGATGAAGCGCGAGGAGTGTCCTGACCGCCCCTCTTCAGGCGTTGTGCAGGACGCCAATGACAGCGCAAGAAGCACTCCGAAAACCGCTGGAATTCGCATTGCTCTTCCCTTTTCTACAATCCCACCAATCTCAAGATGCGATAGCTGCATAGAGCATATTGGCGCCGGGCAGACTCAGGAGAACGAGCAGGCATCCGAGAACGGTGGCGCCGACATATGAACCCATCAGCATAGAGCTTCTTCGCATCTTGCCTTCCGCCTATTCCTTGCCGAGTGACTGACCGATTCGACTCAGCGGCCAGTAGATTCGCGTTGCTCTGCCTACAATGTTCTCGCGCGGAACCGGGCCCCAGTAACGACTGTCCAGACTGCTGCGGGTGTTGTCTCCGAGGAGAAAGAACTGGTCGTCCCCCAGAACGACTTCATCGCCGGGCCTCGATAGAAATGTGCCGGGCGGGATGTTTGCGTGGGCAAGCTGGAACCCGGCAAAGGGTGGTGCTGCCGCCGCGATCCGCGCGAAGATCGGCGGATCGGTAACCACGCGATCGTTGACGAGCAGGTTGGGCGGCTCGATTCGAATTCGGTCGCCGGGCAGACCGGCGATTCGCTGGAGGTAAAACGCGTCAGGAGGCAGGGACGCGATCCCGGCTGTCTTGAACACAACGATATCACCGCGCTCGGGCTGCCCGAACAGCGTGGAGATCCTCTCTATGAACAGGCAATCTCCGGGCTGAACTGTCGGGGACATCCCGCCACTTGGCAGGCGGAACGTATCCACAGCGGCCCCCAACATTCCTGCCCAACCATAGTTCAGACCGACACTGATCGCGATCACGGCGACCCACCCACGAAACCCGATCCGCGGAACGGGGCGGCACGATTGCTTCAGCATGATGCCCCACAAGACGATGGCGACGAGCCACAGAAGAAGGCCGACTGCGTAAGTCACCATGCCGGGCACGGCCGCAACGACAGTGGGGAGAAATGAACATGCCAGGATGCCGAAGTACCACCGCAGCCCGACGGCTCGCTTCCCGGACAGGAAATGCGCGGAGCCGTGCAACAGCAATCCCAGCACCACGCCGCCCCACTTGCGATATGGACGTTTCTGGTTCATGTGTCATTCAGTGGCTCTAAGGAACACGACATAGAGAACGGCAGTCATTCGCCTTCCTCTTCTTCCGGAAGCAACCAGAACGACACATGACGTATGCTCCCGTTGTCGCCTATGTAAATGTCGCCAGGATGCATGCGGATCGTTGACGGCCCCGAGACGACGATTTGCCAGCCGCAGTCGCATCTTCTCGGAGGCATGATCTGGAAGCGCAACTGCCCGGGCAACGGGGGCGCCTTGGCTACGATTGAAGCGGCTATCTTGGCCGCCTCGCGTTTGGGGAGCCATTCGCTTCGAGGTGGTGCCGCAATATGACTCGGGGGAGTAGACAGAATTCGTCTTCTGTTCTCTGCTGTATCGGGAACGAGTGCCAAACCCGCGTCCTTTCCCAGTGCGGTGCCTCGGTACGTTGCGACATCGCGGGGCCGCCACAGCAGAAGAGCCTTCTCGGGCACTGAAGCAGGTCGTGTTCGCTCGAAATACATGATCCTCACCTTGTTGGGGGGCCATGAGCCAAAGAAGATCTCGTCCAACTCGTACGTTGCCCATTGGTAGACGATGTCAGGTTGGATCAAAATAAGACGGCCGCTGCCTATCACAAGATCTGGATCCTCTTCCGTGCGCTCGTCAACCGGGGGAACAGGAGGCAGTGGCGTCGGTGGCGTGCCTACCGGACGTGCCCTCCCCTCAACAATCTTCGCCGTGACATTTGCACGGGCGAAGTATCTCCTCTCCAGGATCGTAGTGATCTTCTCAACCGTATCCGACAACGTTCGCTCGGTGATGATCAGGCCAGCGTAGCCGAACTCGATAGCCCCGTCCTCGTCAACAATGTAGATCCCGTTGAGTTCCGCATCCTGCTCCACTTCGATTCTGATCTTTGTCCCTGCGGGTAAGGGCCGATACCGGCGCCTCGGCTTCGGCGAGAGTCCCGGGACCACCAATTCCTCCACATTAGCTTCAGACGGGGACCCCATGCGTGGCGCAGCCATCCCCGCCCTGCCCGCCGGCCCTCTATCGTGCCAGATCACATGCGAGAAACCCTCGGGGAAGATGGTCTCCCTCTTCATCCTGATCTGCCTGGGCGGCCCGTCGTCTTGACGGACGGTGAGCGTCACGGCGGACCCAGCCTGCCCCTTGAGCATTGTCGAGATCTGTTGAGAGGAGAGCCCTTTGACTGACTTGTTGTCAATCCTCTCCAAGATATCGCCCGGTAGCACACCGGCCCGATGGGCAGGATAGTTGGCGACAACGCCGGCGACTCGGGGGTACCTTCGTTGCGTTGCGCGGGAGCCGCTCGACTCCACCACGCTGACAAGGATTCCGATGCCGCCGTAGAAATCGTCTTCGATTACCAGAGGCGGGTATGGCCCCGTGCCGGGGATTCTGATGCATATCGGAGCGCCGGGGCTCACACGAATCGGCCCTGGCCCGATGCCCTGCGAAGAGGCATCCTGCCCCAGCATAGGGGGATGGAAATGCGCGACTTTGCCACTCTCGTCGAAGTAAACGACGAAAGCGGAGTCGGGCGGCCCCGACAGCCCTTCGAAGTCGAGCCTGAACAGCCGTCGCCTTCTGTAGTCCCATCGTTCGTAGGCAATGCGAAACTCGGCCCATGCCAATGTCCGCCCGATTTCGAAAGAAGGCGCAGCTTGAAAGGTCGGCTCGCCCAGCTTGGCGACGACCTCATCCTTCGTCATGCCGATACGAAGCGCGTGCCAGTTAGCGGCGTATCTCGGGCCCGCGCACCCACTGACGACAAGCAAACCAAGAAAGAATGCTGCAGAGCTGCCTCGCATGCCCCGATTCTACCCATAAAGGCGGCGGGAGGGAAGGGCGAAGGGGGGAAGCCCGCCCCCGGGCCGGTCGCACTAGTCGAAGTTCGGCTCCGCGTAGAGCACATCCAGCTTCTCGGCTCCGGTCCGCCAGACGCCGAGCACTCGGAAGGGGCGTGGTCCGTCGATCCCGCTCTGGGCACCGCCGAAGTAAGTCAGATCCCGCTCCTCGCGTATGTCGTGCATCGAAACGCGCCAGGACCTTACAAGGTCCGGCCCCGCACCGGCGATCTGCCCGCTCTCGAGGTCAACGCGTTGGAAGCCGCTGAGCAAGATCCCATCCTGCACCTTCGCGTCCAGGCACGAGACCGGGGGATCGAGTCGCTTCACGACAGCCATCGTCCTGGCATCAACAACCGCGAGCCCATGTCCATCAGTCTCCAGCACGAACAGGTCGTCGCGCCACAAAACGCCCCCGCGCTTGAACGTGAAGTCGAACGTGTTCTTCGCCACTTCCTCGCCTGTATCTCCTGCAACGGCGAAGATCTCCTTATCCCGAACGAGCAGCACGAGATCACAGTCGGGATCGGCAACCACGAACAGGTGGAGATCGCGAGTCGAGACGGTCGACTGCAGGGGCACAGGCAATTCTCTGCGCCACAGGACTTGCCCGTCAGCGGACGAGAGGCAAATCACCTCGTACCTTCCCCGAACGGCGACGAGGCGCCGGTCTCGGGTCGTATGTCCAGCCGGGTTCAGAGTGATCAGTACGTGGTCGCCACAGAGGGTTTGGTCAATCTGGCATTCTGCGGAGTCCGGGTCGAAGGACCAAAGCTCCGTCTCGGTGTCCAAGGAGAAACAACTGAACCGAGACGCTCCGACCATCCGATGTGTTGTGCAGAAGGCCCGGTTGTCTGCCCCCGCCGCGAAGACCCAGCCCTCGATCGGGCATCGTTGGACAGTATGGCCCGTGGTTGCGTCGAACACAACGACCTCGCCCAAGAACAGACCGGTGGCTACGATCCTGTTGCCAGCGCCGGACCGGATCCAGTAGAAGTCCTCGCGCCTCCCCACAGGCGCGCGCCACCGGATGCGTCGCGCTGTGATGTCCAGGGACACGACTTCGCTGGTCCAGTCCGCGATCGAAAGCAGGTTGTTGGTGTCGGCGAGAAGCAGGGAGGAAAAGGCGTAGCGTCTGGGGGTGGTGCTGCCCCAGCTTGTCAGGTCCAGATCCGGATCGGGCGCGACCGAACAGGACTTGTGCCAGAGCGCCAGAGCCCCCATACCGAGGATGGCCAGTACGACCAGCGAGCACTTGAATTCGCGTGACATCACAGGTCCCTCTCCCTCCGGCCTCGATCCTACCCCCGCCACCCTGGCTATCCAAGGAGAAACGGTTGCGGACCGCGTGTGACAGGCGGCGACCACCCGCCTTTCCGCTTCCTCTCGCCTGCCATTTCCTATAGAATCAAATCGTGAACTTCCATGTGAGAGATCGCGGACCGATGTTGCAGTTCCTTCGGCTCGCAGATTTCCGACGTCGCGTCAGCACAAGAGTACTGGCCGGCGTCGTAGCGAGCACATTCCTCGTGATTGGCACCGCCGCCGCGAATGGGCAGGAGCGGGGCAAGGGCCGGACGATGCGCCCTGCCTCTACGAACGAACTGCGGCAACTCGAGACGCGGATGCGGGAGTTCTACAGAAATCTCAGGTCTGTGAGTTTCACTGTTGAAGCCTTTGCGGAGGACGCGGATGGGCAACGGATAGCCGGAGAACACCAAGAGACGGTGTTTGTGGCTCGCGAGTGGCCCTGGCGCATGCTCGTAGAGCGGAAGCAGGGCGGGAAACTGATCGCCTCGGTCACCAGCAATCGCAAGCATATCACGATCTACCGCCCTGACGAGCAGGAATACGTGATACACTTGACGCGCGGGTTCACCTACGGCGTGGGCATTCCCGGCTCGCCCCGCTCGTGGAACCGCATCTGGCACGACAGTCCTGCCGGGAAGGCGCTCGATGGGCTGTGCGGGTCGTATGCCGGGCTTCTCGGGAATCTCCTGGACAATCCCCACGGAGCCCCTGTCTTCTTCCCGCCAGGAGCTCGGCTGTGTGCTCCTGTTCCAGCTGACCGGCAGCGGGTTGCCCGCGTGGCCTGGGTCGACAACAACAACCTGTTTGAAACGCAGGTTTGGGTCGACCGCTCTGGTCCACCATTCATCAGAAGATACAACCTGGCTGCACTGCCTCTGAAGGACACGGAGAAAGAGGGCAGAGTCGTCTTTGCCTTCAGGGATTGGGCGGTAGACGTGGAGTTTCCGCCTGAGACGTTTGAGTTTGTGCCGCCCCCCGGCACTCAACAGGTCGAGCGCTTCTCGAAAAAGGCGTATCGTCCACGCACCGCATCGCGGCCTAAGAAGACGGGCCTGATCCCGCAGGGGCCCGAGAGTCGGGGCCAGGTATACGTTGGCTCGCGCGTCGAGATGGAGTTATCCGCACGCCAGTACGGCGTGCGACTTGCCGGTGTTGAGGCCCGCGTCCAACCGCCGCCCTTCCTCAGAGTGATCGATGTGGAGTGCGACGCGTCCTCCTATTTCGAGGGATGTCCCGTCAGATGGAGCGTGCGGTGCGACGTCGTGACCGACGAGCCCGGCGAGTTCCAAGGCGACGTCGAGATGTTCGTCGGCGGCGAGCGCGCGGCCATCCCCGTCAGCGTAACAGTCTTGCCACACGACCCTGAGGCGATCCGGATGCTTGTCGTGGATTTCGACGGGCATCAAGCCTGGCTGGATGTGGTCCGCCGGGCGCGGTTGAACGTGGACTACCGTGACGCACAGGCCGGCTACGGCGGGCTTGCCAGCATGGAACTCGACGGCTATGCAGTTGTTCTTTTCTCAAAAGCCGGGCTGATCCGGATGGATCCGAGAGACGAGGCCAAGCTGCGCCGGTTTGTCGAAGGCGGGGGAAGACTCATTATCCCTGCCGGCACAACATACTGCGAGACGGCTTCGCAGGCGAACCGGATCCTTAAGCGCTATGGCCTCGAAGTACTGGATGAGGAGCCGAAGAAGTATGCGAAAGAACTCGGCCCCGCATGCGTGGTGCCCGACCTCGTCGTCCAAGGCATCCGGAAACTGCGGTGCCATAGGCCGTCGCCGATTGCGATCCATAACGACGAAGCGCGAATCCTCGTGTCTTCGCCACCATATCCCGGTCACGCCTATGTGGCTGCAGCAAGAGCCGGCAAAGGAACGGTCGTTGCCATCGGCCAGCCTCTGTGGGACGACTGGATCGGCGACAAGGACGGGGTCCGCTTCGACAACGCGCTGCTGCTCCAGAAGCTGGTGACAGGTCGTTTTGGCACGAGACTCCTGCTCTGGAACCAACACATCTCGGAAGAACGGTACCGGGGAACAAAGAGCTGTGTCGTGCTCCTCTACTCCGGGAGACGTGAAGTCTGGCGCACAGATGTACCGACGCTGGAGTGGCTGCCGACCAGGGCCGCCAAGACAGTCGTGGATCTGCCGAGCACGCAGTTCGACCGCATTCGCGTCGAGGTCAGGGACTGGGTGGGCGCAGGCGGCGGCTTCTCGGAAATCCAGGTCATGCGAGGCGAAAAAAACGTGGCATTGCACAAGCCGGTCAAGGCAAGCGCAAGCTACAGCAAGAGCTGTGCTCCATCGGCCCTAACCGACGGCATAACGACGTCGCTCGAGGCCAAGAAAGGGTACTGGTTGCTTCCCGATCAACAGAAGGGGTGGATTGAGATCGACCTGTCGGGCGGCGCCGAAGAATAGCGCCATCCGTGCCGCCCCCAACGAGCCAGGACCGCGAGTGACAAGATGCCCTCATTGCGGAAGACTCGTGTTACCGTGGCAAAAGGCCACGCGGCGCGCGGGTCTGTATGTGCACAGGGACTGCGCCGCTGAGTTCCCCGCCCCAGCCCACAGCTCCAAGGGAAGCATCCGAACAACCCACCGTCCGCCCCCGGTGCCGGGCACGCTCCGTGCACGTGTCGCGAAATACACAGCCTTGCCGGCAATGCCGGCCACGCTGCTGGTCGGTGCGCTCGCATTCGTGCTCCTCGGTGTGATGCTGCTCGCTGTTGTTGCCGCGGGACGCGCGACCTGGGCACCGGACATGTTCGCGTGGTGGGCATCTGAACACGGTTGGATCGTGCAAGGCTACGCGATGGCGACGTTTCTGGCTGCTGCTCAGGCCGCGCTCGGCGGGGTTGTGGTGGGACTTATTGTCCGACGCCGGTTTCCGCTGCAACCGAAGACGCCGCTTGTCATTGGCCTGAACCTGGCTGTGTCGCTTGGAGCTGCCCTTGCCGTTGTGGGGTTCATCCTCTTCTGAAAGCATGGTCATTGGTCAACAACGTACGACGTGCACTCGATGGTCCTGCCGCCGAATGAATACCGGCAGCCAGGTACTTTGCGGCGAATGGGTTTGCTCAAGAGCAGCAGATCTTCAGCGATACACCGCCGAAGGCTACTCCAACTTCGCAGTTCGGCCCGAAGGTAATCCTGCGAGAATTTGTGAAGATAGACGGTCTCGATCTCTGTCGGCACTGATACGTGTATCCATCGGGTGCCCTTCTCGGGGCCATGCACCTCGTGCACCGACGTGAACTCGCCGCCCGGCCACCACCACCAGTTCTGCCGGTGAAATCAGACGATGAGGTCGAACATCGCACGATCTGGATTCTCGAAGCCCCCTGAGGAAGACGGCGCGCCTGCCCAGAGGTAGACTGCGTAGGCCCCGCAAGCGAGGCACCACATGAAAGCGACCGCTAGCCGCTGCACGCGCGCGCACAAGGCCACGAACCAACCCGCCCGGATCGCCAGCCAGACCATGCCGAGAACCGCCAGCCCGAGCACATAGGCGTCTGGGCTCGCCAACACTCGAAGCAGACGCGTTCCCAGGGGATGTCGGTCACCGCTGATCAGCAGACGAAGCAGAGCTCGCACGATGGCACTTGCCGCCAAGCCGGCGGGGACAGCAAAGGCGCAGAACGCGGCCACGAAGCACCAAGGGATTTGTCGCTTCCGATCCCCGGTGTCTTCACTTCTCATCGCTTCCCTTTCCGCCGCGCGGTCACGGACGGTGTCTCCGGGGCCACAGCGATGTTGATGTGTCGATAGGTTATGTCTCCCTCGACCAGATCGCCGGGTCGCTCCAATTGCTTGCTTGAGACCAGTACCAGATAGCGATAGTCCCTGAGTTCAAATCCAGCGAGGACACCCGATGCGTAGGCGTCGGCCTGTGCGCGCGCTTGCTCCGCCTTCTTGACAGTATCTTTGCGGTTGCGAACAACCTTCCATTCCGTGAGCACACTGGCTTCGGCGGTCTGCTCGGCACGTCGCAGAACATCCCCGGTCATGGGTTCATTTAGCACCAAATCCGTTGCCGCACCCCTGCCAGCCGCCTTGAAAGCCCAGATTCCGTGCAGCAGCAGATGCGTCGCACCGCGTTGCTCACACGCTGTCTCGCCCCGTTTGAAGGCAGCGACCCACCCCTGCTGCACAACGGGATCTACAGCAATCAGGCTTTGCAGATGGACGAACGCGCGCTCCGTCAGGCGCTGGGCAATGAACTGCCTGTTGCTGAGATGATAGGCGAACGTCGCCTTGAAGGACGCAAGGGCAGGCAACAGCGTCTTGAGCCCCAGGGTCCCGTTCACAACGCCGACCTTGAAAACGGAGTCGAATCTGCCAACGAACTCATCCAAGCACCGGGTCGCTGCCTTGGGGATCCACTCTTTATGATTCCGCCCGAACTCCCGAATCGCCTCGAACAGTTCCCGCGCATTCGGCAGCAGCTCTTTGTCCTGGACGGAGTGGTTGTCCGTTTGGTGCGCAGCCCACATGCGGACAAAGAAGCTCCCCGCCTCCAGCAGGCCATCGATCCGGCTGGCTATCGCCGTCCATTCCGAATGCCAGTTCATCACTCTCCTCCGTTCTAGAAATCCGCCCCACCGAGTCTACCCACAAAGGCGGCGAGGGGGAAGACATGACCGGCTTCGTGATAGTTCCGCCGCAGATTGACGCATTCACTCGTAAAGCTTCGAGGCCAATGGACCACGCAGCAGCCGCCCCGCTTCGAAACCTAGAACAAGGAGACACAAGGCAATCCAACCGACAACGCGTATGACCCACGGCGGGGGCTTCCTGCGGGGACGACGGGAAGCGGACAGGCTTGTGACGCCCGCCATCTTCTCCGCGTACCAGATGAGCAGCATCGGCCAGACGGCTAGACAGGGAAACCAATAGCAGGTGGGCACCATCCGTCCGGGGAAGAGCAGATCGAGCGTAACCCCCACGACGATCAGAAGAGAGACGATTCGCTGTGGCATCATTCTGTTCTCTCGTGTTCTAGCGCGTACTCGGCTCCGGCCTGTCGACTATGATCATCATCCCGACAACACGTGCATTCCGCGGGAACGCATGCCCCCTCGGGTTGACCTTGCAGACGGGGATCTCGCCAACGGACTTCAGGTCGTACGAACTGCCGCAGGATTTCTGGGGGTCCATAGGACAGAACGTCGTGTTTGAACCGCCCTTGATGTAGTCGTCGATGTCCGCCCACGAGGCAACCGCACCTTCAGCTCTGTTTGCGACCAGGGCCCACGCGGCCTTTGCGGCATTTATCTGTCGCAGATTCTCAAGACATCTTCTGCGTTGCGCCTGTTGCCGAACGTGCCTGGAAGCTTGAGCAATGACGGCGGCCGCCAATACGAGCGCAAGAATCGGCAGGGCAGACACTACGACCCTTCTCCCCTTGAACCGGCGTCTGAGTCCAGGGATCAGCAAAGGAGAAGCAGCCAAGCCGCAGGCAATGACGGAAAGGAGGAAGCGCCACCAGTCCACGTCAATGCTGCTCGTGGCGTGCCCGTGCGGCGTTCTGTCCACGACGATCACCACATCATACCACTTGAGCGGCCAGCCATACCCGGACACCAAGGCGTCGCGATCGTACCACGTGTGGCCATGTTCGATCTGCATACCCAGGAACACGCAGAGCAGGACCGCGAAAGGAGCGAACGAATGCGACGGCGTGCAGAGCGCGGATATCGCCAGCGAAACCAACGCGACCCAACCGCATAGGGTGGCAGCGAATTCGAAGACCTCAGAGACCCCGCGGAAGAACTGCACACACACCGGGACGAAGCACAGGAGCCCGAAGACAAGGAACGCAAGGCCGGCCTCTTTGCGTGGTGCAATCATCGTCTCGGGCTGATTCTACCCACAAAGCCGGCGGGGTGGAAGGGAGAAACAGACAAGGGGGGCTGGCGCTACTCGGGAATCAATCTGCTCGTGACCACGCTCAGCGACACAACCGCTTGTGAATTGGTGCCGAACGACACCTCGGCCTTGAGTTCATCCTGCCGCAAAGGGACGGTTGCGACCAGGACCTTCTGTCCCTCGTTAGTCGACACGTGGAAGTCCTCAGGGGAGAAGGGCTCGAGCCGGTACAGGCGCTCTGCTTCGGCATTGGCGAGCTCGCAGGCAAGCACAGCGTCTTCCCGTCGGGCGGGCACTTCGTCTGGCAACCACGTAGCGTTCCATTCCCGGGGCTTCTTTGGCTTCTCTTTCCCCGCAAAACGCTCGCAGACACCATTGATGGCCTGCGATGCCTCCTGGCGGCCGATGGTGTCTCGGGCGAATCGTATCCCGCCCAGGACTCGCAGAGCAAAGGAAGGCGACGGCTCATTGATGATATGCACCATGAAGTATACCTTCCCCGCCGGATGCCAGACCTGGAGAAAGGTTGACGTCCCCTTCCCATCCAGATTCTTCACCCGTGTAATGACGGCGTTGAGATGTTGCGTCTCGAGTACGGTGAATTCTCTTCTCTTGTCCCCTGCAACGGCGATGGCTTTGACCAAGAGCCGGGACGTGACCATCCGATTCTGTGCTTCAGAGTTTGTGAGCGACAAGTGCGCGGGAGTTGTAAACAGCATCTCACGCGTTTGGCCAAAGGATACGGGCGGATAGACCGCGTCGTCGCGAGCGGGCCCAAGGTCGGTCAGTGAGACCGCGAAGCCATCGAAACGAAGCAGCAGAGCGTTCGTGTACACCCGACTTGCCCGGTGGCATGCGGATAGCGGAAGCTGAATGCTGATGCTATCGATTCTGAGAGTTTCCCATTCCTTTGGCGGCGTCAGTACGTCCTTGGACTGCGTAGGGACTATCCTGAGAGCCTGCTCCTCCGGCCGGCCCCGAGTGTACTGGTTGTAGAATGCGACAGGATCGAACTCTGGCTCCTCTGCCGCCCCTTGGGCAAGCAGAGCACCGACGATCAAGGCTGTGGCTGGTGTGAGTCGCATACCTTGATTCTACCCACAAAGGCGGCGAGGAGGAAGGGCAAAGGGTACAGCCGACACGACCGTCGATCGAGCCCTATGTCGGCAGCACAGAACGAGGGCGGTCGTACAGGTGCGTCTGGGCTCTCTCACGACGCCTTATCTCTCTTCTCCAGGCACACATGTGCTGCGCCGGTCGCAGCGGCAACCGCTCCAACGATGATCGCCATGAAGTCCCACGGACTGAACTGTCTCTGCAACGCCACCGTGAAGGTCATGCCGCACACGAAGATGAACGCCACAGCCAGGACGACTGCGACAATGCGCCTATGCCGGGGTGCCGTCTTCGCGCCCGCGACGACTGTCACGGCTCCCATCAGCGCGTTTGACATCAACACGACGAAGAACTTGTCCAGGACGGACTCATCTGGATTGACCATGCCGCGCGTGCACCCAGGAGAATTCCCAATGATCGCGACAAGATGAGCGGCCAAGCCCCCAAGGATTGCGGCAGGGAGCACCGCCATCCAACGCAGTATTTCGATGGCTTTCTGCCTGCCATTCAAATCTGCAAAGGGTTCTTTCATCGCGCCCTATGCTGTTCGGTCTGCCGACATGCCAGGATCGCCTGAAAGGCAGAACGCTCCGGCATCACTTGTCGGGCTCAGCCGCTGGCTCGGCATTGCCTCCGTCTTGGGGCCAATCCGAACGTAGCCCCAACAAGTCAACGATGCACGTCCCCTCCAAACGCGCCATTTTGCCCTCTCGCGGAACAGCTTGCGGGAACGGGAGCACGTCCGCAGGTAAGGGATGCCCGCACCACGGGTTGTGATACAAAACCGCGGGAGCCTGCGCAAGAGTCCAAGGCGAAACCGTGCCAACAATGACGCCGCTGACTCGCGTGTTCTGAGGGCCTGACGGACCAAAGAACGCACCGTCCGGGGCGCGGTGCCTGGACGGCTCGGGCCTTCCCCCAGCGAACGTGAGTTGCTCGGTGCCGAACAATGCCTCCATGATTTCAATCTGCTCCGTCCCCCACTCACTTATCGAGTTCACCGCTATCACGAATGGCTGGTCCGGGCGGCCATAGCGACTGGCCTTCCGGCGGATGACATTCCGCAAGGTGGACGCTACACCTCCCCACCGTGATTGGATAGGGTACATACCGATGTTTCTTCTGCCGCTCTTTCCCCGAATCTCCGGGGACTTGGGAATCGGCTGCACCGCCACAACGACCTCACCATCCTCGAATCGCCAGATTGGCGACCCGTCCAGGCCCCGTGCACGAATCGCCTCCGTGATAGTGTCCGGATCGACGGACTCTAGGTGCCGCTTCAGAAACGCCTTCAGCCGCCTCGTTGCAGGCTGAACGCCCTTCGGAATGTTGACCGTGACGACCCCCAAGAAGAAATCCGGGGACTCCACCCGGTTGATCTCCTCGTAGAGGGCATCCCGGACCACTTTCTCTACCTTCTCCTCTTCAGTAGCGTCGGTCGCCACCACGGCCTCAAGGTAGAAAGTGGAGGAACCACGAACCGCAAGGAAGTCCGGCTTGTGAGTCGTATCACGCAAGGTGGGATGGAAAGTGATATCGAACCCTGATCTCACAAGGACCTCATGCAGAAGAAGCTCGAAGAAAGCGGCGGGGAATTCAGAGCGCATCCTATTTGAGAGCTCCGCTTGCTCCTCTTCGGGCACATTGTCCAGCCACGACTGCATCTCGTCACGAACTCTCTGAGACGCTGGCCATGCAGACCGGTTCAGAAAATGATAGGGAGATTCGGTGTGTGTCCGCGGCTCCTCAGACGTCCGGGCGGTATCGTCGAATAGACTCATTCATTTCTTCCTACCGTAGCGCGACATTTGCTGAACGACACAAAGTTTGAGGTCCGCTGGGAGGCGCGCGGCCTGTGGCGCGGATCACGGAATCGGCTCGAAACTCTTGTCGGCAATCCTAGAGCCCCAGTCTATCTCTCAGTTGGCGGATGCCAACAATCCCCATTGATCTGGCCGTGTCCTTTCCCAAGACTTCGATCACAAGACGGATGAGCTCGATCCGCTGGTCGTCGGTAAGATCCTCTCCATATGTTGGTAGCCGGTTGTACAATGATGACTTGCGTATCGCGATGGTGAGGGCCCTCTCTGTCGGCCGATCCAAGTCATGCCGCTTGCGGAAACAGGCGGA
>Ga0272441_10006490_pt1 | contig 19545 bp, 17 predicted proteins | sample SSMProp6N_FD_193582 | JGI IMG/M metagenome (GOLD analysis project Ga0272441, IMG submission 193582) | Marine sediment archaeal communities from Little Sippewissett salt marsh, Falmouth, MA, United States - SSM-Prop-6N | ecosystem: Environmental > Aquatic > Marine > Wetlands > Sediment ... | reverse complement strand
TGGAGCAGTTCGCACATCGGGTCCGATGGCAGGAAACGGTGGCCTGGGATTCCCAGCGGCAGGCCGTATCGGGAGTACGCAAACTACTTTTGGGGGCACTCACGATGGATACTGAAACATTGACCAATCCTGCTCCCAAAGCTGTGATGGCCGCCATGATCACAGGTATTCGTGAAAACGGCATCGACATCCTTCCCTGGACGCGGACCCTGCGATCCTGGCAATCCCGGGTCATGCTGCTGGCACGGATCGATGCCGATGGCGGCCCCTGGCCTGACGTCAGCGACGCTGCGCTTTCAGACGCCCTGGAAGATTGGCTGTCACCCTATCTTTCCGGCATGACGCGATTGAAAGATCTTGGACCGAAGATTTTTTCCAACGCGCTGCGAAATCTTCTCGATTGGCGGCAACAACGGCAGGTGGATGAACTGGTTCCCACCCATATCACGGTGCCCAGCGGATCCCGCTTGCCCATCGACTACAGCGAGCCAATCCCGGTGTTGGCCGTACGGATACAGGAAATGTTCGGCGCCACGGCAACCCCGACTATCGCCGGAGGCCGAATGTCCGTGATGCTGCATCTGCTCTCACCGGCAGGCCGCCCCGCCCAGATTACCCGGGACCTCATCGGTTTCTGGCAAAACAGCTACCCGGAAGTGAAAAAAGAACTCAAAGGACGTTACCCCAAACACGTCTGGCCGGATGATCCACTGAGTACCCCACCAACGGCGCGAGCCAAACCGAGAAAGTCAAACTGAACGGTAGCCCGAACATTGAATGTGTGGTAGGATTAACTTTCATTTTTCCGCCTTTCCAGCCGGTGTGCTCTGGAAAGCCGAATCGAGGATCAAAGAAGGCCCGGTTTCTTTCAGTTTGCATCGTTGAGGAGACAACCCACATGAATTGGCTGAGTATTGGATTGATCGGCGCCATCGTCTTCACCCTGCACTCATTTCAGCAGATCAAGATGACGCTTAAAGATAAAGGGTATCACGTGGATATGATGACCGGATGGCTGGACGATTACCGCCGGTTCAAGCAATTGACCCTTAGCGAACCGGACGAAACGACCCGATATAAGTATCAGCGGGTATTGAACGGCCTCTACCTGGCCCTGGCCGGTCTGGTTTTCATTCCGTTGCTGATGATCATGGGAAAATAGATGGTTCGCGGATGAATGCACGTTATAGGAGAATGCCGATGCCCCGATGCCACTGGATCCTGATCCTTGTGGCAACGGTTCTGATGATCGCGGGCTGTGCCACCCTCAGCCCCGATTACGAAACGCCAAGCGTCAACGTCAGCGCCATCCGGGCACTGCCATCCGACAACATTTCCCCACGATTCGAAATCGGTCTTCACATCACCAACCCCAATCGAACAACCCTTAAGCTTCATGGGATCGCATACAGCCTGAAGCTTGACGGGTACAAGATCTTGACGGGTGTCGCCAACGATCTGCCGACGATCGACGGGTATGGAGAAGGCGATGTGACCCTGATTGCCACCACCAGCCTGCTGAGCAGCATACGCTTTTTCACTGATCTAATGAACGCACAGCGGGATATCATCGCATATGAGCTCAATGCCAAACTCGACCTCGGCGGCCTGCGGCCCAATATCCATGTCGGGGAAAAAGGGGAGATCAGCCTTTCCGAGCAAACCCGCTAAGTGTTACCATCGGTAGCCATGCATTGCCGCCAAACAAGGACAAGGCTTCCTTGACGATCTCTTCGGCACAATCCGGATTCCCTTCAAAATTTATCCGGCCGGCGTCGAGGGTGAAGCGCACACCGCAGTCATATTTGGCAGCCACGCTGTTGAGTATTTTACGCCAGATTTCTCTATTCCAATTGATTCTATTTATCGCTATCATAGGGTTCGACCTCAAAGATAATATTGAATAAGATCTGTCGACATTCAAGAGTTTCAAACCCCGTGCCATCATCCACGATTAATTTCAACATCCTGATTTATTAGGTGCCGTGCCAACCCACCCCATAACGAAAATCCATGTATAAATTACGATTATGTATTTTTACTACTTATTTCTACATATTTGCATTTAAATCCCTTATTGAACGCCTGTCAGCGATACCCGCGAACGGCGCCCATCGATAGTAGCTGGCCACCCGGGTTCAACATGAACCGGCAGCAAAGATGATCCGTGCTTGACCTGAACCCGTTGGAACGATAAACTACCCTTTAAAATCTGTTCGACGAACAACGACCGGCACCCCGATACAACAGACACCCCCGACAAGGTGCCCGTACCGCTTATTGCCTGCGACAGTATCTATGAAAACCAAATTGAACATTCCCTGTGGCAAGCCGCGGGGAATGTTCTGCCTGAAACGGCAGTGCTGCGCAGCACCGGAAGGATAAAAAAAGCGATTTTCAGTTCGCTGGCGAATCCCGTTGCAAGCGGCGGGGGATGCGCTCGCTATCGCGTTTCATCCCGGCCCAACGGCTTGATCGAGAAGCGCTTGATATGGACAACCCTGGCGTTACCAGACCCGCGGACAATCGTCTCTTTCAGCGTGAGTTCGTCACCAACGCCAAATCCGGAAGAGGGTCAACATGTTTAACGAATCGTTCGTCGTCACCATAGAGGTGGTACCTCCGGACGGATCGGACCCGTTAATAGTCCTTTCTGCCCTGGAATCTTTGACCACCCTGCCGTTCTTCGGTTTCAGCGTCGCCACCAACCCCGTGGCCAAGCCCCGCATGAGTGCCATGGCCCTATGCGCCATGATCCAGCAACGCACAAAGAAACCGGCCATCCTGCACCTCACCACCCGGGACCATAACCGCTTGAGCCTGCAAGGCGAGTTGTGGGGAGCCAAGGCACTGGGCATAGACACGGTATTGGTGGCCACCGGCGATTTTGTGGCCTTCAAAGACCGGGGAAATACGACCGACGTCCGAGACACCGATGTTTACGGCCTGGTAAGATTGGCCCGGGAAGCGGGCCTGCAGACCGGTGTGGTTTTTGACAGCCACCCCGAAAACAACGGCCTGGCCAGGGCGGTGGATCACTTGCAGAGGAAGGTGGAGGCCGGCGCCCAGTTTGCCGTCACCCAGCCCGTTTACGACGACCCCGGTGCCGATGAGATCGCCGACGCCACCAGGAAGATCGGCATCCCCGTGATCATGGGCATCCTGCCCCTGCGCACACCCCGGCACGCCGAGTTCCTGCACACCAAGGTGGCCGGCATCACCGTGCCCGATGCGCTGCGGCAGCGCATGCACCGCGCAGCCAACCCGGTGGCCGAAGGGGCCGCCAACGCCCGCGAAATGGTCGATACCGCCCGTAGCCGGTTTGCCGGCGCCTGCATCATGCCCCCATTCGATCATTACGAAGTAATGGTCGACATTTTGTAAGGACGGGAGACATTCCTAAACCCATTAAAACACAGGAGATTGAAAATGGCTCAGACGGCAAGGGAAAAGAGAAAAGCAAAGGTTATCGAGGTGCTCAACAAAGCCCGATCCATGGAACTGACGGCCATCACCCAGTATATGAACCAGCATTACAACCTGGATGACAAGGACTATGGTGAACTGGCCGCAAAGGTCAAGTTGATCGCCATCGACGAAATGCGCCACGCGGAGGGGTTTGCCGAACGGATCAAAGAACTGGGCGGCGAGCCCACCACGGAACCCGACCAGAAGGTCACCAAGGGACAGAAGGTCGAACAAATTTTCACCTTTGATGCCGGCCTCGAGGACAATACGATCGACATCTACAACCAGTTTCTTCTGATCTGCCGCGAAAACGGGGACAGCACGAGCATGAAACTGTTCGAACAGACAATCGATGAAGAGCAGCTTCATTTCAACTACTTCGACAACATCAGCGATCATATCAGCACTCTGGGCAATACGTACCTGGCAAAAATAGCCGGCACCTCTTCGGCCACCGGTATCGGGCCCAGCGGCTTTGCGGTAAGTGGCACCGCCTGATGCACCAGAGAGACCCATTCCATCATTCTCTCAGGATCGCTGGAAAATAACCGGTGTTTTTTCGGCAATCACCGATGCATTTGCACCGCTGGGTTATGATGCCACCTTCTCCAGTTTTGAAAAACTGTTTGTTTTTCCGGCGGAAAAATGCTCTTTTTACCCGGAGTTGGAGGATTTGGGCATTCACAGGATGGACCGGTATCCCTTACCCGGGCACCATTTCCTTCACCCTGATACCGAAGCCATAATAACTCGGCGGATGACGGTGCACAGCACACCAGGAAACGCCGTTAACGACTGATAGACCCAACAGAGGCCGGCACTCGATGAAGAACATCCTGGTCGTCGACAACGATCCCATCATGCTCCACACGTTTGTGGGGCTGTTGAAAAGCCACAGCAGTTTTTTGCAGGTCCTATCCGCTGCCAATGTCCAAACAACCTTGGAAATCCTTGCCGGGGAGGACATCCACGTCCTGATCACCGGCATGCACATGTCCGAAATGGAAGCCTTCGAGTTGTTGTCGCTGCTGGGGGCGGATTATCCACAAACCCGCGTCATTTTTATGACCAACAACGCTTCGTCCATGCTCCGTGCCAAGATCAAGCAGATGACGTCTGTGATTCACTTCGATCAGGCGTTGGACATCAGTATGCTTACCAAACGGCTCTTCACCGAATTGCAAATCGACTACGGCGGCCAAATACGGGGGCTCACACTCTCCTCGTTTCTCCAGATGCTGGAACTGGAGGGTCGTTCCTGCACCCTGCAGATCACGGCCAAAGGCAAAACCGGATCGATCTACATTTTAGACGGCAAGCCCGCCGCCGCCAAGATGGGGCTGCTGACGGGCAAGCCCGCCGCGCAGCACATTCTCACCTGGGAAAATGTATTGATCGACATCGACTATGCCCCCCGGGAAGTGCCTCGAGAGATCACCACATCACTGATGAACATGCTGCTGGAAAGCGGTCGAATGGTGGACGAAAAGCAGAGCCAGCGACCCAACCAGCGCAAGCACAACCGGTACGATTGTCTGGTGGGCGTGGACTACGACATCAGCGACTGGACCTACCAGTGCTATATGCGGGATATGAGCGAGGGGGGCGCCTACATCGAAACCGAACAGCCCATCAAAGTGGGCCAGCGGATCACTATGTCCCTTACGTCTCCTGTATTGGAGCGCACCTGCGCCATCAACGGGAAGGTGGTCCGCCGGGACCCCAAAGGCATCGGTGTCCGCTTCGAGAATCTGACCCTGCAGCAAAAGCAGGTGATCCGGTGCCTGACGGAAACCCGCTGCTCACCGATCTCCGGCCCCCCCCAGCAACCCCAACAATCATGATGGAAAGTTTTTCAGGATAGGCTGGCGTTGGAAGGTTGCATCGGCGGGACCGGGTCCGGACAGTTCTGCAAGCGCCGGGCCTGGCCGTGTCAGCTGGGTTCATGACAAAGAGGCGCAATGCATTCTGCAAACCAGGCGTTCATTGCCGCCTGATCATTTCATGGATCAGATCGGCCAGACGCAACCCGACAGCGTGTTCCTTGGGAAGAAAACAGTCCGCCCGTTCCTGCAGCCCGGCCGCTTGGGTGGCTACAGCATCAGGACTGGCCAGCAGCACCAAACGCATATCCCGTGCCGTGCCTTTGATGGCGTCGATCAACCGCACGACCTGCTCCTGGGGGAACCCGATATCGAGAAAGACAACATCCAGCTGTTCTTTCCTCAGAATATCCTCCGCTGCGTTGATGGCACCCGCTTCAATGACATCCACAAGCGTTTCATTGGTCTGGATGGTCGCTTTGAGCTTGCGGCTGAAGATCGGTGACGGGTCAACGATCATCACCTTTTTTCGGTTCAACAGCATGGGCGCACCTGTATTTTTTATTTCGGTTGGTTAAACAACAGTCTATCGTATCCGGCAACCTTATGGCAATGGTTGATTGACTGGTATTGGGGTGGTCGTTCTTCAACGCCTGTCAGATGGGATCAGCGTTTGCCCGAGCGTACAATCGAAAAAACCAGCCACAGGCCCAGGAACGTGGCAATCACGTAACCGGAGAATCCCAGCACATCGGTGACGGAAAGGGTCTGCACACCGAAAAAGTCGACCTCGAAGAGCAGTACTTTGCGGGTGGAATTGAGAATCAGGGAGGCGGCGATCAGCGAGGCGGCGATCACCAGACCCAGGGTGAGTCGGTTGATACCATTTTCGAACTTTCTGGAGGTCTCCTCGAGGCCGGTGTGGGAGATCTCGAATTTGGGTGTTTCCGTGGCCAGACGTTTGAACAGACCGTGGGCCAGGTGAGGCATCTGGCGCAGGTAGCCACCGAACAGCTTTGTGTCCCGGCCCACGTTCTTGAACACTTTGTGGGCTTCGTAGCCCTGCTGCAACAACTTCTTGGCGTAGGGTCGCGTCACCTCCAGCAAGCTGGCCTCGGAACCCAGGATTTTTCCCAGAGCTTCGGTCTGGATGAACGTTTTGAAAAGCAAGAGCAGGTTACGGGGCAGTCGGATGCGGTACTTATACACCAACCGCATGGTCTGGTAGTAGACATCCTTGACCGAAATGGTCTTCAGGGACCGACCGTAAAAGGGCTCGGCCATGTCCTTGAGGTCCATTCGGAAGCTGTTCAGATCCATGGTCCGGGGATCCAGCAGACCGGCGGCCTCGAAGGCCTCCATGACCATGTCATAGTCGTGCTCGGCAAAACCCAGAAACAAGTGGGCGATCTGCATCATGGTCTCTTCGTCCAGGTAGCCGACGATGCCGAAGTCCACCAGGCTCACCCGGCCGTCGTGCATGACGAGGGTGTTGCCCGGGTGCGGGTCGGCGTGAAAGATGCCGGCGGCCATAAGCTGGCGGGAAAAAGATCGCAGGCCGATCATGGCCACTTCCTGGGGGTCGATGCCGTGGCGCCGGATCTCGTCCACGCGATCCATCTTGATCCCCTCGATGTGCTCCATCACCAGCACCGATTTGGCCGTGAGGTCCCAGTACACCTTGGGAATGTATATTTCATCGATCGCTTTGAAGCTGCGGGTGAAGCGCTCGATGTTGCCGGCCTCGATGAGCATGTCCAGTTCACGGAAGATCGTGCGTTCGAACTCCTTGACCAGGTTGACCGCCCCGACGATGCGGCCCAGATCGAAGCTGCGTTCGAACCGGGCGGCGAAGTAGTACATGAGCTGGATGTCTTTGCGGATGCGCTTTTCGATCCCCGGCCGGATCACCTTGACGGCCACCTTCTCACCGGTATTCAACCGGGCGGTGTGCACCTGGGCCACGGACGCGGCGGCCATGGCCGTCTCGTCAATGCTTTTGAAAAGCTGATCCAACGGTTGTCCCAGCTCGGCCTCGATCAGCCGGCGGATGCCCGCGAAAGGCACCGGCGGGACCTGATCCTGAAGTTTGGAAAACTCATCGATATATTCCGGGGGAAATAGGTCGGCACGCGTGCTCATGAGCTGGCCCAGCTTGATGAAGCTGGGTCCGAGTTCCTCCAGGGTGCGACGAATGCGCACAGGATCGGGAAGGCCGGTTTTGATCTTGCTACCGGTTCGCCCCCTCAGTCGATCGGCGACTTCACCCATGCCGTGTTTGATGAGCACGCGCGAGATCAGCCCGAAATGGCGAATACCGCTGATGCGGCTGCTGGAAAAGGGAAACGGCATCGGATTACCTTCTTGATATCATTGCTGGAAGAATTTTAATTGGCGATGTCGAGAAATCAATCCTTTTCATCTGCCGTGTCATTCACCGACTTCCACTTTTGAGAAATTTTCTTCAGCATGTAATCGTCGGCCACGTAGCTCTCAACCAGACCGCAGTCCACGCAAACATAGTTGTCCAGGGCGGCCATGGCCGTCAGGCTGATGGGAATGGAGTTGCTGCCAAACGGTCCGCTTTTCAGGGGAAGGTCTTCGGCCGAATAGACGTTCACTGACCCGCATTTGGGGCATTTGCCCTGCTTCATGGTGGTTCCTCCCTTGTTTGTCGTGGCTGATTTTTCCGTGGATGGTTGCTCTCGGTGTTATGACGCAAACCGAAGTCGGTGTCAACGCACTTCACCGGGCAAGCAAAGCGACGCCCGTTTGCCGGCGGAGCTGCGGGTATGCCTGCACAAACGCCTGGCAAGGGAAGTGAGAAAAACCGCAGGCCGTTAGGTATCCGGGTTTTGACGAAGGCTTGAGGATCCACTGACGGGCGCTGCGCTGCATCGACACCGGCCACCTTGCAAAAGCCCGTGGGTTCCGGTACAACGGCGTAACCCATACCGGGTGTCGCCAGACGACATCCCGCATTCCGTTTTCAACGGAGACCGGCAGCCCGCATGAACGCAACCCCTAAACCCACCCTTCCCGCATTTCTCATGGTGGCCGTGGCACCCATGTGCTGGGCAGGCAATATCGTGCTGGCCAAGGGGGTGGCCGAGTTAATTCCCCCGGTTTCCCTGGCCTTCTGGCGATGGATGGTGGCCTTTCTGGTTCTCCTACCCCTGACCTGGCCCTACGTCAAACGCGACTGGAAAACGGCCTTGGCCGGATGGAAAATATTGGGGCTGCTCGCCCTGTTCGGGGTCACCATTTTCAACACCTTGCTCTACACGGCCATGCACACCACGACAGCCATCAACGGTGCCCTGATCCAGACCACCATGCCGGCGGTCATCATTGTTATTTCCCTGATTCTATATGGGGAGCGTGTCTCAAGGATTCAGGCCGCCGGGGTGGTGCTATGCGTCATAGGCGCCGGCGTCGTGGTGCTCAAGGGTCGCTGGCAGGCGCTAATCGACTTGGCCCTGGCGCAGGGAGACCTGCTGATGATCGTGGCGGTGGTCCTTTATGCGCTCTACTCGGCCCTCTTGCCCAAACGACCGAACATGCATCCCATGAGCTTTCTGACCTACACCTTCGGTCTCGGATGCCTGGGCCTGCTGCCGATCTACCTGTGGGAAATATCGGCCGTCGGGACGTTCGCACTTACACCCGGCGTGGTCGGCAGCATCGGCTACGTGGCCCTTTTTCCATCCATCGTGGCTTATTTTTGCTGGAACCGTGGGGTAGCCATCATCGGCGCCAACCGCACCGGCCTGTTCATCAACCTGATCCCCGTCTTTGCAGCCATCCTGGCCATCATTTTCCTGGGAGAATCCCTGAAGTCCTTCCACTTGGCGGGCATGGCGCTGATCCTGGTAGGCTTCGTGATGTTCAACCGGCAAGGTTGAGGACTTCGGCAACCGTCCGATATCATATATGATCCGGATTCACTGGCCAGCGGCGGCAGTACAATGACCGCATCACGTCCACCGGGCGAGTCGTTTTACAACGCGTCTACCGCCCGACGGATACGCGTCAGGGCGTCTTGCAGAATCGACCGCGGGCAGGCGATGTTGATTCGCTCGAACCCGTCACCTTCGGGTCCGAAGATAAACCCTTCATCCGGGAAAATTCGCGCTTTTCGAAGCATCAGGTGCTTGAGTGACCACTTGTCCAGCCCCAGTCCCCGGCAGTCCAGCCACACCAGGTAGGTCCCTTCTGGCCGGATGACCCGCATGCCTGGAACATGCTTGTCGATGAACCCCTGCAGATAGTCCAGGTTGCCTTCGATATATGCCATCACCTGCTCCAGCCATGGCTCCCCTTCCCGGTAGGCGGTCTCGCAGGCCAGCACGCCGAAGGGAGAAGCCCACTTGCCCATGCCGCAGCTGTTGAGGGTCTGCTGGAAGCGGTGTCTCAACCTGTCGTTGGAGATGATGATGTTGGAGGTGTGTAGGCCGGCCAGGTTGAAGGTTTTGCTGGGAGCCGTGCAGACCAACGTGTTGTGGGCCATATCTTCGCTGATGGCGCCGAAAGGCGTGAAGGTGATTCCCCTGTAAATCAGGTCGGCGTGGATCTCGTCGGCAACCACCAGCACCCGGTACTTCAGGCAGATCTCCCCGACACGGATCAGCTCTTCACGGGTCCACACCCGGCCCACCGGGTTGTGGGGGCTGCACAGGATGTAGAGCGTGGTCGCCGGATCGGCCGCCTTTTTTTCGAAGTCGTCGAAATCCATTGCATAACGGCCGCCCTCGAGGATCAGGCTGCTGGAAACAATCTGGGCGCCGTTATTTTCAATGGCATTGAAAAAAGGATAGTAGACCGGCCGCTGAACCAGTACTTTCTCACCCGGTTGGGTGAACGTACGCACAAGAAAATTGACCGCCGGCACCACCCCGGGTGTGGACACGATCCAGCCCGGTTCGATCGCCCAGCCATGGCGTCGGTTCATCCAATCCACAACGGCCCGGTCGTGGTCTGCCGTCCGGATCGTATAGCCGTAAATGCCGTGTTGCGCACGCCGGACCAGGGCATCCACCACCGGCTGGGGAGCAGGAAAATCCATGTCCGCCACCCACAGGGGCAGGACCCGTTCTTCACCATAATAGTCGTCGGTGGCATGCCAGCGCGACGGGTTGTCGGGATCCTGGATTACGCCCCATTTGGCGGATTGGGTCTCTTTGCGGTTGATCTCACGGTCGAAATCGTATTTCATGGCGATGGTTCCCTCTTGTGACTGATCATGCGACGGTAAACAGCTGACAGGAGGTCTCATAACATCCGATCCTTCCGACGTCGATTGTTTTCTCAACGTTGATGGTTAATATGGGAAAATTCGACTTGACGCTGTCCCGACGCGATGGAGAAAATATGACTGCCACACCGACCTACGACTGGCACAAAAAACGGGCGACGCCTGATCAGGCCCTGGCCCGCATCGAACCGGGAATGAACATCTTCCTGGGTTCCGGTGCCGCCGAACCCCGCACCCTGGTCAAGCGCCTCATGGCATCTGATGCCTTGAACCTCCAAGACCTTACGCTGATCCAAATCCTGAGTTTCGGTGATGTCATCTCCCTGGAAGAGCTTCGCACCAACAAGTACCGGCTGAAAACCTTCTTCTCCGGCTGGGTGGCCAGCGAGGCCATCACCGCCAGACGGGTGGATCTGATCCCCAGTCGCTTCTCCGCCATTCCGCGGCTGATCAGTGGCCGGCAGCTGCCCATGGATGTAGCCCTGATCCAGATCACCCCGCCGGATGCCGACGGGCTCTGCTCGCTGGGCATCGCCGTGGATGTGGGGCGGCAGGTCATGGCCCAGGCGTCGGTGGTCATCGGGGAAATCAACACTGACATTCCCCGCACCTACGGAGACACCTTCGTATCCGTGAATGAATTTGACCTGCTGGTGGAAAGCACCGAACCGACGCCGCTGTTTTCCGGCTGGCCGGTGGATGACGTCTACGACCGCGTGGCGGCCAACGTGGCCTCGGTGATCGAAGACGGCAGCTGCCTGGGATTCACCTTCGGTCCCCTGTTCGACGCCCTGCCCCGGCACCTGGCCGGCAAAAAGGATCTGGGCATCCACACGCCCTTTATCACCGATGCAGCCATGGCCCTGATCAAGAGCGGTGCGGTCACCAACCGGCGAAAAAAGGCCTTCCGCGGCAAATCGCTCACCTGCTACGCCATGGGCTCGCCCGAACTGATGCGTTGGCTGGACCGCAACCCCCTGGTTGAATTTCAGAGCATCGACAAGGTTTTCACGCCCATGGAGATCGGCCGAAACCCGAGATTCGTGGCGATCTTCCCGGCCCGCAAGGTGGACCTGTCCGGGCGCATCGCCATGCACGCCGGCAAGGGCCAGGTCACCTCCGGACCGGGTCAGGCCATGGATTTTCTCAACGGTGCGGAGATATCGCCGGGCGGGTTCACCATCTTCGCCCTGCCCAGCCGCAACCTCAAGGGGGAAAACAACGTTCGCCTCTCCATCGAGGAAATGCCCAACCAGCTGAACCTGCCCGACTCGGTCAACATGATCGCAACCGAATACGGCATCGCCTCCCTGTCCGGCAGGACTCTGCGGGAACGGGCCCAGGCCCTCATCGAAATCGCCCATCCCGACGATCGGCCGGCTCTGGTCGAAAAGGCCAAGGCGGAACATATCATTTACCCGGACCAGATTTTTTTGGCCGAAAGCGCTCATCTCTACCCGTCGGAGATAAGCGAACGGCAGGCCTTCAAGAACGACACAAGGGTTCGCTTCCGTGCCATCAAACCCTCCGACGAAGAGGAGATGCGCCGCCTCTTTTACCGCTTTTCGGACAAGGCCATCTACTACCGCTATTTCACGCCGGTCAAAACCATGCCCCACGCCAAGATGCAGGCCTACGTCAACGTGGACTACCGCGATGTGCTCTCCGTGGTGGGGCTGGTCGGACCGCCGGGCCAGGGCCAGATCATCGCCGAGGCCCGCTTTGTCCGACACAAGGACAAGCCCTACGTCGATGTGGCCTTCGTCGTGGACGAGGCGTACCAGGGTTTGGGCATCGCCACCTACCTGTATCGGATGCTGGCCCGCCTGGCCTGCCAGCGCGGTGCCCGGGGCATGACCGCCGACGTGCTGGCCACCAATCAGGCCATGCTCAAAGTGTTCGAAAAGGGCAATTATCCGATCCGCAGCCGCTTCGAAGACGGGGCCTACGCATTGACGATTTCCTTTGATAAAGCGGGTGAAGACTGAAAGAGAGGTATACCCGATCATGTTTACCCACGGCCATCGACAAACCATTGGATTCGGCAGGTCACTGACACCCGTCGGCAAATTCATGCTGGTCGTCTATGCGGCGGTTTACGTTCTGGAATTGATCGGCGAACATTGGCTGGGCATGCCTATTTATCGATGGCTGGCGCTCAGCCCGCTGAACAGCGGAAATTTTCACATCTGGCAGGCGGTCACCCACCCGGTCATCCATGACCCCGGGGCGCCCATCGGGTTTCTGATCAATTGCCTGGTCTTCTATTTTTTCGCCGGCACCATCGAATCGGCCCTGGGGACCCGCGGATTTATGAGGCTGTACATCATCGCCGCCCTGGGCGGGGCGGCAGGCGGGGTGGTCTTCGGCGGGCTGTCATCCTTTGGCGTCCCCTGTGCCGGCATGATGCCGAGCCTGCTGGCACTGATCATTGTCTTCGGACTGCTGCAACCGGAGGCTACGATCCTGCTCATGTTCGTGCTGCCCGTCAAAGCCAAGTACATCAGCTACGGCACCGCCATCGTCACCGCGTTGACCTTCCTGGCCCAGACCAACGTCCATGGCGCCTACCACCTGGGCGGCATCGGCCTGGCCTGGCTCTACTTCCGTGCGCCGCTCCGGTGGCTTGACCTGGACTGGTGGCGCTGGAAAACGACTGCTTACAGCCGGAAACGACGCCGCGCCAACTTCACCGTAATCAACGGCAAAGGCAGCGATGATGACGACAAGCCGACCATTCATTGATCCGGCCCTTGGCTTTACCGCTGTATTGCCGCTGATCATTCGGCTGCTTAACGGTTGACAAACCGACCCGGAACATTTCTATTGGTGGACAAGGCCTGTTGTTGTATGGATGCATCCCACATTGCGGTGAAAGCAATGAAGACAGCTGCGCACAAAAAACCGGGGAAGATGGAAAACCGCCTCTCCCTGGCTGTCATGACCCTTCTCGCCATCGTGTGCGCCGGCGTGATCCTTCGCCAGTTCGAGGTCAATCCGGGGGTGATCGCCCTCCGTCCGGAATCGCAGCCGCACGCACAACCGTCAAGCTCGGGTCTGCAAACGCTGATTGACACCGCAGGGTCTGCAATCGCCCCTTTTTCTCTGCCGGAACGTTTCGGCCCGGACACGCTGTACGAAAAAATCAACGGTCGCGCAGACCTCTACCTCTCTTCCGGGTTCGCATCCCTGAAGACCCAGCGGTTTAGTGTGGATAAAACCGGCGGGGCCTGGGTGGAGGTGTTCGTTTACGACATGGCCACGCCGGAAAACGCCTTTTCCGTTTTCAGCATGCAGCGCCGGGAAGACGCCGAGGCCGCCGGCATCGTCCCCAATGCCTACCGCACGGAAAACGCCCTGTTCTTGACCCACGGACCATTCTACCTGGAAGTCATCGGCACAGACGCCTCCGAGGGGTTACAACAGGTCATCAATCTGCTGGCCCACGCCTTTGTGCAGGCGCACGGCGCCACTACGGTGGCAGACGCGCCCGGCAACGGCCTGTTTCCCGAGATCGGTCTTCAGGCTGAAAGCCTTCAATTGGTTACCGCCAACGCCTTCGGATACGAACAGCTGGACCGGGTCTATACGGCTGAATACCTGGTCGAGGGTGCCCGATTGACCGCATTTGTTTCTGACCGACAGACCGCTGAAGCCGCATCCGCACTGGCCATTGAATACCGGCAGACATTGGTATCCTATGGCGCCAGCACCATTGATGCACCCCTGCCCGTTGAGGGCGCGGTGGTCATCCAGTTTTTCGACGCCTATGAAATCGTCTTCAGCCGTGGGCGCTACCTGGCCGGTGTACACGAAGCCGGCAGCCTGGAAGCGGCTAGCATGCTGGCCGGGCAGTTGGCCGGGCATCTGGAAAAAACGGAGCCGCGCAAGTGAACATCGAACGTCGAAGGTCCAACATCGAATGTTGAATGTTCCGTCTTCGTTTTCATTCAGCGTTGGACGTTCGTTCTTCAAACCAAAACGGTATGGCAAACGCCTGATATGACCGAGCCACCCATCGATCGACGCGAGTTTCTGACTCGATGCACCCGGGCGGGATTCTCGATGGCCGCCGCCGGTGCCCTGGGCATTGGGTTTTATGATGGCAAGGCGCCCGCGATCCTCTCTGACGCCACTGAAACAATAAAGATCCCCGATTTTTCCATCGCCGAAATGAGCGGGAAAATATGCATCGCTCGCGGAACGGCCCAAGGTCTGGATAGAGCGGGGACCGTCCGGCAGGCGTTCGACGCCCTGGGCGGCATGAAAGCCTTCGTCAAGCCAGGCGAGCGCGTTCTGCTCAAGGTCAACGCGGCGTTTGCCTCGCCGCCCGCACTGGGTGCCACCTCCCATCCGGACCTGGTGGCGGCCGTGATACGGATGTGCCTGGCCGCCGGGGCTTCCCGGGTGATCGTGACGGACAACCCCATCAATGACCCGGCCTCCTGCTTCGCCCTCACCGGCATCGATGCGGCAGCCCGCCTGGCCGGTGCCGAGGTGGTGATTCCACGCGGATCCCTGTTCCAGCGCTTCAGCGTTTCCGGTGGACGCCTGATCCGGGACTGGCCGGTTCTGTATGCCCCTCTGGCCCGGGTGGACCGCATCATCGGCATGGCCCCGGTGAAAGATCACCACCGCAGCGGAGCATCCATGACCCTGAAAAACTGGTATGGCTTGCTGGGCGGACGGCGCAACATTTTTCACCAGGATATCCATACCATCATCCAGGAACTGGCCATGATGATCAAACCGACGGTGGTGGTACTGGACGGCACGCAGTCCATGATGAGCAACGGACCCACCGGGGGATCCCTCTCCGATCTCAAACCCACCGGCACCCTGATCGTGAGCACCGATCCGGTGGCCGCCGATGCCGCCGGCGCCACGCTGCTTGACCGTACCGCCGCGGATTTGCCTTTTATCGCCAAAGCCGAAAGCGTCGGTGCCGGCACAGCAGACTATCGGTCGCTATATTTGAAAGAGATACAGGCTTCATGAGAATTGTCACCGCCAGACGCATCAGCCAGATGTTTTTCTTCCTGATCTTCCTGTGGTTTTGCATGGTTGCCACCCTGGGTGAAAGGTGGTGGCAGCTGCGCGGGTGGCCGGTCAATTGGTTGATCCAACTTGACCCGCTGGTCGGCCTGGGCACCCTTCTGGCTACCGGCACGCTCTACGCCGGCCTGTTGTGGGGCCTTTTAACCATGGTATTGACCATTTTGCTGGGCCGTTTTTTCTGCGGCTGGCTCTGCCCCTTCGGGACCCTGCACCAGGTCGTGGGATGGCTGGCCAATTTGGGCCGCCGTGCATCGGCGATGATAGCGGTCAATCGCTACCGCCGGGGCCAAAAGGTCAAATACATCCTGCTCGTCTTCCTGCTCGGTGCAGCCGCCGGTGACCTGATCAGCCGATTGCTGGGCGTTCCCTTCCAAACGCCTTACCTGGCTGCAGCAATTGTGGTTGCATTCCTGCTGATGGGTACCGTCGTTCATTTTACGAAAACCATACCCGGTGTTCGATGGGTGACCGGTGTTACTGTTGTGGCCATCGGCTGGGTAGTCCTCAGTCTCTTCACGAATGGATCCCGGCTACTGGCCGCATCCCTGCAGACCGGATTGCTGGACCCCATCCCCCTCTTTTGCCGATCGGTGAACCTGACCCTGCTGCCGCTGGTGGACGGCCGCCTGGTCTCCATTTCTGCCGCCAGCCGCCTCTACCCGGGCACATTTGCCATCGGCGCCATCTTCTGGGCGGCGGTTTTTTTAAACCTGCTCATCCCGCGCTTTTACTGCCGGTTTGTCTGTCCGCTGGGGGCACTGTTCGGTGTGCTGGGAAAAAACGCCCTGTGGCGGGTGGGCCAGAAAGCCGACGGCTGCACCGCCTGCGGTGCCTGCGACCGGAGCTGCGAGGGCGGGTGCGAACCGTCGTCCGTCATCCGCACCCCCGAGTGCGTATTGTGCATGAACTGCCTGGCGGACTGCCGGCACGACGTGATGGGTTACCACCTTCACGCATCGGCTGCGGGAGAAGTCACTGTGCCGGATATTTCCAAAAGAGAATTGCTGGCCGCTTTGGCTGCAGGGGTGACTGCCGTTCCCCTGGTGCGGCTGGCCGGCATAACCGGCGACGCCTGGAACCCGGACGTCATCCGCCCCCCGGGGTCCTTGCCGGAGGAAGCGTTTCTCCAGCGCTGCATCAAGTGCGGCCAGTGCATGCGGGTCTGCCCGACCAACGTGATTCACCCGACCGCCCTTCAGGCCGGTATTGAAGGCATCTGGACCCCGATGCTTAATTTTCGCATGGGTACCAGTGGCTGCCAGCACGGCTGTATCGCCTGTGGCAACCTCTGCCCCACCGCCGCCATCCGGCCAATTTCCATTGACGAACGCCTGGGAAAGGGCAATTTCGAATCCGGGGGCCCCATCCGTATCGGCATGGCCTTCGTCGACCGGGGACGCTGCCTGCCCTGGGCCATGGACCGCCCCTGCATCGTCTGCCAGGAAAATTGCCCAGTGAGTCCCAAGGCGATCTTCACCCGGGATGAGTATCGGCCGGTCCGCCTGGGTGGTGACATCCGCCTTCAGGGCATGCAGGGCAATCGACTTCTCATCGAAGGCCCGGTGTTGCCTTCCGGCCAATTTGCCACCGGAGACTATTTTGTGGCCCTCGATAGCCGCCACGGCCTGCCGCCCGCCAGAATTACCGACATCGGCGCCAGCGGCGTTACCCTGGCGGACAACCCGTTTACAGCGGCGGCGGGCAAAGGAGACCGGATTAACCTGCTGGTAAGGCTACAACTGCCCTACGTGGACCCGGCCCGGTGCATCGGCTGCGGCGTCTGCGAACACGAATGCCCGGTCAAGGGCCGCCGGGCCATCCGGGTGACCGCGGAAAACGAAACCCGCGAACGACGACATCGGCTGCTGTTGTAAGGGTCGGATGTCTGAAGACAGAAGTCCGAGCACGGACAATGAGGCAAAAGGGATATTCGGAAAATATCCCAAGGAAATGAAAGTTTGCCGTTCGGTGTTTGTTGTCGATTATCATTCGACGTTTGCCGTTCGGTGGTGGACGTTCATCCTTTAACCCACGAATTACGAGGTGATCCCATGAAAGACATTCAAAACGGCATCTCCCGTCGATCCTTTATCAAATCCGCCGGCGCCGCCGGAATTGGCTCTGCACTGGCGCCCCTGGTGGGACGGGGCATGGCTCAGGCGGCCACGCCGGCCCACGCGGCAGAGATCACGGGTGTCCCCACCCGGCCTTTCGGCAGATCCGGCATCCACGTCCCCATCCTATCACTGGGGGGCATGTTCGACATCCCCTCCAACCAGACCATGCTCAAGCAAGCCATCCGCTGGGGCGTCACCTATTGGGACACGGCCCACACTTACAGCGGCGGACACAGCGAGGAAGGCATCGGCCAGTACTTCAAGAACTACCCCGACCACCGGGAAAAGATCTTCCTGGTCACCAAATCCAAGCCCGGAAGCCACCGGCAGATGAGTAAAAACCTGACCACCTCCCTCAAACGAATGAACACTGATCACATCGACCTCTTCTTCGCCCATGGGGTCCGGGACGCCGACACGATGGACAACAGCATGCGCGATTGGGCAGCCGAGCAGAAGGCCGAAGGCAAAATCCGCCTCTTCGGCTTTTCGACTCATTCCAACATGGAGCAATGCCTGCTGGATGCCGCCCGGCTGGACTGGATCGACGGCATCATGATGACCTACAATTTCAGGCTGATGCACGAAGAGAAGATGAAGGCGGCGGTGAAAGCCTGCGTGGACGCCGGCATCGGGCTCACCGCCATGAAAACCCAGGGCGGTGACGCAGTAGGCACCACCACAAACCGGGAACTGGAGCTGGCCGGTCGCTTCGTGAAAAAAGGCTTTACCGACAAACAGGCCAAGCTCAAGGCGGTATGGGAGAACTCCCAGATTTCTGCCATCTGTTCACAGATGCCCACCATGTCGATCCTCATGGCCAACATCGCCGCAGCCGTGGATCGCACGACGCTGACCGACAACGACCGGCAGCACCTGGAGCGGTACGCCCAGGAGACATTCTCGCACTATTGTGCCGGCTGCACGCAAATCTGCCAGAGCACCATCGCGGAAAATGTTCCCGTGGGCGACGTCATGCGCTATCTCATGTACGCCCGCAGCTACGGGGACTTGAACGATGCCCGGCGTCGCTTCGCCGCCATTCCCGATGCTGTCCGCAAAAAGATGGCCCGGGCAGACTACTCGGCTGCAGAGGCCTGCTGCCCCAGAGGGCTGCCCATTGCCCGACTGATGGGCCAGGCCCTTGAAGATTTGGCCTGATCGGGTATAATGCTCTTGACCCGCCTGGTTTTTTTGGCCAAGGATGGCCGCATTTTTCCACCCATTTTCTTTACCGCCCGCCATAGGAGGAGCCATGGAATTGGAATGCGTCATTTACGACAAGCAGGACGGGGTGGCCGTCATCCGGCTCAACCGCCCCAAAGTACTCAACGCCATGAACAAGCGGCTCTGGCTGGACATGCAGGCCGCCCTGGAGGACGCAAGGACCGACGAAGGGATCAAGGTCGTGGTCGTGACCGGCGAAGGACGCGCCTTTTCCACCGGGGCCGATCTAAAGGAATCCAAGACCCGCTCCATCGAAGACTACCGGGATTACCTGGTGGCTCTGCAGGAGGTCTCCCGGACCATCATCCGCTTCGAAAAGCCCACCATCGCCGCCGTCAACGGCTTCGCCATCGGGTCCGGATATGAACTGGCCCTGGCCTGCGATATCCGCATCGCCGCCGAGGAGGCCAAAATCGGCAGCCCAGAGGCCAAGGTCACCTCATCGGTTACCGGCGGCGCCTTCCGGTTGGTCCAGAACCTCATCGGCCCGGGAAAGGCCCGGGAACTGCTTTTCACCGGCGAGTACATCGACGGCGTAGAGGCTCAGCGCATCGGGCTGGTCAACCGCGCCGTGCCGGCGGAGAAGCTGATGGAGACA
>Ga0272441_10006489_pt1 | contig 19545 bp, 12 predicted proteins | sample SSMProp6N_FD_193582 | JGI IMG/M metagenome (GOLD analysis project Ga0272441, IMG submission 193582) | Marine sediment archaeal communities from Little Sippewissett salt marsh, Falmouth, MA, United States - SSM-Prop-6N | ecosystem: Environmental > Aquatic > Marine > Wetlands > Sediment ... | reverse complement strand
TGTTCAGGCCGCGTCCCGCACAGCGCGCCTCACTCCGCCGGCGGTTGGGTTGGCCCGACTCTGCGTTTGTGGTCATCGGTGTCGGGCGCCTCGCGAGCGTGAAGAACTTCTCGTACTTGCTGCGGGCCACCGCAATCGCCGCCGCGGACGGCCTGGAACTCTGCACCATCATCGTCGGCGACGGCGGCCGCCAGCCGATGCTGGAGAAGCTGGTGCGAGAACTGCAAATCACCGATCGCATCAGGTTCCTTGGCCATCGAAGCGACGTGCCCGAACTGCTTGCCGCGGCTGACGTCTTCGTGTTGCCCTCGGCGTTCGAGGCTTACGGCTCGGCGTGGGTCGAGGCGATGGCATCGGGGCTGCCGTGCATGGGACTGCGGTATGAGTTCGGACGAGTCTTCTCGGCTGCCGGCGAGCACATTGAGCACGGCCAAACCGGCTTCCTGCTCGACCCCGACGATCCGAGCGATTGTGCCGCCCGGATGCGAGAGTTGGCCGACCAGCCGAGCCTGCGTACGCGAATGGGCCAAGCTGCCCGCCGTGTCGCCACCGCCAGGTACAGTTGGGATGTGGCTGCCGAAGGTTACGAGCAGTTGCTGCTGACTGCGAGGGCAAGCCGTGTTTGACGTGAGTGTGGTCATCCCCGCCTGCAACAGTGCGACGACGCTGCCAAACGCCGTTCGATCAGCCCTCGATCAGACGCTGCCCCCAGCCGAGATCATCGTGGTAGACGACGGCTCGACCGACCACACGCACGAAGTGGCACGCAGCTTCGGCTCGTCGGTTTCTTACCTGCGACAGGCGCGCGCCGGTGTGTCGGCTGCACGGAATGCGGGCATCCGGGCCGCCTGCCATACGTGGGTGGCGCTGCTGGACGCCGACGATCGATGGGACCCCCGCAAGCTCGAAGCCCAAGCAGCAGCTCTGCAAAGCCGCCCCGATGCTCGCTGGGCGTTCTGTGACGCGCGGATTGTCGACCAGGCCAGCCGCCTTGTGCGCGAATGGTCGTTTCCCAGCGGCATTGAGACCGCCCGACAGCTCCTGGAAACCGCGTTTCTCTACAACCCGGTGGCCGGTTCCAGTTCGGCGGTCGTGGCCAGGCGTGACTGCCTTGTAGAAATTGGCCTGTTCGACACCGAACTTGCGGCCGTCGAAGACCTGGATTTGTGGATGCGGCTGGCGAGTCGGTACCCCTTCGTCCACGCGCCGGGCGCGTTCGTCGATATCACGCGGACACGTGACAGTCTGAGTACCCACGTGCAGTTGATGCGCAAATGCCTGAAACGAATCCGCTGGAAGAACCGCCGGCTTCTCGGCCCGGGAATTCACGCCTGGTGGGTGTGGAATATGGCCTACGCAGGCGTTCTGTGTGACACGGGCAAGACGGCCTTACGACATCGGTTCGCTCGACACGGTGCCACGGATCTACTGGAATCGGCTGTGCGAAGTCCCCTGCGCTGGGGCCCGCAGAGCCTCGACATTCTGATTGAGTGGCTGATCGGTCGCTGGCCGGGCGCGCCCGCTCAGCGAACGGGTGCGGGCGGCAACCGGGCTGCTCGATTGGCAAGTTCCCACAGATGAGAGGCGACTCGAGCATGCGCTACTTGTGCCTCAGCGAGTTGTACTGGCCGTACCAGGGCGGACACGTCGTCTATCTCCATGAGGTATTTCGACGCTTGGGCCGCGCTCGCGTCATCACAGGGACCATGCCCCCCATGCCGCGGCGCCAGACCGTCGACGGCGTCCAAATCCGCAGGATCGACTTGCGACGATGGGCGTTGCTGCGACCCGAGTCGCTTGCCCTGTACGCCAATCTGGCTCGATACGGCCTTACGACGGCCCTGCGCGACAAGCCGGCGGCCGTGGTCGCCGCTCGTGTGCTCCCTGAAGGCCTCATCGCCAACCTGATCGCCCGCACCACCGGCATTCCCAGCGTCGTGTTCGCCCACGGCGAGGAGATCACAACCTGGACCCACGCATCGCATCTGTCGCCGGGCCGCGGCCGCCTTGGCGTATGGAAGCAGCGACTGCTCTGGCGGACTTATCGCCGATGCGACCGAATCATCGCCAACAGTCGCTTCACGCAGGGCCTGCTGCACGCCGGCCGAATCGATCCGTCCAAGGTGGCTGTGGTCCATCCGGGCACCGATCCACAGCGTTTCCAGCCGCAGCCGAAAGACCCCGACCTGCTCCGCCGCTACCAACTGGAGAAAAAGCGTGTCCTGCTGACCGTCGGGCGTCTGTCACGCCGCAAAGGGCAGGATGTGACGTTGCGCGCCCTGCCTCAAATCGTCCACGAGGCCCCCGACGTAGTCTACGCCATCGCCGGTACGGGCGACTACCAAGCCGAACTGCGGGCCCTGGTCCGCCTGCTTGGCCTCGACAAACACGTACGCTTCCTCGGCAGCGTCGCCGATGAGTTGCTCCCAAGCGTATACAACCTGGCCGACGTCTTCGTCATGCCCAACCGCACGCTGCCCGAGTCGAACGATGTCGAAGGCTTCGGCATCGTCTTTTCCGAAGCCGGGGCATGTGCCAGGCCAATCGTCGCCGGGCGGTCGGGCGGGGCGTCTGAAGCCGTGCTCGACGGCGAGACCGGGCTGCTGGTCGATGGCGCCTGTCCCGATCAGGTCGCCGCAGCCGTCATGCGCCTTCTGAATGATGGGCAACTGGCCCGTAGATTAGGCCACAACGCCAGGCAGCGCGTCTGCCGCGAGCTCACCTGGGACCACTCCGCTGCGCGCATCCAAACGTGTATCGATCAAGCCGTTCGGCCACGCAACCGCCTCGCGCCGCAGGCCGCCGGTTCCGCCTAAACCCAGCCGCGCCAGCGACCGATAACACTAGCGGAGCCGTAAGGGATACCAAGGGTCCGTCAGACGTGCCGTGCCTCTACACACATGTTGACATCTCTTTACGACGGTGATGACCGATCTCATGCAACCGCCATCTCCCACATCGCACGCGGGAATCTGTGTTCGCAAAGTCCATCCGCTACTGCTGGTCACGTTGCTGATCCAGGTTCTTTCTTACGCGCCCCGCCTGTCGAACACCTTCCAGTTCAACCGCTTCAATCACGATGATACCGAGTGCTACGTGGCTCTCGGCTGGTCGGTCGCCGAAGGCCGCGGCTACACCCGAAGCCTCGATCCCACCTACTACGTGCCTCACAAGCTCTGGCCGCCCGGCTTGCCGCTTATGGTGGCAGCCTGCGCCCTGCTGAGTCGTTCGCTCGTGCTGCCGCAGATATTGATGATGCTGTTCGCCCTGGCCAATTCCGTGCTGCTGTGGGCGCTCGCCCGTCGATACCTGCCTCCTGCTGCAACGTTTGTGGTCTTGCTGATGGTCGTCTGCTCGCCCATGTACGACCGCCTGGCCACGGTGATCATGACCGAACAGCCCACGTTGTTCTTCATCCTGCTGGTTCTGTGGGCCTTCCAGCGATGGCGCGACAGCGGATATACGCCGAACCGGTTCGCCGCTCTTGTGGCGGGCGGGCTTGCCTACGGCATCCTCGTAAAGGGCCTGCTCCTCCCGCTCGTGCCCGCCTTGTGGATGTATGCCCTGCTCGCACGGGACACGCAGATGACGCGATCGCTTCGTCTGCGACGAGTCACGCTGCTGCTGGCCGTCGCTCTGATTCCGTGGTTAGCCTGGGGCGTCCGCGGCATGGTCACGCCGGCCGCCGGACACGACGGGCTGACGCACATCCAGTGCATCTTTTCCGGCGGTAGGGCGGATGGCCCGAACCTTTCGCTCGCCGAGTTGACGGCCGGCGTGTGGGGCAACGTCAAATGGTTCCTTCCGTCGAGGATTGTCGACTCGTTCGCCGGGGCTGCGTGGTTTCTCCGCGAGCACCTGGGTCTGACCGTCCCGGTGTGGGTCGGGCTCGCCGTCATCCTGTTGCTCGCCCTGATAGGTGTGTGGGCGATCCGGCACTTCCAGCAATATGGCTTGCTTGTACTAACGCTGGGATGGGTGGCCGTGCTGTTGCTGATCTATCCCGGTGGCGGCTCGGCCCGGTACTGGACGGCGCTCCATCCGCTGATGGCCATCGTCGTCGTGAGCTTTGCGCACACGCTATGGTCCCGGCTGCGGCTCGGCCGTCGTTGGCCGGCGCTCGCCGGATATGGCACAATCGGTCTGATCGTCACCGCCATGCTGGCGATCCTGGCTCTCGACAATTTGTGGCGCGAGCCGCAAGGGGGCAGGGCGTGGCAGGCCTTTGTGCAGATCTGCCGCCAGGCCGGCCAGACCACGCCACCCGACGCCGTCATGTGTAGTCACAACCACGTCGCAGCCCGAATCATCAGCCAACGCCCGTCATGGCCCAGCGATAACGACTTCAACGCCGTACGGGCAGGTTCGCCCGCAGCTCGTCCCCTTTTTCTGGTCGTGCCCACCGCCCAGGCCGTCGCACACACCGGTCGGCAAATCGGCCCGATCGAAGGAACGTCCGTTGAAGACGTCGAACGCCTCCCCTTCGGCAGACACCGAGTCGACCGCAACGACTTCTACACGCTGGTCCAACTGGTTCCGCCGACAGATGAACTCGCAGCTGCTTCGCCGCCGGCGCTGAGCGTCATTCAGTCTGCCGCCGCCGACCCGGCCCGATCGGCGTCAAACAGGTAAACGTCGAGTATGTTCTCGTGGTAGTCGAAGCGCTTCCGCTTGATGCGCAGCATTCGCACCGCGTTCCGCCAGAACCACCGATCGACCTCCGGCGCCGGCTCCTCGCGAGCGAAGCGGCACACGTACCAGATCGGTTTCCCACTCTGCGCGAGCTGTTTCAGTACCTTCACACATTCCTGCGGGGCTGACGTCGGGCGCGGTACCCAAAGCACCTCACGTTTCAGGTAATACGCTAGCGCACCGCGCGTGTCAGCCGCAATCAGATCGACGGCGTCGGCGTGCTCCTGCACGAACCTGGCCGCGGCCCGGTAGTCCTTGCGGTTACCGTCCTGGTAATAGCTGGCAAAAGACGGCAGGGCCAATAGCAGCACCCCCGTCACCACCCCCAACCCCAATACCGCCGAACGCGAGCGAAGCGCAAGGTACGCCTCCGCCAACACGTGTGCCGCCAGCAGGAAAAACACCACGCTGACGGGAAACACGTAGTCGGGGCGAAACGAAACAAACCGCGGCACCACCACCGAAACCGCTACGATCACACACGCGATGGCTGCCCACATCCGAAGCGTTGCGTCGCTCGCCCGCCAGGCCAGCAACCAACCCACCGCCGATAGCAGCGCTACGCTCCAGGTGACGTTGAACGCCAGCCCCATCAGGCTGTGCACCCCCGTATACCCCCAACCCATCGCCTCCCGGTCGGGCCACTGGGCAAACGCCCACACTGCCAGACCGCAACTGATCAATAGCAAAGGACCCCCAGCCGCCACATAGCCCCACACCGCACGTCGGTGCATCGCCGTCCGTCCACCCACCGCCTCGATCAACACAAACAGACCCAGCCCCAGCGGCACAACCAGGGCGAACACGTGCGTGGAAACAGCGACCGCCGTCAGCACTCCCGAAACCGCGCCCCACACCAGGTTGTTACGCTTCCAGCTTGCCGCACCCGCCAACATCGCACCCGATGCGAACAGGAACGCATAGCTGTACACGCGATGGCTCTGACTGTGAAAGAGAAGCCATGGCCACAAGATGAGCATCGCGCCGACGATGCAGGCGTGCGCCAGGCCATACAGGCGGGCCGCGGCGAAAACACACAGCCCAACCGCCAACGAGCCGGCCAGTGCCGTGCCGCAACGCGCACCCGTCTCGTCCGTCCCGCAGAGCCGAAACGTCGCAGCCTGCAACAGGTAGCCGACCGGAGCCCCGCGAGGTTGATCGTCGTAAGGCTGGAATTCCTTCAGAAAGAATGGCTTGTCCAGCAGACTGCGAACGGCCGAAAACGTGCTGGTGTCGTCGCCAGACACGCTCCAATCGACGCGATAGAACCGCGTCAGCGCCGCCACCAGGAAGAAACTCAAAGCCAGAACCCAGCACCCGTACCTGTTGGCCGGCGCTGCTCTCATGCGAGACCCCCGCCGGTCGCCCGGTTCGTCCTGCCGAACGGTTGTGTGCAGAATCATCCTCCCGGAATCACCGTCCACGCGCCGTACCGAATGAGAGGATACTGCGATCGGCAGTGCCCGGCAATGCAAAAGCGGCCCTGTCTCGTCGGCGGCTACAGTCGGCCTGGCCCGATCGCGAGGTCATACGGCAACGGTGAGAAAACCATGTCCCGAGGACGTGTCAACGATGCGTTGGATGCCGACGGATCAGTCAGTCAGGCCGGCCTGGCTGCTGGACACAGTCTGACCTGTGTGGGCCGCGTTCAACTCCGATATTGCCTGCCACGTAGCCGCGGCGCCGTCCACCAGCCCCATGTTCTGCAGGGCCAACACCAGGTTGCCGTGCACGGCCAGGTGTTGGCCATTTTCCGTCGTCTTGTGCTCGAAGTGCTCGACCGCCAGTTCGAACTGCGCCCGCTGAGAGAACAACAGGCCCAGTTTGTAGTGCAGTGTCATATCTTCCGGGCCCACCCGCACCGACTGCTGGAGCGTCTCCATCGCTTCCTGCTCGACGCCACGCTCCTGCAAAGCCAGACCCAGTTTGATGTTCGCGCGGGCATAAACCGGATTGATGGCGACCGCCTGGCGATATTGCCCGATCGCTTCGTCGAAACATTCTTTCTGACGTAACAGCACACCCAGGCGGTAGCGAAGTTCGGCGTGGTTCTCGCTGCGCTGCACGGCATGCTGATGGCGGCGAATCTGCTCGTCCAACAGAACGGCTGCATCGTGGGCGTCGCGCCTGCGGGCCTGGTCCAGCCCCGCCGCGATCGCCGATCGTCCCGTCGGTGGGCTCATGCTGGCCTTCAACTGCAAGCCCGCTACTTCCGAGAACAGCAGCGTGCTGTTGGGCTCCAGGCTCCGCGCCATCTCCAGCGATTCGGCCGATGGCTCGATCTGCCCGCATGCGTGTTGCGCCACGGCGAGACTGACATAGCACGCCAACAGCCGATCGTTCAACTGTACCGCACGGTTGAACCACTGCGCCGCTTCGAGATAGTGCTGCTCGTGAAGCTCCATCGTCCCGACCTTCACGGTGGCTTCGAGGTAGTCCGGATTGACCTGCACGGCCCGCAGATACCGGTCCAGCGCCCGTCTCGAGCGACCCACCTTCCGGTACAGGTCGCCCAACCGCAGATACGTGTCGGCACTGTCGGGGTCGGTCTGGGACGTCTCCTCCAGCCGTTCGATGGCCTCGGTGAGCAGGCCCGCCGATTCATACGCCGCAGCCGAGTCGTTACGTCCGCTCCAGTTGTCCGGCTGCATCGTCAGGGCAATCTCGCACTGCTTGACCGCTTCGTCCGCCTCGCCGGCGTGCAAGAGAAGATTGCCCAGCATCAGGTGAAGCTCGATCTGGTCGGGATCCAGGTCACACAACTGCCTGTAGTGATCGATGCTGCGATCGATCTGACCCCGTTGCAGCGAAATGGCCGCCAGACGCTCGTGCGCGTTACGCAGGGTCGGGCACAATTGTAGACTTCGTCGATATTCGGCAGCGGCCAGCGACGCCTGCTCGCGACGCTCCAGGCAGAACGCCAGACAGAAGCACACCGCTACGTCGTCCGGATGCATACGCTGCACGTCGCGCAACTGAGCGATGGCTTCGTCCGTCCGCCCCAACTCGTCCACCGCGCACGCCAGGCCGATTCGCGCTTCGCCCGACTCGTCGTCGAGTTTCACCGCGCGGGCAAAGCAGTCGCGCGCCTCGACCGCCCGCATCTGACGCAAAAACCGGCCGCCCAGCAGAACCCAGGGGGCCGCGTCGCTTGTATCCTGCCTTGCCCGAGCACGTAGCTCCTGCACGGTGGCCTCCGGCTCGGTGTCTCTCAACGCCGCCTGAAAAGCGCCGGATAGGCTCGACAGTAATCCCCGTCCGAGTACTTCGAGAATATGGCTCATGCCCGGTACAGTCCCCCGTGGGCCTCGCTTCTTGTTTCAGTCACAGTCATCCAACAGACCTGCTGTTCTCGGCGTATCAACCAACGCCTGACCGTCGGCTCTCACCTCAGCCGGTAAGCCGCAAAGCCTCACCGACGGCGGCGAGCGTTTCATCGGCACCAGATGTCTACGGAATTACTTGGCTCGCGATTTGTAAAAACACGCAGTCACTGCGTTTGGAAACGATCCTGCCGGTTGCGACGAACCAAACGAATGACCCCCACAAGACGTGTCCTGATAAGTTCTTTCTCGTCGCGCGAGAAGATTATCACACTGGTCCAACTCGTCAGCACCAACAGCACCGCACCAACCAGCATAATCTCCCATCGCAGCCCGAGCAGTAGCGCGCTCAAAGAAAGCACCACCGTCCCGACGTCCAAACGCCTTCCTATAACGCGCAGAATGCACAAGCATACACCGGCGGCGCACAACGAGGCCAGCATACCCGTCCAGGCGGCGGCCGGTAACAAACCATCAATCCCAACCGCAAAAAACCTTGTCCCATACCCATGAGCGCCGCTTGCTTCGCCCATCAGATATAGACCGAACCAGACGTTGCAGAACGTACCTGCCGCATACACCACCAGCGTCCACACCGTCTTCTCGATCAGACCAAACCACACCACAAGCAAACCGACCATGCCTACGACCATGAAGTTGCCCAGCAGCACCGGTAAGATCGGCCCGCCCGCCTCATACGCAGTCGGAAACAATCCGATAAGCCACCCTCGGCACAGCGCCGCCACCGCACAAACGCTCAGCAGGCCCAATCCGACGCTCTTGATTGCCAGCCTGAGCTGCGCCTCGGCCGCCTCCCATCCCCGTGTCTCCCACGTCCGTGTAACCGAAGCCGCTACCACCGTTGTGATCGCGCCGGCCCCGACCATCACCAACTGCGCGATCACCCGCACACCTGCGTACACCGCCGTCAGTTCTTTGCTCCCCGCTTTGTTGAGATACCACATCGGCCAGTACTGAAGCAGCTGCCACATCACCGTCGCCGCCGCCAGCCACAGGCCGTAGCGCAATAGTCCCCGCTGCGCCGCGTCGGTCTTATCGGCGTGCTGCCCCGGCCACGAGCGAAGCCGCCTCATGCAGCTCAGTCCGAAAACCGAACCCGGCGCCAGAACCGACAGCAGGTAACATCCGAGAATCGCCTCAGCCGACCGCCACCCTCCCAGCACCGCCCCCGCCGCCATCGCCGCGAACAGCAGCGAACTGCTCAACTCCATCGCACTGAGCGCGCGAAAAAGCCGTAGACCGCGGAGCACCGATCCCACCAGCCAGTACGCCACCAGACTCAGAGTGGTGGCCGCGCTGATAGTGATGATCACGCCCATCCGCTGCGACGGGTCGGACCGATAGACGTCCCCGGCCAGGCGGCTGCCTAGTAACACCTCGCCCAGAAAGGGCCCACCTACCGCAAGCAGCGCCGTCAGGATCAGCCCGGCCGCCAATACCAGCCGGCCCGCCCCTCGTACGAACGGCAGCAGGCTCCCCCTTGCCTCGTGGTGGGGCACATAGCGTGCGATCGCCTCGTTCAGCCCCAGGCTGCACAGCGGCTGCGCTACGTTGACGATCAACAGGGCCACACTTAGCAGCCCGAATTCCTCAACGGGAAGCAGCCATATCAGCAGGACCGCCCGACCCAGCCCCACCAACCGTGTCAGACCGGCGGCCGGGAGGTATACCCCCAGCGACTCCAGCAACCCGCCCGCATGAAACAACCCCGACCACAAGCGCGCCATGCCGCCATTCTAGCGGCCGAGGTCCGGGTTTGGCCAACGGCTTGGCGCCCCACCGAATCTTGGCCCGTCGGCCTGCCCCACGGGACGTCGCATCCTGCGACAGGTATCTAGGGAACGATGATCGCGTCACCCGCGGCGCGGCGAACACGGGGCAGGGCCCGTTCCGCTTCGGCATACGTGGGGTAATGTCCGACCCGCACGGCGTGAAGAGGGCGGCCGCTGCGGGTGTCGAGCCGTTTCTCGGCTTTCAGGCCCGCTTTACGCAGACGCTCGATCTGCTTGGCCGCCGAGCTACCGCTGCTGTAGGCGCCCACCTGGATGGTGAAGTAGTCATAAGTCCAGGAAAAACGAAGCCTTGCCGCCGTGATGACCGGGCTGGTCGGATATCCGCCGACCAACTCGGCGAGGTGCTGACGTGCCTGCGACCACTCACCTGTCCGCTGGAGCCCTACTCCCAGCCGGTAGAGCACGATGTCCTTTGGCGAACGATCCGGCAGCTCGGGCAGGGCCCGCCGGTAATGATCGATGGCGATCGACGTGTGTCCGGCTGCCCAGTCCATGCTGCCCATCGCCACGTGCACGCGCGCACACAAATCCGGACGCTTGCATCGCATCAATGCTCGCTCCAGGTCGGCTCGGCACCGTTTGGGCTGGCTGAGTTTGAGGTAGCTCTGCCCGCGAATGTAGTAGGCTTCGGCCGCGGCATCTTCGCCCCCCCAAGCCGCAAGGAAACCGTCCAGCACCTTGACGGCCTCGACGTACTCGCCCGTTTCGTAGTGCTGCCGGCCCTGCTGGAGCTGTTGCACCGCCTCGGGCGGCAGCGGACCGCAGCCCGATAGGGCGGCCACAACCGCTGCCAGGCCGATCGCTGCAACACGTTTCGATGATGTCATACGCACCATGGTCTCCTCCGCCGCCAGCTTACACCAGAACCGCTCCCCCGATAAGAGTCCGAGTACACCCCGGCTGCTGCTGTGTTCCAGTTACCGCAATCACACGTATCGTCGTATTCCAGCGTTGCCCGACTGCCGTCCGGACCTGCGGCCAAGCCTTCTTGACACCATTCAGTCGGCCATTAAGATGCGGTTCTCAGCGGATGTGGCGGAATTGGCAGACGCGCTAGGTTCAGGTCCTAGTGGGCCGTTAAAGCCCGTGGAGGTTCGAGTCCTCTCATCCGCATTGCCCCAGACTGTGCATCCGTAAGATTTCTCGACGGGCCGAAGGCTCCCATGCCTGGCTGATATTGCCCCGGCGACTTGCGTCGAGCCGCTGGGGCTCTTTCTGCGGACTGCCCACCGGGCCGCAGCAGTGTCACTGTGCCTGCCTGCACGAAGAAAACAAACCGCCGACCTCACGTACGAGGCCGGCGGCTGATTGATTGTCTCACTGTCTTTCTCGGCCGATTGGCAACCGGCGCTACGGCTGATTCCTCAGTGTCCCGTAGATCAGGTAGCACTCGCCCGCTTCGACCTTGTTCGTCGGTTGAGTCGCCAGCGGATTACCGATCAGGTAGTCGTCGAATCCGTCACCGTCCACATCGCCTGCACGGGCAAGCGGTCCAACGCCCTGATCCGGCCCGGCGCCGTGATAGATCTTGCCGGGAAGCACCTCGGTTCCCAGGTCGCGCAGGTCGTACGTGCCCATCAGGGCGGGCGACCCATAGACCAGGTACACCTTCCCACTACCCTCGCCGCAGACACCGTCCGCCCCAGGTGCCGAAATGAGGATATCGGCGTAGCCGTCGCCGTCGGTGTCGCCGACCCCGGCGACGTAGTAGCCAAGCTCGTCGCCCGCCTGTTCACCCATCAGAACGACGCCTCGCAAATCCCACTCATCCACGATTCCGTCGGGCTCGCCGGGACACCCACCGCACTGAGGCGGGCCGTTCACGTCCTCGTTGATGTCGTCGAGTGTGAACGAGCCGTCGATCGGTGTGCTGGCCTGATGCCCGAAGATCACGACGGCCGCGCCGGCGTTGTTCCGGCCGGACGGATCGCGCCCGGGCACGCCGATCAGCCAGTCGGCGAATCCGTCACCGTTGAAGTCGACCACGGCCGGCGGGTCGAGGTTCGGCTTGTAGTAGGCCACACGCGCCATCGCGGTGCCCGTCCGATCGCCGGCGACCGTACCTTCCAGTTCGATCCCCGGTAAATGCTCCTCTACATTGAGGTTGTCGATGTTGCCGATATTGTGAGTCCCGAAGGGTCGGCGCCCATAGACCAGGTACGCAATGCCCGCGTCCTGCACGCCGCCCGGGTCGGCCGCCGGTGCCCCGGACGCCAGGTCGTCGAGCCCGTCGCTGTTGAAATCGGCATACGCCAGCACCCCGCCTTGCACGACGGTCCCGGTGAGCGGGTCGAACGGTGCCAGACCGGTCAAGCTGGGCGTGGCCGGTCCGGTCACGCCGCTGTCGGCCATGTCGCTCATGCCGCCCAACTGACCGCCGTCGATCATCCTGTTCGTGGTCTGCAACGGATCGATTGCCGTCGGCCCGCCGTCCGACTCCAGATCTCCGTGCAGGAAGTCGGTAACCGGATAGTAGAACTGACGCGGCGTGAAACCCACAGTAGGCGTGCAACCGAACGTACTCAGCCATGTGAGCGTCCCTACAGGCAGGTTGGGCCAGGATGGGTACTCGTCGGATTGGCCAGCAAAGGCTGGCGGGTCGAGTGTGCCGTTGCGATCGTCGTACCAGCTAAAGTTCGGATTTGACGGTTGCCCGAGACGGTCGACGATCACGGCGACCCCGCCCGTCTCCTCGTCGTTCGAGCGGGCTCGGCGATCGGGAATCATGTACCAAACGTCGTCGGCGAACGTGAGGACTGGCGGGGGGGTGGGGTTGCTGATGATGGATACACCCGGATCGCGGTCCAAAAACACCTTGTCCACCTCGGACCCGGTGACCAGATACGTCCCTTGTCTGACCGGGTCCAACGATCCGCTCCCGTGATGAATGATCACCTTGTCGCCTACCTGGACGTTTGTGAAACCCACCTCGCTCGGGTTGTTCGGATCGAATTTCGCATCGATAAGTTGGTAAGGGTTCTCAGCCGGTCCCTGGTTGGTTACGTTCGCCGTGAAGCCCTGATGCAACAACGTCGGAGCGACGGACACGTAAATGCCGTTCGAGGAAGCGGTGCTCCAGGTGCTCGTATGACCCATCCTCGGCGCCCCGATCAGCAACTCGGCGTTCCCGCTGCCGTCGACGTCCCCGAAACCGATGGTGTGGGCCCAGTCGCTGGGGATCAACTCCTCGCGTGAGTCTATCTCACCGTTGAACAGCCAACCCGGAAACTCCGCTCTGGGCGGTTCCCACGCCTCCCAGTTGTCCACCTCATTCTGTCCCGTATGCGTGTAGGGCGGGCGGAACCGCACGCCGTAACTCCACGTCGATCCCCACGCAGTGGGGTCGATGTTTGTGTCCTCACCCCCGACGGTGTCCAGGTCCACCACCTCCCCGTCCATGATCCCGCCATTGCCCACGCTCGAAGCGAGCAGCGCCACACCGGTGTGCGCGGGGAACAGATCGTCGTCGTCGTCATCGTCAGAGTAAGAGAACGGGCCGTAAGCCAGCGGGTATCCCACAGCTGGAACCGTCTCGCCCGTGTCGTACCCGTCGCAGTTCTCGTTCAGAACCAGTTCGCCCGGAAACGTCAGCACGTAAGGCAGAAGCATAGAAACCGTGACGTCTTCGACCGGAAGGCACGCGAACCCGTTGTTGGGATCGGGACAGTTCGGCTCGGAGTACTGGCCGGAGTTCGGGTCGCAGATCGGATCGTAATCGGGATTCGGGCAGCAGTCCGGCGCTTCGTACGTGTAGGTAAACCACCACGCGTCGACCTCATTATGGTCCAGATACCAGCCCTCAATTCCCAGCACTTCGATCTCGATCGGCGTCCCAGGCTCGAACTGGTTGAATACGCAGAACCTGTCGACGTTGTCGTTCAGGTCATCAGCGTCGGCTTCGTCCGGGTCCAGTTCATCCGCCAGCCCGTCCACAAACGGAACCCCGAACATGATCTCCGCCCCGGCGGCCGGGTCTTCCTCGGCCGTCTCCACGTTCGGTATCATCGTTACCGACATCAGACCGCTCGAGCCGTTGTCCGTGACGTAATTGTCCGCGTGCGAACGCGGCGCGGCATAGATCGTTCCGGCGATCCCGGCCGCCACCCCGTTGAGTTCCTCCACCGCCTGGAAGCGCGTCGACCGTCCGTAGACCAGATACGCCTCGCCCCAGGGACCCGCGCCCGGCCTCAGGTAAAACGGGTTGCCGAAGCGAGAGACAATCACGAAATCGTCGGCGCCGTCGCCGTTGACGTCCATGCCCCCGTCCATCGCGTAGCCGGCCATGTCGCCTGAGTTCCAGCCACGCCACCGGGTGCCGGCAAAGCTCACGCCTGTTTCGTTGAGGTCCAAGCCCAGTGCGAACTGCGTTACAATGCTGACCTGCCCAGCCGCAAAATCCGTCATGGGCGGGTTCTCGAAGTCGTCGATGGTTGCCCCGACCGTGTACGTGCCTTCCGGAAAGCCCGCCGTCAACCAGGTATACATGTCACTCGCGCCGTCGGGATCCTCCGAGACAATGTCGAGCACGAGGGTCACAGCCCCGGTGTCGGGAGCCTGGTTCCTGTCGCCGTCGAGGAAAGCAAACACCGTCACCTCGGCGTCGTCGTCGGGGTCGGTGTCCACCCAGCTTAGCTGGACCGTGTCGCCCTGGAAGACGAACTGGTCGGTCGTGGGCATGATCATCGTGAGGGTCGGCGCGCCTTCGGCGCCGATTGTCGGTCGCCCTCCAGCGGTGTCGGCGGGTGGGCGGAAGTCGCCGGTGCCCGTGTCGCAGCCGCCCATCAGCAGTAGCGCCAAAACGATCGCTATCGGCGCACCCACAGCGCTCCTGCCACGAAGAACGAACATTCTATGGCTCCACATGGTCAAACCTCGCACGTTTGCTGGCAACTTACCTCTGCACGGCCCTACCGCGTGCCGTTGCACAACCTCCTGCTGCCGGAAAGCTGTCGGCCGTGGATGCTAACCTGCGAAGGCCCTCAAGGGAAGGAATTGCTGCCAACTGGTTTGCGTCGCCGGTAATCGTCAGGCCCTCTTGCAGGTGCCGCGCTGGTCCCCCTCTCGGCCGGTCATGGCTCGGTGCTCACTGCACCTTCCCTTCCTTAGCCAAATACCTGCCCTAGTTAAGGTTAGCAGCCGCCTTCTCCACGGTCAAGTCAGCTCGCGCCGCCCCGACACGCGCGGGGCGGTTACCGGTCGAACCCGTTGCCAAAGGGTGCGATATCGACACCCCTTATCGGCCCACACCGGTGCCGCTTCATGAAGTTAGACGCCGCCACCGGCGCTGCGTTGTAGGCGTGACTACGGTTGAGCGAATCGAAGGGCCACCACCGCTCGCGCCCTGCCGTCGGCCTGCTGGGCGGCATACAGCCCGATCGCGCCGAAGGGCTTGCACAACGCCGCGATCCGGCGAAGGGCTTCGGTGGGCCCGAGCGAAGAAGCCGCCGCCCGTCGCTCCGGTGCCGCAGGCAGCGGCACGACCTGGTCGACTGCCTCCTCCCCTCGTTGCACGTCGAGGACGATGACAACATCATCGGCGGCCTCTTGCACCGACCGTCGCAGATCGGCCACGGGGGTCTCGGCTGAGAGGGCCCGGCCGTTGACCGCCAGAATGCGGTCGCCTTCCCTGAGGAACCCGTCGGCCGGCCAACCTGTCAATACGCGGACCACCACCACCGCCCCGGGACGATCGGGATCGGGCTTGACCGCGGCACCCAGCGCCACACGCCGTGGCCTGGTTCTCTCAGCGACCGACGGGCGACTTTCGCTGCCGGTGCGGGTTTGCTGAACCTGTTCCAACCACCTTTGCAGAGTGGCGGCCAGTTGATCGGGATGCCCCAGCACGTACTGATGACATTGTTTGAATGGCGCACTCAGCAGCGTCGGATCCGCCTCGCCCCAACCGGGGGCCGCCTCCGCCAAGCTGTCGGCAAGACTGCGGATATGATTGGTGCTCGTCGCGATGACTGCCCAGGCGTCGATGCCCGCCCAGGCGATTTCCATCTCACCCAAAAGGCCGGGGGCCTGCTTGCTCGCCAATAGCGGGCCCAGGTCGATAGACCGAATCGTAACGTCGCGGTGCGTGCTGGTGCGTATGTCCAGCGATGTAGCCAATCCTCGACGCATCGCATGAACGTTCAACACAGCCACCAGGCTCTGGCCAAACCGATTGAACGCCGCCTCCACCGCCTGGCGGTTGCTGGTAAGAATCATCACCGCAACGCTCGGCGCCGCCGCGGCCGGTTGTGTGGCGGCCCGCGCTGTAGTGCCGCCGCCACCGATGACCACGAGGGTCTCGCCCGCCAGATTCGCCAGAAGCTGCTCCTGGAGATTGTTCAGCCCGAGCATGGCCTGAAGAAGGGCCGAATACCGCGCGGCCTGCCCCGTGCGATCGTCGCGGACCCATTGCCGGAAACGCCCGGCATAGTCCACGTTCAGACCGACAACGGCCAGCGTGTCGGCGGGTAGTTTCGCGGCCTGGGTGGGACGGATGAGAAGCCGTGGCGGCGCTTGAGACAAGCCTTCCAACGAGAAATGGGCCTCCACGGCCGTCCGGCTCCAGCGGAGCCCGGCCACCAGCGGTGTGAAGCGGCTCGCCGGCCAACGCCGCGTCGTTTCGGGCGATGCGCCGCCGGCTTTGCGAGTATCGAGGTACATCAGAGCCTTGTACGCGTGCTGGAGACGACGTGTGTGCCGAACGAAGTCGGCATCGCTGGCCAGCGAGTGATGGCTTCGCCCGGCCGCCATGTTGACCGTCTCATCGAACAGTTTGGCGGCATCGGCCGCAGCCGGTCCGAAAATGACCAGATTGCCCAGCACACCCATCTGCATCGGGCCTAACTGATAGCACTGGACAGCCCCCACACGCTGCCCGACTCGCGCGTCCTTCGCCCCCAGCAGACGGGCCACCGTGGCGGTGTCCGGAACACGCGCCAGAACCACTACGTCGTCCAGTACATCGGGGTCGGCTGCCGCGATGGCGAGCTGCTGACCGAGAATCGTGTCGATGATCTCAGGCCAAGGCACCCCAAGCATGGTTTCGAGGCGGCCCTGCCAGTCGACAGCCGCTTGCGGGCCCGTGCCCTGCAACGCCGTCAGGGCCGACCACACGCCTGCTTCACTGAGCTGAGCGTACAGCGAGCTAAGCTCGTGCACCTCGACGAACAGATGGCACCGCTTGGGTACCAGATAGGCCAGTGTCGGCTGTTGGGCTGCCCGGGCGCTGTGGCTGACACAAAGCAACGCCAGTACGGCCGTCAGACAACTGCGGCCAAGACGCCCGCGCCGATATCCCAGTTCGTCTCTCGACGAAAAGGCTGGCGGCGCGGCGGCGCGCCTGCGCAGCAGTGGCTCAAAGCGATAGTGATAGCCGGCCTCGAACGGGGCAAAGAGCTTGCTCAAATCAGGTCCAGGTCTTCGTCGGCCAACGTGGAAGGAATATCTGACCAGTCGTCACCGAAGTCCAGTTCCAATACGTCCGTCAGAGGGATTAGCAACTGACCCATAAACGGCAGTCCGGCGGGCATGGTCTGGGACGCCTCGCTGACCTCCGCCCAATCGCCCAGCAGGGCGAGGTTGGCTTCGCTAAGGGCCTGATGGCCGAGTTGCCCGAGCCCCGCCACGCTGCTGTGCAGTTGCAGCCACGTCTGGTTCGCGTGGTCACGTCCTTCGGCCACCACCCTTCCAAGCCCCTGGTGATTACCGAGGACCCCCTGTTTCTGATGCGTGTCAGGTCCGATCACGTTGACCACCAGCAGAAGGGCCGCCGCCATTGCCGTCACCGTGGCGGTCAGCAGCACCACTCGCCTGTACCGCAGCTTGCGCGGCCGCACGGGGCTCCGCGTGGCCGCCGCCTGAAGAACGCGGTCGGTGAAATCAGGCGAAGGGCTTGGATGGTCCGCGTCGCTGCGAACCACGTCGCCCACCGCCCGCAGCAGCCCCACTCGCTGACGGCAGAGCACGCACTCCAAAAGATGAGCGTGCACCTCGGCCTGGAGCGAAGTGGGCAACTCCGCATCGAGGTAGGCGTCAAGCAGGTGCTCTACATCGTGGCAGTCCATGGTTAGCTGGCTCCTGAAAGGCGGATCTGCGGCCTCTGTTCGCCCAGAGGCTCCCACAGCATCTCGCGCAGCTTGGCCCGGGCACGGTGCAAGTGGCTCTTCACCGTTGCGGCGGGCATCTCCAGCACGTCGGCGATCTCCTGACAGGCCATCTGCTCGCGGTAGAACAGAAGGACAGCCGCCTTCTGCTGAGGTGATAGGTGATCCACCGCTTGCCAGATCAGCCGTTCCATACGTCTTGCCTGCTCGCTGGCGGCCAGCGCTTCCAACGCGCCGGGGCCGTGATCGGCCTCGCGGCTCAGATCGGTGCCGCCGGACAGCGGCGGCTGTCGCCTCAGGTGATTCAGGCACAGCCGGTACCCGATGGTGAACAGCCATGTGCTGAACCGGTACTGCTCGTCAAAGCTGTCCAACGCCGCAAACGCCCGCAGGAACGTCTCCTGGCTGATCTCTTCGGCGTCGTGATGGTTCCTCAGCAGGCGCCAGACAAACGCGAATAGACGGTCCTTGTGAGCGTCCACCAGTTCCCGGCGAGACGCCTCGTCGCCGCGTCGAGCCCGTCGGATGAGCCTCCGCTCGTCCAACGCGCTGGACACCTTGCCGCCAGTGTCGAGCCGATCGCCCATAACTCACTCCATTATACGGGTTTGCCTTGCCTCAAGTTGCAGGCGGATGCCGACATGCTAGAATAACATCGGTATGGTAAAGCAAGCATCGCCAGCTCCGCCACGCATTATAAACAAGAAGGCCCGCTTCAACTATGAGATTATAGAGCGGGTCGAGGCGGGGATTGTGCTTTGCGGCAGCGAGGTCAAGAGCGTCCGGAACGGCCAAGTGTCGCTCGAAGAGGCATTTGCGCGAATCGACGACGGTGAGGTGTTCCTCCATGGCTGCCATATCAGCCCCTACGAGCAGGCCGGCAGCCAGAACCACGAACCCGCGCGACCTAGGAAGCTGCTGCTGCACCGGCGGGAGATCAGGCGACTTATCGGGCGTGTCAGGGAGAAGGGCCAGACCCTTGTGCCGCTGGGCCTGTATTTCAACAGCCGAGGCCTGGCCAAAGTCGACCTGGCGCTGGCCAAGGGTAAGCGAAGCTACGACAAGCGCGAGACGATACGTAAGCGCGATCAGGAACGGGACCTGGCCCGTGCGCTGGGTGGGTGAGTGGACCCGCCAAGCCTCGGGCGAACAAGACCGGTTGCTAACGGGGGCGACTGGGCTCGACCGGGCAAGTTGAGGGTGAAGCCGCGTGCCGAGGTTGTCAGGAGGCCTCGTTAAACCCCTGGCAAAAACCTTTACATGCCAACGAACCGTTGCGCATGGCTGCGTAAATAACGCAGCACGTTTGATTCGCGACGCCTGCTAGCGGACCAGACGACGATTAGCAGGCTGGTTCGGGCGTTTTGTCTGGCGGCGCCCGGGCGAGAAAATTGTCGGGCTGGGTCGGTGCGAAGCCTGTCGACCGGCGTCGCATCGGCTGAGACTTAAACGATCGACTACGCACGTAGAAACTTCATCTGAATTGTCACGGGACGGGGGTTCGATTCCCCCCGCCTCCATTCGACTCGCGTGGCCCGCGCCCACGCTCGCTCATGGCAAGCCATTCCGACAGAGGGGCAAGGACTTGCCGTGGCGGCCTGCTCGGGTCGTGCGGCG
>Ga0272441_10006487_pt1 | contig 19557 bp, 23 predicted proteins | sample SSMProp6N_FD_193582 | JGI IMG/M metagenome (GOLD analysis project Ga0272441, IMG submission 193582) | Marine sediment archaeal communities from Little Sippewissett salt marsh, Falmouth, MA, United States - SSM-Prop-6N | ecosystem: Environmental > Aquatic > Marine > Wetlands > Sediment ... | reverse complement strand
TCACTTAGTATTTTTCTGTCTCCTTTATATATTCTCATTTGTACTAAGGCGATATTAGTTTTAAGCTCTACAGAAAAGCTCTGAGGGACAATAATTATCCACAGTTTTCCCCTGTGTCCTTTAGGGATTAAATTGAATTCTGTTGAACCATCAGCTAGTACGATGCATTGTAAGTCTATTCTGCCAGCAGAACTTTTTGGGTTAATCAGTGCCCATTCTTTATCGAAAGAAGTCTTTGTGTCTAGTTCAAAAATGTATATATTGTTCCTTTGTAGTCGAATGCCCTCTAATAATTCTTCTTCTTTGAATTCATGAAATGAGAAATTTTTTATGAAGGCATCTGAATTAAATCCACCTTCAATATTTGGCATCCCATTTACATTCCACCCCCTTTTACCAATTCTTAGGTCTAATGAGCATGGCTGAATAGCGCCATTCTTTTGTTCGATGTTATCGATTATTAATTTATTGTTTTCTATAAGTTCACGAATTTGTGAATCTACCAGAACACTGCCAAGTTGTTGATCCATAGGAACGTATATTACTTGTTAGACCATTCATTTTACAACAGAATTAGGCTATTACCAACTAGGCTCCTGCAAAATATAGTCACAAGAAGTCTATCCATAGACTTGGTTGGGTTTAGAGCTGAAATTAGTTGACATTACTGAATAAAAAAGTAAATATAGGCCTATGGCTAAGAAAGTAATAGCTAAAGTTAAACTGCAGTGTGAAGCTGGGAAAGCTAATCCGGCTCCACCGGTTGGTACTGCTTTGGGTCCCCACGGGATCCAGATTATGGATTTCTGTAACCAGTTTAATGAGAAAACTAAAGAGATGATGGGTAGTGTTATCCCATCGATTATTACTATTTACGAAGACAGAACATTCGATTTTATTATCAAACAACCACCAGCTTCTGATCTAATTAAAAAAGCAGCTGGTATTGGCAAGGGTTCTGGTGTGCCAAATAAGGAAAAGGTGGGTAAATTAACCAAGGCTCAAGTAAAAGAAATTGCTGAAAGAAAAATGCCAGATTTAAATGCTAACGACATAGAAGCAGCTATGAAAATTATCGAAGGAACAGCTGCTAATATGGGGGTCGAAATTACCAACGGAAATTAAGTTTATAATCTTAAAATTGTGGGACTTTTGTTTTAAACAAAGGGTTTGAACCACGAGGAGGATAATATGACAGAAGAAAAAGAGCCTAAACAGGCTAAAGATACAGCAACCAAGTCTAAGGTTGCTAAAAAAGTTACTAAAAAAGAGCGCGAACAAGCTCCAGTTAAGAAAATGGGGAGAGGTAAGCGCTATCTTGAATCAGCTAAGTTAGTTGATAAAACAAAGGCTTATGCTTTAGACGAAGCTATCGATTTGTTAATTAAATCATCTACCACTAAGTTTGATGCTTCGGCCGAAGCTCATATCCAAACTGGTTTAGACCCCAGACAAGCTGAGCAAAACATTAGAAGTACAGTGTTATTACCAGAAGGTTCTGGCAAAAGCTTAAAAATATTGGTTTTTGCAGAAGGGGAAGCAGCTAACGAAGCCAAGCAAGCGGGGGCAGATTTTGTAGGCGATGATGATTTGTTAGAAAAGATTAATTCCGGCTGGTTAGGTTTTGATATAGCTGTTTCTACCCCGGATATGATGGCTAAGGTGGGTAAATTAGGTAAAACCTTGGGTACTAAGGGTTTAATGCCCAACCCAAAAAGTGGCACAGTAACTAAAGATGTAGGTAAGGCGGTAGATGAATTTAAAAAGGGTAGAGTAGAATTCAAGCTTGATAAAGAGGCCATCATCCATATTATTTTCGGGAAAGTTTCTTTAGGGCCAGACAAGCTAGCTAATAACTTTAAAACTCTATACAAAGCTATAATGGATGCCAAACCAACTTCAGCTAAAGGTGCTTATATTAAAAAGATTTCCATAGCTTCTAGTATGGGGCCTGGTATCAAGGTAGATGTAACTTCTCTGTAGAATGAAAGTTAGAATCAAAAGAATTGATAAAACCCTGCCATTGCCAATGTATAAAACACCAGGGGCGGCTGCTTTTGATTTGATTCTGCGTGAAAGTGCAGTTGTGCCACCAGGCGAGACAATAAAAATCCCTTGCAATGTAGTGGTAGAAATTCCAGAAGGTTATATGTTGCAAATTGTACCCAGAAGTAGTTTCCCATTTAAAAAACCAGGTTTAATTCAAGGCAATCATTCGGCTATAATTGATCAAGATTACTGTGGCCCCGACGATGAATTACTGTGGGCAGTTTACAATACAACTAATAAGCCAATTGAGTTAGAAAGAGGAGTGGCTTATTGTCAGGCGGCTTTTGTGAGGATAGATAAAGCCGAATTTGAAGAAGTTGAAGAAATGGAGGCCAAAAACCGAGATGGTTTTGGCAGCACCGATTAAAATAGTCAAAAGGAACATTTACATAGAGTAATACATTCAATAAATTATCACAGGAGGGTCAAAATGGCCACTGACCAAGGAGTTTTTATAGTCATTGAGGGCATGGATGGAGCAGGTAAAGACATTCAAGCTGAGTTGTTACGGGATTATCTTGTTGGTTGTGGGTTTGATGTCTTGGTGACTAACGAACCCTCTGATGGTAGAGTAGGCAAGATAATTCGTAAGATACTTTCGAAAGAACTGCCTAAGCCAGGTGCTCTTGAGTTTCAGAGGATGATGGTCCGAGATAGAAAGCTTCATCTTGCTCAGGTTATAAAACCACATTTTTATGCTGGTGGGGCGGTAATTTGTGTTCGCTATATATACTCAACCATAGTATATGGCTTAGCGGATGGAGTTTCTTTAGAGGCTCTATGGGGGTTGAATCAAGATTTTCCTAGACCAGATCTGGCTATTTTTTTAGATTTGGATGTAGAAGCATCGCTCCAAAGAATTAACTTGCGCTGTGATGTTATGGATGACAAAAAAGAATTATTTGAAACCAAGGATTTCTTAAGTAGGGTAAGTAAATATTTTAATGATTTAGGTTTAGCTCCTAAGTGTTTACCAGGGTTATTTCCTGAATTGATGTCTGTCGATGCTTCCGGTGAGGTATCTGATGTTGAGGCAGAAATTCAGGATATGGTCGCAGGTATGTTACATATTGAAGAGTAACGCAAATAAAATGCCCGGGATTTGGTTCCCGGGTAAATTTATGCTTGGACATCAGTTTGTTACCTGACAAAAAAGTTATCCAGTTCGTATTTTGTAAACCTGAACTGGCCAGGTCCGATCCTTGGAATGAGATGGTTATACATGAGAGGGCAGGCTGCAGACAGACTATCCACCATCAATTTAGTGAGATAGCGATAAGCAAAGTGCCCAGACGGGGCACTCCTTAATTCAGTCATGTATATGAACTGGTTCCAGTTCATATGGTACACGGCCCGGATTAAACCAGCGAGTGGAACGGTATAGATGTTTCCGGTGTGGCACATAGCGTTGCACGTTTCTGTGAACACCTGTTCAAATCCAGCTGCTTGAACCTCGCTGCAGTCTCCCATATCCCATCCTAGGGGTCCTAATGTAAGCCATTGATACTGCTTCCAGCAGGCTCGGTGACGGTTTAAGTCTCTGGCGGCTCCAGCATCCATCACAAATTCTACGGTTAATTCACTGCCTCTAGCATCGCGAGGAAAATCCTCTTTGATAGCTCTTTGCCATCCTCCAGCATCGATGATTCCCTCAAGATATGTTGTTGAACAGCGTCGAAGACGTTTAAAGACGGACTGCCAGTCGCAAGTGCAGTGAGGGTAAAGCAGCCGAGCTGCTATGTTCAGAATAGGATTTTTGGTGTCAGGGATAATAACCTGGGCTGATGTTCTGGCAATAGGAATGATTGGTTGATTTAACCCAAGCTGATCCCTGATTTCCATGAGACTGTCTCGCCTCTTAGTTATAAGCCTGTTTGGTTTTGCGTATTTCAGCATAGTCGGTGCAAGTGGGGCATCACCAGCAGTTAAATTATTCAGTAACTCCTGGCCGATAAATTTCAGCTCGGGGAGTTCATGAACCAAGAGTTGTGTTATGAGTCGTTCGACGCTTCTGGCCGACATCAGGAAACAAGCATTGGTGTTGGTTCCAAAGCATAAGAGGTATCTGGCGATATCAAAGGCTCGGGCTCTCCTGATAGCTTCGGCTTGTTTCTGATTGGCTTTCAACAGCTCTTTATCGCTGATCTGCTCCAGCGGTTTTTTGATTTTTTGAGCGTAAACTTCCTTGCTCATCCAACCGCCTTCGTCTTTGAATCGTTCGTCAGGGTACCGAGTCCGGAATGATTCTACCAGTGCTCTGTGTAACTCAAGGTAGTTACTAAAGCCTAAATCACACATAGCTGTTATCTCAGTGCTGTCTCCCGGGTTTTCGAAAAAACTAAAGCCAGTGGTTTCGAATGGTTGGTAGCGAGACGATCTTTCCTGCCCAGCGACAAGTTGCAGCATTTGCCAAATAATAAATATGGCTAGCATAGAGACATTTTGAATAGCGAAGACAATTGGTGCTTGGTCAGCTATGCTAGCATGACCATAGCCATGGTAGTTTTCCAAGAAGAAGCTTGTTTGTTTGTCTACTGGGTATCCTAATACCTTGCGCAGACTAGTGGCTAGGTCATTAGCGCTGCGAGAAAATCTGGACATAGCAAAAGCTATTGCTTCTGGAGGTACCCCTCCCAGGTCAGGAACATACACATTGCCTGTGTATGGCCTGAGAAATGTTGATTTAGGCATGCTCATGCCTCCTTTTTTGATGTCAAAGAAACGCTTGGATTTAAAGTGACTCTATATTATACACGAATGGGTGGTTGACTAATTTTTGTTAGTTTATTAGAATGCCTTTGTATCCTTTAAGACAGTAGGTATATCAACTAAACCCTACCGAGAGGGAAATCATAAAGTTTTTATGTTTTTCTGATCGCGTGGGTCAGAAATTTTTAATATTATGCCAAAAACAAGAGAACAAAAAGAAATTCAAATTAAGCAATTAACCGATAAGCTTAGAAAACATCCTAATGCAGTACTAGCCGAATTTACTGGTGTTACCATGGAAGATTTGTCAGACTTTAGAAGTAAAGCCAGAGAAGAGGCGGTAACTTTCCAAGTGGTTAAAAACACATTGATTACCAAAGCAGCTAAAGATGCTGGCATTAAAGATTTGGATGTTAGTAAAGTGGCGCGTCAATTGGCTATTACCACTGGTGACGCCGATGAAGTAACTCTTTCTAAATTAGTTTATAACTTTGCCAAGGATAATAAAGATAAAGTTAAAATTTATCTAGGAATTTTAGAGAGCAAGGTGGTGCCAAGCGATATGATTATTCAATTAGCTCAATTGCCTCTAGAGAAGAGTTGTTGGCTAAGGTAGTTGGTAGTATTAATGCCCCAGTTAGCGGTTTTGTTAGGGTTTTAAATGGTCCATTGCAAGGTTTCTATAACATTGCTAAAGCATTAAGTGAAAAATAAGTTATATTAGTTTGTAAATAAAATAATTTAATAAAAGAAAGGAATTATTATGGCAGACGAAGAAAAGAAGGAAGAGGTCGGGCAGGCCGAGGAACAAAAAGAAGAAACCAAAACCGAAGAAGCTCCTGCAGAGGAAGCTAAGGCTGAAGAAAAGCCAGAAGCAGCTCCAGCCGCCGAAGAGGCTAAAGAAGAGCCAAAAGTTGAGGAACCAGCTGAAGAAACTAAAGAAGTTGATATGAGCAAGCTATCGGACAATGCTATTAAAGTTGTTGAGATGGTAGAAAGCATGTCGGTTTTAGAGCTAGCTGAGTTAGTTAAGGTTTTGGAAGATAAGTTTGGAGTTAGCGCATCTGCCCCAGTAGCCGTAGCTGCTGCAGGTGGTGCTGCTGCTGAAGCAGGTGGTGAAGAAAAGAGCGAATTTAACATCAATATCACTGCTGCAGGCTCAAACAAGATTGGCTTGATTAAGGCCATTAGGGAAGTCACTGAATTGGGTTTGAAAGAAGCTAAGGATGTGGCTGAATCTTTGCCTAAGGTAATTAAAGAGGGTGTAAAGAAAGAAGAAGCCGAAGAGATTAAGAAGAAAATTGAAGAATCTGGTGCAACAGTAGAGTTGCAATAGTAAACACGGTACGTACCGTGTTTACTATGGGGAGTCATTATTGAAAAGGTAATTTCTAAGGGGCTCTCGAAAGAAAAAGAATTAGTTTGATAAAATATACAGGGTTAAAAATACTCTGTATATTTTATTTATGTTCAAGTTTAAGTTATTAAAACAAAGTGGCAAGGCCCGTTTGGGTGAAGTGGTAACTGCTTCTGGTAAAATTCAAACTCCAGTGTTTATGCCAGTGGGCACTTTGGCTACAGTTAAATCTTTAACCCCTGAAGATTTAGGAAATTTGGGGGCTCAAATTGTTTTAGCCAATACTTATCATTTGCATTTGCGCCCTGGTGAAAAAATAATTAGAAAAGCTGGTGGCTTGCATGAGTTTATGGCCTGGCAGAAACCAATACTAACTGATAGTGGAGGTTTTCAGGTTTTTTCTTTAAGTAGTTTAAGAAAAATATCCGATAAAGGAGTTAAGTTTAAATCGCACTTAGACGGCAAAGAAATTTTACTAACCCCTAGTTTGGCTATGCAAATTCAAGAAGATTTGGGGGCAGATATAATTATGGCGCTAGATGATGTGGTGGAGGCTGGGGCGAGTAAAAATAGAACATTAGAAGCTATGCACAGAACTCACAAGTGGTTAGACAAATGCATTAAATCTAAAAAAGGCAAAAGACAGGCATTATTTGGGATAGTTCAAGGGGGCATGTTTAAAGACTTAAGAGAAGAGTCGGCTAAGTTTGTAGCCAATGCAAAAGTTGATGGTGTAGCAGTGGGTGGTTTATCGGTAGGGGAATCAAGATCTAAGATGCAGCAAATGCTAGATGTAGTGGAACCATTTTTACCAACTGATAAACCCAGGTATTTAATGGGCGTTGGGTCGCCTGTCGATTTACTGGAATCAATTGATAGGGGAGTGGATATGTTCGATTGTGTATTGCCAACTAGGTTGGCTCGGCATGGTGCGGTTTGGACAAAAACTGGAAAGATAAATTTATTGAATAGTAAATTTAAAACCAAATTTGAACCAATTGATAAAGGTTGCCAATGTTATGCTTGCAAAAATTTTACCCTAGCTTACATTCATCATTTGCTTAAAGAAAAAGAAATTTTGGGTGTGAGATTAACCACTATCCATAATTTACATTTTCTTTTGCAGTTGATGAGAGATATTAGAGAACATATAAAAAGAGGAACGTTCTCTTGTTTTAAAACCAATTTTATCAAAAAATTCATCTCTAAGTCGTAATTTTCTGTGTATACAATAAGGGATGGACAGAATAGGTGAGTGTGTTAGCATATTATTAGATATTTATTGGCTCCTAGAGCCAACAACTTACATTGACAAGGGACAAATAAACTAGAGGAGGTGAATGTTTTCACTTTAATCGTCAATGTGAGTTTACGCAGAGGTATGGTTATGTTTAAGATCAGACTTTAAAGGAGCTTTCTGTGAACGAAGAAAATTCTCAATCGTCAACAGAAGGTGGGAAGGAGTCTGGAAATCAAGCCACCAGAAAAAGATTCGGCCAGATTGTGAAGAAGCTTAGGAATATACGTGGGAAAACACAGTGTGAGCTAGCCGTAAATGTGGGTATGGATTCAGGGTATCTTTCTCGCATAGAGAATGGCCATAGAAATCCTCCCAATGCCATGAAGGTAAAAAAACTAGCCCAATCTTTAGGGGTTAGCGAGAGATTCCTGTTTATGGCAGCTGGCTATCTTGAGCTCACCGAGGAGGGTTTGCCTGTGACGGATAAATACTTAAAACAGCGGATAGCCCAAGAAGTTCTTCCTATCGAGTGAAGCTTTACTCATGATCTGTGGTTTATTTTAAGAAGAGGAAAAAGGAGAACCATACCGACTGCATAGGCAGTCGGTTTTTTATTTAAAAGCATCTGTTATATATTTGCGGTTGAGAAAAGGAAAGGGTGGACAGATTTTTTTGTTATGGTACCTTGTGGGTGGAATTTTTCGGCTACTAGAGCTGAAAAATTACTACATTAAAAAACCAAACAATGCTCGTGTAATGATGAGCGAAAGGTGAGAAAAATGAAAAAACCAACTTCTGTATTGGTAGTGATGATGTTATCGGTGCTTGTGGTAATAGGTGGCTCTTCGTGCTCTGATAAATTGAAATCGATAGCTGGTGGCTTGCCGGCCGCAACTGGTCCACATCTTGATGTGGGGCTGGGCTGGGACGAAAGCCCTGGCGGGGCTATCCCGTGGCTAAGTAGCCCTGGCATGCATAGTTTCGGGTCGAGCTGGGTCATCGAAGATGTCCGGTTTTTGGACCGGGATGTGAGTGGAAATATTATTGATCTCTCATCTCGTCCGGGTTCAATTGAGTTCTTTTATCGCGATTCAGATGGGGGTAATCGGACAACGTTACGGGAATATATAAGAACGTTCCCGCTGACTACGGAGCCCTATTCTTTGGGCGGGAATAAATATGTTTTCGATACCGATAACTTTGCGTTTAGTGAAAACGCGCTAATCGCGGATAGTTCGATTAATGACGATGGTTGCCGGGCTACAATTACTGTTCCACCGGAATGTGGGATGGTGGTTATAATGACCACAGTTGGTGGGGGCACGAAAACAGTTTTCATCAGGTTCCCGCCAGCGCTGAACTGACTTTTTGCTTTTTATTTTAAAAAATAAGACTCCCTTAGGTTTTACCAGGGAGTTTTAATTTATTTAAATAAGAAAATTATTTAATAGTAACAGTCATCGAAGATTTCAGGTTGGTACCACTAACTTGAGCACTGATAGTGGCAACCCCGGGGTTAATAGCGGTAACTTCCCCCTTATCATTAACAGTAGCAATACTAGAATTGCTAGAACCCCAAGTTATAGAAACATCTTTAACTACTTTTTTCTTTTGATCATGAACGAAAGCCACAGGGTTAAATGAATTACCAATGTTTAAAGTGTATTCTTCAGGAATGAGGTCGATACCTCTAGGTATTTGTTGGTAATCTTCGGCTTCTAAAATATCTATATAATTATATGCTCCGGGGTTATATGAGCTAATTGACCAAACTTGTGAATCATTTTCGAATTTAACTCTTAAAGTGTTGTCGCGAACGATGATTTGTCTGCCTCGGGTGCCTTGGTATTTACCAAAGTAATAATCGACACCATTTAAATAAACCTTACCCATTCCGGTAACGTATAGTCCCCAGATACCATCGTTAACCCCGTTTAGGGTTAATTCGGCTGAATCGGTAACAAAAATACTATCGCCAAAGTTGGCGACATTATCTATATTAACCCACTGTTCGTTGGCATTGTTTTTACCTTGAACATCAAGCCCAAAGTAGATAATCTCCTGATTGTTAAATAAAGTATCAGAGTTTTCTAGGCTTTGGATAGTAACTTGTTGATTTGCAGAATAAGTAGGTAAAGGGCTTTCTGGTATACCTAAACTTTCAGCTTGAGCTTGAGAAAAAACTAAAACTAAAACTACGGCAACCGTGAGAATTGCCAATAATTCTTTTTCTGCTAGTTTAAAAATATCTTTTAGAAAACGATTTTTTGTCTTTTCCATTTTTGTTTTTATTTTTTCTACTTGCTAACAAAGTTAACCCAACTCTGTATTATCCTAATTATATCACAAAATAATCGTTTTGTCAAAGATTTTTATCTATTAAATTATATATAAACTTTTATAAAAATGTTTATACTATATATATGATAAGTTCAGATAATGTGTATGCGGTAATTATTGCGGGTGGATCGGGGACCAGATTATGGCCAGCCAGTAGGCAGCTTCATCCAAAACAAATAAAACCTTTTATCGATGGTAAAACAATGTTGCAAGCAACCTTTGCTCGTATGAGTAAGGTGGTTAAGCCTGATCATATATTTATATGCACAGGTGAGAAGTATAAGAAAGATTGTCTAAAACAATTGCCTAATCTTAAGCCTAATCGATTAATATTAGAGCCAGTGCCAAGGAATACAACAGCGGCGGTAGGTTTATCGGCAGCAGTTTTATCTAAATTAAATCCAGATTCTGTGTTGGTTAATGTGTGGTCTGATAGTTTTATTAAAAATGAAGCAGAATATATTAAAAAAACTAAATTAGCCATTAAGGCTTTAAATAAATTACCAAGCCGCTTAATTGGTTTGCCAGCTAAACCGACTTACCCAGCCACAGGCTATGGCTATTTAAAATCTGGCAAGAAATTGATTGACAATGTACTAGAGGTTGAGAAATTTGTAGAAAAACCTGATAGTAAGTTAGCAAATAAATATTTTAAAGATAAAACTTTTTACTGGAATACAGGCATTTTTGTATGTAGAACAGACACTTTCTTAGATGTATACAAAAAATTGGTACCTAAAATGTATAACCAGCTAAACGAAATTAAATTAGCTTGGGGTACATCAGGGCAAGCTAAGGTTTTAAAACAAATTTTCCCAAAATTAGATTCGGTAGCTATAGATTATGCTATTTTTGAAAAAACTAACCAGATGGCTATTCTGCCAGCAGATTTAGGCTGGAGTGATATTGGTAGTTGGCAAGCAGTTTATGACTTAATGAAGCCGAATAAGGCGAGTAATTTGGCAACTAAAGGCCAAGTTATAGATGTAGGGTCTGAAAATTCTTTAGTTTTTAATGAGGGGTCTAATAAATTAGTAGCAACTGCTGGGCTAAAAGACGTAATAGTGGTTAATACTGATGATGCGGTTTTGGTGATAGATAAAAATTCTGATCAGGAAGTAAAAAAAATTATCGAGCAGATCAAGGCAAAAAAGATGACACAATATTTGTAATAATATAAGCTAATAAGAGTTGGGGTATCTATTGGTAAATTTAGAAATATAAGAAAGATTTGCAATGATAAAGAAAACAGGCTGGTTATTTGGATTGATCATGGTGGTTTTGCTGGCGGCTATAATTATCGATATTCCGGCTGCAGCTAAGTTTGTAGGTTTTAAAGATGGTTGGTCCATCCATAAGGGGTTAGATTTGCAAGGTGGTACTCACCTGGTTTATCAAACCGATTTAAGTGGTATCGAGGCTAATGAGGCTTCGGATGCAGCAACTGGAGTAGTTGATGTAATCCGCAGAAGGATTGATGCTTTAGGTGTAGCTGAGCCAATTATCCAAAAAACGAAAGATAATTCTAGAATTATTGTAGAACTACCTGGTGTTCAAGATGTCAACGAAGCTATAGATTTAATTGGAGAAACTGCTCAACTAGAGTTTAAGGCAGGTATTGCAGATAAGAGTTTAGATGAAAATAACCGGGTTAGTTCGGTAGTTTATGAAGACTGGGAAGCCATTGGTTTAACTGGGGCTAATTTCCAGCGGGCAGAAGCTTATGTTGATCAAAGCAGCAGTTCGCTAGTTAGGCGGCCACAAGTAGCAATTGAATTTGACAGTGAAGGGGCTAAGTTGTTTGCCGAAGCTACCAAGGCCAATTTAAATAAACCTTTAGCTATATTTTTGGATCAAACCTTGCTCTCGGCGCCGATTGTTCAAGACGAAATAACAGATGGTAGAGCAGTAATTAATGGAGAGTTTACTTTAGATGAAGCTAAGAATTTGGCTATTCAATTAAATGCGGGAGCTTTGCCAGTTCCTATTGCTTTAATTTCTCAAAATAATATTGGGGCTACTTTGGGGCAAGAATCGGTCAACAAAAGCGTAACAGCAGGCATTATTGGTCTATTCTTAGTGCTCCTGTTTATGATTGTATATTATCGTTTGCCAGGTGTGGTAGCGGCTTTAGCTTTGATGATATATGCTTTGGTGGCCTTAGCCGTATATATTTATATCCCGGTTACGCTGACCTTGGCAGGTATTGCTGGCTTCCTAATTTCTATTGGTATGGCGATTGATGCTAATATTCTAATTTTTGAAAGGATGAAGGAAGAAATTAGAGACGGCAAGAGCATTAATGCGGCTATTAATGCCGGCTTTAACCGGGCTTGGAGTTCGATTAGAGATTCTAACGTAGCTACTTTAATAACCTGTATAATTCTTTACTACTTAGGGTCTGGGTTAATCCGAGGGTTTGCTGTAACTTTGGGTATTGGGGTGGTAATTAGCATGTTTACCGCTATCACGGTTACTTATACTTTCTTAAGATTAATATCTTCAACAGGTTTGTCTGATAAATATACTTTATGGGGAGCTAAACACATAGAATAATGAATATTTTAGGAACACGTAAAATTTGGTTTACTGTCTCGATAATTATGGTGGTTATTGGGATTGCTGCAATTAGTTTTTTTGGTTATAAAACAGGTATCGATTTTGCTGGTGGGACAATTTTAGAATTACAGGTATCACCTATGGCAGAAGCAGAAATGCAGCCCAATGAAATTATCGAATTAGGTTATAACGAAACTTTAGAGCTAGATGTATCCACACAGCTGGTAGAAGAAAACAGGTACTTAATTAGAAGTAAGCAGTTAACCAATGATCAAAAGAATCAAGTATTGGCTTATCTAGGTGATCGCTTTGAAAAAGTAGATGAGTTACGATTCGAAAGTGTAGACCCAACTATTAGTTACGATATTGTGCGTAAGGCAATTTTGGCAGTTATCTTAGCTACTCTAGCTATTCTTTTGTATATTGCTTACTCCTTTAAAAAAGTCCCCCGGCCACTAAATTCTTGGAAGTTTAGCACGGCTGCTATTTTGGCCTTAATCCACGATATGCTTATTCTTTTAGGTCTATATGCAATTGTGGGCAAGTATTTTGGGGCTGAGATTGATGGCATGTTTATTACAGCCTTACTAACTTTGCTTGGGTTCTCGGTGCATGACACCATCGTAACTTTTGATAGAATCAGAGAAAATTTAAGAAGGCGATCGGGCGAAGAGGTAGATGTAATTATTAACGATAGTATTGTCGAAACTATTATTAGATCGATTAACACCTCGTTTACTCTGTTGCTCATTTTGGTAGCTATGTTCTTCTTTGGTGGGAACTCTTTGAGGTTCTTTACTCTAGCCCTAGTTATGGGGGTAGTAGTGGGGACATATTCATCGATCTTTATTGCTGCTCCAATTTTGTTATGGGGCAAGGCTAACTTAAAGAATAATTAATAATTTTTGCTGATGGCTGGTAAGATCAAATTTCAAACACCCAGAGGGGTGAAAGATATATTGCCTAAGGAGCAAAAGTATTGGTGGTGGTTAGAAAAAAACTTTTATAATGTTTTTGAAGCCGCTGGTTTTGAGAGAATTATTTTGCCCACTTTTGAATCAACAGATCTGTTTAAAAGAAGTATGGGCGAATTTACTGATGTGGTTAGTAAAGAGATGTATACCTTTAAAGACAAGGGTGGCAATAGCATAACTCTCAGACCAGAAGGTACAGCTGGGGTGGCTAGAGCATATATCCAGCATGGGATGCAAGTATTGCCTAAACCTATAAAGTTGTTTTATTGGGCACCAATGTTTAGATACGATCGGCCTCAGGCGGGTAGGTTTAGGGAGTTCTGGCAGTTTGGGTTAGAGGTTCTAGGGGACGATACTCCACTTAGTGATGCTTTGTTAATTCAGGCGCTGTGCAAGTATTACCACAAGATTGGTTTGCAAGATGTAGTAGTTAAAATCAATAGTTTGGGCACAGACAAATCTAGATCTAAAATGGTTGGCGCTTTAACCAAGTTTTTAACTGGGCGCAAAAAAGATTTATGTGCCGATTGTAAAATTAGGCTTAAAAAAAATCCTTTAAGAGTTTTAGATTGCAAATTGAATAAATGCCAATCAATTATTGAGGAGGCTAGTGTAATTTTGATAGACAATTTAGATGAAGCTTCTAAGAAGAGGTTTACTAAAGTTTTAGAATATCTAGATGAGATGCAGGTGTGTTATGAGTTAGACCCAACTTTAGTACGGGGCTTGGATTATTATACCCACACACTTTTTGAAGTGGTTATTAAGGGCAAAGAAGAGATGGCTATAGGTGGGGGTGGTAGGTACGATAACTTAGTTAAGCAATTAGGTGGGGCAGATACAGCTTGTATTGGTTATGCTGGTGGGGTAGAGCGGACAATCGATGCGCTTAAACTTCAGCAAGTAAATATTCCAGAAGACTCGAAGGCAGATATTTTTGTAGTGCAATTAGGAGATAAAGCCAAACAAAAAGCCATTAAGGTGATAGATGATCTAAACGGGTTAGATCTGCGGGTGGCTACAGCTATTGGCAAAGGCACAATTCAAGGCCAATTAAAAGAGGCTAATAGGTTAAAGGTGCCCTTTGTGTTGATTATTGGTGATCAGGAAGTGCATGATAAAAATGTGATCTTGAGAGATATGCATGATCGGTCTCAAGAAACTATTTTAGACAGAAATATTGTAAAAATGGTTTCTAAAAAAATAGAAGAAAAGAATATTAGCAAGTAATAATATTTCTTATGCAAGATGACAAGTGGGGAGAGATTTTAGATAAAATTACTTCTAGTTTTAATGTGCTAGATAAAGGGAAAGAACAGTTGGAAGATAATGTAGAAAGTGAATATATAGTTTTTGAAAGCCCGGCTGGCAAGGTAAAGCTAGTTAGAACAACTCGTCCAGCTGTAATAGATAAAAAAGTGATAGGGGCCAATAGAAAGGGCGCTAGTAAGGCACAATTCGAATATGTTTATTCTGATACCGAAACTACTAGCAAAATGGAGGCATTTAGAGAGGTGGATGGCGAGTGGGAAAGTATATCGGCTGATAATTTTGTTTAACAATGGCTAAAAAAATATATAAAAATGAGTGTGTGTTTTGCAAACTAGTTTCGGGGGAGTTAAAACCTGCTAGGGTGCGCTATGAAGACGATGATGTGTTGGCTTTTGATGATATTAATCCACTGGCCCCAATTCATGTACAAGTGATTACAAAAAAGCATATAGAGAGTTTGGATAAGATGAAAAAGTCTGAGCAAGAACTAATGGGCAAGGCTTTGTATGTGTGTAGAACTTTGGCTAAAGAATTGGGTATAGCAAAGAATGGATATAGAGTAGTCACCAATGTGGGTAAGTGGAGCGGGCAAGTAGTTCCGCATATTCATTTTCATTTATTGGGGGGAGCGCCACTAACTGGAGATTTTGCCATGAATGCAACCGAAGTTACAGTAGATGCTAAGTTAGCTAAAAAAGTTTGACTTAAAGGTTATATCTAGGTATTATTTTGCTGTGCAATAGTAGATAAATTTTAGTATGCCAAGTTACGTAAAAAGGAAAGAAAAAGAGAGTTTCGAAGCTATGATGCGTCGGTTCAGACGGATGGTAGTTATGAGTAAGACTTTAACTGAAGCTAAAGACCGTCGTTTTAAGGTAAAACCACCTAGCAAAAAACAGCGTCGGGCAGCAGCTGTCAGAAAAGAGCGAATTAAAACTCAGAAGAAAAAAGATCTATATTAAACCATGGATTTTGCTAATCAATTACAACTAGAAATTACTCAGGCACTTAAAGATAAGCAAGATTTAAAGTTGCAAACTTTAAGAATGCTGAGTAGTGCTTTGCATAACGAAAAAATTGCTAAAGGAGAAGACCTAACCGATCAAGATGTCCAGCAAATTATCAAGCGAGAAGTTAAAAAGCGAAAAGAGGCTTTCGAAAGTTATAAATCGGCTGGCAGAGAAGAAGCAGCGCAAAAAGAGGCTGACGAAATGAAAATTTTAGAGACTTATTTGCCAGAGATGATGAGCGATGAAGATGTAGAAAAGATTGTAGAAGAAGAAATTGGTAATAACCCAGATGCTAAGGCTGGGCAATTAATTGGTGTAGTGATGAAAAGAGTGGCTGGCCAGGCTGATGGTGGTAAGGTGGCAGAATTAGTTAATAAAAAATTAGCATAATTGGATGGCACAGGTTTTTGTGGGCTACGATAGTTATGGGATTAGCGGAGTAGACACTGAGTACATTCAGTTTATTTTTGATATGATTTTATCTCATACAGCTTGCCCTAAAGATTCTGAAATGGGGCTAGTTATTACTTCGGACGAACACATTAAATCGCTTAATAGTCAATATCGTGGCAAGAATAAAACTACCAATGTATTGTCTTTTAGTAATGATTTAGTTGAAGAAAATGCACCGGATGTGTTGGAGGAAGACAAAAATTATTTGGGCGATGTGTACATATCTTATCAACAGCTTAATCGCGAAGCGGCGCAATTAAAAATTTCTTTAAAAGAAAGATTTGTGCAACTATTTATCCACGGGGCACTGCATTTAATTGGTTTTGATCATGAAGAGGATGTGGCAGCTGAGGCCTACGAAAATTTAGAAGATAAAATATTTAATTCGGTAATTTAGTTTTCTAGTAGGGCTAAATTTGCGGTGAGGGGCTGATTTCTCTTATAATGTATTAAGTTATTATAAAAATATAGATGAAAGAAAAGATTACCGTTGGTATCGATATTGGTAGTTCGGAAGTGGTGACGATTATTGGTCATCGCCAAGAAGGTGAGACCCACCCTAATATTTTAGGTGTGGGGGTTAGAGAAGGCAGTGGTTTGCGCAAGGGAGTAGTAACTGATGTCGAAGAGGCAGTCACAGCCATCACTACATCTTTAGAAGAAGCCGAAAGAATGGCAGGGGTACCAGTTGATAACGTCTATATTAGTGTTAATGGTGAGCATGTCCAATCTTCTAATACCAGAGGATTAGTTTCAATTGCAGCTAGGGGTGAGATTTCTCAAGAAGATGTTATCAGATCAATCGAAAGTGCCCAGGCGGTGTCTTTTGGGGCTAACAGAGAGATTATTCACGTTATACCTAGAACTTTTATTGTTGATGGGCAGGAAGGGATTAAAGACCCTGTGGGGATGACGGGGACTAGACTAGAGGTAGATGCGCATGTAATTACTGGCTCAACTCCATTTATCAAAAACTTGCAAAAAACAGTTGAACAGGGGGGCTTGAGAATGTCTGGGTTTGTATTGGCTCCACTGGCTGCCAGTACTTCGGTTTTGTCTAAAAAACAAAAGGAATTAGGAGTAGTAGTGGTAGATATTGGGGCAGGGACAACAGGTATGGTGGTATTTGAAGAAGGCGATGTCTATCATTCGGCAGTTTTACCAATTGGCTCTGGCCATATTACAGCAGATATAGCAATTGGTTTACGAACATCGCTAGATGTGGCCGAAAAAGTAAAGATGGAGTATGGTATGGCCAGCTCAGTTACTTTATCAGACAAAGATACAATCGATTTATCTAAGTTTGATCGGGCTGAAGAACAGGTAATATCACGCAGATATGTAGCAGAAATTATCGAAGCCAGGTTAATGGAGATATTTTTGATGATTAAAACTGAATTGCGTAAGGTGGGGCGCGATGGAATGCTCCCAGCGGGAGTAGTTTTAGTAGGGGGAGGTTCTAAATTACCTGGGATAGTTGATTTAGCTAAAGACCACCTAGGTTTGCCGGCCCAAATTGGTTTCCCGGTAGAATTAAGAGGGATGGTAGATAGACTAGACGATCCTAGGTTTGCTACAGCTATAGGGCTTATGATGTGGGGGATGAATGATACTAGCGCTTCGGCTAGTTATGCCAGTGATTCTAATTTGGGATTTGTCTTTTCTAAATTAAAAAATTGGTTTAAGTAAATAAAGTTATCCACATAGTTTATAAATAGTTCGAAGTCCGTAAGAACTATTTTTTATTGTCTAGAAAAAGCAAATTTGCATTATTACTATTTTTTTGACTTTATTTTTAAGCGTATATATAATAAGAAGTCATGGGGTGGATAAATTGGGGAATAAGTGTGGATTATTTTATTAAATTTAAAGTATTTAATCTTAGGAGGATTATAGATGCCAGCACAAAAAAGAACCAGTAGCTTCGCCGAAGAGGATGTCTTTGCGCGAATCAAGGTGGTAGGTGTTGGGGGTGGTGGATCACATGCTGTTAATCGCATGTTAGAGTCCAAAATTAAAGGGGTAGAATTTGCAGCAGTTAATACAGATGCTCAAGATCTGCATCATTGTGATGCTCAGATCAAGGTTCATATTGGAGAAACCGTAACCCGAGGTCTAGGTGCTGGTTCGGACCCTGAGTTAGGCAGAAAGTCGGCCGAAGAAAACAAAGAAGAAATCTATAATGCTCTCAAAGATGCAGATATGGTATTTGTTACCTATGGTGCTGGTGGTGGTACAGGTACTGGGGCTGGCCCGATTGTAGCGGAAATTGCCAGAGAATTAGGGGCTTTAACTGTGGCTGTGGTAACCAAGCCATTTTCTTTTGAAGGAATGCGCCGCCGAAAAGTAGCAGAAGAAGGCATAGAAGAGTTAAGAGGCAAAGTAGACACTTTAATTGTGATTCCAAACGATAGGTTATTGCAGGTGATTGATAAAAAGACTTCACTCTTCGACGCTTTCTCAGTTGTGGATGATATTTTAAGACAAGGTATTCAAGGCATTTCCGATCTAATTACCCAACACGGGATGATTAACGTAGACTTTGCTGACGTTAAAGCAATTATGAATAACTCTGGATCAGCTTTGATGGGTATTGGTCGTGGGACTGGTGACAGTAGAACGCTCGAGGCTGCTAAACAAGCTGTAGATAGCCCATTGCTAGAGTTATCGATTGATGGTGCTAAAGGTATTTTATTTAACATTACTGGTGGCCCAGATTTGGGGATGTACGAAATTGATGAAGCAGCCAGAATAATTACCGAAGCAGCTGACCCAGATGCCAATATTATTTTTGGGGCGGTTATAGATGAAGCTATGCAAGGAGAAGTAAAAATTACTGTGGTGGCAACTGGTTTCGATGAAGCTATGCTGGCGGCTGGGGCAAACAAGAAAAGATTGGCCCAAAGAAGAGCTGTTCAAGAGGAAGATGAGGACGAAGGCGAAGAAGAACTTGATGTGCCAGCCTTTATCCGTAAAAAAATTAAGAATTAAGTAAAGTATTTTTTAAAAGCCTTCAAAAACCTAAGCAAGTTAGCTTAGGTTTTTGATATGTTGATTAATAAATTTGTGGCTTTGGCAAATAATTTTTTATGTCAGTTTTTGTGAGCAATAATACTTTGTGTTATTTTGATAGGTGCAACGCTAATTAGTGTTTATTGAGGTTAAATTAGCTAAGCCAAAACAAGAAGTATTAAATCTTAGGAGGATTTATGGCAACTACCAAGACTGGCGATAGATTGGTGACTCGTTTTTTCACTAAAGATGGTGAGGATGTTTTTGAGTCAATCAAGTGGGGCAAGCGTAAGGCGTATATTTTTGATGCCAAAAAGGGAGAGGCCTTAATTGACCAAGAAGTAGAAGCGCCGGAATTTTGGGATGATACCTCTGTTAATATTGCGGCTTACAAATACTTTAGAAAAAAAGGTGTGCCAACTCCTCAGGGCAGGGAAACCAGCGTGCGGCAATTAGTAGATCGAATAGTGTCTACTATCACTCAAGCGGGTGAAGATTTGGGTTATTTTGAAGACCCTGAAGAGTCAAAAATATTTAGAGACGAGTTGATCTATTTATTAATAAGTCAAAAAGCGGCTTTTA
>Ga0272441_10006486_pt1 | contig 19558 bp, 16 predicted proteins | sample SSMProp6N_FD_193582 | JGI IMG/M metagenome (GOLD analysis project Ga0272441, IMG submission 193582) | Marine sediment archaeal communities from Little Sippewissett salt marsh, Falmouth, MA, United States - SSM-Prop-6N | ecosystem: Environmental > Aquatic > Marine > Wetlands > Sediment ... | reverse complement strand
ACGAGCGCCGCGCGCCTGCGGCACCGTCGGACTGATCCTCAGCCCCCTCCTCTACGGCGGACTCAAGTACTTCGCACCGGGCATCGCCTTTCTCAACCGCATGGCGATCTGCTTCTTTGTCATCCTCTCGGTGCTCGCGATCATGACCGTGCTGAAACCGCTCCGCCAGCCCGTCATGTTGCCGGTGAACGTGAGTATGGATATGACCACCGATCCCCGAACCACGATCTTCGGAGTGGCCGTGGTGCTCTTGACTCTCGCCCTGTACGTGATCTTCTGGTAGACGACGGGAGACAGTCCAGGATGACCAGAGCAGGCGACGACACCCTATGACCCTGCGGGCAGCGGGCCGAGTACAATGGCAACAACACCATGCCTATGCTGAAGCCGGACGGCCATCTCGGGTGCTGTGAAATCCTCGAACCACCGGGCAGCGGGCCAAAGGGGGGTGCCCTTCGCCCGCGACGCAAGGTCCTGTTCGCCGTCGTGGCCGCGTTCACCATCGCCGCGGCATGTTCCCGGAGCGAGCAGCAGGAGGTGCTCCCACCTGCCCCGCCCCCCGATGCCCCGAGGATCGTGGTGCTGCCCTTCCACAACCTCGGCGATCCGGCCGACTCCTTCCTGGCATTCGGAGTGACCGAGGGGATCACCCGTCGGCTCGGCGCGCTCGACGATCTCGGCGTGATCTCGAGGACCAGCTCGACCCGCTACGATCGCGCCGAAATGACGGCCCGGCAGATCGGCGACGATCTCGGGGTGGACTTCATCCTCGACGGCGAGATCCAGCTGGTCAGGTCCGCCGACACTGGCGATCGACTGGTGCTCGCCCCCACGCTGATTCGGGTCACGGACGGCACCCAGGTGTGGAGTGAACGGCACGATCGGCCGATGGACGAGATCTTTTCGGTTCAGTCGGAGGTCGCGACCCGCGTGGCCGAGTCGCTCGGCCTGTCCCTCGATGACACGGAACGCAGGATGCTTGCCGCCTCACCCACCACGAACCTGGCGGCGTACCAGGAGTACCTGTGGGCGCTTCCTCTGTGTTGGAGCTTCGAGCTGGAGGAACTGTCCGTCGCCGAGGACCACCTCGAAAAGGCGGTACAGCATGATCCGGACTTTGCGGTTGCGCACGCCCTCCTCAGCGAAACCCACAGTCTGATCTTCCACTTCAGGTACGACCGATCACCGCAACGGCTCGCAATGGCGCGGGCCTCGGCCGATCACGCCCTCCAGGTGGACCCGAATCTCCCCGAGGCGCATCGCGCGCTGGCGTACTTCTATTACACCGGGCACCGCAATTTCGACGAGGCGCTGAAGGAATTCGCAGTGGCCGCATCCCGGCGTCCAAACGACTCGATGATTCTGGCCAGCGTCGGCGTCGTCCACCGCCGCAAGGGGATGTGGCAGGAGGCCGTCGAGGAACTCAGCCGTGCCGCCGAGCTCGATCCGAGGAGCGACATCAACATCCAGGACCTGGCCGCGACCTACGGCAGACTCCGTCGTTACGAGGAGGCGGAGGCATACTGTCGGCAGGCCATCGAGCTGGCACCCGGCGATATCTACCCCTACGTCTACTGCGCCCGGATCTTCAGGTCGCGGGACGGCACACCGGATCGTGCTCGCGGAATACTCGAAGAAATGCCGGTCAAAGATCCGGCCCAACAGGCGTATTACCGGTTCGAGCAGGCGATGTACGAGCGGGATTTCGAGGCCGCTCTCCGATGGCTCGAGGAGACCGATGACGTGATTTCCGAGCCCATCGATGAGGTGGTCCTCACCCGGTCCCTCGCCGAGTGCCGGAGCCGCATCGTTCTCGGGGCCGCCGAAAAACCGCCGCTCGCATGCGACTATGCCCGTGTCTATTTCGAACGCGCTCGAGACGCGTCACCGGCGGATCCCGCGCTCCATTCCGCCCTGGGATGGGTGTACGCTCTGACCGGCCGAGGAGAGGAGGCCGTCAGCGCCGGAGAGCAAGCCGTGGAGTTGCTCCCCATCACGGCCGACGCCATGGCCGGTCAGACGATGTTGGAACAGCTTGCCAAGATCTACGCCTGGTCCGGAGAGCCTGAGCTCGCCGTCGACACCATCGAGGAATCGCTGGCCCACCCGGGCTGGCTCTCGGTACCCATGCTCGGCCTCGACCCGGACTGGGATCCTATCCGCGACGACCCCGGATTCCAGGATCTGCTCCGAGAACCGAGTCTGCCGGCGAGCTGAGCGCATCGTTCGCGACACCGTCGAGTCGACCGAGGACCGCCTCCGAATCTTCATGGGCCTCTAACGGTCTGAATCCACCAGCACGTCATGGGTCCATGGAAGGAGCGACTCCCCTTGTGCTCGGAATGGAAATATGAACGCATCTATAATTGGGGCAAGTCCTCGTGTGCTGAAACTCGCAATGTGGGAAAAGGAGGTCTTTCCGCATGAAGACGTACCTCTGCCTGAGTTCGCTCCTGTTCGTGCTGTTCTCCGCGGTCGCCGGCGCGGTCGAGCTGCCGGTGCACACCGACTTCAACTCCGACGTGATCGGCCTGCCACCGGCCACCGGAGGTCCGGACCAACCCACCGCTCTCGTCCAATCCCCCGGCACCTTCATCACGGTGGAGGCATCGGCGTTCGGACTGTTTGATCAGCCGGTGGTTGTCGATTCTCCGAATGCTGAGTACGTGACGGTCAACTGGATCTTTCCCGAGGTCGGTTCAGGCACGGTACGGTGCGAAGCCACTGTAGCGGCGGATCGCCTGCTCGACGGATATTTCGTGCAGACGGCCTCGGCCGCCGACGCCGTCGGCGCCCGCCTCCTATTCCTCGGTTCCGGAGAAATCCGCGACCAACAGTCGAACACCGTGGTTGGGTTCTATTCTGCGCTTTCGCCGTTTCGAGTGCGTTTGGATATCCAGCCGGCAACCGAGGAGTATTGCGCCACGATCGACGACGAGATGAACGGATTCGACGACGACCCCCGGTACTGCGGTATCCCGGTGTTGAATTCCGGCAACTTCTTCCCGATCGCCGCGTTCTACGGCTCCCTCAATCCTGTGGCGCCGGCGGCCATCGCCTATGACGACATTCTGATAGAAATCTCCCCCGGGATCTTCGCGGACGACTTCGAGGCCGGTGACCTCTCGGTGTGGAGCACGACCGTGCCGTAATCATGTGACTGTCAACCATCACTTCCTCGCGGGTGCTCGGTTCACGTTCGTTCAGGTTTCTGACGAGCCAGACGACGTCATTTCAATCCGCGGCCGGTGAGACAACGACCCCGGTGATGGCGCACTTGAGCCGACCGTCGCCGGGGTCCTCGAAGGGGATGGCGGCGAGACGGTGCGATGTCGCAGTCATCTCCACATCCACCGATGCCAGGTTGTCGGGTTCTCGCACCTCGTCACCGACCACGATGTGTCGCGCCAAAACGAGCGCGTCTTCGTAGGCCAGGGTGCCGCCCTGGATGGGTTCACGGGGGACCTCCCCCACCGTTCCCGACGCCTCGGAAAGGGCACGGGCCAGCATGACCAGATCCACCAGTGGAAGTCGGAAGGCCGGGACCACGAAGGTCTTCTCGCCGCGCCACCCTTCGGACCGACGTCCTCCGTGCCGGACCCTCTCGTCCACCCTCACCTCTGCCTCGATGATCCAAGCCGGTTTCCAGAACCGGGCGTGGTGACCCGGGCTCGGCAGCAACGCTGTAGACTCCATCACCTCGAGTCCGTCGGACTCGAGCAGCGCCGCCGACCCGCAGTGGGAGCAGAAGAAGATCACGTCGCTGCCACCTCCACTCATGGCGGAGCCGCACGCCGGACAGTCGAGAGCGATGAGGTGGAGGCTCACGTGAAGTCCTTCAAATAGGTCTGAAGCGATTCCGTCAGTCCAGGCTCCTTCGAGTCGTCGGCAAGGCCAGTTCCTTCTTCGACCACGCCGCCGCGGCGGAACTGGCGGTAGCCCCAGGCGACAAATCCGGCCATCAGCAATCCCACCATGCCGAGACCCATGAGGCCGTCGTCGGAGCGCAGGACCCAACCCGCGTTCTGCAGCACCGTGGTGCCGACGAAGGAGGCGCCTGCACAGGCTCCCACCAGTGAAATGGCGCGGAAGAAGTGATTACCGGGGGCCTTGCCGTAAGCCAGGCTGCCGTCCTCGGCGTCGATGAGTGCCTGGTAGGTCTGGCCGCGGAAGCTGTAGCGGATCACCCAGAGCGGGTAGTAGACGACCGCCATGCGGCGCCTGATGGCCTCGAACCACGAGAAGGTGACGTGGTCGACGCCGCCCTCGCGGGCCATGTTCCGTAGGGCGGCATCGACCACGCGCTGGCCCACATCGTCGGCGGCCTTTGCGGGCCGAAAGACCATGCCGCGGCGCCGCAGCAGCTCCTCATCCAGCGGTTCGAGCCGGTCGCCGGCGAGGTTGATCCGGTGGACGCCAAACTCGGCCATGTCGGCCGACGCCATGGTGTGGTCCACCGGCCGTTCGATCTGGCGCTCCACGGGCTCGCGGCTGGTCACCCAGCGATTGCCCCGTTTTCTTCTCCGTTCGCGGAAACCCAGGACCCAGCCAACGACATCGAAGCGCATCCGGACAAAGGGGAAGAACGCCAGGAAGGCCTCCTCGAACCGGGCCTCCTTCTTGAGCGAAGGGGCCTTGCGTATGCCACGCTTGAACCACTGACGAAGGACGCGGCCGGCCTCGGCCTGATCGATCTCGTTGAGGACCATGAACCGCACCACACCGCGTTCGCCCACCACCGCCAGCGGCGTCCCGCAGAACCGGCAGGCGACGTTGGTGAATCCCTCCTGAACATCAACGGTGCCGCCGCACGACGCACACGTCAGCCCCGCCAATACCTTGGGTTTGCCACCCGCACGATCGCCCGGATGACTCAAGCGTGACCTCCCCGCAGGACAGTTGAGGTGATTGCAAATTTCAAATTGCAAATTCCAGATTCGTCAATTCGACAACATGTCTGGAGATCATCAATCTGCATTCTGCAATCTGTAATCTGCAATCTGTAATCCAATCAGACCTTCTTGCTCGTCAGCCACGCGATGCCGATGATCGGAACCGCCGACACGGCGTATGCCAGGAGTTTCACCGCCAGGTTGGAGATCACGAGACCCTCGATGCCGAACACCACAAGGGCGAGAACCGCCACCATGACGTACGGCGCCTCGGCCTTGGCCGGGAAATCAGCGGGGAAGACCTTGCCGGTCACACCGTCCACCGCCGCCCGGTAGTTCGTCCCCTTGTAGGTGTATGACGTGCGATAGAGGGGCAGGTGGTAGAGCACGGATCGACGGACCTGCACATCGGATCCCGCCCTGGTGTCGAGCCACTCGCGGGCCGTCTCGATGGGCACCTCGGGTTCGATAACCGCCGCACCTCCGGTGATCTCGGGGGCCATGGGTTTGGAGTTCCCGGGCGGCAGGGTCAGTCCCTGGAGCCCTTGCAGACTGGACGGTGCGGCGGGCTCCAGAACGACCTTCTCACCCTCCGGACCGCCGACGGTGAACGCCCAGAATGGAAAGTACTCCAGCACCGGATCGGACAGCTGAGCATCGCGGTCCAGATTCGCCACCGTGTCGCGCCCACCGAGAAACCTCCGCAGATGGGCAGCCGTGTCCTCGGGCTTGATGGTCGGCACCATGGCCTCGTGAAACAGGGTGCCCGATCCGTCGACGACCAGCGCTGTGTCGCAGTAGGGACACTGCAGCAGCCGCTCGGTGGGTCCGACGTTCAGGCTGGCCCCGCACTGGGTACAGCCGACCTCCACCCGTTAGGCTCCCTGCTTTGTCCCGCAGTTGGGGCAGAACTTGGCGCCCTCCGGCACCGGCTGGCCGCAACCCGTGCAACCGCTGGCGGCCTGTTGCACTCCACACCCGGGACAGAACTTGGCGCCCTTGGGCACCGCCGTCCCGCATTCGGTGCAGAAGCTGCCGCTGGCCGCTGCGGCGGCGGCCCCGCCCGAGGGCCGTGCGGCCGTCGCACCGCCTCCCCCCTGCTGGGCCTGTTGCATGGCGCCGGCGATCATCCCCGGCATCATGGCGCCGAATCCGGCTCCGAGACCCAGACCCATCCCCGCGCCGGCCTCGCCGCCGCCACCCTCCCCGCCGCCGCCCTGCGCGGCGTCCTGGATGGCCTGGGCGGCCTTGAACTGCATGTAGGTGTTCATGTCCCCAACCGCGCCCATGGCGGCTCGCTCGTCGAATTTCTCCTGCACCTCGTCGGGCGGGGTGATGGAGTTGACGTAGAAGTCGGTGAGGTCCACGCCGTACTTCGCGAAGTCCTCGGACAACCGCGCCTTGGCGGCGGTCCCGAGCTCGTCGTAGTACTTGGGCAGGTCGAAGATCGTATCCAGGGTCTCACCGAGAAGATCGTTGAGCCGAGACACGATGACGTCGCGGTAAAAGTCCTGCAGCTGCTCGGTGGAATACAGGCCCTGCGAACCCACCACCGTGTTGACGAAGAGCTGGCTGTCGGCGATCCGATAGGCGTAGGTTCCGAACGCCCTGAGTCGGATCATCCCGAGCTCGGCATCACGGAAGACCACCGGCTCCCTGGTGCCCCACTTCTGGTCGATGAAGGTGCGCTTGTTGACGAAGACCACCGCCACTCGGAACGGCGACGTCCCGCCAAACGGCAGCGCCAGCATCTTGGTCAGCAGAGGGATGTTCTGGGTCGACAGCGTGTGCCGTCCCGGACCGAAGACGTCGAGCGCCTTGCCGTCCCGGTAGAGCACCGCCTCCTGCGATTCGTGGACGACCAGCTGGGCGCCCATCTTGATTTCGGCGCTGCCCTCGGGGGGGAACCGGTAGACGATCTCGTTACCGGTGGGATCGTGATGTTCGATGACTTCCAACGTCTGGGCCATCACTGGCCTCCCTTCTGGGTCACGTCTTCGTAGATCGTGGCACGGTCGTCAAAGCTGCGGTCGGCGGCCGCCACGGCCTCCTGGAGGCTGCGTAGATCCGGTTCGGCGGCAGTGCCGGGCAGGCTCTCGATCCGAGCCCGCAGATTGCCCACGTTCTCGATCAGCGCCAGGTCGAAGGCGTAGATCCGGTCGAGCTCCGCCTCCCGGATTTTCACCGCATCGAAGAACCCTGTGTAGCCGTAATCCGCGTGTCGGATCCGATTCGCCATCCTGTCCAGGTTCTTGTCGATGCTCGAGGCGAGATCGAGATTCGCCAAATTACCGGACCGACTCCAGTCGCGCACTTTGGCGTTGAGCGCCTCGCGGCCACGGTCCAACTGGTCGGCCAGCCAGTCACGCTGCATCTTGTCCACCTCGCGGCGGAGTTCACGATCGAGGTAACTCTTGAATCCCGGGATCTTCGCCGCGATATCCTCAAGGAAATTTCGGCGCTCTTCGGCCCGTTCCACTCCGTTGTCCATCATCAGCCTCCGTGGTCGTCCGGTAACGTCAGGGGTCATGGCCATTCGCCATGAATACGTCTACGTAACATTGCCGATGTCATTCCATATTGAATTCTGGCATGGCTCTTGCTTTAACCTAGGTTGCCATGCTTTTGATGTCCTGTAGTCCCTGGTCGTCAGTTTACGAGGAAGTCCTCGTGACTTCAAGGACCGGAAGCGGCCCCACCTTGCACGGGCGAACCTCGGTTCACCCACTTTCCACAACATCCCACCAATAGCCTACCTATTGGCCCACCTTAGCGACCGTCCCGGGAGACAGGGCTCCCGGGCGGGCTCGCCGTGAAAATATTACAAATCAAGCAAATAACCATTTAAGCGATAACTATGCCAACGCGGCGCCAACCGGTGCCCTTTTGACACGCTGCGGCATACGCGACTCCGTTCGGATTCTCCGACATCCGTCCGATTTCCTGGGCGGAGGTGGGCGCAGCCCGCGCGCACACCGCGAAACCGCTCAGGACCACTGCATTCGGAACCCAACATGGAATCATCACAACCACGGCACCATGTCATCCACCGAGGACAGATGTGACAATGATTCCCACAACCATCACCACCAACGCGAGGCCGAGGGCGACCATGAACCACTCGCCAGCGGTGTAGCTTTGTTTCCTTTTGGAGCGCTTCGTGCTGCCCTGCGAGCGACGCCGTCGTTGTTTGGCCATGATCCGATTGTACAATCCGTAATCGTCACTTCTTTTTGCCGTTTTGGCCGCCGCTACTCCAGAGCATGGCTCGCCGCCAGTCCTTGTTCATCCGCGCGATGCCCGCCACCGAGATTTCCTTCGGGCACACCGCCTCGCAGGATCGGAAGTTGGTGCACGCACCGAAGGCCTCGCTCTCCATGGCCTGCACCATGCCGAGGGCTCGGCGCTCTCGCTCCGGTTGTCCCTGAGGCAGAATCCCGAGGTGGGCGATCTTCGCGCTGACAAAGAGCATGGCGGCGCTGTTGGGGCAGGTGGCGACACATGCGCCGCAACCGATGCACTCGGCGAAGTCCATGGCCAGCTCGGCATCTTCCTTGGTGATCAGCGTGGCGTTGGCGTCCTGCGCCGACCCAACGCGCGCAGAGATAAACCCGCCCGCCTGCATGATCCGGTCGAAGGCGCTGCGATCGACCATCAAATCCTTGAGAACCGGAAAGGCCTTTGCCCGCCAAGGTTCCAGGAAGAGCTCGTCGCCGTCCGAAAAGTGCCGCATGTGGAGCTGGCAGACGGTACTCCCCTTCTGGCCGCCGTGGGGCACCCCGTTGATGACGAAGCCGCAGGAGCCACAGATGCCCTCGCGGCAATCATGCTCAAAGGTCACCGGCTCGTCGCCGCCTTCGATGAGTTCCTGGTTGAGCACATCCAGCATCTCGAGAAAGGACATGTGGGTGTCCACGTCCTCGAGCTCATAGGTCGCAAAGTGTCCCTCTGCGTCCCGATCCTTTTGTCGCCAAATGTGGAGCGTCAGCTTCATTTGTAGCTCCTCGTCGCCGGCTCGACCGTTTCGAAGTCGAGCGGTTCCACATGCCGACGCGGCTGGCTCGGGTTGCCCGTGTGTTCCCAGACAGCCACGTTGCAGAATTCCTCATCGTTTCGAAGGGCCTCGCCCTCCGCGGTCTGATACTCCTCTCGGAAGTGACCGCCGCAGGATTCCTCGCGCCGAAGAGCGTCGATACACATCAGCTCCGCCAGCTCGAAATAGTCCGCGACCCTGCCGGCCTTCTCCAACTCTTGATTGACCTCGTCCTCGTCCCCGGGCACCCGAATGTTGGTCCAGTACTCCTCGCGCAGGGCTCGAATGATGCCGATGGCCTCCTCGAGACCTTCCCGCGTCCGCGACATTCCGCACTTGTCGAGCATGAGCATCCCCAACTCGCGGTGCATGGAGTCGACGGTGCGCGAACCGTTGATGGACAGGAGCTGCTCTTCGATCCGCTGCACATTGCTGATGGCTTCACGGACGGAAGGATGACGGGAATCGACCGCTTCGAATTGGCGACCGGCGAGGTACTCACCGACGGTGTACGGCGCGACGAAATACCCGTCCGCCAGACCTTGCATGAGGGCGGATGCGCCCAGCCGGTTGGCGCCGTGATCGGAGAAATTCGCCTCCCCAAGCACGAACAGACCCGGAATATTGCTCATCAGGTAGTAGTCCACCCACAGGCCACCCATGGTGTAGTGGGGCGCCGGATAGATCCGCATCGGCACCTCGTAGGGATTCTCACCGGTGATCTTCTCGTACATTTCAAAGAGATTGCCGTAGCGATCGCGAATGACGTCCACCCCGAGGCGTTCGATGGCGTCGGCGAAGTCGAGGTAGACACCCCGTTTTGTGGGGCCTACCCCGCGGCCCTCGTCGCACGCCCGCTTCGCCGCCCGCGATGAGATGTCGCGCGGCGCCAGGTTGCCGTAGGCGGGATACAGGCGCTCGAGGTAGTAGTCGCGCTCCGACTCCGGAATCTGGGAGGCGGCGCGATCGTCCCCGGCCTTCACCGGCACCCACACACGCCCGTCGTTCCGCAACGACTCGCTCATCAACGTCAGTTTGGACTGATAGTCGCCGGATTGCGGAATGCAGGTGGGATGGATCTGGGTGTAGCACGGATTGGCGAATCCGGCGCCCCGCCGGTGGGCTCGCCACGCGGCGGTGGCATTGCACCCCTTGGCATTGGTGGAGAGAAAGAACACGTTGGAGTACCCGCCGGTGCACAACAGCACGGCGTCGCCGACGTGGCTCTGGATGTCTCCCGTGACCATGTCCCGCACCACGATGCCCCGCGCCTCGCCGTCGGCGACGATCAGATCCAACATCTCGGACCGCGGATGCAGATCCACCGTGCCCGCGGCCACCTGGGCCATGAGCGAGGAGTAGGCCCCCAACAGCAGCTGCTGACCGGTCTGCCCCCGGGCGTAGAAGGTGCGCGACACCTGGGCGCCGCCGAAGGAACGGTTGGCGAGATAGCCGCTGTACTCGCGGGCGAAAGGCACTCCCTGAGCCACCGCCTGATCGATGATCGCCATGGACAGCTCGGCCAACCGATAGGTATTCGCCTCGCGTCCGCGGAAATCACCGCCCTTGATGGTGTCGTAAAACAGCCGGTAGGTGGTGTCCCCGTCGTTCTGATAGTTCTTCGCCGCGTTGATGCCGCCCTGGGCGGCGATGGAATGGGCACGCCGCGAGCTGTCCTGGTAACAGAACGCCTTGACGTTGTACCCCAACTCACCCAGGCTGGCGGCCGCCGCCCCACCGGCCAAACCGGTGCCCACGACGATGATCGTGTGTTTTCTCTTGTTGGCCGGACTCACCAGCTTGATGTGGTTCGACAAATCGGTCCACTTGTCCGCGAGCGGTCCTGACGGGATGCGTGCGTCGAGTTTCATCACCCCACCTCCCCTACGGATGCACCACGCCGGCGAGCACCGCCAGCGGTATGGAAATGTTCCCCACCCCCACCACGACCGCGATCAGGAGGGCGAGCGTACGTCGCGAAGGACCCCACTTGGGGTGGTCCCATCCCATGCTCTGAAACAGGCTCCACACGCCGTGGTAGAGGTGGAAGGCGAGCAGCAGGTTGGCAACGATATAGATCAGCGCGACCCACCACACCGAGAACGCCGATGTGACGTTGTGGAACGGGTCCAGGTGAACGTAGTCCGCGTGCGCCTGACCGGTGGTGAAGTGCAGGATGTGATAGATGATGAAGAATGCCAGGATCGGGCCGCTCCACACCATGGTCCGCGCCGCGTAGTCGACCTCGGGTGGCCTGAACTTCTTGTACTTCACCGGACGGCTCGCACGGTTGCGCAGCCACAGCTGGACCGCCGCGACGATATGCACCAGCACACAGAACAGCAGCACGATCCTCGCCGTCCACAGAAAGGCCGGCTGGGAGTGCAGGAGCTCCGCGTAGCTGTTGATTTGCTCCGCGCCGATGTAGATCTGCATATTGCCCAGCATGTGGCCGATCACGTAGAGCACCAGGATGATGCCCGTTCCGGCCATCAAGACCTTCTTGCCCAGGGTCGTCGAGTAGAAACCAGCGATTCGGTTCATGGCGAATCCCTGCCCCTTTCTTCATTCAGTCACAACGTCTGTCGACCCTCGATCAGTCCAACCCTTTGCAGATTCAGTTCCAAACCGATCGGAGCACGGCAGCGAGCAAAGGGCAGCCGCGATTGTAACAACCCCGTTGTCACCGGCCTCGGTCTGTCCGGTCCAGGTGTCTCGTTGATGACAAATATTCCACATTCTTTGCGGATAAATTACTCAAGCATGACCGTTTGCGGCTGATTCTCGAACAACTCTCGCGTATCATCACACGCTGGAGGCCGAGCCATTGGACAACATCGGGGTCGTCGGAACCAGCTACCGGACCACGACGGTGGAAGAGCTCGCCCGCGCGGCGCTTCCGGCGGACTTCCGTGGTGAGAACCTGGTCGAGCTGGCCAAGCTGGCCGGATTCTCCGAACTGGTCTACCTCGGGACCTGCAATCGGGTCGAGTTCTACTTCCGGGCCGAGACCAGGATCCACTCCAATCCGCTGCTCTTCCATCTCCGCCGCAGCCTGGCGGACCTGACGGACGGTGCCTGTCAACTCCCGGATGAAGACCAACTCTACGTCCATTTCGGCCGCGCGGCGGTCCGCCACCTGTTTCGGGTCACCTCAGCCCTCGACTCCATGATGGTCGGCGAGGCGCAAATCATGGGACAGGCCAAAGAGGCGCACGAGTCTGCTCACGATCTCGGTCTCCTCGGTGGAATCCTGGATCAGACGTTCCACGAGTCGTTTCACCTCGCCAAGCGGATCCGCACCGAGACCGAACTCACCCGTCGGCCGGTGTCGCTGGTCACTCTGGTCGAGCGGACGATTCACGATCACCTCGAAAGATCTTCTGATCCCGTGCTCATCCTCGGCGCCGGAGAAATGGCCGGACAGACCCTCCGTTTGGTCCGCAGCGGCGATCCTGCGAGACGGGTCATCGTGGCCAATCGGCACCCGGAACGGGCCGAGGCACTGGTGGACGGTGACCCCGCGGCACACAATACCTCGCTCTCTCAGGTCCAGAATGACCCCCCTGCCGTGGGATTGGTGGCGGCCGTCACCTCGGCCGAGGAGCCGATCTTCGGCCGCTTTCAGGTGGAATCGATCCGTTCGGCGATCGCCGACGACTCGCCCCTTCTGTTGGTCGACCTGGCCATGCCTCCCAACATCGATCCCGAGGTGGAGGATATGGATGGCGTCATGCTGCACGGCATCGAGCAGATGCGCGGCGAGGCCGAGTCCAACCGAACATTGCGGCTCGCCGAAATGTCCCGCTGCGAGGCGCTCGTGGAGCACCAACTCGAGACTCTGCGGCGTCATCTCTTCGACCGTGAGCTGTCGCCGGTCGCCCGAGAATTGCAGCAGTCCTTTCGGGAGGTGGCGAGCCGAGCCGTGGATCATGCGCTCGCCAAGGACCTCGCCCATCTCGGCGAGGACGACCGCAAGGCCGTGGAGAAGATGGCCAGGGCCATGGCACGACGGATGGTGCAGGTGCCGCTCAGGGGACTCAAGCGTGCCGCCTGGAATCATTCGAGCGCGGTCATCGGCAACTTCATGCGCGGGATGGACCCAACGGCCGACGAAACCGATGACAGAGACCACACCCCATGACACCAGTCGCACAACTTCGCCTCGGAACCCGCGGGTCGGATCTGGCGCTGTGGCAGGCTCATCGCATCCGAGACAGGATCAGGTCGGAACTCGGTCTGGATTGCGCCATCGAAATCATCAAGACCAGCGGTGACCGGATTCAAGACACGGCCTTTCACAAGATGGAGGGCAAGGGGTTCTTCACCAAGGAACTCCAGGACGCCCTGCTCGACGGACGGATCGACCTGGTGGTCCACTCGCTCAAGGACCTGCCCACCGACGAGCCGGACGGTCTGAAGCTGACCGCTATCCCGGAGCGGGGCCCCACCGGCGATCTCCTGATCGCCCCGGCGGGTTCGATAGCGACCCGTCCCGCCGACCCGATCGGCCTGCCGCCGAACGCGACCCTCGGCACCTCGTCCCTGCGCCGGGCGGCTCAGGCGCTGGTCGCGCGCCCGGACCTCAGACTCGAGGCGCTCCGCGGCAACGTTCCCACCAGGATCCGCAAGCTGCGGGAGGGCTTGTACGACGGCATCCTCCTCGCATCCGCCGGGGTCCGACGCCTCGGCCTCGACCTCACCGGCCTCGACCACATCGAGCTCCCACCGGAGGCCATGCTGCCGGCTCCGGGCCAGGGAGCGCTGGCCATCGAGACCCGCGACGGCGATCCAACGGTGGAGCCGCTGGCGTCGTTGCACGACCCGGCCGCGGCGCGCGCGGTCAACGCTGAGCGCAGCCTGCTGCGGCTGTTGGGCGGCGGCTGTCACCTTCCCCTCGGCTGTCTCGCCACCGATCACGGCGGCGCCATCCGCCTCCATGCGGCCCTGGGCCGGGTTGACGAGAAGATCACCCGCGCCGAGGTGGCGCGAGTCGCCGCCACGGCCGATGACCCCGAGACGGCGGCCGCGGCGTGCCACACGGCGCTCAGGTTGGCCATGCCCGAGGAGGTCGGCCCATGAGCCGTGCGGTGCTCGTGACGCGGCATCCGGCGGATTGCGTCGAGCTCCAGCGGCTGCTCGATCCCGCCGGAATCAGGGTCAGACCCTATCCCGTGCTGCGGATCGAGGAAATAGACGATCTCGACGGCTGGCGAACCGTCCTCGCGATACTCGCCCGGCCCGATTCCAAACCCTGGCTCGTCATGTCATCCCCGCGGGCTCCGCAGCGGTTGATCCGGTTCGCCCGGCACCACGGTGCCAAACACCTCCTCGACTGTTCCATCGCGGTGGTGGGTGATACCACGGCCGAAGCCGCGGCCGACGCCGGGCTCGGCGTGGATCACGTGGGCCCCGGCAGCGGCACCGGTCTGGCCGAGCAGCTCATCGAGCGACTGGACCCCGGGTGTCCGGTGATACTTGCCTGCGGAAAGGAACGGCGGCACGAGTTGCCCACGGCCCTGGAAGACGCCGGGCATCCCGTCCATCCGGTGGTGGTCTATTCCATGCGGGCCACCCCGCCACGGGAATTGCCCCCGCTCGGACCGAATCTGGAGGCAGTGATCCTGACCTCGCCGCGGGCCGCCCGGCTGTATCTCGACGCCGTCGGCGGCAAGCCGCTGCCGCTGCAACACTGGGCGCTCGGGCCGACCACCCAGGACGCCGCCCGGGGGATGGGCATCGACTGCGCCATCCCACCCAAACCAACCATGATCTCACTCGCGGAGGAGCTATGTCAGAACTGATCACCCGACCCCGACGACTGCGGCACCATCCGGTGATGCGCGATCTCGTCGCCGAATCGAGAATCGACCCCAATATGCTGGTGCAACCCCATTTCGTCGTGCCCGGTGACAATGTGGCGGAGCCCATCGGCGCCATGCCCGGCATCGACCACCAATCGGTGGACCGTGTGCTGGCCACGGTGGCGTCGGACCTCGAGCTCGGAATCCGATCGGTCCTGCTCTTCGGTGTCCCCGACGACTCCGAGAAGGCGCCCGACGGCCGCGCCGCGTGGGCTGATGACGCCCTCGTGGCCGACGCGGTGCGCGCCCTCAAGCGCGAATTCGGCGATCAGCTCGTGGTGATGACCGACGTCTGCCTGTGCGCCTACACCGATCACGGCCACTGCGGCATGGTGATCGACGAGCGCATCGACAACGACGCCACGCTGCCCCTGCTCGCCCGAATGGCGCTCGCCCACGCCCGTGCCGGCGCCGACGTGGTGGCGCCGTCGGACATGATGGACGGCCGCGTGGGCGCCATCCGGCAGGCCCTGGACGAGGAACGGCTGGAGGATGTGGCGATCATGTCCTACTCGGTGAAGTACGCCTCCGCCTATTACGGCCCGTTTCGCGAGGCGGCCCACTCGGCCCCGTCCTCGGGTGACCGCCGCTCCCACCAGATGGATGTCCGCAACCGGCGGGAGGCCATGCTCGAGGCCGAGCTGGATGTGGAGGAGGGGGCCGATATCCTGATGGTCAAACCCGGCCTGGCGTACCTCGACGTGGTGCGAGATCTGCGCGAGGCCTTCACCCAACCTCTCGCCATCTACAACGTGTCTGGGGAATATTCCATGGTCAAGGCCGCTGCCGAGCGCGGTTGGATCGATGAGGCGGCCCTCGTCATGGAGAACCTGCACGCCTTCCGCCGCGCAGGGGCCGACATTCTGATCACCTACCACGGGCGGCAGGCCTTGGCGGAGGGCTGGCTGTGAGCGCGGGCTCGGAATCGGCGGCGCTTTTCGAGCGCGCGCGACGGGTGATGCCGGCCGGCGTGAACTCACCGGTCCGCGCCTTCGCCTCGGTGGGCGGCGAGCCGTTGTTCTACGCCTCGGCGTCGGGTGCCCGGTTCACCGACGCCGATGGCAGGAGCTTCATCGACTACGTCGGATCGTGGGGTCCGCTGATCCTCGGTCACGCCCATCCCGATGTGGTGGAGGCCGTATCCCGTGCCGCGGCAAAAGGTCTGACCTACGGCGCGCCCTGCGCCGAGGAGGTGGAGCTCGCCGAGCGGGTCACACGCGCGGTCCCCCACCTCGAGATGGTCCGATTCGTATCGTCCGGAACCGAGGCGGTGATGTCCGCCATACGGCTGGCGCGCGGCGTCACCGGGCGCGATGCGGTGATCAAGTTCTCAGGCTGCTATCACGGCCACGCCGATCATTTGCTGGTCTCGGCCGGGTCCGGTCTCGCGACCTTTGGGACCCCGTCCTCGGCCGGTGTCCCGTCCAGCTTCGCCGCCCACACCATCGTGCTCCAGCTCAACGACGAAAAGGGCTTTCGCTCGGTCATGGCGGACCGAGGCCAGGACATCGCGGCGGTCATCATCGAGGGAGTCCCGGCCAACGCCGGCCTGCTCGTCCAGCCGGCCGAGTTCATGGGATTACTCCGCGACCAATGCAGCCGTCACGGCGCCATGCTGATCATGGACGAGGTCATTACCGGCTTCCGGCTCGGTCCCGAGGGAGCGGCCGGGCTGTATGGCGTGGAACCGGATCTCACCACCTACGGCAAGGTCATCGGCGGTGGGATGCCGGTGGGTGCCTACGGCGGTCGGCGGGCCACCATGGAGCAGCTCGCGCCTCTCGGTCCGGTCTATCAGGCCGGCACCCTATCGGGCAACCCGGTGGCCATGGCGGCCGGAGCCGCGACCTTGAACCTCCTGTTGGCGGACGACGGGGCCGCATACGATCGACTGGAGGCGTTGGGGCAAAGGCTGCAGAACGGCGTGCGGGCGGCATTCGATGCATTCGGTCTGGCCTGGTCGGTGGTACGCCGCGGTTCGATCCTCTGGCTTTCGCTTCAGGACGGCGAAGCGCCCACGACCTTCGAGTGCATCGCGCCCGACGCGGCCGAGCGTTACGCACATCTGCACGGCGCGCTGCTCGATCTCGGGATCTACCTCGCCCCATCGGCCTACGAGGTCATGTTCGTCTCGCTCGCCCACTCCGACGACGACATTGACCAGACGATCGCCGCGTTTCGTCAGGCGCTCGGAGTCTTCGCATGAACCCGAGTTGCGAATTGCGAATTGCGGCTTGCGGCTTGGCGAACCCAACAACCCGTCAGATCCGGGTGGCTGGAGGGGTTCGGAATACGCAACGGGCGGGCGGGCGGGAATCCGCAATTGACGACCCACACCATTGGGGGCACGAATCGTGAACAGATTTCTCCGCGCATGTCGCAAGGAGCCGGTGGACCGGCCGCCGGTATGGGTGATGCGTCAGGCGGGGCGCTATCTTCCCGAGTACCGGGAGGTGCGCCGTCGGGCGGGCGACTTCCTCACCATGTGCCGCACACCGGAGATCGCCACCGAGGTCACCCTGCAACCGATCCGGCGATTCGGCTTCGACGCCGCCATCATCTTTTCCGACATCCTGACACCGCTCGTACCCATGGGAGCGGAACTGACATTCACGCCGGCGCCGCATATCCACAACCCGGTGCGTACCCCCGATGATCTCGATCGGATCCGGATACCGGAGCCCTGGGCCGGAACCGAGTTTCTCGACTCCGCCCTCGAGCGGGTCCGGGACGCACTGGACGACGACACCGCGCTGATCGGCTTCTGCGGCGCGCCGTGGACCCTGGCCACATATTTCGTCGAGGGCACCACCTCGAGAGCCTTCACCCACGTCAAGTCGTTGGCTCTCAACCACCCCGAGATCTTCGACGAGCTGGTGGATCGGCTGGCCGACGCCATGGCGAGCTACCTTCGAACCCAGGTGGCCCACGGCGCGCAGGCGGTGCAGCTCTTTGACTCGTGGGTCGGAGCTCTCGGCGCCGAGGATGCACGGCGATGGGCGCTGCGGCCCGCCCGTCGGTTGTTGGAGCAGCTCGAGGACCTGGATGTTCCGAGGATCTACTTCGCCAACGGCGGCTCCCACCTGCTGCACGATTTGCCCGACATGCCGTGCGAGGTCATCGGTCTCGACTGGCGGGCGGATCTGGCCCGCGCCGGACGGGTTTTGGAGAAGCACGCCGTTCAGGGCAACCTGGATCCGGGCGTGCTCATGGGCCCGACGAACGAGATTCGACAGAGGACGCGGGACATGCTCGAGCGGGCGCCCCGCAGCGGCTACATCGCCAACCTCGGACACGGAGTCACACCCGATATCCCGGTTTCTGCCGTCGAGACGTTTGCTCGAACGGTACAGGAATACCGCTATGAATGAGGTCCGGGTTCCGGGTTCCCGGTTCCGGGTTGAACCTGTCCGGGTGGGAGGGGGAATTCGAAATTCGAAATTCGAAATTCGAAATCTCCACGGTGGGGGATATCCTCCCGCGGAGCCCGCATCGTGAGCCGCCGGGATTTCGAAGTTACCGGAATCACGCCGGAATTATTGGCGCGCTACGACCGGCCCGGCCCGCGATACACCTCCTACCCCACCGCACCCCATTTCCACGAGGGCTTTGGCGAGGAGAGCTACCGCGGGCGTTTGATCGACGCGGCCGGTCGCCCCGACGAACCCCTGTCGATGTACCTCCACATCCCGTTTTGCGAGGCCCACTGCACCTACTGCGGCTGCAACGTGGTCATCGCACCCCACCGCGGGCCCGAGGTCGAATACCTGGAGACGGTGGAGCGCGAACTCGACCTGCTGAAAGAGGTTCTGGGCGACCGGCGACGGCTCAACCAGCTGCACTGGGGAGGGGGCACCCCCACCTACCTTTCGCCGGACCAGTGTCGCCGGCTCTTTGGCATCCTGAGCGACAGATTCGAACTCACCAACGACGCCGAGGTCGCCCTCGAGGCGGATCCGAGCGTGACCACCGACGAACATCTGGCGGTCCTTCGGGAGCTCGGGTTCAACCGCTTGTCCATGGGCGTCCAGGACGTCGATCCAGAGGTCCAGAAGGCGGTGGCCCGGCCGCAGCCCATCGAGCGGACGAGGGAGCTGGTGGAGGGGGCGCGCCGTCTCGGATTCACCTCCATCAACCTGGATCTTATCTACGGTCTGCCTCGGCAGACGGAGGAGAGCTTTCGGGCGTCGGTGCGAACCGTGATCGACGAGCTCGGCCCGGACCGCGTTGCGTGTTTCTCCTACGCCCACGTGCCGTGGATCAAGCCCCACCAGCGCCAGCTCGACGAGGACGCCATGCCCAAGGGTTGGGACAAGTTCCGGATCTTCGTCGGCGCCGCCGAGGAGTTCGCTGCGGCCGGCTATCGATTCGTGGGATTCGACCACTTCGCACGGCCCGACGACGAGCTCGCTCTCGCGCTGGACGAGGGACGGCTCCACCGCAACTTCATGGGCTACACCGTGATGCCCGCGTCGGACCAGATCGGGGTTGGTGTCACCGCCATCGGCGAGTTGGCCGGCGCCTACGCCGCCAACAACAAAAACCTGGCCCGATATCAGCGCGCCGTGCACGACGGACTCCTGCCGGTGGAACGGGGAATCCGTCGGACCGCCGAGGACGAGCTTCGCGGCAGCGTCATTCGCGGCATCATCTGCACCCTCGAGCTGGACTTCGACGATGTCCAGCGCGAGTTTGGCGTCGACCCGGCCATTCATTTCGCCGATGCCCTGGACGCACTCGCCCCCATGGTGGAGGACGGTCTGGTGGAG
>Ga0272441_10006485_pt1 | contig 19560 bp, 14 predicted proteins | sample SSMProp6N_FD_193582 | JGI IMG/M metagenome (GOLD analysis project Ga0272441, IMG submission 193582) | Marine sediment archaeal communities from Little Sippewissett salt marsh, Falmouth, MA, United States - SSM-Prop-6N | ecosystem: Environmental > Aquatic > Marine > Wetlands > Sediment ... | reverse complement strand
AAAGTGCGAAGAAAACATTGCGCCTGATATAAGAAGCAAAATGGAAACAGGTAGCAAATTCTTTTTCGACATACTTAACTCCTATGATTTCAGAATGTGGCATTATAGCATAGTTTTTGGCCAGTATTTGAACCTGTATGGAGATTTTTACGCTTTTTTATTTTTTTCAATACCTTTGTAACAGCACCATGAATTCAGGAAATCCATGGATAAGCCGTAAAAAACTCTTTGTGTTAAATTTCTTTCAGGACTTTCCGGGAGGGATGATTTCCAGACAGCTTGCCTGAAGGATCTCCTGGGTTTTTAGACTGTCCCGAAGCTTAGCGGAGCATCAGGATTAACCATCACAATGACGAAATAATCATACCTTGATGGCACATAAAATTCTCTCATTCGTCGTATATAAACGATACGGCAAGATCATGGAATTATCTTCTTGAAATTGAATTATTATTAATATTCCGAGATAATTCGTGACCCTGCTTTTAAAACCGGTACTTTCCCGAAGATCTTATTTCAATCGCCCCAAACTAAACCGCATGCCTGCATATTCTCTCGATGTATATATCATTCATACATAGATTCCAGAGTATCTGCTATTAAAACCAATTCAGCGACGAGGCCTTCAAGTTTCGAGGCAGGTATATAGGGAAAGAAGTTGAAACCATATTTCATTGTACAGTAAATTTCAGTATCACTGATTGAAATCGTTTCCAGTTTAAAAATCCACTTTCTGTAAAAAGAATTTAACAGATTGATAAATTGCCGGTTTTTAATGATTTTACCGGCTAAATCTTCGGACGCCCGTTTTGTTTTAAATGTCACATTGAATTTCCAGTCTTCGGTTTTGAAGTCGACAGTATTCTTTTCAAGCCGGTAATGAGGTTTGGACAATTCGATATCCAGCCCCTTAAACCTGTTTCTCAGGTTTACAATGACTTTCGATTCCATATGATTATCCGGTTTTACACAGACCCCGTGACCATTGATATTACCATATAATTCTCCAAACTCTTTTGTAACATCCGAAGGTTTATGCCGGAATCCAATCTTTGGAGCAAGCATACGCAATCCCGAAAAGGCGTGCTTTTGCGCGATCCAGTCAAATGCGAAGGCCTTTATCATCCAGATGAGGGCTATCGGAGAATATTGAGATGCCGCAAGCAGGATATTCATTATTTTCTTAACTATAAATATCATAGGGATAACCTCTTTAGAATGTTTTAAATAATCCTTTCATATACTTTACCCATATGCGTAAAGCCAGGAACCTGCAGTAATTTAAAAACTTTTTGTTTCATATCTCACAAAACAATCGTTCCTGAACCATATGCAATCCTTATAAAAAAGAACTTACAATTTGCCGGATTCAAAAGAGGGATTAAAATCATTGCGAAAATTCGGCGGAGATCCCCTTCTCCGCTGCTAAATCAGTAAGGGCTTCCCTCATCCGACGAAATACGGCAGCGGCGGTTTCCTCATCCCGGTAACAGCCTGTAACGACCCTCAGGTGGCCGGCACCTTGAGATCCGTACTGTTCTCCGTCATTTACCTGGATACCAGCGCGGGACTCGAGGTAAGCGGCGACCTCAGTACCGCTGCCGAGGGCTCTGACATCGAGCCATGAAAGAATTCCGCTTTCCGGCATTTTCATGACGACCCCCGGAGTACCGCTCAGGATGTCATAGGCCGTACGTCGGCGGGATTCGAGAGCCGTGTAGTTTGAAGCGAGCAGGTTCGGATCTTTCATCGCAGCGGCGGCGGCAATAATCGAGAGGGTAGAAGCGGCACCAAGCACGTTGGCAGCTCCGGCATAATAGGCCCGCATAATGTCCTCCTGAGCCCAGAGATAGCCGATCCGGAACCCGCTGAGACCGTAGCCCTTCGAAGTCGAACAGACGGTAACGGTCCGTTCCCGCATTCCCGGCAGTGCTGCCGGGGAAAGAAACTTTATTCCATCGAAGATGTGATCTTCGAAAGCCTGGTCACAGAGAAGCACAAGGTCGTTCTCGATCACAAAACGCGAGATTTCAAGGAGATTTTCCTCACGGAACACGGTGGTGGTCGGATTGTTCGGGTGGCAAAGGATCAGGAGTTTTGTATTGCTGTTGAACCGTTTATTCAATTCATCGATCCTAAGCTGATAGTTGTCCTCAGGGTACAGGGGCACCGGCACGGTCACTCCTCCGAGCAGCTCAGGATTAAGAAAGTATTTCTGATAACCCGGGTCGGGCACCAGAACTTCGTCGCCGGGTTCGATGAAGGGCATCATGGCATACACAAGCCCCGAATCCGAGCCGGGCGTAACAAGCACATGCTTGGAAGGATCAATATCGAGGCCGGTACGCCGGGAAATCCGCTCGGCTATGCAGCGGTTCAGTTCGTATTTAATATCGGCCGGCGCGTAATGTTCGGTAAAACCGGATTCGATAGCTTCGAACATTGCCTTTCTGACGGATTCCGGGAGTACCCGGTCGGGTAGAAAGGGGTCCGCCCAGCTGAGAATATCCGGTTTCATTGTTTCCTGCCGCTGTATAGTCCGGTCCACCGCGTCGGGAGAGGAAAATATTTCACCGGATCTATTCCTGAAATTCGGATTCATTTTCTCTCTGATGCTCATGTGCGTCTCCGTTCCTGTATCGTTTTTCAAAGGAAGCTTTTAAACCCGCGATCCTGGATGCGGAGCCCCTATTGTATCGTTAAAACCGAAACTGGTAAACTGAATTGATGAGATCGGGTGTTCTATAGTATGCTATAATTCAATAAAATTGAAGCGAAACAGGCATATAAGAAAATGTGCGAAGCCCAGAGATTAAAATCATATAAAGAAGCAGGGGAAGGTGTAGAATGTCCATAAAACAGAAATTTACCTTTTTCGTCCTCCTGATTGTGCTTTCTTTCATCGGCGCCGGTACGGCCTATTACCTGGTGAGTCTGCCCGAAAACACGATAAAAAACGAACAGAAGAAACTCCAGGACATCAATGAAGCGATCCTTCTGTTCAGGAGTTACATAAATCAGATTGACAGCAAGGAGCTGGAGAACCAGCATAATCTGATAGTCAAAAGGAAAGAGGAACTCGATGAGGCATACAACACCCTGACCCAGCTGAAGATATTACCGACAGTCAGTGAAGATATCGAAACAGCTCTTGAAGCAGTTTTAGAACTGCAGGAACTGTTTCAATCAAAATGGACCGTCTATGAAGAAAAAATCTACAAACTTATCAGCCTCTCTGAAGACATTTTTCCAGCCCGCAGCAGCAATACAAAAATCAAACTGAATGATTTTTACACAACTATGGAGATTCAGGACCATCCGGAAATTCTGACAGCCTTCGATACCGTTGAACAACTCTATTCCGAACTCTATTTGATCGATATGAACCTTGAATCCGCTTCCCTTGTAATAAAACAGCAGGCAAAAACGATAGAAAATGAAATTATTCAGATCAGGAAACATGCCTACCTCCTGGTTTTTATAATATCCGGTCTGATCGTTCTGCTTTCGGTTTTCGCCGCTCTGCTCTTCGCACGAAAAATCGCTCTTCACATTTCCGATATCGAACAGAGTATCATGAAAATGAGCGGCGGAGATCTTACCGTCCGTCCGGAGGTAAAAAGCCGGGATGAATTGGGAAAACTCTGCAGACATATTGTGGGTTTCACCGAATCCCTGAGCACCTCTATCCAGACTCTGAAAATGAGTTCTCATGAAAATGTACTGGTCAAAGAGGAACTGTTGCAGGCCACAGGAGAAACGAGCACCCAGGTAGAGGAGATCAGAAAAAACTCCGAATCCATCAGAGAACGCAGTGACCACCTGGACGGTCAAATTGCCGGGAGCTCGGAACAGGTTAAGAAAACCGCCGATTTTGTCCGGTCTGTTGAAGAAAAGCTGGTCGAACAGTCGGCGATGGTCGAAGAATCTACTTCAGCGGTCACTGAAATGATCGCTTCGATAAAAAACGTAGCGGAGATTACTGATAAAAAACGGGAAGCCACGGTTCATCTGGTTACATCCTCCTCCCAGGGAGGTGAAAAACTTGCGGCGACCCTCAATATTGTTCAGGATATCCACGGGAATATCGATGAGGTGATGAACACCGTAACCACTATTCAAAAAGTATCCTCCCAGACCAACCTTCTTGCAATGAATGCGGCTATCGAGGCAGCCCATGCAGGGGACGCCGGCCGCGGTTTCGCCGTCGTGGCTGAAGAAATCCGCAAGCTTGCAGAGACCACTTCAGTGAGTTCAAAACGTATCTCCGGGGTGGTAAAAGAGGTCGTTTCAAAGATTGAAACAGCTTCCGAATCCGGTCTCGAAACCCGTCAGGCTTTTGAAATCATCAATGCTGAGGTTACCGGAGTCTCAGATTCCCTGGAAGAAATCGCCGCTAGCATGAATCAGCTGCAAACCGGCAGCACTCAGGTACTCGAAGCAATGCAGAACCTTCAGGATGTTTCTCTGGATATCAAGAGCAGCAGCGGCGAAATGACAGAAGCTTCCCGAAATACCGCCTCAGCTATGGAATCCATAAAGGCAATTTCCAGCAGCGTTCATGAGAGCATCAATCAGATCCAAAGCGGGGTGCAGGGTATCGGCAGGGCCGTCCAGAAGACCCAGGCCCTCGTCGAAAGAATCAGCCGGGTAGCTGAAAACCTGGATCAGGAATCAGGCCGTTTCCGGACCGGTGAAACTGAAACTGAAACTGAAACTGAAACTGAAACTGAAACTGAAACTGAAACTGAAACTGAAACTGAAACTGAAACTGAAACTGAAACTGAAACTGAAACTGAAACTGAAACGGACCGGCAGCTGCCTGCTGCTGAAACCCCGCCGTCGGAGGACGTTCCCGAAACTCCCGGTAATTCTACAATTTCTGAACCGGATACGCCTTCAGTTCCGGATTCAGATTCTTTAAAAGATTCTGGCCCCGCCGAGAGTTCCCTCCCGGACCTGAAGCCAATTCAAACCAAAGGGCTGAAGCCCGAAGACCTTGAAACCGGCATTACCGAGTGGAAGGAATCTGAATCATAGCTGAGTATCTATAATTCGTTTTTTGTGTCCACGAAACGGCACCTGAATTTTTGGTAAGTTTTTATCTGACAGAAGATTTGCATGGATTTAAATTGCAATTTTCTTCAGTCGGTGGACAACACCCTCTATCCTGCTTTCTGAGTGACTTTTAGCGGAATTAAAAGTGCCGTCTCGGGGACACTAAACACTTTTTCCCCTGTCTTGGCGATTAGAACAGGATTTATCATTTCGATGGCCCGGGGCACTATTTTTCAGTTTCACCCCTCAGGCGGAGACTTTCAAAGCAGTCTGAACATTCACTTTCAAGCCTGCAAGCGGGGAATGAGCCGGTGAAGGGTACAGAAAATCCATACAGCAGCATCCTCTTGGGGATCCCCGTCTTCGGTCTTCTGATTTCGTCTCGTAAATGGAGGACATGCGTGACCCGGGGGCTCTTCAGAAAAAACGGGGTTCCATCAGAAACATGCAGGATCGAAACATCGGAATAGAATAGAGAAACCGTTTACATCATTTAACCCTGAAGGGTCAGTCAAAAAAGCCCAGGCACGCCAGACGGGCATTTTCCTTTATCTCGATTCCGGGGATGCCTACCGTTAATGCGGTGATGAGCGGATCATGGTCCTTCTCAAGGACTCTGAAAGGAATTGATGCACCGTTTCGTTCCGCCCTTCCCCAGATTTGCAGGTAGAGCCGGCGGTCTTCTGGTAAGGTCAGGCTTTCATTGAACTCTATATGATATGTACCGGCGGTAAGATGCCACCAGCCGTAGGAATCCTCTTTTTTCTTTTTAACTGGGGCCAGCCACTCAACCCCCGCTTCGGTGTACTCGCCTCCTCCGAAATCCAGGGCTCCGGCCTCAGAAAATCGTCCGATTTTTTTGACCGTGAGAAAGGCGGTCTCGGTTCCCTCGGGGAACTGTTTTCCTGCGTGAATATAGTTATGCACCAGTTCCGTGAATTCCGGTTTTTCTTCATTCATACGTTCCTCCCGTTTTTTATTATACCTCCGATTAAGGGGAAACGATACTGCAGAAAATAATGCTTCCTTCATGCTCTAACCGGTACCGGTCTTGTACCGGTTAAATACCGCTGTTACAATGGCTCTCTCAGGAGGAAGTGTATGGACGCATCATGGAAAGAAAAGGGCAGATTTTTTCTCAAATCGCGATGGCCTGAACTGAAAGAGATTGAAACGGACAGGCAAAAGCGGGCTGAACTGCCTGCTATGCAGAAGGCCGCCGAAACAGAAATGATCATTTCATTGTCGGACAGCGAAGAATTAACTGAACGATTCGGAAAGGAGATTTCTCTCACCGGCGCCTTTCTGGCCCGTGAGACAAATCGTGTTTATACAGAAGCTTCTCTTTCTCAGGACGAATTGGCTTACCTGCTCTGGGCCGTTCAGGGGGTTCGGATGAAGAAACCGAGGGTATCTTTTCGAACCGTTCCGTCCGGCGGTGCGCGTCACCCTTTTGAAACTTACCTCTTCGTGCAGAGAGTCACCGGGCTTGAACCGGGATTGTACCGGTATCTGCCCCTTGATCATCAGCTGGTATTCATCAAGCCGGCGGGAGAATATGGTGACAATCTTGAAGATCTCCTTGATGAAGCGCTGCTGAAGCATAACTTTCACGGTGCTGTAACCTTCATCTGGACCGCTATTCCGCGAAGAAGCGAATGGTCCTATGCATCCGAAGCCGCCCGTCTTATACTTCTCGATGCCGGCCACATGGTCGGGCATCTCTATCTTGCCTGCCAGGCTGTCGGCTGCGGCACCTGTGCGGTAGGAGCTTTCGATCAGCAACAAACCGACAAACTTCTCGGTGTAGACGGGATCGATGAGTTCACGGTATACACCGCTCCGGTGGGTAAGCTCAAGGAGAAAGGAAGTGTGCAGTTCCGGAGCAGTTAAGCTTTTGCCAGTTCCCGATCGATCAGAGTCTCTAAAATTTCACCAATTTTAAGAATCAAAGGCTTGCAGGAGCCTTCTTCATCTTCGTATCGCTCTTTCAGATAGCTGCAATCGGTAGAACCTAATTTATCTTCTATTTCCTGAAAGAGCTCTTTTTCGAGTTCTTTAAGATAATCGCTTTCATGGGCGCGGTCCTTCACAAAAAGGACTCCCATGGCCATGAGCCCGCCGGTAAGAGCGCCGCAGGCTTTCTCCACGCCCATTCCTCCGCCGAATCCCGAGGCTACCTTGAGAGCTTTGGGGCTCAGTCCGAGCTGATAGACTTTGTTCAACGCGTAAAGCATGGTCTCGGAACAGCTCAGATCTTCCTTCTTCGCCAGATCATTTTCAATAAGCTCAACGACAGTTCCATTCTTTTTCATGCTTCGATCCTACCCTTTTTTCTCGGTTTTGAACAGATCAACCTTTATATTCAGCATCGGCTTTTTCCCGGCGTATCAACCGCCGGGAAAGGATTTATCCCGCCTTTTTTGCCATATGAATCTTCGGGCCGGCCTTTTTCTTTCCCGACTTTCCCGAGACCGCTTTCGTTGATTTTGCCCGATAGGCTTTTCCCTGACCGGATTTATACTTCGGCCGCTGACTGCGTTCCCTGACCATGTCCGCCTTTACTGTACGTCCCTGAAAAGTGAATCCATCCAGAGAACGGGCAACTTCCTCTCCAAATACATCGTCCACCTGCAGGATACTTGAGGACTCCCTGATCTTTATCCTTCCTATTTCAATTCCTCTCACACGGGTACATTGGTTCACCAGGCCGATCAGTTCAGGAGGTGTAACACCGTCGTTTTTACCCATATTGATCTGAATGCCGATGTATCCATCCTCAATCCCCGATTTGTGACGTTCTTTCCGCTGTTTTCCGCCTGACCGTTCATCCCGATAATATCCGCTCCGGTCGGAATTGTTGCGTCTCCTGTCGCCGTTGCCCCTGCCCCTGTCATTGTTATCTCTGCCGGATTTTTCTTTGACCGGTTTCATGTCGGGAAGGCCCCGGTAGTAGTCAAGCATCTGAGAAAACTGCATCGCCACAATCTTCTGCAGCAGGTTTTCCAGATCGAGCCCGCCGAGGAATTCCCTGACTGCCGGCATGAAATTCTCCAGCTGCTTTGCGTCCACCTGGGTTGAAGCCAGCCGTTCGGCAAAATCCGACAGCTGCCGTTGAAATATTTCCTCTCCCCCGGGTATTTCGCTTGGCTGGATGGATGTCTTAATGACACGTTCGATATGCTGGAGCCGTCTTTTCTCCCTGGCTCCCACAAGGGCGTAGGAAGAACCGGTTTTGCCGGCACGTCCGGTCCGGCCGCTGCGGTGGGTGTACATATCAATCTCATCCGGAAGATCATAATGAATCACGTGAGAAAGATCCTGTACATCCAGGCCCCGGGCGGCAATATCCGTAGCTATCAGAAGCTGCAGATTCTTACGGCGGAACTTGTTCATGACAAACTCCCGCTGGGCCTGTGAGAGGTCTCCGTGAAGAGCCTCGGCGTCATATCCGTCGTTTATGAGCCGGTCGGCAATGTCCTGAGTGGATAGTTTGGTACGACAGAAGACGATCCCGTACATATCCGGATTGAAATCAACAAGCCGCTTGAGAGCCGCATATTTTTCATTGGCCCGTACCAGATAGTAGGTATGTTCCACACTTTCGGCGGCGGCGTTCCTTTTTCCTATCGTAATATTCTCGGGATTCCGCATATAGGTTTCGGCGATCCGTGCAACCTCGTTCGGCATGGTGGCAGACATGAGGATGGTGCGTCTTTCGGCCGGAGCTGCCTCAAGGATCGCATCGAGATCCTCTTTAAACCCCATATTGAGCATGATATCGGCCTCATCCAGCACCAGATACTGCAAAGTCGAAAGGTCGGCTTTGCCCTTTGCAAGCAGGTCCAGAAGTCGTCCCGGAGTCGCCACCAGAATGTGAATTCCCCGTTTCAGCGAACGGATCTGATCTCCGTATCCTGCTCCGCCGTACACCACATCAATGGCAATCTGAGGCAGGTTAGCCGCATATAAACGCAGCTCCTTGGTAATCTGTATAGCCAGCTCACGGGTCGGGCACAGTACAAGAGCCCCGATCTCCCTGGGTTCATCCCGCAGGATCTCGAGAATGGGCAGACCGAAGGCCGCTGTTTTTCCGGTCCCTGTCTGAGCGAGGGCAACCAGGTCCCGGTCTTCCTCCAGAATGGGGGTAATGACCGCCTCCTGGACGGGGGTGGGTTCTTTGAAACCCATAGCTTCTATAGCTTGTAAAATCGAGTCGTCGAGAGCAAATTCCTGAAATGTCAAAAAATTATCCTTTGTGGGTTGTATCTCCGCCGGCGGTATAGGATGCGCAAGAGTCGCGCATGTGCTCCGGGCATACAGCTGAGGGTACGATCAGAATATCGTGCCGCCGCGGGTCTGTTCGATAAGGTCTCACCTGAACAAGCTTGAGTTCAAGGCCGCCTTTCGACCCGCTGCTCGTACTCATTCACCTTTTCCAATAGTTCGGAGCTCACCCTACAGGAATTTTTAAAAAAGATCAACCCGTTTATAGTGTCCACGAAACGGCACCTGATTTTCAAAATAATTTTTACCTGAGAATAAGTTTAACAGCGGAAATCATAGTAACTACCGCCTTTTTTTGAGAGGCTGTGTTATCTGTTTGTGCAGGATACCATTGACTGAGAAGAAAGTGCCGTTTCGGGGACACTACCTGCGCCACACCCAACTCCCATTCCCGGCGCCGGTGCATATTTCTTCCTTTACTTCCTGCCCCCTCCTAGATATTTTTATGCAAACGGAGGAAGTTATGCACAGATTGAAATATTCTCTGTTCATCCTTGCAGCAATCCTGATGATGGGAATCACCTCCTGCGCCACAGCGCCGGTAGCTCCCGCGGACCAGACTCCTTCAGGGGCGGACGGATCTATATCACCGGTTCTGCAGCTCGATCCCGCGGTCACCTACGGTAGTCTGGAAAACGGCCTTACCTACTACATCCGGCGGAATGCCACCCCTGAAGACAGAGTTCAGCTTCGTCTGGTAGTGGATGCGGGAAGTATTCTCGAGAGGGAGGACCAGCTCGGACTTGCCCACTTCGTGGAGCACATGGCCTTCAACGGCACAGCTTCATATGAAAAAAACAGCCTTATCGATTATCTGGAAAAATCCGGCATGAGTTTCGGTCCGGATATCAATGCTCTGACTGGTTTTGACAGGACCGTGTACAAGCTGGACCTGCCGGCGGAAAGCAGGGAGACAGTACAGGTGGGAATCGACATTCTGAAAGAATGGGCCTTCAATATTTCCTTCGATCAGGAGGAAGTCGATAAGGAGCGGAAAGTAATTATAGAAGAATGGCGTTCCGGCCGCAATTCTTCATCCCGCCTCAGGGATGAATATCTGCCGGTCCTTCTCCGCAATTCCCGGTACGCGGACCGTCTGCCCATAGGTTCCATGGATGTTGTCCGTGCCAGCAGCGCTGAAGATCTCAGGGAGTTTTATAAGACCTGGTATGTACCTGAAAATATGGCTGTGATTATTGTCGGCGATATTGATCCCGAAGAAATCCTCACAGAGGTCGAAGCGGTCTTTTCCCCGTTTTCTTCTGACACCTCAAAAGAACGTCCATCGTACTCCGTCCCGGCAGCTGAATCGCCGGCCTTCATTCTCGCCACCGATCCGGAAGCCCGACGAACACGCGTACAGATTATTCGACTCCATCAGCCGTTCAGCCTGGCAACGGAAGAAGATTACAGGACCTCCCTCGCTCTTTCCATGTACAATATGATGACCGGCGACCGGCTGGCGGAAAAAACTGAAAGTCCTGATCCCCCGTATGTGAACGGATACTTCGGTGTGAGCGATTTTTTAAGAAACGACGGGGCCACTATCTGGGGAGCCACCGCCCGGGATGGACAGACAGAACGGGCCCTGCGTGAACTGCTGGTTGAGGCAAGGAGGATCGACCGTTACGGTTTCACCGCCGGTGAGCTGCGACGGGCCAAGGAAAATATAGCTTCCTGGATGCAAAGGGCGTATGAAGAGCGGGACAAAACCGAATCGGTCAGTCTGGTCAATGAATATGTAGCGCATTTTCTCAGCGGAGAAGCTGCTCCGGGTATCGAAAAGGAGTGGGAGCTTACCCGGCGATTCCTGCCGGAAATAACTCTTGATGATATCTGGCTACTCGGTTCCCGGATCGGGACCACCGCAGGTAGAGAAACCTACGTGATCACCGGCCCGGAAAAAGACGATTCCGATTATATTACCGAAGTAGGGCTTCAGGACCTCCTTGCAGAGGTGGAAAATATTGAGCTCCTCCCCTATCGTGAAGAAAGTGAAGAAAAACCTTTTTTCGACATCCCTCTGGAACCCGGCTACATCATAACCGAAGAAAACGGCGCCGAAGGCACATACCGGGGCTTCACCCTCTCCAACGGCGCGAAGGTTCTGTACAGACAGACCGATTTCAAAAATGAAGAGATCCTCTTCTCGGCTTTCAGCCGGGGAGGAGCCTCACTCATTGAAGATGATCTCTATTTCTCTGCCCGCCTTGCACCATCCTTCGTTGAAGCTGCCGGTCTGGGAGAGTTCACCCCCAGCGAGCTGAAGAAACAGCTGGCCGGAAAACAGGTAAGGGTCAGTCCTTTCATTGGGGATCTCTATGAAGGTTTTTCCGGAAACGCCCGTCCTGAAGATCTGGAAGTTCTTTATCAGCTGCTCCACCTTTATTTTTCCTCGGTCCGTGAGGATAGAGAATTATTCGAATCCTACCGGCAGAGATTGTCCGTGGTTCTTTCAAATCGGAACCAGAATCCAGATGTACAGCTCGGGGACACAATTAATGAACTTCTCTACGGGAACAATCCACGAAGGGCACCAGTCACATCTGAGCTTGTGAAAAACATCGAAGCGGATCAGGTTTTTTCTCTCTTCAGACAGCGTTTTGCCTCTCCATCGGATTTTACCTTCATTTTCGTCGGCAATGTTGATCCGGAACGGATAAAGGAGTTAAGTGCCGGATACCTCGGATCCCTTCCTCCCCGGGAAAGCGAACAGTGGCTTGACCGGATGGTCCGGTACACTGAAGAAAACAGGACCGCGGAAGTTTATTCGGGGATCGAAGAGAAAAGCAGCGTCGTCAGGATCTACCCGGGAGACCTGTCCTGGAGCCTTCGGGAAGCGAGTCTGCTCGAAGGTCTCGAGCAGCTGATCAATATACGTCTCAGGGAAAAAGTGAGGGAGCAGGCGGGCGGAACCTACGGTGTGGGAGTATCGATTAACGTCTCCAGATACCCGGAGGAGGAATACCTTCTGACTATCAATTTTTCCTGCGATCCCGCCCGGGTCGACGAATTGACTGGGATTGTCGAAAACGAGCTGCGGAATCTTCAGGAAAATCCGATGCCGGAGGAATACATAGAAAAAATCCGAAACATTCTCATAAAATCTCTGGAAGACGCGGGGCAGACAAATGAATACTGGCTCCGGACTATCAGTATGATTGAGAGGTACAGCCTTGACCCTGTGGATGTCCTGGCTGAAGAAGAGCGGATCCGTTCTCTGAATCCGGAAGCCCTTCGGGCGGCGGCAGAGAAATATATCGGCGGAGCAAATACCGTGGAGGCTGTATTGTATCCTTCAGGATTTCGTACGATATCCCAGCAGGAGTAGGCAGACCGAATCAGAATGGAGGTGAATCACCCCAGCAGAAATATTCCCCAGCTCAAAGGCGGCAGGACCAATGCTCGACTGGGCTCGATCTCTTCGGGGAAAATATCAGGTATTCCCCCGGCGTCTTCAAGCTTCAGAATCCGGCAGTTCAGATACAGATCGGGGGACAGCAGCGCAGGAGTTTCCGGGTCCTCAGAACCGCTTAGAACCAGCCTGGCCCGGGCAGGCGGAAAGTCACCAGAGAGCTGCACCCTGCCTGCTTTCCGCATATGCAGGTTTATTATCAGGACTGCGTGTTTATATTCCGCCGTAGAAGCGGAATGCATATAGAGCCGGAGTTTTTCTGACCCTGCCGAAACGGGAAGAAAAACATCAGGTCCCATATACCTGTTCCAGATAAGGGTGGCCCAGTAATCCGGGTTCGGGAGGCCGTCGCCTTTCCGAAGAAGGCCGTAGTCGCCTCCGATCAGGGTCTGCCGGACCACCTGATGATGGCCAGTCCGAGCAAGCTGCCCCAGGGCATCCATCCACCAGAGTGATGAGGCAAAACGGTCCGAAATTCCGGGTTCCCCGCCGCAGAGGGCGTGTCCGGTTTCACCCATCCAGACCTCCGTGTCCGGAGTATATCGCAGCACCAGCTTTTGAATACGTCGGGCATTCCTTCCGAGAGAATCCAGCCGTTTCGGGCTGAGCAAGGTTTTCGGTTTTGCCCGCCGAACGGCAAAGGGACAGCGGGAGGATTGCTGGGGATAGTAATGCCAGGTGAGTATGTCGAGGGGAGTATTCAGAGACTTCAGAAATCCGCGAAGAAAAGGGAGCGTCTCGCCGAGGACCGGCCATACAATGGCTGCGGGACCGGCGATTCTGCCGGTTTTCTCCTTCTTCAATATCCTGCTTAGTCTGGAAATATCCCCCGCGTACCGTCTATTGGAGACGAAGCTTTTCAAACCGTGAAAGAATATATAGGCATTTACCTCGTTCCCCAGCTCCCATACCGCTTCCGGCTGCTTGTGCTTCCGGCTGTAATGTATCAGGGCACGAGCATTCTTTTTTCGCCACTTCCAGTTGCTTTTACGGGCCCCAGGGCCGGCGTTCAAAGTCATACAGAGCCTGCTTCCAATCGCTTCGGCGAAATGAACGATCTCATCCCATCGACTGCGCGGCAGAGCATATCCGTATCCTGCTGCTAATTGAGAATGATCTTTCTTCTTCATCCGGTAATAAAATCTGTCCGCCTCGGTACCGCCGATCCTGAGGTACCCGAGACCGAGGTGCCGGGAAAGCTCGATCAGACGCAGATCATCCAAATCAAGAGGAGATACCCGATGGGTTCCCAGACCATTCCGGGAACCTGAACCCCCATCCCACCAATAGCCTCCAATGATCAGTGAACTGTCTATGGCGGCGGAAATAAATCGGGGCGGCAGTCGGAAAAGGGGAACCGGCTGCCCGGGGGATACTTTCAAATCGATACTCTCGGAATACCTCCTTCTCACAAGCGCTCCAGCAGCTCCGGCAGTTGCCTCCAGTCTTTGAGAATAATCGTTCCTTCCGGTATCTTTTCAGACTCTGTCCGGTAACGACCGTTCTCCACATCTCCGGCAGCATACCATACGGGAACCATCCCTGCAGCAGCGGCGCCTGCGCAATCCACCGTACTGGAATTTCCGATATACCAGGTTTCCTCCGGTTTCAATCCCATTCTGCGAAGAGCGATTTCAAAGAGAAGGGGATCCGGTTTCCGGATGCCATAATCTGCCGAGGCGATAAGGAAATCGAAATGGTGCATAATCCCCCGCCTATCAAGCTCCCTCCGCAGGATACCCTCCCGGTAGCTCGTATTGCTGATTATACCCATAGGTATCCGGCGGTCTGCAACCGCCTTCAGAGCTGCTTCCACACCCGGTGCCAGTTCCAGTTCCATGGAAGCCTTCCAGTATTCCCACTCGAGCTGATCCTCGCCGATGGAAAAACTGATCCCGAAGTGTCCGTACAGGAGGCGATGAAAATCGATCTGCCGGTATTCGAGATTATTACGAGCACAGAGGGTCTCAAATCGAAAATCAAGACCCCTGCCGAACTCTGCCAGTTCATCTATAAGAACCGTGTTCTCCCGCTCCGTCGATCCTTTTTCAGCCCCAATCCCATCCACAGCAAAACGAAGCACCCCGGTGAGGCCCTGCTTCCGGTCCTGGGACACGATGTTAATTAGCGTATCTCCATAATCGAAAAATATGGCTTTGGGCAGCAAAATCGATGTATCCCCCTACAAAAGAAACTCTGGAATCCAGTGTGCCGAATTCACCTTTCTTAGGCAAGCCCGGAGGCGCAGAGACTTGCGGCCTGGTCGCCAACCGGCTGCCGCCATCTGCTCCAGGGGTGTCATAATTCTAGTGTCCCCAAAACGGTACTTTTTTTTCCCCTAAAAATATTCACTTCCGGCACATAACACATCCTTATTTGATAAAGAGAGAATCAGCAGATATGCCAATCCTGAAGCAGAACTTGGAGATTCTTCAGGTACTGTTTCGGGGACACTACCAAAGTACTTAACTCATCAGCCGATGTGAGTTATACTGCCAATCATCCCCCACAGGAGTAGAATTAATGTATGTAGTTGGATTTAACGGCAGCGCCAGGCGAGACGGCAATACGGCTTACTATATCGAGCAAGCCTTTGAGCCCCTCAGAAACAAAGGGATCGAATGCGAAATGGTACAACTGGCAGGAGAGGTCATCCGGGGATGCACCGCCTGCGGAACCTGCAGGGAAGAAGGAAACAACCGATGTGTATATGATGACATCATCAATGAATGTATTGATAAAATGGAGCGGGCAGATGCAATAATCATCGGTTCTCCGGTCTACTTCGCCGATGTTACCGCCGAAACCAAAGCCCTGATCGACCGATGCGGATTTGTAACAAGAGGCAATGATACCTCACTCAGTCGAAAAATCGGAGCAGGTATAGCTGTCGCCCGCAGATCCGGGACCATTCACGCCCTCGATACCATTAATCACTTTTTCCTCATCAATGACATGATAGTCGCCGGATCGAGTTACTGGAACATGGGACTCGCCCGGCAGATAGGAGATGCTGAAAAGGACGCCGAGGGTATCCGGACAATGCACCGGCTGGGAGAAAACATTGCATGGCTGCTGAAAAAGATTCATAATAAGAATTAATTGTTGATACCAAAGAAACAAAAGGATACATTTTTAGGGTGAGTGAAAGAGAAAAAAAGATTGCAGGGGATTGGTATGAAATCCGCAGTGCCCTCGATGATCCTGATACATTGACGGACTACCTCGGAATCAGCGCCCCCGAATTTCACGAAAGCGCTGAAAAACTCCGTTTCTCGATAGACCGGGGCATCGTCGAATATAAGACCGAACTCATTCACTCCATTATGAGCCCTCTCAAATCCCTCAAATGGGACAGCAAGGCCATAGCAACCCTGGATGAAGTGGAACGCCCGGCTGCCATAGCTGTTCTCACCTCTGCGGTACAGCGACTTTTTTCCCTGGGAAAAATGAGACTCTATACAGTTCGTGGTGAAGTGATCGAAGAGGAATCAGACAAAAAGGGGGCGGAAAATGATGAAGCCCCGGATATTAAAACAATCGTTGCAGACGTCCAGGACCTGGTGAAACAAAAACCCGCCCTCAGAGCCAATACGGAAGTCAAACGCATCATGGCTCAATTGAAATACTACAACACTCAGCTGGAAAAAATGCGCTCCCTCGAACCGAACATTCCTCCGGAAAAAAGGACAGATTTCCGCGGTAATTTTCAAGCTACGTTCAATGAAATCGTACAAAAGATCCGGAGCGCCTATCAGACCCTTCTGGATCAGGAGTTTCAGGAAAACAAACCTCCCGAAACCCGCCCGCTTCTCAAACGATATGATTTCTCCGGTTTTGATCACCTCTACAGGGATCAGGTACAAAACGCAGCCCGCATCTACTCAACCATCGGATTCGCGAAAGACGAACGATTTCAAATGCGGGAAGTCCTCGTTGATTTAGCGGCGGGGGAACCATACTATACTGGTTCTTTTACAAAAGAACTCGAACTGTACAAGCGGCTTGCCCCTTTTGGAGAGGACAACCTGAAAATCAGCAGGGCTTTTTCAGACCAGCTGAGCCGTTATTTTGAACGCTACGCTGAATGGATCCGGCATCGTGAATAGTCATTAGTGTCCCCAAAACGGCACCTGATTTACCCTCAAGCACCTCCCGGGGAACCATATACAGGATAAATTAAAAGTAATTCCCACCTTTGATCAGAGTCTGTGGTATGCACTGCCGGTGGATGCTTTTGAGCAGGAAAGAAGTACTGTTTCGGGGACATTACCGGAAAACCGCTACCCCGAATCCTTCACAGAAGTTCTTTTCTGCCTCTCGACTTGAGTTCCGCTACAACATCTTTTACCTGCTGACCGCTTCCTCGCTTAGCCACGAGAACCACTCCGTTCTTAACCACAACCATGAGATCCTCTACTCCGCAGAGGGCAACAGGCAGGTCCGAATAGATGAAATTATCCGAGGATGAAACGGAAATGTACTCACTGCCGCCTCCGCTTATATTTCCGCTGATGTCGGTACTCCCTTTCTTTTCTGCGTAGAGTTCCGCCATTTCCTCCCAGCTGCCGACATCATTCCATTCGAAATGTGCCCTCACCATAGCTGAGCTGGTGCTTTTTTCCATCACAGCATAGTCGATCGAATCCTTTGGACTCCGGGTGTAGATGCTTTCCACTTCCGGGCCTTCCATCAGAATTTCTATCTTCCCGGTATACCGGGATACCCCCTTTGACCCGATCCCTGAAAAAAGCCTGCCTATATCGGGAGATTGTGCAGTAAGTTCCTCCAGATAGCGATCCACACGGAAGGCGAACATTCCCGAATTCCAAAAATATCCTCCTTGTTCAATAAAGGACCTGGCGGTATCCTCATCCGGCTTTTCCCGAAAGGAACGAACCATATAGCCATATTCATTTTTCTCACCGGCTTCAATATAGCCATATCCGGTCTCCGGCCGCAGAGGAGGTATTCCGAAGGTGACCAGATGCCCCTGTCGAGCGAGGGCATCTGCATTTTCCATATCCTCTCGAAAGGTATCCATGGGGGTAATGAGATGATCGGCAGTCAAAACCGCTGCGGTAATCCTATTATCTGCACCTGATGTATACTGTATATATTCTGCAGCAATTGCTATAGCCGGAGCTGTATTCCGGGCTTCCGGTTCAGGGATAATTTTTATTCGCTCTCCGCCCCGTTCCACCTTTTCACAAACCGAAAGAATTGGACCAAGCTGATCTTTCAAAGTGATTATGAAGACATTCCCCTCTGTTTCCAATCCAAGGGCCCTCTCGATAGTCAGTTGAAGAAGACTCTTATCTCCCTCAACTGGAATGAACTGTTTCGGAAATGCTGAATTTGACGCAGGCCACAGCCTGGTCCCGGAACCGCCGGCAAGAATTAAAACATGGTCAACCATGGATACCTCCCTATACTTTCATTCTATATATTATTAGATAAAAAGAACTGATTCAAACCGCTGATAGTGTCCCCAAAACGGCACCTGACTGATCACCTAACCTCCACTCAGACGAACACATATCGGGCAATCCTATCGGTAAAAAGTTTTCCCGGTGTGCTGTAGGCCCTCCTCCAGACTTTCTCCCAGTGCAGATCAAGGTGCAGATGCGTTCTGAAATACCTTCTGCTCATCCATCTGCCAAGCAGCCGGTCAATACTCTCCCGCTCAATTCCGGCCGCCTCCGCGTGTGTTCGATGTTCCTGAGCCTGCCGGTTCAATCGGTAGGGCTTCAGATAGTTGTGATAAAACAGGTACAGCGCCATCCGACCCACCGCACTGTTTACATTCCTGCCGAAGCGGGTGGTCTCTCGTACATGCTCGGCCAGGTCCTTGCGAATCTCTCGGTCCAGATAATTGACAGAGAAAAGCGGATTGGTCAGATTTCTGTGCTTTCGGCCGCTTGTCCTCAAATGTTTGACCCGGCAGCCCCTGCCGGGCTCCCGGTATCCGAAGCGGGCCGCTGAAAGCTCCCGGGCATACTCTGCTTTCTCATCGGTATGAATGCACAGCTCAGTGCGGACCGGTGAACGGCGCTGCATTCTCAGCGCCTCCCCGGTCAGCTCCGCAAATCGGGTGATCATCTGGCCGCCGGCGATCGGCACGCTTTTTCGAAGCCCTGCGGCCCGCCGTTTCTGAGTATCCGTCATTCTGCCCTTTCGACGCAGCTGTACATAGTTAAAGGTATACAGGAACTGGGAATCCTTCCCGACCAGCAGGTTGAAATTGTTGGGAAAGTACTGACTGACCGTGAAACTCTCAAACCCATCGGCCGCCAGGTCCTCCTGTAATCCCCTCCCTTCGATCAGCAGGGCGTGAACGGCTATGGCCTGCCGGGTGAGCCTGGCCAGTTTGTTCTCCACGGTCTTCGGTGAACAGTGAAATGCCCGGGCCATTGCCCGCAGTCCCATACAGGAGCTGAACATTCCCAGCAGCCGGTGATAGTCGAGATGGCGTTTGCCCCAATAGTCTATGTGAAAAGTGCGGTCGGAGAAATACCGCCGGCACTTTCTGCACTGGTACCGCTGGATTCTGTGCGATCGGGCGTTGATTCTCCAGCCCTTGCGTAAATACCAGCAGCGTCGCTCTGCCCTTGACGCCTGTGCTGCCCGGGAGGGATCGTGGAGGGGGCAAAGAGGATTGGGACAGAAGGAAGGTGTTCGGCTCATAGGCTGTGCTCCTTTTCTTTTGTGTTTCTCTTTATAAGAAGGACGAAAGGGTGAAGAATGCTTCAGCTTTTGAGGTGTTTTTTGAAAAAAAAAGTACCTTCTTGGGGACACTA
>Ga0272441_10006484_pt1 | contig 19563 bp, 19 predicted proteins | sample SSMProp6N_FD_193582 | JGI IMG/M metagenome (GOLD analysis project Ga0272441, IMG submission 193582) | Marine sediment archaeal communities from Little Sippewissett salt marsh, Falmouth, MA, United States - SSM-Prop-6N | ecosystem: Environmental > Aquatic > Marine > Wetlands > Sediment ... | reverse complement strand
GAACTCGTGCCCGAACCCGCCACCCTGGCGCTTCTGGGCATCGGCGGAATGTGCGTAGCGGTCTTCCGGCGCCGGCGGTAACGGCGCGGGGGACCTGACTCGTTATCTGAGTTGCGTTTGCGGCAACGGCCCGGAGGGGCGGATCCCCTTCGGGCCGCTGCACGCGCCGGGCGCCACTGGGGGCCCGCCTCCGGCGGGTAAACTTGCCCGCCGGTGCGTTGCGTCCGCCGGGGCGGCGGGCCGGGATCTCGGTCCCGCACCACGACTGCCCGGCCTCGGCGTAACGAACGAGCGCGGCCCGCGGGGGACCGCGCTCTCTATCCTGCAGCGGGCGCTTACCGCACGAACGCTTGTTGGGCCGATGTGGGTCGCCGGCCGTTTACCCCACGCATGCCAGGTTCGCGCCGCAGGCGGCGCAGACGCCGGCCGACGCCTCGCGCGGGGCCGTGTGCCGCCCGGCCTCGATCTGAACCACGCTTACCCACCCGTGCAAGCCGTGCTGGAGCCCGAACGCCGCGTAGTCCGAGAACCACGCGCCGTCTGCCAGGTACTGGAACCGGTACGTCCCGGGCCCCAGTTGCAGGGCCGCCACCCACCAGCCGTCCTCGGTGCGGGTCATGGTGGGCCCGCCGGTGTCCCAATGGTTGAAGTCGCCCACCAGCCGGACGCTCCGCGCGTCCGGTCGGTAGAAGCGGAAGTACGCTTTGGTGCCACGAATGCTGACCATACGGCTCATCTCCCCTGTGTCTCTATGCCATGCACTTTCTGTTCGGAGTGCGGCCCCGTGGCCTCACTCCACCTCGACAACCGAATTGTACGACCCGAACGCATTGGGGGCCCAATGGCTGTGGTCCGGGTCGGTCATCCATTCATCGTCCACGATGAGGCGGTACTCGTGCGTGCCGGGCTCGAGCGGCAGCGTAACGGCGAACGTGCCGTTCTTCTGCGGCTTCATGGCCACCGGGTTCCACCCCGTGAAGTCGCCGGCCAGCCGGACCCGTCCGGCCCCGTTTTCGGGCCGATACACGAATCGCATCGTGCCCGGTTTGCGTCCTGCCTTGATCATGATGATACACCCCCCGCATGCCATGCGGTTCTGGAGACCCAGAAACGATTCCTATGACCGGGCCATCGGCAGTGAGCACCGCGACGTGCCCCGTCTGAGCCGCACACGATAGCATGCCGCGGCGGGGGCGTCAAGCTGCTTTCGATAAACCTGCGATGAAGTGTTGCGACGGCCGGGCTCGGCGGTTCGGTCCTTAACGCAGAGATCGCAGAGAACGCTGAGAACAAAGGAGAACCGCAAGAGCCTTGAGAACGCCGGAGGCGCGCATCGCCGGGCGCCGGGAAGGCGGGTGGCCTGCCTGCGGCGGGTGAACATGGCCAAGCCCGCCACGGCGGGTAAACTCGCGTGACCATGGGCGCAAGAAAGTAGCCCCGTCCGCAAGGGCGGGGCAGGCGCGGCGGTCGGCTCAGGCCTGAGCCCCGGTAGGGGCGAAAGAGATTCTGTCGCCCCTGACGGGGCTCCGGAGGTTCCGGGCATCCGCCTTCCCCAGACTCGCGCCTGGGGCTACCGTCTTCGGCCCCTCCGGGGCCACACACAGAACATGCCGCCTTCGTTGTAGTGCCGGGGCCATGCCCCGGCGGCTGCGTCGGCGCGGCCCGCCTCCGGCGCGGCATGGCCGCGCCGCTATAATTCACCCGCCGTAATCCCCTCGCGTCGGACCGGTCCGGTGTGTACAATCATGATATGCCGAATCGGCGGGCGGGCCGCTGTCACATGCCACGTACCCATAAGGGGAGCGTAAATGGGAAAGCGGCGATTTGAATTCGAGCTGTATCGGATCAATCTCACCCAGGCGGAGCTAATGCTGTTCGAGGAGATGAACAAGCCCATTTCGCATAAAAAGGACATAGTCGCCATTCTTAAGCATGCGGTGCAACCCCAGTTTGCGGCCGAGTTCTCAGGCACCAAGAACACGTTTATGTGGGCTGTTCGGGACTTCGTCCAGTACCTTGATGAACCGAGAGGTCCGGGAAAGGTCTACGGCCTGACCCTTGCCAAATCGGTCGTTGAGACAACGGGCGAGATTGTCACCGAGACTGGCATTGAAGAAGGCGTATCGGAATTAGAGCCCCCGCTTGCCGATACGGGGCATCTGTTTTTCTACATGGAGCGTCACTTAATGGCGGTTGAGCGCCGCAGCGCAATCATAAACAGCCGCTGGCGGCACGCTCTCCAGGACATCCTGAAGGCCTCGGCTCACGAGTTGGGATACTCCGGTTGGGTTGAGTTCGAGCCAGTGCCTCGCCACCAAGAAATCATAGAGGCTTTCCGTTCCTTCACAAGGCTGACTAGGCTTCGGGTCATCCTTCGGCTACCGAATCCGGAGCTGTCGCGCTATTCGCGAAGGCTCTACAATGAGATGCATGAAGGGGCCATACGCGAGTATTTGCAGGACATGAAGAACCCGCGCGGCCTTAACAAGTCAGATGGCAAACTCCCGCACGCCACGGCCGAAATAGCCGCTGCTGGCTATAAGCGCGGTGAAGTGACATTGGAGGGCGTCCGGGAAGGTAGGCGGGATGCTGTGCGCACTGGCCGCGCGGCTGCGCGAGGGAGGATTGACGAAACGCGCGATTATGTCCGAGGCCTGAAGGACTTGGCCAAGACGAAGGAAGGCCAGCGCATCACAACAGCAATTCTGGACGAGATTGATAGAATTGCTCCTGCGCAATGGCAAGAGGACAACTCGTGAAGCGTCACATTGGCAGCATGATCTGGGGTTACCTAGTTGAACTGCTTCTTGTTGGCCTTGCGTACATTGGCCTGCTCGCAGCTTTCGGCGAGGGACGCCTTGAGAATGTCGTCACGAGTCACTGGCAAACGTTTTGCGTAGTGGCAGGAGTGCTGCTTGGCGTAGGTTTTACGGGGCTTCTGTTCTTCGGGAACGTCCTACAATCTGAATTTGGCAAGTACCTAAAGTGGCGTAAGGCCGACGAGCGATATCTTCATGCGTACCGGGCTCAAGCGATCCTGTTCCTGTGTGCCGTCATAGCACCGCTCGCCGGTACCTTCTTGGGCTACCGGTTCATGACGCATGTAACGTGGATAGTAGCATTATATGCAGGAGTCAATGGACTCACCGTCATAGTCAATACCGGGTGGCTGATCAAGTTGAGATTGAAGTTCCGCTGGGAGCGCGACGCGTTTCTTGCGGAAACGCACGAAGATGATGAATGACTTGCCATGGGCCGCATTGCATTTCCCCGGCAAGAACAGGCGCCAAGGATCTTTCTTCGACTAATTCCGCCGCGCCCATTAGTGTTCCTCCTCCGCCACCTCCTCCATGCTCCGGCCGGTGAGGACCGAGTTGGGATGGGCGGCCGCTATCTTGGACCCGTCGGCGTCGTCGGCGGCGTCGTCGCGCATCTTGATGAGCAGCCAGTTCCTCGCCTTGCCGCCCATCTTCGTATGGACCAGGGCGAACCCGCCGCGCAGTTTCTCGCCTTCCAGCAGCACCTCCACGTGCCCGGCCTCCAGGGCCTCGTCCATGGTCTGGGGCTCGTCCTTCTCGGCCATGAGGTTCCGGTACACGCCGGCGTCCCAGACGATGACGGGCCCGGCGCCGTAGGAGTCGGCGGGGATGGCGCCCTCGAAGCCGGCGTAATCGAGCGGATGGTCCTCCACCGCCACCGCCAGCCGCTTGTCCTTCGGGTTCATCGAGGGCCCTTTCGGGACGGCCCAGGACTTCAGCACGCCGCCCACCTCCAGGCGAAAGTCGTAATGCAGCGTCGAGGCCCGGTGTTTCTGGACCACGAAAACGGGCCGGCCCTTGGGCCCCGCCCCGGCGGGGGCGTTCGCGCTGCCGGGTTCGGGCGTCCTCGTGAAATCGCGTTTCGCGAGGTACGCCGCCAGGGGATCGGTGTCGGCGGGATTCGACATGGCGCTTGACCTCCGGGGGCGGCTGTGGTTGTCTAACAATAAGCCGGAGGCGGGCGGGACGCAAGCGCGACCGGTTGCGGAATTCGGATTGAACCGCAACGGCAACGACCACGGTTAGATTCCTCCACTCGTCCCGGGGCGCCGGGACTCGGTCGGAATGACAACGCGCGGCACAGATCGGCGAAAGGCCGTCCCATGATCGACCTCAGGAGCGACACGATTACCCGGCCCACGCCCGCCATGCGCCGGGCCATGGCCGATGCCGACGTCGGCGACGACGTCCTCGGCGACGATCCGACGGTCCTTGCCCTCGAGGCCCGCACCGCCGCCATCCTCGGCCACGAGGCCGCCGTCTACATGCCCTCCGGCACGATGACGAACCAGGTGGCCATCCGGGCCTGGACCGAGCCGGGCGACGAGATCCTCCTGGAGGCGTCGGCCCACTCGTATTTCTATGAGTCGGGCGGGCCGGCGGCCCTGGCAGGCGTCATGTGCCACCTCATCCCGGGCCGGAGGGGCCTCTTTACGGCCGATCAGGTCCGGGCGGTGCTGCGGCCGGCGAACGAGCACTTTCCGCGCACGAAACTCGTGTGCGTCGAGAACACGCACAACCGCGGCGGCGGAGCCGTCTGGCCGGTGGCCCGGATCGCCGCCGTCGAGGCTGTTGCCCGCGAGGCCGGCCTCCGGATGCATCTCGATGGGGCCCGCCTCTGGAACGCCGCCGTCGCCGCCGGTGTGACCGAGGCCGAGTACGCCCGCCACTTCGACAGCGTCAGCGTGTGTTTCTCGAAAGGGTTGGGCGCGCCGGTCGGGTCGGCGCTGGCGGGGCAGGCGGAGTTCATCGCGCGGGCCCGCCGGTTCCGCAAGATGTTCGGCGGGGGCATGCGGCAAGCGGGGATCGTGGCGGCCGGCGCACTCTACGCCCTGGACCACCATCGCGACCGGCTCGTCGAGGACCATGTGAATGCCGAGCGGCTGGCCGAGGGGATCGCCGACCTGCCCGGGGCCGACGTTGACCCCGCCACCGTTGAGACGAACATCGTGGTCGTGGGCGTGCGGGGCACACCCGCGACCGAGGTCGTGGCGCGACTGAAGGACCGCGGCGTGCTCGTCCTCGCCCGCGACGCGTCGAGCATCCGGGCCGTCACGAACCTGAACGTATCGGCCGACGATATCGACGAGGCCCTGCGTGCGTTCCGCCAGGTGCTCGCGGCCTGACGGGGGCTCACCGGATGCAGGGTGCCACGGGTTGCTTGGCAAACCGTGCGCCTGTCCCCGGCAACACGGATTGCAAGCAATCCGTGGCACACGCGTCGGCGAACTTGAATCGGAGGCGGACCATGCACAGCGTACCACGTCTTGCGGCGCTCGCGCTGGCGGTCGTTGTTCTAAGCGCGTCGGTCCGGGCCGAGGCGCCGGCCAAGGGCATTGCGGCCCGGTATCGCGGCGACGCCGGCATCGCAGGCGACCCCCGCGTCCTCCTGCACGAGGACTTCGAGACCGGCCGCATCGACCGGAAGCGGTGGACCACCGTCAAGAACGAGACGGAGGCGCTCTCGTTCTCGTCCGAGGCGCCGCCCGCGTCGGCCGGGACGAAGAGCCTGCTCGTCACGGCCACGCTCGGCAAGAACACGGGCGGGCACCTGTTCCGGCGTTTCAAGCCGGGCGCGAAGCGGATGCACGCCCGGTACTACGTCCGGTTCGCCGAGGACTGTGACTACACCCACCACTTCGTGCGGATGGGGGGCGACTGGCCCGCCGTCCAATGGCCCACCGGCGGGGCCGGCGAGCGGCCGAAGGGCGACGACCGATTCTCCACCGGCCTGGAACCGTGGGGCCAGTGGAACAAGGTCGCCCCGCCGGGCGCCTGGCACTTCTACACCTACTGGTGCCGCATGAAAAAGTCCGGCGACGGCCGGTACTGGGGCAACTCGTTCCAACCCGAGCCGCCCATCTTGCCGGGGCGCGGCCGGTGGAGTTGCGTGGAGATGGCCGTGACCTGCAACACCCTGGGCAAGGCCGACGGCCGGCAGGCCGCCTGGATCGACGGCCGCAAGGTCGGCGACTTCGGCGGGTTCGAGTGGCGGACCACCGAATCGCTCGACTGCAACTTTTTCCTGCTCATGCTGTACGTGACCGACCGCTGGACGAAGCACCCGGTGAACCGCGTGTGGTTCGACGACGTGGTCGTGGCGACCGAGTACATCGGGCCGATTCGGCGCCGGGCGGAGTGAGAACGGTCAGGTGTTCTCATCCCCCTCACCCTCCTCCGCCCACCGTCGGAGCAGGGGCCGGAGGACGAGCGGCACGCCGAGGCAGGTGGCGGCCGAGACGAGGACCATCCCGCCGAACGTCTCGGCCGAGACCGCCCAGTCGCCGAGGCTGCGGCCCTTTTCCATGATGACCATGGCGATCTCGGCCCGCGGCACCATGCTGATGCCGAGCAGGACGGCCGCTTGGGTTCCCACCATGGGCAGACTCGTGCCGCCGTTGGCCAGCACCTTGCCGACGACCGCCGCCGCCAGCAGCACCAGGGCCGCCGAGCCCGCGCCGCCCATCGCCGACGGGTCCATCGCCAAGCCGATGCCGATGAAGAAGAACGGGACGAGCAGGTCGTAGACGGCGTCGAAGGAGGCCTCCATCCGGACGGCCTTGGGGTCGCGGCTGAAAGCCAGACCCGCGAAGAACGCCCCGATGGCCACCGAGAACCCGAGCATTCCCGCCGCGGCCGCCAGCACGAACGCCACGCCGGCCACGCTCAGCATCGGGTCCGGAGGCCGCTCGAAGCGCTTGAAGAACTCCGTCAGCCGCCGCTCGGCGTAGCGGGAGAAGAGGAAGCAGACGGCCCCGAAGGCGAGGAGTTTCACAAGGACCCAGCCGAGGGTCTCGGCCACGGCGGGGAGCGCTTCGGCCGAGGCGCCGGTGCGCAGCGCGGGGGCGACGGCCATCAGGACCGCTAGGATCATCACGCCGCTGATGTCGTCGAGTTCCGCCACGTCGATCAGCAGTTCGCCGGTGCGCGACCGCAGACGGCCGGCGCTCCGCCAGACGGCCACGGTCACGCCGACGCTGGTGGCCGTCAGCGCCGACGCCACGAAAATGCTTGCCACGAACCCGAGGTTCAACCACCAGTACGCGACCGCAAAGCCGATCGAACCGCTCAGGAGCACGTCGCTGATCCACACGACGGAGGCCCCGCGGAGTTGCTTGAGGAGGCCCGGCAGGTCGCTCTCCAGACCGGCCCGGAACAGGAGGCAGATGACGCCGAGGCTTGCGAGGACCTCGAGCACCTCGGCCGAACCGGCCGTCAGGAGGCCCCAGTGGGTATCGGCGGCCCTGAGGGCGACGCCCACGCCGAGAAAGGCCACCAGCGAGGGGGCGCCGAGGCGCTCCACGCCCGCCCGCAGCAGCATCGCCGCGACGAGCAGCCCGCCGAACAGGAGAATCAGAAACGGGATGGATTCCGACGTCAGCGCCAGCATGGTGCCCTCCGGGACCTCCACACACCTTAAGGCCCCGGAGGGGTCGCATGCAACGGGTTAGATAAATGGCGCCGCGGGCCGGCCGTCATTCGACCGGTTTGTACCGGCTCTTGGGCGCGCCGCACTTCGGGCACTTCCAGTCGTCCGGCAGGTCGGCGAACGGCGTCGGCGGGTCGACCTTGGCGGGGTCGTACACGTACCCGCACTTCGAGCACTTGTACGCGCCGGCTGCCGGTTTCGCGGCCTCGGACGCCGCCTCGGGCGCCGCCTCGGCGGGCGGGGTTTCCGGCGCCGGCTCGTCCTCCGTCGTGTCCTCGACCTTAACGGCGCAGCCGCTGACGGCGGCGCCGGCGGCCAGGCCGCCCAGCAGTTTCAGAATGTTGCGGCGGGACAGGCTCATCATCGTGCGCTCCTTTCGAGTTCCGATGTGACGCCGGCACACCCGGACGCGGGGCCACAGGGTGCCGACCGCGACGGTATACCCCATGCGACGTGCCGGGGGAAGGGTTTTCTTCCCGCCCCGCGCCGCCCCGCCTTTTGGCCGACCCCCTCCCGCCCAAGGAAGTGTTTACACGCTTGTCATCGAGCGGTAGGATGACGGTTCCGCACCGAGTGTGCAACTCGGGCGGCCTGCCACCAACGGCGTTATGCCTGGACCCTGAGACGATAGGATGAGCCATGGCCAACCACGTACCCCCTTCCGGAGTAAATGATTCTGCCGCGGCCGGTCGCCCGGCCGTAGGCGGCCAGGCGTCGGTGTTGAGCCGTCGTCAATTCCTCAAGCGTGCCGCCGTGGCGGGCACGCTGGCGGCGGCGGCACCGCTCGTGGCGTCGCCCTCGGCCCTCGGCCTGGGGGGTGAGGTGCCCCCCAGCGAGCGGATGGTCGTCGGCGGCATCGGTATCCGGAACCGCGGCGGTCACGACCTCCGGTGGATGCTGCCCGAAAAGGACGTCCAGTTCGTCGCCATCTGCGATGCCCAGAAGGCCTCGCGCGAAAAGGTCAAGCAGGTCGTCGACAGCCATTACGGATCCGGCGACTGCGCCATGTACAGCGACCTGCGCGAATTCCTGGCCGACCGGACCGACATCGACGCCGTCCTGACGGCCACCGGCGACCGCTGGCACGCGCTGGTCTCGATCCTGGCCATGCGGGCCGGCAAGGATGTCTACACCGAAAAGCCGTCCTGCATGACCATCGCCGAGGGCCGCGCCGTCGTCGATACCGCCCGGCGCTATGGCCGCGTGTACCAGACGGGCACGCAGCGCCTGAGCATCGCCAACTTCGTGTACTGCTACGAGATGGTCCGGACGGGCCGCCTCGGCAAGGTGCATTCCGTCCGGGCCCACATCGCGCCGTGGGACGACGCCGTCATGGAAACGAAGTGGCTGCCCGAGGAACCGCTGCCGCCCAAGAACGAGGTTGACTGGGATCTTTGGCTGGGCCCGTGCCCGTGGCGGCCGTTCAACAAGCGGTACATCCAGGGCGGGTGGCGGGGCCAGTTCGATTTCCACACCAGTTGCATCGGCGAGTGGGGCGCCCACACGTTTGCCCAGGCGATGCACGGCCTCGGCCTCACGCACACCGCCCCGGTCCATTACCAGTACGTCAACAACACGAGCGGCGACGGCATGGTCACGACGTTCGCGAACGGCCAGAAGATGATCCTCGAGCGCGACCTCGATAAGAAACTCTTCCACGGCTCGTGTGCCATGCGGTTCGAGGGCGAGGGAGGCTGGGTCGCCGCCGGCGACGGGTATGCCAAGCCCGACGTCTCAGACCCCGCCCTCCTGACCGACTTCACCCAGATCGTGGGCGATTACGTTGCCCGAACCGGCAACACCCTGAACCACATGCGCAACTTCCTCGACTGCGTCAAGTCGCGACGCCTGACGGTGGCCAACCCCAACGTCATGTACCGGTCGATGACCGCCGTCCATGCGGCCAACATCTGCATGTGGCTGAAGCGGGACCTGAAGTTCGACCCCGAGAAGGTCGAGTTCATCGGCGACGACGACGCCAACCGGCTGCGGTCGCGCGCCCAACGTGAACCCTGGATCTATTAGCGTACGAATCGCCGGGTGCCACGGATTGCTCGCAATCCGTGTTGCCCGCATAGACGCACGGTTTGACAGGCAAACCGTGGCACCCGAGAACCTGGCATTCCATTGAGCCGCCGGGCGTGCCCGGCGTGTCATTGACCGTCGAACCAAAGGAACCCGCGCCATGTTACGAACCGCCATTGCCGTTGTCCTTGCCGTTGCCGTTCTCGCCGCCGCCGTGCCGGTGGTGGCCCAGGAGTTTCCGCCGGCCTCGAAAGAGGCCGAGGCCAAACTCATCGCCGTCCTGAAAGCGGCCGACGCCTCCCGCGAGGCCAAGGCCACCGCCTGCCGACGCCTGGCCGTCATCGGCACCGAGACGGCGGTGCCCGTCCTGGCGGGCCTGCTGGGCGACGCGGCCCTGTCGCACATGGCCCGCTACGCCCTGGAGCCGATGGCGTACGCCTCGGCCGGCGCCGCCTTCCGCGATGCCTTGGGCAAGGTCAAGGGCAAGCCGCTCGTCGGCGTCATCGGGAGCCTGGGTGTGCGGCGCGATACCCGCGCCGTTCCGGCAATTGCCGCCATGCTCGACAGCGCCGATTCCGACATCGCCCAAGCGGCCCCGCGTGCTCTGGGGACCATCGGCACCGTCGAGGCCGCGGCGGCCCTGAAGGGCGCGCTGAAACCCGGTGCGAGCCGCCAGGTGGCCGTCGCACGGTTCGAAGGGCTGCTCCGCTGTGCCGAGCGGTTGGCCGATGACGGGAAGGCCGCAGACGCCGTCGGCGTCTATGATATGCTCCGGGGCCTGAACAAGACGGCCCCGCACCAGGTCCGGACGGCGGCCACGCGCGGAGCGATCCTCGCGCGCGGCGCGGGCGGCCTGACGCTGCTCACGGAGTGTCTGGCATCGGACGACTGGCTCCTGTTTGCGGCCGCCTGCCGCACGAGCCACGAGATGGATGGCAAGGACGTGACGGCGGCGCTCGCGGCCGCCGCCGGCCGCGGCTCGGCCGACCAGAAGATCCTGGCGCTGCTGACGCTCGGCCGGCGGGCGGATGCGGCCGCGCTGCCGGCCGTTTTGGCGGCCGCCAAGGCCGGCGACAAGGCCGTCCGCCTTCAGGCCATCCGAACGGTTGCCGAGATAAACAACCCCGCCGCCGTTGGCGACCTCGTGGCGCTCGTCACCGCCGGCGACGGCGACGTGGCCAAGGCCGCCCGCGAGAGCCTGGCGGGCCTGCCCGGCGAGGCCGTCAACGCCGCCGTCATGACGATGTTCCGGGGCGCCGACGCCGACCGGCGTCTCATCGCGATGGAACTCATCGCCCGGCGGCGTCTGACCGCGGCGGTGCCCGATCTCCTGAAGGTGGCCCGCGGGTCGGAGGCCAATCTGCGGGCGCCCGCCGTCAAGCACCTGGGCGACCTGGCCGGCACGGAAACGCTGCCGGCCCTGCTCGACATCCTGATGACCGCCCCGGACGGCGCGGTGCTCGGCGCCGCCACGGGGGCTGTCAGCACCATCTCGGCCAAGGCGGCGGACCCGAATGCCTGCGCGGGGCAGGTGGTGGCCCGGATGCCGAAGGCCGACGCCACCCGCAAGGTGGCGCTCCTGAACGTCCTCGGCAGTGTGGGCGGGCAGGCGGCGCTGGCGGCCGTCCACGGCGCCGTCGGCGATGCGAACAAGGACGTGCACACCGCCGCCATCCGGACCTTGGCGGGGTGGAAGACGCCGGACGTTCTGCCGGTGCTGGCCGCCGTGGCCAAGGCCGCTTCCGACGACCGCGACCGGACGCTCGCGCTGCGCGGGTACACGGGGTGGGCCAAGCGCGGCGGGCGGGGCGGGCTGCCGGGCGGCCAGCGGGTTGACATCTGCCGCAACACCGCAGCCCTTGCCAAGAGCACCGGCGATAAAAAACTGCTCCTCGGGGCGCTCGGACAACTCCGGACGCCGGCGTCGCTCAAGATGATCGTGCCGTACGTCGACGATGACGCCGTCCGGACCGAGGCGTGCTCGGCGGCCGTGTCGGTGGCCGAGGAACTGCTGAAGGTGGGTGGCGGCAGCAAGTTCGCCGCCGCCGTCGTCGGCCCCCTCGAGAAGGTGGCGAAGGCCGCCAAGGGCGACCTCGCCAAACGCGCCGAAGGGCTTCTGAAGCGCGCGCGCAGCAAGGCGAAGAAATAGTCGGGCTTGCGGTGCCACGGCGGGTCTTGCCCCGCCGTGTGCTTCGCCGCCGCAGCGCGCCGTTCGAGCCGGCCGCGGAAGCGGCCGGTCAGTTCCATCGTCCGTGGCACGTGCTTTGGCCGGAGAACGTGCCCCGCCGCTCCCGCGGCGGGCTCGTCACGCGCCGGGATACGCCCGTGCGCTTCGCGCTGCGTGAATCACTGGTTGGCAAGCAACCAGTGGCACCCGCCATTCGTTACTGGGCGCTCACCTCGCCGGCGGCGGTCGGTTTCAGGAAGAGGTAATAGAGTCGTCCCTCGTTCTTGGCGCGGCCGGCGAGTTCGCCCGCCTCGTCACCGACGCCCAGGTACAGGTCGCAGCGGCCGGGGGCCCGGATGGCGCCGCCGGCGTCCTGGTCCAGGATGAACCCGCGGTACGGGGCCGTGACGATCGACCCGGCCCGCATGACGGGCAGGTCGGTGGCCAGGAACCCCAGGGCCGCCGCCGGAAAGATGCTCTTGTCGGTGGCGACGGTCCGGCCGGTGGTGACGGGTTCGTTCAGGCATCCGCGGGGCCGGCCGTCCTCAATCGGGGCGAAGAAGACGTACCGGGGGTTCCGCCAGGTGTACGCCCGGACCTCGTTCGGATGGGCTTTGAAGTAGGTAATCATTTCGGGCAGGCCGTCGTACCGGCCGATCTTGCCGTCCTCGACCAGCATGGCCCGGATGCTCTGGTACTCGTGGCCGTTATTGGCCGTGTACCCGAGTGTCCGGACGGTACCGTCGGGCAGGCGAATCTTGACGGACCCCTGGACCTGTGCCACGTACGCCTCGAAAGGGTCGGCCAGGTACACGAGTTCCAGACCGTTGAGCATGGTCGAGGATTCGAGGGTCCGGCGGTCGGGCCAGGTCTTGGTTGGCGTGCCGTCGGGTTGTTTGACGAGGTTGGCCGGCTTCTTGTAGAGCGGGTAGCGGTACTCGGCCGTGGGCTGGAGCGCGCCGCGCAGGATGGGCGTGTAGTAGCAGGTCACGAGGACCGTGCCCTTCATGTCGCACCCAACGGATTCATACACGTCGAACTGACCGCGGATGGCGGCGTTCATCTGGCCGGCCGTCAGGCCCGAGTTCAGCAACTGGCGGAACACCTGCAGGCTGGCCACGGCTTGCGCGTGCGGGATGCCGCAACACGGATACCCCTTCTGGCTGGACGGCTTGGCCAGGTAACTGAGGCTGCGGTCGACGGCCTCGACGAGCCGGTGCCGCTGGGCGCAGGCGCGCGTAAAGTCCGGGATGCGGCTGGGGTCCGTGATCTTCCGCAGGGCCTGGGCGCCCGGCGGCAGCGGACGGTTGTAATCCAGCATCGGGAATTCCATGAGCGGCTCAGGCTTCTCGCAGCCGGCGAACGCGAGAATGGCAACGGCGGCCACCGCCGCCGCGTACAGCGCGGGCGAAACGCGATACGTCATGGCAACCCTCCAGGCATCGGACGCGGATTCGACAGGGTAATGCGCGATTATGGGCGGCCGGCGCGCGCGTGTCAAGGATACCACCGGAGCACGCCCCCGCCTGCAAGGCGGGAAAGGGTCGCGGGCCCATGGCGCCCCGCCGACATGGCCGAGCAGGGCCGGCCGTGGCGCGTGGCTCGGAATGCCAATGGGTCTCAGTCCTCGAAGCCGCGCAGGTCCGGGGCCAGCGTGTTGGTCCAGCCGATGCGGTAGGCCGTGAAGGCGCCGATCGTGAGCACCCCCGGGTTGTGGTCCACGCGGCGCATGATGTCGTTCGGGAAGAGGTGGGCGGCCCGCCGCCGCCGGTTGTTTGCCCGGTCGAACGGGAAGTACAGTTCCCCCGCGCCGAAGGCGTGGAGGATTTCGTGGGCGTACGATGCGGCGCACGTGGGCGTGCGATTCGGGTACCGCGCGAAGCAGACCACCCGCTCGGCCGCCCACAGGGGACCCACGCCCGCGTAGAACGTCAGGTTGTACGAGTCGCCGTCCTTGTTCACGTGGATGACGAGGACGACGGCGTTGGCCCGGTGCCGTGTTTTCAGGTCCGCGACGAGGCGGTTCGCGTCGGCGGCGCCCGTGGCCTTGACGAGTGTCTCCGTCCACGCGGGGTCGGCGAACGAGTCCGTGGGAATGGGCGTCGGGCTGCGGACGCGGCCGGCCGAGGCCTCGGCAAAGGCCAGGTCGACCTGATATCGGCTGGCCCAGCGGTCCAGGAACGCGATGCCGGCGGCGACGCGTTTTCGGACGTCGGCCTGCTCGGCGTCGGACCAGGTGGCCTGGGCGTCCTCGGCCCAGAGGTGATAGAGGAGGGCACGGCCTTCGAGGACGGCGGCGCTGCCGCGCCCGCGCCGCGACGCCTGGTTCGACTTGGCGCCGCGCTCGCGGCCGATCTTGGCGGCGTTCGGCATCCCGACCGGCGGGGGCGGGGCAGCCACGCACAGCATCGCCAGGGCGAGGGCGGCGACGGCTGTGCATGCCGGGACCTGTTTCATGTGTGCCGTGTGTCTGTGGATCACGTGGACCGGGACGAACCACGATGAGCCGCCGCAGCTCGCAACATGCCGCGTGGGCGGCAACGCCGGCCGCCGTCACCTCAGCAAGGCCCGGAATTCCTCTTCCGTCATGCCCGCGCGGCGAATCTGGCTGCGCAACAGAAACGGTGCGACCGAACGATGCATCGGAATCACGAGGTTAGGATGCCCCGGCTTGCCGAGTATGGTGTGGCTGCCTTTCTGACGGAGCAACTCCCACCCGGATCGCTGGAAGGCGGCGACTGCGCGTCGGCCCGAAATGCCCGCCAGTCGACCCACGCTAAATCTCCACGGTGGTCGTCAGGGCGGTGGGTGTGGCTTCCACACGTGTCCGCTCGTCGGGCGACGCCTCCAGGTACAGCCCGATCGCCTCTTTCGCGTTGGCCAGAGCCTCCTCAACCGTCTTGCCCTGGCTCATGCACCCGGGCAGTTCCGGGACGTCGGCCACGTACCCCGCGTACTCCGGATCGTAAATGAGGTTGACCAGAAAACGCATGGCAGCACTCCTTGCACCGTAACGGCGGCATCATATCGCCCCGGCAGCAGACCGTCAAGCGGGCGCCGCAGCAATTGAGCAGCATTCGCGGCGGCCTGGGAAGGCCGCCGCGCGGCATCCGACCGCCGCCGCCCCTACCCCGTCGGGCACGCCCCTTGGCCGTGTTTCTCGTTGTACCGTTGATGGTACTCCTCGGCCTGCCAGAACGTGGTGGCGGGGACGATCTCGGTCACGACCGGCTTCTGGCCGAACGTCCCGGAAGCCGCCACCTGCTCCTTCGAGTCGCGGGCCGCCTTCTCCTGATCGGGGCTGTGGAAGAAGATTGCCGAGCGGTATTGCGACCCCACGTCCGGCCCCTGGCGGTTGGGCGTGGTCGGATCGTGGCCGGCCCAAAAGACCGCCAGCAACTGCTCGTACGTGACGGCGTTCGGGTCGTAGGTTACCTGGACGGCTTCGGCGTGGCCGGTGGTGCCGGTGCAGACGTCGTTGTAGGTGGGGTGCTCGGTGTGACCGCCCGTGTAGCCGACCATCGCGTTGACGACACCGGGCACGGCGCGGAAGCGCGCCTCGACGCCCCAGAAACATCCGGCGGCAAAGGTGGCGACCTCGGTAGGCGCGGCGCCGCCGGCGCCGGGTGTGGCCCGGCCGGCTTGCCCGGCCAGGGGGGTATCGGGCGGCGTGTCGGGTGAACTGGGTGGATTCACGGTGTGGCCCTCCTCCTTGGGGGTGCAACCGACGGGCGCCAGGGCCAGGGCGCCAAGCGCCCCGGCGACGGCCATCGCAACGAGGGTGCGAGCGATTCGTGGCATCGGGGTCTCCTCCTCGCCCAGTATAGGCGCACGAGAACCCGAGGGGAACCGGGGGAATGTTTGGCGCGGGGGGAACTCCACCCCCACCGCGCGCGAGCCACCCGCCGCGCTAGGGTGTATTTGCCTGGCTGTCGGCGTCGCCCTCGCCGCCGCTTGTGGCCTTGAGATGGCGGATGGTGTTCTCCAGGTCCGTCATCCGCCGCGACAGCATGTTGATCTGAAACTCGATGCTCGAGAGGATCCAGAACTGGAAGTGGTCCACCTTCGTCTGCTTGTGGATCATCCAGATGATCTTCAGCGAGACGAGCAGGACGGCCACCTCCAGCAGGATGTGCGGCGGCACATAAGGCACGTGCCACCCCAGGACCGACCGCACCACGTCGAACGCAAACGCCAGGACCACGAGCGTCAGGAACACCATGTTGATGGTGAAATCGCGCTGCTTGCTCGTCTTGCCGCCCACTTGGCCCACGATGGTGCGGATGCGTTCGCGTTCGGTCTTGTAGTGTTCGAGTTCGGCCTTGAGGGCGTCGGTTTCGTTCATCGTGGATTCCTCTATCCGGCGGCCAGGCGGCGCCGGCATTCGTCCAGGATCGTCTGGGTGGCGGTGGCGCCCGCGCGGGTGGCGCCGACGGCTCGCACGTCGAGCAGGGCGTCGAGGGTGCGGACCCCGCCGGCCGCCTTGATCTGGACCTCCGCCGGGCAGTGCTCGCGCATCAGCCGCAGGTCGTCCAGGGTAGCCCCGCCGGTGCCGAAGCCGGTGGAGGTCTTGGCCCAGTCGGCCCCCACCTCGCCGCAGATGCCGCACAGGCGAATCTTGTGGGTGTCCTGGAGGTAACAGTTCTCGAAGATGACCTTGGCCCGGGCGCCGGCGGCATGGGCGGTGTCGACGACCGCCCGGACGTCCTCGGTCACGTAGAGCCAGTCTTCGGAGAGGACTTTCGAGATGTTGACGACCATGTCGAGTTCCCGGGCGCCGTCGGCCAGGGCCCGCTCGGCCTCGGCCACCTTGACGGCGGTAGTGTGCCCGCCGTGTGGAAAACCGATGGTCGTGCTCGGCGCCACGCCGCTGCCGGCGAGGCGGTCGGCGCACCGCGCTACGTCGTACGGCAGGGTGCAGACGGTGGCCACGTCGTACGCGCAGGCCAAGGCGCAGCCGGCGTCCAGGTCCGCGTCCGTGAGCGTGGGCCTGAGGAGCGAGTGATCGATCATCTTCGCGAGGTCGGCGTACGTGTAGTCCATAACAGTCTCCCGGACCCGGTAGGTGGCGAGCCTACCGCGAACCATAACGGGAGCCGGCCGGGAACGCAAGCGCGGCGCGGCGCCGGACGGAAGGCGGCAGAAGGGACGTGCGAATGAACGCGGCGGGTCTCCGTACCCGCCACGCCCGCACGGGTGTGCGCGGCGCCTACAGAGGCCCGCCGCGCAACGGCACGCATCCCGTCGGGGCGGATTCGGTTTTGCCCGCATCCCGACGCGGACTACAATGGGCCGCCGGTGGCCTTTCCAGCGGGCCGCGCGCCGGGTGGCATGGTTACGCGTGCGTGGCCATGCGTGGAGCGCGGCAGGTCAGGAGACCCGCCGCGCGGTAGCCGGATGCAACGCACTCCAGCCAGCGAGGACGATCATGGCAGATGAAACGACCGGCGCGTTTGCCATTGCCGACGATGGGGTTGATCCCGGCACGGTCCCGACGCGGACGATGCACACGGGGGCTCGGATTCCCGCCATCGGCCTCGGCACGTTCGGGTCCGACCGCTTCAGCGGCGACGCCATTGCCCAGGCCGTCCTCGGGGCCGCGAGCGTCGGGTACCGGCACTTCGACTGTGCAGCGGTTTACGGCAACGAGTCGCTCATTGGGCAGTCGCTGGGCACGATCCTGGCGTCCGGCCTTATCCGGCGCGAGGACCTCTGGATTACCTCCAAACTCTGGAACGACAAGCACGCCGAGGCGGACGTGATTCCGGCGTGCCGGCAGTCGCTCGCGGACCTCGGGCTCGATTACCTGGACCTGTACCTCGTGCATTGGCCGTTTCCGAACCACCATCCGCCCGGCTGCGACGTGGCATCGCGGGCCCCGGGCGCCCGGCCGTACCTCCACGAGGAGTTTATGGCGACGTGGCGCCAGATGGAGCAACTCGTGGACAGCGGCCTCGTACGCCATATCGGCACGAGCAACATGACGGTTCCGAAACTGCGGCTCGTGCTGCGCGACGCCCGCATCCAGCCCGCCTGCAACGAGATGGAACTGCACCCGCACTTCCAGCAGACGGCATTCTTCCGGTTCGTGGTCGAGGCGGGCATCGTGCCGGTCGGGTTCTGCCCCATCGGGTCGCCCACGCGGCCCGACCGCGACAAGACCCAGGCCGATACCGTGGACATCGAGGACCCGGTCATCGTGGGCATCGCCGACCGCCTCGGCGTGCATCCGGCGGTCGTGTGCGTGAAGTGGGCGGTCCAGCGAGGCCAGGCGCCGATTCCGTTTTCCGTCCATCGCAACGAGTACCTGTCGAACCTCCGGTGCACCGTGAGCGAGCCCCTGACGGACGAGGAGATGGCGGCCATCGCGGGCATCGACCGAAACTGCCGCCTCATCAAGGGCCAGGTCTTCCTGTGGAAAGACGGCCAGTCCTGGGAAGATTTGTGGGATCCGACGGGCGACATCACCCCGCCGTAAGGCGATTCCCCCCCCGGGCGCCCCGGCGCTTTTGCGTTGCCATCGCGGGCCGTCGGCGGTACGGTTCGGAGCGTGCGGTCAACGCTGCCGGGGCCGACCGAGCGTTGCCCGCCGGACCATCGAGGTCGGTGTGCACGGAGGAGTCTCATGCACGAGAGCAAACTGACGCGCCGGACGTTTCTGAAAGGCGCCGCCGTGGCAAGTCTGGCCGTGACCGCGCCGTACGTCATCCCTGCCAGGGCTCGAGGCGCCAAGGGGGCCAAGACCCTGTTCAATGGCAAGGACCTGACCGACTGGGACGGCGACCCCCGGTTCTGGTCGGTCCAGGACGGCGCCATTACCGGCATCACCACCAAGGAGACCCCCACGCCGCGCAACACGTTTATCATCTGGCGCGGCGGTGTTTTGAAGGACTTCGAACTCCACGCCGCCTGGCGCCTCGAAAATCACAACTCCGGCATCCAGTACCGCAGCAAGGACCGCGGCAAGTGGGTGGTGAACGGCTACCAGGCCGACATGGACGGCTCGCACACCTACACGGGCATCCTTTACGAGGAAGGCGGCCGCGGCATCGTCGCCAAGGTCGGCAACAAGGTGACCGTCGGGCCCGACGGCAAGCCCAAGGTCACCGGCACGGTCAGCGACCCCAAGAAGGTCAAGGACGCCATCAAATCCAAGGGCTGGAACCAGTACGTCATCACCTGCCGCGGCAACCACCTCGTCCAGACGATCAACGGTATCGTTACGGTGGACGTGACCGACGAGGACGAGAAACGCCGCGCCATGGAGGGTATTCTGGCCTTCCAACTCCACGCCGGCGGACCCATGAAGGTCCAGTTCAAGGACATCACGCTCAAGGTCCTCGGCGACAAGTAGCCGCTTGGCCGACGCACGCTACCGCCCTCGGTCTCGGCCGTCCCGCCGACGGGCACCGCGCCTCACCCCACCGCACGCGCCAAAGGGCCCCGGCATTCGCCGAGGCCCTTTCATGAGCTGGTCGGGGCGACTGGATTTCTGCGTCGCGGCTGCGCCGCTTGCAGGCTCCTTCGGTGTGACCCAGCGAGGCCCCGCTCGCTGGCGCCTGGGCCGTGCGCCTGTCCGGGCTGTGTGTCAGGCCGACAACGGCAGAGAATAGAGAGTAGAAAGGAGACCGCAGGAGAACCGTCGTTTGTGTCTGTTGGGGTCGTTTGTTGTTTTGTGCCGTGGTTGTTTTTCTCTACTTTCTCCTTTCTCCCGTTCTCCTGCTTGCCAACGGCAGAAAGTAGAGAGTAGAAAGGAGACCGCAGGAGAACCGTCGTTTGTGTCTGTTGGAGTCGTTTGTTGTTTTGTGCCGTGGTTGTTTTTCTCTACTTTCTCCTTTCTCCCGTTCTCCTGCTCTACCATGCGAAAAGCCGCCCGAAGGCGGCTTTTCGCATGGTCGGGGCGA
>Ga0272441_10006483_pt1 | contig 19566 bp, 22 predicted proteins | sample SSMProp6N_FD_193582 | JGI IMG/M metagenome (GOLD analysis project Ga0272441, IMG submission 193582) | Marine sediment archaeal communities from Little Sippewissett salt marsh, Falmouth, MA, United States - SSM-Prop-6N | ecosystem: Environmental > Aquatic > Marine > Wetlands > Sediment ... | reverse complement strand
CATTTGCCATTTTAATTATAGCAAACACAGCAATCAGCAAAGAAATAATCGGAGAAATCAACGAGATCCACAATCTTAATTTTGCATTGTTTTCCGTTTTTTGATTTTTTTCAAATGATTCGGATAGGGTTTGTAAGATTTCTTTCATTTCAGCGTCCATGCTTTTCAAAATTATCGGTTATATCAATTGCAGATTCAAACCGAAGTTTTCTGCCATCATTAATTACCATCCAATCACGCACCAAAAAAAAGCGTCCAATTTTTTCATTGAAATGCGTCCACTGATAAACGTCCCCGTCTTTGGTAAGGTTATCATTTGTGCAAAAATTACAGGTGTGATTGAAATCTTGAAAAACTTCATAGCATTTTTCCCCAACTACATCACCAAATAATCTTTTTCCGGTATCATTAATCCAAAGGATTTCATTTGTTTCAATATCAATTACGTATTTAACAGAACCGTTTGCTTCGGCAAATTTTGACTTCAACCATGCTTCTTCTAATTTATTTTGAAGTCGTTCAATAATATTTATTTTTTTAGCCATTCTTCAAATTCTTTCAATGTTGGTTCTGTTTTTTTGTAAACTTCTTTCACGTAAAATACACGCGGATTTTTTAATGTTATTTTTGTTGGTACTCCTTTAAAACCCAGTTTGGGAACAAATATTATTTGGTCATCGCCATTGTTGTAATCCTTCAAAAACACCTTCCAACCTGTAAACTTTTTTTGGTTTTCACACCACGTTAAATATTCAATCAGCTTTTTATAAGTTATTTGGGTTTCATCATGGTTAATAGAATCCAGCTTATAAAAATCACCACCTGTAATAATTTCACCCGTATAAACATCATAGTAAGAAACAGAATCATTAACAATCACCCAATCCTGAGCAGACAAGAACAAAGGAAAAAACAATAATAACAATAAACTTTTCATCAGTTCAGTATTATATTATTCTACATTAAATCATAAACGGTTACACCCTGTTTGCTTAAAAATGTCAAAGCCAAATCATATATATCCGTGTCAGTCATTTTTTAACCAGTTTATTAAATCTGTAAATATACCAGTCCAAAGTTGAATTACTATCAACCAAATTACAGTTGCTGTTATGAATCCAATCCAGAACATTATTTCTCTTCCATCGTTTCAAAACACTTTACAAAAGCATCGTCAAATTGTTGCCGTCTTGATTCAAAAGTATCATCCAGTTTTACATGCATATTTTCATTATCAAAAAATTCAAACAACAAAATATCATTCACGTCACCTAAAACATCAATAAAATTATTCTGAACATAATCATACGCAAATTCAAGTTCTTGAATGTCGTCACATTTCCCAAAGATAAATTCAAGAAATTTATCTAAACTTTTACCGTAATCGCTTTCAATTACTTCTAATTTCATTTTGCTTTTTTAATCGTTTTTCAAGTTTTTGTTGTTCAGTTAATCCATAATGTTTTTGAATCAAACTGTTAAGATACCACCCTGCCCCTGCACCAATAATCGTGAACGACAAGTCGGTTAAATCGAAAACGGGGTCTTGTGCTTCTTTCCAGTATCCGGCAATACTTCCCAGTACAAATCCTGTTTCCATTCCAAACTTAAAATTCAATCCTTCTTCAAGAATATAACCAGAAGTGTAACTAATAATCATCCCTGCCTGCGTATGAACTACACTCGTAAAATCGGGTTTTCTAAATTCATAGTTTTGAGTTTGTGAAAATGAAAGCAGCGAAACAAATAAAAGAATGAATACAAGTAAAATGTACCTGTAAAATCCTGTTGTTTTATCGTTTTCTAAGTAGCTATTCATTAATAAATTGAATAAAAATTGTTGATGTTTGTTTCTATTGCTGTTCGGTTGCTGCTCTGGTCTGAACCCCAAAATAAAATTTCTTGTTGATAATTGTTAATTGTTCCGCCAGTAGTTCCTCTTGTACCAATCTTTGACATTTCATATACACTGGCCAAAGAAACCAACGAACCTAAAGATTTAGAATCTCCGTTTACATATAACGATTCTGTTGTCGTTATATAATTATAGAATGTTGATGTTAAGCTTTGATTGCCTCTTGCAACAGAAGCAGACCTGTAATATCCATCTGAAACAAATGAATTAATTGAATTAAAATTTGTCCAGAACATAATACTTGCATAGGCAGTACCTCCTAATGGGCAACCTCTATTATTATTTAACCAAACAGAAAAAACAGAAAAAGTATCTGCACTTCTGGATGTATTCAATACAGAAGTTAGATTCAATGCAACATTAGATACATTGAATTTAATATATGGTTTTGAATTTAAAACAAAAATACTTCCAGAACTAACAATTTGAGGTTGATATGAAGTAGTTGACTGTAAGGCATTATTATTATTTCCGCTTTGGTCATACCACCTATCAACAAACCCATCAGTACCAGAACAGAAACTTTCAAGCGTTGCCGTGTCAATAACGTTGTTCACAAAATCAATATCCTGCGTGGCATCATCGGAAGCCCGGCGAACTTTCACGCAATATCCTGTATATGCTGTTCTTAGTTTTCGCAATGAATAGGCTGCTGCTGCTCCGGTGTAGGTGTCAAGCAATAACGATTCGCTTGCAAACCGATATGGATTTAATATAAATTTCATCGTATATCTTTCGTGTACATTAAATTTTGGGTTTATTCTTCTCTCTGCCATCCGCTGTCAATTTCTGGTTCCTCGCCTGCTGCTAATTGTTGTATCTTATTTCTTAGTGTTTCATCATTTTTCCAAATTTTCACACCTTTTGCTCTTGTTCCGTCCATTACAACTTTTTCAATCGGCTTTGGGGTAATCCCGTCCAAATTGTTAATAATAGCAGTTAATGATAATGTTACCCACTTTTTAAACTTATCGCCGCAAATTCGTTCGTTTGCTTCGTTTTCAGCATTTTCAATGCTTAGCTGAATGTCCTCACTCGGGCGTTTTTCGGTTTCAAAAGTTATTTTGTACTGGTTCAAATGGTTGTAATCTGGGTGGGGGTCGGTGGTTACTTCTTCAATCTGATTTAAAATGTAAATCCGTGAATCGTAATCAGGACGGACAAACGGCGTATATTTTACCAACCATTCCAAATCCGGGTCAAGCCCTACAACAAGTTGCATATCTTCGCGCGGATAATCGGCGTGTTTAATAATTTCGCCCGTGCTTTTCCGTATTAATACTGCTGGTGTTCCCATTTTTAACTATTTTTTTGATTATTTTTTAATTCACAATATTCTTCACATATTTCCTGTAAATCTTTCTCCATAATCGGGTCAGTGATTCCAATTGTATTGATAAAATCAGTTTTTCTCTCTATAAATTTTTCAAGCTCTGTCTTTTCCATAATTCATTTTTTATGTTCTGTAACCTTCCAAAAAAACTTTTAACCCTGCCCCGGCTGTTGAACTTCCAATCTGATCAATATCAAAACTTATTAAATCACCTTTGCTGAAAGCGTATGAACTGGCTGAACCTGTAAAAGTTGATGTTTCCCCGTTGTTTGCGCTTGCTGCAATACTTACAACTGCATTTAATATGGTTGTTCCCTCATCTTCAACATCTACCTGAATGGCTGAACTAACCGGAGCCGTAACAACCGAACAATAAACACGTGTAACCGTAAATCCATAAGGCATATCAAATGCAACTGCCTCACCTGTTTCTAAATCTGTTGATTCATCTGAACAAGCAACCCCGATAACTTCATAAGTGATGCTGTTATCTTCATCTGCCAATTCATTTACATCTGTTGGAACATCGTCAATAGTTGCAAAAACATTCCCGGCTGCCGGACTTGCTGCTCCTGTTAATGCTGCGTTAATGTCTGAGCTTAAAACAGCATTGTAAAGTGTATCAAAGTAAGTTTTCAAAAATGCCTTTACATTTGTCCACGTTGTACGAATAAGGCTAAAACTATTTTCACTATTTTGCCCGTTGATTTCATCAGCATCAACCAATGCTGATTTTGCGTCTGTTCCGTGATTTATTGTCGCAATACTGGCTGCATCTTCATCGCCTGTATTTGTGCCTGACTGATTATTTAACTTTGTTTTGTCACCATCTACAAAAGCACCTTCAGCTAACACTCCCTGATAATCGCTGTTTTCAACGGCTGCCGATATATTGCCACCACCATCAGCTTTTACAATACCAGAAACAGCACCCACAATCGGGTCACTTTCAACCGCATTTACATTTGTTGCATCGGTTACATCAGCCCAATCTTCAATACCGTCTAATTTATTTTTTTGCGTTTGAGTTATATGCTCATAATCATCCCCATCATTAAGCCCAGCCAAACTATTATGTGAAAAGTCACCCGCAGATTGGTCTCCAGTATTTGTACCGGATGTGTTTCCTAATACAGTCATTTGAGCATCGGTCGGGTGATTGTATTCCCCTGCACTGCCTGAAATGTTGCTTAAATCATCATGGTTGAAATCATTTGCTGATTGGTCTCCTGTGTTTGTTCCACTTGTATTACCAATAACCGTTTTTTCAGCATCTGTAACGTAGTTGTCATCTGCCCCTAACACCCCGGCATAAAGTGTATCAAAATACGTTTTTAACGTTGCTTTTAAATTTGCCCACGTTAACGACTTCAAAGCTGCTGCAACACTATCCCACAAACTAATTTTATCAGCATCAACCGGAGTTGCCTTGCTGTCGTTTGTCACATTTACGTCATCTACAACATCGTTAAAATTATCATTCAGTTCATTAAATTCAACTGCTGTAAGCGTGCTGCCTGTTGTTTTTTCCGGTATTGTTGTTTTTGTTGCCATTATGCTAAATTAAAAGGAAACGTATAAGTAAAAGCATTATTTACAGGTACTATGTCAGTTTCCGATACTTCAAAATTAAATTCAATATTCGCAGGTACTTTTTTAAACTTAAAATTAATTATTTTCGGTATTTTTTTAAACTTAAAATTCATCGCAATTTAAATAATACTTTTTTTTCACTCCATAAATCACGCAACGAATCAGGGTACTTTGCATCCGTGTAATTTATATACAATTCTGCTGTTACGTTCCCGGTTCGCGTTCCATAATCGTCGGAAGTTAATCTTATCTTTGCCGTTGCCGTATCTGTTGCCTCAAAATAATCAGTATCAGCCTTAAATCCTAAACCAGTCAAATTAACTCCCCACTTTCCAATTGAAACCCCGGCAGGATTAAACAATTCTATACCGTAACCGTTTAAAGTGGACAAAGTTATATCTGCTCCGTCTTGGTCTTTAAATGTGACTTCATGTTCAATATCGCTGCCTATTTTATATTCATCCATTTTATTGTTTTTGCAGTTCTAAATAATATTTTTGAAATCTCATATATTCTTCTCGCAAGGCTTTTCCCTGCGGACTTTCATCAACTAATTTCTTGCCCCACTTATCAACCAGTCGATTGTATTTTCGTGCCAATTCTGTCCGGTGTTCAATTATTCCAGTCAGGTCATTTGGCAAATACCAATTTTCACCATCATAGTTTACCTGAATAGTATCTGTAATCAAAAATTGATTGTAAACAGCATTGCGAATATTGTTCAACTGGTTAATATACGTATCAATTATTGTTTCGTTATAAACACTGTCAAAGGTGTTATCCATTTCAAATTTAAAATCGGTCATTTGCTGCTCTGTTCTTTTTAACTGAACATCAATAGTTTTCAAAAGTACTATTGTTGGTCGGTTTAAATCAGTTGGCAATGTTTCTTCAGTAACATAGTATTGGCTAAAACCAAATGCAGGGATTAATAAAAAAATTAAAAATAACGTTTTCATTTTTTGTTTTTTAATATTTCGATTTCTTCATGTAATTGCTTAATAGCTTCAATTAAATAAGGAACTAAGGCATCATAATCAACGGCTTTGTAACCATCAGGAAATGTTTTTACAACTTCTGGAATTATCTTTTCAAGTTCCTGTGCAACCAATCCGGCTGCTTCTCTTTTTTTGTTGTCATTTTGTAAAACCAAATTTATTTCTTCGTTTGGTGGAATTTCGTCATAATCCATGTTCCAATTAAAAGCATAAGCATTGAGGCTTAATATTTTTTCCAACGGATTAATTATTTCCCGAAAGTCTTTTTTCTTCCAAAAATCAGACGTTGAAGTCATATCAAACGAATAGGTGTTTGATGAATTTCTCCAATATGGTAAATCATCGCTGCTATTCATATACATTCTTCCCTGAACATTTGAAGGTGCGTCTGGTGCTGTACCTCTCTGTAAGAATTGTAAAACTCCACTGTCAGCCATAATTAAATCCACACTATCGCCCTGAAACATTGCTCCAACCAAACAATTTTGTACAACAATTCCGTACATATCGCTATCATAAGCGGCAATAGATAACATTTCGTTTCCGGGCGCATTTCCTATTCCAACCTTATCGGTTAAATAATCAGTTGGTAACAAATAAGATCCCCAATCTGTCCAAGCAGGCTCATAATCATAATATGTAATTTCACCAGTGCCAGAGTTATATTTTAGCAAATAGGTATTATCTGAATAATCTAAATTTCCGGCAAATATCTCTCCATCCCCTTCAACTTCAAATCGGTTGTCACCGTGATAACTTTCCAGTTTTAATATTTCTTCGCTTGTTGCCTGACCGCCTGCCTTTACTCGCAATCCCTGTCCAAGTGTATGCGATGAATTATAAATACTGACTGCATAATTATTGTCGCTGCTTTCAACTTCTAATGTCAGTCCTGAACTTGAACTTTTGCCAATTGCCATATCATTTGTTGACGTGTTTCCCTCTGTCAGAACTTCATCTAAGTCAGGGATACTCGCGGCTGCCGTATGGTTTTCAATATATGTTTCCCAATTACCGCTAATATAATTTGAAGTTGTATCAATTACGGATTTTGTTAATTGCTGACCGGTCAAAGAAAGATAGTCGCCTGTTCCTGTAAGCGTTACCGCATCATGCCTTGCGATTGTATCAATATCGTACTTTGTTGCAATTAATGTTGTATCTGAAAACCAAATAATATTAGCTGAATCCCCGGTATAAATCGGGTCTGTTTCGGTTCTAATAAACGAAAGACTGTCAATGTCATACTTTGTAGCAATTAGCGTTGTATCTGAAAACCAGATAATATTTGTCGAATCATTTGCATAAATCGGGTCTATTTCTGTTCGGACAAAAGAAAGTGTATCAATATCATATTTTGTAGCAATCACATTAACTGTATCGCCATACGTTATTCCTGTTCCAATACTGTCAACGAAATTAATTGAGTTTCCATCTTCAATATTAATTGTAAATTGCCTACCACCAGCAATATCAGTTGAATCTATACTTAGCGTTTGGTCATCGCTTCCAACACCAACAGAATCCGTAAAAGTTATTGAATTTCCGTCCTCAATGCTGATTGTAAATTTCTTTGAGTTTCCTGTCCCGGTACTATCAATGCTTAATGTTTGGTCGTCACTTCCTACACCAACAGAATCACTGAATGTAATGTAATTGCTTCCATTCAAAGAAACCGTGTATAATTTACTGTTTCCTATTCCTGTGCTGTCAATTGATAATTGAATTAAACTATCAACGATAAACTTTATGTGTGGAATCCATTTATCACGATTTAAACCGTTTGGATGGTAATCGTCATCCAAATAATATACCCCCCGTTCTGCGGATTCATCAGCAAAAACCATGCTTTCACTGATTGAAAAACCTGCTGCCTCTCCGCTTGTATTGGTAACTTGTAGAATTAATCCATCGTCGCTAAGCGACAAATATCGTTTTTCGTCCGCATCGTCTGTTATAAATCCTATTGCCGTCGAATCATTTTCTATTGACAAATACCCAAGTCTGTCTGCATCCGAAAAAGAATATCTTCCAAAAATTACATCGCCATCTGTAATACCTGCAAGCGCAAAACCATCATCACCGGTATCTACTCCCACCAAATTTATCCCTGTACTATGCTCAATCCCAAAACCATAACCATCTGCAAAGCTACTTATATCTGCGCTTTCAATTTTAAAATCATAACTATCCGTATAGATAGCTGTATTTTCAATTAAAGTATCACCAAGCAATACAGAATCATTGCGTTCAAATAATCCGTTTACATAGGTTTTTTCTGTTCCACCTCCACTAATACCACTAATACTATCATTTATTTCTGACCGTACCCAAGCAACATCAGGAATAGCTCTGTCTGTTGTGTCCATTATATTTGAATAATCATACATATAGTCAATAGTAGTACCTTCCACTTCTATTCCATCAGTATTAATTTCAAAAGTATAATTAACAGGTGATGAAGATGTAGCATACATTACCGCTTTATCTTCGGTCACCCGAAATGCAAAAGTTGTATCATCATTTGGACTATAAAAAAGTCCAGCATTATTTGTCTGTTCGTCAGATAACACTCCGTATGCAGCATTATCAGATATAGTTAAAATACCGGCACTACTTAAACCATATTGTTGACCTACAAAAATTGAAGCACCTTCTGGCTCCGAAATTATATCAAATGTTCCTACCGAAAATAAATAATCATCTGTGTTTATGAATGTGTTTTCAATCAATGTATCACCAAGCAATACAGAATCGTTTCGTTCTGTTAATCCGTTAACGTAAGTTTTTGAACTATCCTTAATCATCCTGCCAACTTTGCCAATATCAGGAATATGCAAACTGTCAGTCATCAAACTTCGATAATCTTCATAGTATATTGCAGGTGTTCCCTCGAATTCAATTCTTTCTGCTTCCAGATAAAAACTATCTGTTGCCATACTGATTAAATCAATTCCTGAATCGGTTCCAAGTGTCATTGTGCTATTGTTGTCAGTAACACTCAAAATAAAATATTCGCTACTTCCAGAATCATACAAATACAAATTAACTGAATCGTTTCCTAAAGCAAATTCACCGCTTGTAAATAAGCTATCATAAACTGTTATTTCATACCAAACCGAATCTGCTGCTGCTGCCGAAATTAAAGTACTGTCAACAACCGAACCTGCCACGTATGCCCGTAAATAATAATCGCTATTGCTAAATCGTATTGAATCCCACCCTGTTGTACTTAACGTGTCAAGGCTGTAAATCATACTTCGTAAGTTAACAGCATCTAAATCAAAAAACGGATCTCCTACGTTTGTAACCCTGAACTGTCCGGTTGAATCAGGATGGATGGCTGCAAGCGTGTCAACACTTCCGCTTTCCAATCCATAAATCAATCCCTCAAGTCGCATTGTTTGTACCCTAATATTGTCCTGTGCAAACAACACAAAAGGCAAAAAGAATAGTATAATAATTAGCTTTTTCATTCTGTTTCAATTGTATCAAAGTTCATAATAATATCCATTACTGCACCAGTTCCGATAACTGACACATATACATTATACGCTGCATCAGCATCTTTCAAATAATGTTTTGAGAACGTTTTCCACGGATCAGTTTTTGCAATCGTTCCCTGAACCACATCGAGCAATTCATCACCGCCAACTGTTGTTCCAACTTTTACTTGTGCTGAACTCGGTACGCTTGTACCTGCGTGTTTTATCCAGATACTATGCAGCATATATCCTTCGGGATTTTCAACCTGCCATCCGGCTGTTGTTACCGCTACGTTTCGTTTTGTTACAATAGGCATTTCGCTTCCTTCTTCGGTTAATACAATTCCTAAATCATCAACATTCAAGCCAATAGTATTTTTTTCAGTCAAATTCAAAGACAATACCCACGAAGTCGATTGCCCGAACCTTTCAGAGTTTGCCGATTCACGCAGGTATTGAATACCGTTAACCAAAAAAACATCTAACAAACTGGCTGCTTTTAATTTCATTTCCATGTAATCAGGAATGCCACCAGTTTTAAATTCTTCGCCAGCATACAAGCTGGATGCAATTATTGTTTTGCTTTGTGAGCCTTCCAGTATTTCAACATCGTCTGGATCAAGCGGATCAACATTAACGCTTTCGACATAAAAATACATTTCATCAATTACACTCCAATCCACCCAATAATCAGACAAATCAGTAACGTTCCTGTCCAAATTGTAATATTGGATTTTCTTTAATCTTTTAGTCAAATCCGCAGTAAGGTCACGACAATAAATAGGCTCACTTCTTAATTCGTCTGTATCCTGCGTTACAACAAACCATATTTTTTTATCATAGTAAGCAGCACCAAGCGTTACTTCAAAATTAAAAAAGTACCTGTTATCGTCACCTTCATAGCTGCTTGCTACGGATTGAACGTCTGGCGTTTGTGCGTCCGGATTGTACGCTGTCAAAGTAACATCTGAATCTGAATCGCTTGTAAACTGTAAATAAACAACGTCGTCTTTATTAAATTGCTGACAGTAAGGAATAATTTTAAACGCACCGTGTTTCCGGTTTTCATGCAACGTATTCCATCTGTTCGGCAATCCACCGTCCAAGTCTTTAAAGGTAACGCTATTTAATATAGAACTTGTCAGCATTTTTCTATAATTGTTATTTCAGCTTTATTTTCGCTGTTTACTTTTTTCAAATTTAGTAAATATCCCCGTACACTTCCAAAATTTATGTAACCTTTTGGGTTTTCAAGCAAAGTTATCATGTCATCAAAATGAAACGGACAGGTAACGCGATATGCAAAAGGCTTGTATATTGCATCATCCAGTTCATCTACCAAAATATCATCGTTTTCTTTCACTGTGTAACCTTCTCCGGTTGTTTCCAAAGTTTGAAGTTTATCAGCAGATTGAAAACGCAAATAACTGCTTAGATATTTTTGCAAATATCCTTTTAATCGGTTTCCGTGTCTTAGTAAGTTTCGTGTTGGTGTAAAGTATAAATTCATTGAACTTTCACCGAATAATGAACTTTCGTTTTCGATTGCAATATTAGTGTCAAACTCTGGTTGCCAATCATATCCGTCACGCTGCGTCTTAACAATAAAAATATGGTTATCGGCTTCTGAATCAACTGTATCGTTATCCATTTCAAGCAAGTCGATTATTCCTTTTGTGTCTGCTCTTACTTTTGAAACATTATCAAAAACTGAATCTGTGTTTATGACTGTCGTTCTTTCGTTGTTTGTATTATATTCACCACGACCGTTAACGCTTTCGTATTCATATTTTTCATATCCTGTTTTTATGCTCGAATATGCCAACTCCGGCATAACTTCCTTTTCAATGTCATACGGATTAATCCGATCGCTTAAATCCAACGCTTCAACATCTTCAAAAAAGTCAGCGTAATCTTCAATTCTTATTCTGTAATTTCCATCCCGGTATTCCAGTTCATAACCTACGTTCCAAAGTGACTTTGCACATTGAAACAAATCATCAAAACTTATTGCAAAAGGATTGTTGTCATCAAACAAAGCTGCTCCGCGCAAATTTAATCCTGTTACTAAGTTGGCAAGGCTGGTTTGATCTTCGGTTAAATATTTATCGCCATCGGAATTATAGGCTTTATCCGTTAATCCAAACTTATCAGAATAGAAAGGATAAGGCAAGTCTAATATACGCTGTAATAACGCATTAAAAGCATCATAGATTGGAAGTGATTGTACTGTTCTTGCGTCTGTTCCGGCAACGTCATAAGTTAACGAGAAATTTGAAGTAACAATATGTGCTGCAACGTTATCGGTTGCATCTGTTTTTATATACACCCTTAAGCTGTTCCCGGCTGAAACTGATATTTGTTGTGTCCCGTTAAAAATAAAATCTTCCTTATGGCTGCCAAAGTCACCAAGCCCAAAAGTTTGCTGAATTGTACCACCTGAATCTATTTCTTCAAAGACAATATGATAAACGTCCTGTGGATTTAAAAAACCACCCTTCCGGTCACGTACATAAACCCAAACGTAATAAGTAAAATCAACTGTGTAGTTGCCGCCTGCATTTTCAAAAAAGTTTGCCACGCTTCCCAAAGAAGTTATGCTGGTAGCATGACTAACCGCCTGCGCTTCGCTAAATTCAGTTGAAAAAATAGACATCTGTAAATTGGTGTAATAAATAGTACTTCCGTTGTTTTCTATTTCCAGCCGTTCAGTTGAATCATCAATCCATCCGGCATACACTCTTTCGTCAAGTGCCGGAAAATTCAAATCATCTTTCAAATCAGCGTAACCGATTACTTCTGTTCCGTTCATCGAAACAAATTTTGTTAAGTCAACTTTGGTTTTTTTGCGGTTCTGGAATTTAACCAGTTCAGAAGTATTGATTGTTTTCACATTAACGCCAATTGCATATTTACCAATTTTTACCTGCGGTTTAATTGTGGCAAAATTCAAAGCAAAAACAACAGGAACGTCCCAATAGGTGCGTGTGCTTTTTTTCCATACACCAACAGTCAGATTACATTGCCCGTTGATTTCTTTTTCGTTAAATATGTTTCGTATGAAGTTAGCGCCTTCTTTTATGAATGTAAGCGAATCGACAACAAAATTGGTAAATACACCGCCTGCATCCATTAACCTGTTCATTTCGATCTCTGCTTCGTTCCAGTTAATCGGTTCGTTTCGCAGCACAATGTATTCAGCCGTTTCAGGGTTGGTTAATTTAAACCTGTACGGTGGCGGAGTATTCGAAACAAGATTTCCTAAATTAATCGCCATACATTAATCTGTTTAAATATATTTCCCTGTGCGCATTTTTTCTTTTACCAATTACCCTGTAATCCTTATCAGTTATTAACACAGGTTTGTTAATTATCGCTTTACGAACTGCAATCATTTCGTTTTTTAATCCTTCTGTATCGAATGAAACATTATTACCAGACTTTGCCAATATTCTTTCGGTTTCGGGATTACTAAATACAGTAGCACCACGAAATTCGTTTCCTTTAAAATAGGATGGCTTTTCAACCATTTGAAGTTGTCCGGTTCTCCACTGAACTAATTCCCGACCTTTTTCACCTGCAATAAATTCAGACGGTGTATGCTGTGTTCCTTTCGCAAATTTAGGTATTGGTCTTGCTGCGACTACTGCTGCCTGCAACACGCCTTGCGCTATTATAAACGGTACAAGCGGTGCGGTAACAACTTTGCTCAAAGCATCTGACACGCCTTTTGCTGTATTGATTGCAATTGTAAACAAAGCTGATAATTTTTCTGACCTTGCCTGTCGTTCTTTTAGCTTCGCTGCTTTTTGTTCGTATTCAGCTTCTATTTGCGCCCTTTGTTCAAGCGTTAATTTTTCATTGTTAAGTTTTGCTTGTTTTTCCTGTTCAAGCTGATTTAATTCATTTTCAAATTTATAACCATTTAGTTCGAACAATGCTTGAACGCCTTTTTCAGCAATATCATATTTTGCATTTTTTAAATTTTCAGCAATTTGCAATTCTTCTTCTGCCTGTTTTTTTTCTATTTCAGTTTTTTGATTTGCAAGTTCCTGTGCCATTTTCAAACTTTCTTCAACGCTATCTTGTAGTTTATCGTTAACAGAATCCATGTCACCTTCAACGATTTCACTGATTTGTTTTTCAATTTCTTTTTGGTGTTCAAGTTGTTCGTTTTTTAATTCTGCTCTGCGTTTTGTTTCTTCAACCCAATTTTGAATACGTTTTTCCTTTTCTTCTTTTAGTTTATTTAATCTTTCATCCTGCTCTTGTTTTACGATGGCTGAAATTTCAATTTGTTTTTCTTTTTCAATGTCCGAAGTATCAATACCAAATTTTTTTGCCTGCGCTATTAGTTCATCATATTTTTTAGTTATTTCAGATATTTGTCGTTCTGTATCAGTAACGCCAAAATCTCTTATTTGTGCAAGTATTCCTTCTTTTTCAAGTTCAGCCTGCATGGTTAGTTTGTTTTTGCGTTTCTGCGCATCAAGTTCTGCTTGTTCCAAAACTTTATATCTGGAAACAACAGCATCAATTAATTTTTTTGAAAATTTATCTCCTTCGTTTGCTTCTTTGATGTTTGAAGCGTAAATATCTTCCAAGCGATCTTTGTTAGCATTTTTTACAGAATCCAAAATAACTTTTTGCGTTTGCATTATTGCCATTGTTCTGCGTGGGTTCATAGTAAGATCCACTAAATTAAATTCGTCGCTGCTTAAAACATCAAGCAAAAAAGAAACACTTTGCGCAATTTTGGACAAAGTTCCTTCTCCTTCCTTCATAGACAAAATCAATTTTTCCCACGAACTTGCAACGCTTTTCAAAGCACCGTCTAAAGTTGCCATTTGTTCTTCTGCCACTCTTTGTGCAACATCGCCAGCTTCATCAAATTCTTTATTTAATTCTCTTGCACGTTCAGTGTTGTTTGCCAAGCCTAAAGCTACAATTGCAGTCCGTTTTCCAAACATTTCATAGGCAGTCCTAACCTTGTTTGTACTGCTGTTTATTTTATTCAATGCTTCGTCAAGAGTTAATCCGTGTCTGGTTAAATCCAAATAAAGGTTTCGCAAAGAAGTTCCTGCTGTGCTGGCATCCAAAGTAGTATCATGAGCAATACCAAGATGAGAAGCCATTGTTTCAAGGCTAATATTCATGGCGTTTGCTGCTGCTGCAACTTTTGGCACTGCTGTTTTTAATCCTTCGAAACTTAAAGAAGTTCTTTGGGTTGCCAAAGTCATAACATCAATAATGTGCGCTGAATCCTGCGTTGTCAAATCATCGAATGCACGAACAATAGCACCAACCAGTGTTGCGGTTTCGTCTAAACTTGCATTAAGCGCAATAGAACCACGAATCGTGGCTTCTGTGAGGTTTGAAATTTCAGACATGGTAAACCCTAACCGAGCATAAGAAATCTGTAATTGCGTCACTTCTGATGCTGTGACAGGATAAATTGCACCGAGTTCGATAGATTGATTCGTAAGGTCTTTTACTTCTTTTCGTGTTTTACCAAGAACGCCTGCCAAAACTGCCTGTTCTTTTGTAAAACTTCTGATTGTATTAAAAGCACCCTTTAGCACATTTACAAAAAGAAACACCGCGCTTGTTAATCCTAAAGCACCTGCAAACTGCATTGCAACACTACGAACTTTCATTCCAAGTCCAGACATTGCACTTCCGTAGTTTCCTATGTTTCGCTTCTGTCTTGTCAGCGCATCACTGTTTTGAGTTATCTTTTTATTCAGCCTGTCGATTGCACCACGTAAACGTTCAGCCTTTTGCCGTCCTGCTTCCGTTGCCTGATTGGTATTTTGCAGCCGTTGGTATAAAATAGAAACAACCGCCTGTAATTGTTTTGTACTTCCACGTTGTGCCATTTGTGCCTTTACAAGCAAATTTACAGCCTGTCGTTGTTTCTGGATTTCAAGCCGTTGTTTTGCAATTTGCTCGTAACGCTTATCGCTAAGTTGCTTTAGTTGATTTTCAGTATTAACCAATTGTTTTCCAACCGCGTCAAGTTGTTTTGAAGTTTGTACGTTTTTGTTTTGAACTTTAGTCAACTCTTTATATGAAATTCCGCTTGCCTTTAAAATCTGGCTTAACTTCATTGCATTTTCAGAAGTTTTAAGCAATATTTTATCAGTAGCTTTCAATTCTTTTCCAACCTGCCTGATTTTCTTTGCTTCGTTGACATCAAATATTTGTTCAATTTCCGGCATTTTGTTTTAATTTTCTTGACTGTTCTTCTGCTATTCTTCGTGTTTCGATAAACTCCAAAACTGTCATCGTTGGTTCGTAATTCATATTCATGTAACCCATTACTGAAATTACCACACTTATTAAATAAGTTTTTTCATTTCCATGTTCTGATACCTGTTTGTTCCCGAAATGTTTATTGTATTTATCAGTCCAGAAGTTCAAACGCATACGGACTTTTTTTATGTCCTTTTCGTTTTTAACATCAATATCAGTAAACAATTTTATCCGCTTCCGGTAAACTTCCAATAACTCTGCTTCGTTGGTTTCTTTTTTAGCTTTTATGAATGAAAGTAGGTAATTGTGTATTGAACCTACTCCGTAAATCCTTAATAAACCATAATATGCACTTTTAAGCCCGATTATTCGGTTTAATGATTCAACCTGCCAGCGAAATTCTTCTTCATCTTCAATATCTTCACCATTGATTATTTCTGCAAGCTGCTTTAAAGTATTTGCAATACGTCTGCTAAACAAACCAACAGGTAAAATATTCCACCACTTTTTAAGATGGCTGATTTTACCAGTTCTTTCGACAACATCATAATCTCTTACGGTTATCTCCCAATATTTTTTTATCATTTAGCTAAAACTAAGGAACGGTACAGTCTTTTGAATTCCTTTGAAGTTAATTTTTTTGCTAATAAACGTTGGCTAACAGGAACGCCAAATATCTTTCCGTAATTCTTTACCAAAAATCCGGTCTTAAAATCTTCAGAGCCAATAAACCATTTATTTTCGTTTTCGTCAACATTAATAAACATTGCTTTCTGAAAGCCACCGGATAAAAACAAATTCGGTTTCTTTTTTCCTGTGCGTTTTTGATAGCCAATACTCAACGTTGTTTTTCCGGTCTTGCTATGGATAAGCGGTTTGTTGTCAACATCTTTCGAACTTAGCATTTGTTTTCTATTCATATCGACAAGTTTCTTTTCCTGACTTAAAATAGAATTTGCAATATGAACATTCATCATTTGCTCAAACTGCTCATGCCTTAATGCTATTTCGTGCAATTTACCCATAATCTAAAAACAAAGGACAGCTAACTGCCATCCTTTGATTTTTTTTCAGGCAGTTTTCCACCCAATTTCTTATAAACCGTTTCAGGCGAAATACTTAGCTTGTCAAGCTGTTTTTTAAACGATTTTTTGAAAACCGCAAAACTTAAACCGCTAAGTTTTTCGCTGAAATCAATACTTTCAAACTTCATTACGCTTCTACTTTAAATAAGTTCGAAACATATTCATAGTAACTACCGCCTGCGTTGTCCACACCCTGAATAATGGCATAATCACCGGAATCCAAATTGGCAGGTGTACCGCTTGAATCTTTTTTGATAGTAAGCGTGTTAACTCCTGCGGTTGTACTCACAACGGTAACATCAACATCGTCTGCGTTTGTTTCAACAACAACCCAATTAGTAGTTGCATCAAAGTCGCTAAACAATTCATCGGTACACCGCTTTTTGGTGTTTACAATAACGTCTCCGGCAGTATAAGCAGTATTCAAAGTAATGTCGATACCTTCTGGTATAACATCTTTTAATTCGCTTAAACGGAATGCAGAATCGGTTACATGGTATGTTTTAAATTCTTCTACGTCTTGGAAGTAAATCATAAATTTAAAACTTTGCTGTGCGTTGTCAGAAGGTGGCAAATCATAAGCAACCATCAGCGTAGCTCTAAACCCTTTTACCGTTCCATCGCTTTGCATAGTTCCCATCCATTTGCCATCGTTAAGGTACAAACGAACATCAAATTCTTTGCCGTCTGCATCAAAAAACGTTTTGTAGTCACACATCGAAATATTAGCATAGCCAGTTAACGACGGTGGCGGATCAAACGTTTTTTCTTTGAATCCTAAGTTGGAAGTTGTGACTTCCGGTTCATCTGTGGTTTTTTCATAACCACGACTAAAATCAATCAAAATTCCCGTTACTGCTCCATCAGCAGCAACAATTGTTTTGTGTGCTGCAAGCGTAGGAAATTGAGCAACAGTATTGCTTATTCCTTTGTCGGTTATTTCAATTGCTTTCACTCTGCGGAACATTGCTTGGCACTCGGCTGCAAGTCCCTGATAATTATATGCGCTACAAATACTCATATCTTAACATTTTGTGATTTCGTAATCAATTTCAGTAACATATTTAAATAAATAATGAGGTGACATATCTACAATGCCTTGATTCTCCCTGCTCCAATCATAATCTCTAAACCCTTCAAATCCAGTAACCAGCTCTGTTATGTCAAACTGCGATAACTCAATAATCCTTCGAGTATCAAAATGCACTAATTCCGTTGCTTCTGTTCTGGTGTAAGCTGAATAAACTTTACCTAAATTAACCATGAAACAAATCCAAACTACTGCTTTGTGATTATCAGCCTGTAATTGAATAGTTGGCTGAACATCAAAAAAACACTGAGCATCATACTCGACATTTTTCAGAACTTCAATGTAGTGGTTCGCTGATTGCCATATTTCGGGTGACACCTGAATAATTCCTTCGTTCATTCTTTCGTTTCTGAATACACGACCATAATAACTTGTTTCGCTATTTGTCCATAATTCAGATTCAAAAGCCGAAACCAAACTATCAATAGGTATGTCGATTCCTTCAGACATGATAACGTGTTTTTAACCGTCCTGTACTTGGACTTTTCAAAAAGTTGTCAAATGTGTTATTAATTGAAGCCATTGCAATTTGCTTCTGTTCGTTGTATTTTTTTGCAACACTATTAATGTCGATATTCAAAACTTCCTGCACCAATAGATTGACTTTTTCCTGACTTAAATTTCTACCTTCACGATTTGAATTTACGCTTGCATTGTATACAGCGTGCCTGATAAAATCATATTCAAATTGTGCCTGATAAAACTTAGCCAAATCAATCTTGTTGTTGGTGACAAAAACAGATGAATCCAAATAAGCTGTTACATTAAAATTTAATCCATTTCCGGTTGTTCCTTCTGCATAAGTAGCACCTTGCGGAGTACTTCCGATTCCAACCATCGGATAACAAACAAACCCCTTGAACTTCAAAGGATCGACAAAAGCTGTATTGCTTTTTACTGACTGCGATGGAAATGCAAATATAAACCTGCCTTTTCCGGTAATCACATAGCCAACATCTTCAAATTCCAGTATTCCGTTATTCGGATTTAAAGCAATTGTAGTTTGAACTGTTCCTTGATTAATTACAGTAACATTAACAGGATCAGTGGTGTTCGCCTGCAACGCCATTTGATTAATTCTAATTTTTACATAGTCAGAACCTTTCGGCTCAAATGCCCATGCTGCGTAATCGCTTGGCAACGTTACATCGGTTTCACCTACATTGTAGATATATTGGTTCTCAATTAAATTTCGATTAATTGACAATGCAGAAACAGCATTATCTTCCGTTGTCCAAATAAATGATTTTAACCGCAATGATTCAATATTTGTTTCCATCCAGTAATCAGCATCATCAACGCCGTTTCCGGTATTGCTGTTTGCTACCGATTGGTAAACTTTTCCACCCGAAGTAACAATGTCAGATTTCTTACGGCTTGTTTCAAACTTGCTGTAAGTTTCTCCTGCGTCGTATGCGTCAAAAGTAAAACTTTCCAACGGCAACAACGCTAACAAATTCTGAACTGTTACTAACGGATGAACACCACGATTGTAATACATTCCGCTTGTTGAAATTCCCAACAATTCGCTGTCCAACGAAACAGATTTGCTAAAATCTTCTGCAAATGTCAATATCATCTTAATTCAATTAAGTGGCTGTAAATACAATTGCGCCTGCACCAGCACCCACACCGCTACATAACCAATTAGTTCCATCACACACAAGACGAACAAAATCGCCAACAGCTTCTGCGCCTTCATCAAACTCAATGTTATCTTCATCGCTTGCAGCAACAAAAACACTGTTGACAATTGCACCGCCCTGAATTACATTAGCGCCTGCGTTGGTTGCAATGTTCCACGGACTTGTA
>Ga0272441_10006482_pt1 | contig 19567 bp, 19 predicted proteins | sample SSMProp6N_FD_193582 | JGI IMG/M metagenome (GOLD analysis project Ga0272441, IMG submission 193582) | Marine sediment archaeal communities from Little Sippewissett salt marsh, Falmouth, MA, United States - SSM-Prop-6N | ecosystem: Environmental > Aquatic > Marine > Wetlands > Sediment ... | reverse complement strand
AATCTACAATTATGTCCTCGACTACGAAGATCTTTAAACACTAAATATTTTATTTCAAAATCAGCAATCTCTTGTTGAGCCATTGTGATAAATTCGGGAAAGTCGATCTTTTTTTTATTTTGAAAGATCTGAAGTTTTTTTTCTCCTAAGAGATATGCGGCTTCTATTACATTTAATTCTAAGGTGGTATTGGTAAGCAATGTTCCCAGATCACTTTTCGAATAGAATCTACCGATTTCTTTGGATTTTTTGAGAATAACTCTATTTTTCTTGAGATTTCCGGATGCTTGCATAGAAGAACGTTAAGTAGAAATCTTATTTCTTTTTTTTGTAATAATCTTTTATACTTCTTGGGACCCATTCTTCGTAAAAGACCTTATTCTCCTGTTTTTTATGTGAGAGTCGTTCAAGAACAATGCCTAGGACAAAGCCTCCAAAAATACCAATAACTAGGGTAAAAATGAAATATTCAAAATAACGAAGAATCCCGCGGTCCCATATCGAAAGAGTAATCTCAGGAATGCCAACATATCGAGATGAATGCCCCCCACAGGTACTTGTGAAACTTAAAGCCCCTGCGATTAAATCACTGTATTTAAAATACACGATTGCCACATCATATAAGGATAGTTCTACAAGGCTTTGGGCATATTCATAATAACTGACGGCAAGGACAGGTTCAATGCCCCGATACCTACTTTCACTAATACTGGTACTTGCACTTTCCCGTGCTCGTTCTACTTTATCTTCAGAGTTTGAATCTACAAGTTCTAAGGCTAGATTTGCTTTTACTAAAGATTCAAAGGACTCAAATAAGGCTGCAGCGTAGTATCCGTTTTCTTTATCGTTATTTGCGATATCCAGCAGATCTTCAGCTTCAGTAAGATAACTAGAAGATGTTCCTAATTCCTGCAAGATTACTCCTGAGTAGACTACTGCTTGTTGGGCATCTTCAATATACTCTACTGCAAGATTCTGAACATCCCCGCTACTGATATCTCCTGTTTCATTGAAAGGAGATGCTATATCAATCCACCATTCAACACTATCACTTCGCTCGATGGCAAAGGCTATTCTATACAAGGCAGAGAGATAATCTCCATTTGAATAACTTGCTTCAGCATCGGAAAGATAGGACTCAGCATCTGAGGCACGTTTTTGGGCTGCCCCTACGGTTTGCAAAGAGATAAGACCTGAGATTTCTGCAGTGCGGGCAAATTCACTTTTTTCCTCACTTACTGATTTTGCTTCTGCTAATAGAGATTGAACATAGCTGTCTCCATCATCAGATGAAAAATAGTCACAAGCATAGGAGACAAAGTGAGAGTCGATTAAAGATTGAAAGGAGTTACTGGTACTGGTATAATAAAGCTCCTGACTATACCAATCCTCGGATTCTTTAAGATTTTGCTCAGCATCATCTAAAAAATCCTCAATTTGGTCTTTATAATAGTTGGGATAAAGATTAGGGATGTCTGAAGTATTGAATGCTTCACTAGCATTTTTATAGGATTCTTTTGATTCATTAAGAAGACTTGATGCCAGTGGTTTCATAGAATCGATATATGCTTCTGTTGATATGCTATCGTCTGGTTCGATTGCTGAAAATTCCCAACCGGTAAAATAGAGAACTGCTTCTTCAATATCCTCTACTTCGATAACTTCTATTCCATATTTTTCGAGTGCATAATCAGAAACATTCCTAGTGACTGGGCGAGTAACAACTTGTGCCCACCCATTATTAGATACTGTCTCTGTTACCATCTCTGTATAAAGACCTTGCCCTTTGGGGATTAAAAATCTTGTTGCTCCCACAGAGTTTGCAGCATCGATTTTTTGGGGTATCCCTCCAATAGGACCAATACTTCCATCAGGATTGATCATGCCAGTCATGACAGTTTCGTTGTCTATCTCCCAGTTTTCCAACAGAGCAATGACTGCAGTAGTCATAACGGCACCAGCAGAAGGACCACCGATGATTGGAGCCGTAGTTCTAACAACAAAAAAATAGTCAAATTCATCTGGATTATTTTCACATCGTTCATCGTTTCTGACTAGACTACTAGCTACTTTAACAGCAAGTCGTGCAGAACCTTGCATGTCAATTTGGGTGAGAGGTAGGGTATCAACAAATACCCGTCCACTTCCTTCATTTTGAATAGTAACTGTAATGGTTGAAATGACTCCAACATATCCTTCATCAGTTTGGGCTACAGCAGGAGCATACACGGTGACATTTCGAAAATTGATACTGATTTCATCCTGGTAAATTACTCCAGGTGACGTTGCTATTATTGAAGGAATGGTAGGAAGTAAAAGTAATAGACATACGCTAACGATTATCCATTGGTTTTTCATAACATTCTCCCGAAAGTACAAAATACATATACATCTAATACAAAAACCTTACCCGTACGTATCACAGCAAATATTATTTATTTTTAATTATTTTATATTCCAAATCTCTTTTGTAATCCCGATATTCTTAAGTAGGATAACAAGTTACCCATTCACCATTTATGACCGTTAATTATTAGGTGATAATAAGGGTAAATCACTGAAGAAATAGAGGTATAACTATGGTCCAACTTCATGAGATGATATTGCGTGATGCTCATCAATCATTATTAGCAACAAGAATGCGAACAGAGGATATGCTGCCTATTACAGATAAGTTAGATCAGGTAGGTTTTTTTTCCTTAGAAGTGTGGGGTGGAGCAACCTTTGATGTATCTATCCGTTATCTTAATCAAGATCCTTGGGAACGATTACGACTGCTCAAAAAAGCTCTTCCCAATACACCATTACAAATGCTTGAGCGGGCCATGAATATTGTCGCATATCGAAATTTTCCAGATGATATTGTAAAAAAATTTATCTATCTTGCAAAGAAGAATGGCTGCGATATTTTCCGTATTTTTGATGCGCTAAATGATTTGCGCAATATGAAAACACCAATGAAGGCAGTTCTTGAAAACAAGGGGCATGTACAAGCCTGTTTAAGTTATACAATTTCACCGGTCCACACTGTTGAATATTTTGTTGAAAAATTTAAAGAATTGGAAAAAATGGGTGCTCATTCGCTCTGTATAAAAGATATGGCGGGTATGATTTCTCCTCAAAGAGTCTATGACATAGTAAAAGGTTGTAAAGACGGTGGCATAAAATTACCCATTGATTTGCACTCTCATTGTACAAGTGGCATGACAGGAATGGCCTATCAACGAGCTGCTGAAGCAGGAATCGATATTTTAGATACAGCAATGTCACCAATTTCAGGAGGAACGGCAGCACCAGCAACAGAAAGTATAGTAGCTGCTCTTAAAGGGACAGAATGGGATACGAAGTATGATTTAAAATTACTCATTGATATTAGAAAGTATTTTCTTACAGTTTGGGATAAATATCGGCATTTACATCGTATCAATGCCTTAAAAACCGATCCGAGTGTCACTCTTCATCAAGTTCCTGGTGGCATGCTTTCAAATCTAATCTTTCAACTTGAAGAACAAGGAGCCCATGATAAATATCGAGAAATTCTTGATGAAACTGCACGAGTTCGAGAAGAACTGGGATATCCACCTCTTGTTACTCCTACAAGTCAAGTAGTTGGCGTTCAAGCTGTGATGAATGTTTTGCATGGACGATATAAGGTTATAACAAAAGAAACTAAGGATTACTGTAGAGGGATGTACGGAAAATCACCTGCTCCCATCAAACCAGAAATCATGAAAAAAGTGCTTGGTTCAAAATGGAAAGATGAGGTTATCGATTGTCGACCTTCAGATCTTCTGAAACCTATGTGGGATACTTGTAAATCAGAGTTAAAAGAACACGAGGTAACACTTAGTGAAGAAAATATTATGACGTATGCACTCTATCCTCAAGTGGGATTAAAATTTTTGTTAGGAGAAGCAAAAACAGAATTTAGTACCAAGAATCTTCCCCTACCTATTGATCATCAACTCACAAGAGCCATGGTGAAACAGTCGTTTCCAGAAGTAAAACAGATATGGCTAGAAACAACACCTCCGGATAAGCGGGTGGGATCTGCACAAATACCCACAGAATTTGAAGTGGAAGTCGATGGAGAACCTTTTGAAGTAAAAGTAACACCCTCTGGAGGATTTCTTGTTGCAGGAGATGCACCATCTCAAGAAAAAATAAAAGATGTGGAAGGTGGCGTCAAATCAAATATGCAGGGGACTATATTAAAGATTAAAGTAAAAAAAGGCGACTCAGTTGGGAAAGGCGATATTCTTGCAACGATTGAAGCTATGAAAATGGAACAGGAAATCAAGTCAGAAGTTGAGGGAGAAGTTAAAGATATTTTTATCAAGGAAGGGGATTCTATATCAAGTGGCGATTTAATTATGCAAATTCTCTGAAGGAATGATCTATGTTAAATAAGGTTCTTATTGCCAATCGAGGAGAAATCGCAATTCGTATTATGCGAGCCTGCAAAGAGCTTGGAATTGCCACTGTTGCAGTGTACTCTGATGCCGATCAAAAAGCGTTATTTGTAAAGTATGCTGATGAAAAATATAATATTGGACCAGGCCCCGCACGTCAAAGTTATTTAAATAAAGAAAAAATTATTGATGTTGCTCTACAAAGTAAGACCGAAGGAATCCATCCTGGTTATGGGTTCATGGCTGAAAATGCAGATTTTGCAGAACTCTGTAAAAAAAATGGTATTGAGTTTATTGGTCCCCCCGTCTCTGCAATGCGATTGATGGGCTCAAAAATTGATTCAAAAAAATCGATGATGCAAGCAGGAGTTCATGTCGTTCCTGGAGTGACTGAAGCAATAGCTGACCACGAAAAAGCAAAAGACGTTGCTCATAACATCGGCTATCCTGTCATGTTAAAAGCTTCTGCCGGAGGCGGAGGAATTGGTATACAACAAGTTGATACTGCACAACAGATGGAGAAAGCACTTGAATCTGTTCGTCAATTAGCAAAAAATTCCTTTGGAGACGATTCAGTTTTTATTGAAAAATTCATTGAAGACCCTCGCCATATCGAATTTCAGGTCATTGGTGATAAGAAAGGACATTTAATCCATTGCTATGAACGTGAATGTAGTGTTCAGCGACGGCACCAGAAATTAATAGAAGAAACACCGTCTTGCGCACTTAACCCAGACTTACGGGAAGAAATGGGTAAACAGGCAGTTCTTGCTGCTACCACTGCGGGTTACTATAATGCTGGAACTTGCGAATTCATGTTTAAAGAAGGGAAATACTTTTTTTTAGAAATGAATACTAGACTACAGGTTGAACATCCTATTACTGAGGCCATTACTGGTGTTGATCTTGCACGAGAACAGTTGCGGGTCGCATCAGGTCTTGATTTAGAATATACTCAAGAGCAGATTTGTCCACGCGGGCATTCTATCGAATGTCGAATTAACGCAGAAGATCCTTTAAATAATTTCTCTCCCGCTCCTGGAAAAATTATTCGTTATGCAGAGCCAAGTGGACCAGGCATTCGTATAGATTCTGGAGTCTATCAAGGATTTACCATTCCTACCTTCTATGATTCTATGGTTGCGAAGTTGATTATTTGGGCTGAAGATAGGCCTCGAGCTGTGGAACGAACGAAACGAGCATTATGGGAATTCCAAATAGGAGGGATAAAAACAAACATACCTTTCCATCAAGTTGTTATGAATAATCCACAGTTTGTTCAAGGCAAGTATGATACCAGTTTTATTCCAAGATATAAAATTCTAGATCAAGTCATTCAACATGTCAAAGAATCAAAAACACAATCAGCAGCTCCTAAAACAGCTGCTGCAATGGCTGCTGTTCAGTCTGTAATCATAGCCATGAACGCTACTCAAAGAACCACTCAATAGAGAATATGAAGCGCAGTTCTTTTATTGAAAAAACTATTGCAATAACAGAGGAACTTCAATCTACCTTTTTTAAGAAATTTTTTGTGTATGACGCTCTTCCATCGACAAATGCAACAGCAAAAGAACTTGCACAGAAAGGGGAACCAGAAGGAACGGTAATCATCTCAAGGACACAAACGCAGGGCCGCGGTCGATTTGACAGAACTTGGCAGTCTCCTGATGGAGGACTTTATGTGTCAGTGATACTTCGGCCAACAGTTCCTCTTCAGAGAATTACACTGTTGCCTTTGATAGCTTCTCTTTCTGTTGCTACTGCTATTGATTCCTATGGACTTAAAACATCAATAAAATGGCCAAATGATGTCCGAGTCCATCAGAGAAAAATTGCAGGTATCCTATTGGAATCAGAGGGTACTTCGACTAATCTTGAGTATGGTATACTAGGAATTGGTATCAATGTAAATATTTCACAAGATGATTTTCCTTCTGATATGAGGTGCTTTGCTACTTCTTTATCCAATGAATGCAAAAAATCAATTGATATGTATTCTTTCCAAAAGAGTTTATTTTATAGTATAAACAAGTATTATACAGAATTTCTTCAAGATAAAGATGTACAACTAATGAACAAATGGAAGCAGAAAACTGATACTCTTGGTAAAACGGTGGAAATTCATACTTCAAAAGAAATCATAATAGGAAAAGCTTGTGATGTAGATTCCTCTGGGTTCTTGATTGTCCAAACCAAGCCGAATCAATTTAGAAAAATTATGAGTGGGGATTGTAAGTATCTTAAAGAATTAATACATACTCATTGAAAAGGTAGGTGGCGATCCTATCGTTATATACACTACTTTATCTTTTCCAATATTGATTGCTTTATGACGAAGATTCGACCTATGCCAGAGAACATCACCTTTACTTAATTTGTACGAATGCTCGTCAACAATATATTCAAGGTCCCCTTCTAATACGACATGCATTTCTTCCCCATCGTGTTTGAACCATCTTGATTCAACATGGGGATCAAGTTCTGAGATAATTGCTTCTAAATTATGAGATTTAACCATTAGTCGATATAATCTCCCCGGTTTCTTTGCTATACTTTTTTCATCACCGTTTTTAATAAATATAACTTTATCGTCCATTATTTCAGCCAAAACAGAGATTAATAAATGGTTTAATAAATATTTTCAAATAGTTACATTTCAAGTAATTTTTTTAACTTAAAAGAAATATATTTATATACCTTATATTTAATATTACTTGCAATTAGAAAATTATAAATAGTTAACAGATGTTAATTAAGTATAATATTTAGGGGGGAAATACATGAAAATCCTAAGTAAAAGAAGTAAATTATTTGGAACTATAGTACTATCAATGCTCTTGCTTTCTACATATGCAAGTGTTTCACTTTCAAAAGAAATGTCAAATATTGAAAACTTTAGCAGTCAAGAACCTCCAAACTCACGAGATGAATATACCCATACAGTTTTGGTGGAGGGATGTACATGGACCCAATGTTCTCCCTGTGTTACAGCTGCATATCATATAATGAATCTCTATGAATCTGGATTATATGATTTTTATTATGTTGCTAATGTCTACCCTTCAAACAATCCTTATACAAACATAAGAGAAAATGAACTAGGTCATACAGGATATTATCCCGATTATTACTTTGATGGTGGTTATACCCATTACATTGGATCCAGTGGTCTTCCTAACGCGTATATCACTCGTTTAAATCTATGCGGAGCACGAGACGTTGCAGATATTGATCTTGATTTAAATATTACTTGGGAAGGAGATGCACAAATTGGAGTAACACTGGATATTATGAACAACGAAGTCACATCCTATAACGGCCATGTTCATGTCTATGTGACTGAAATTACCTCAAGATGGACAATGGTTAATGGCCAACCTTATCATTATGCTTGGATAGGAGATTGGGCAATTAATGAAGATGTGAGTGTTCTAGGATCAGATACAACCCAATTAACAACAGTATGGGATGGTAATGACTATGGCTTTGGCAATATTCAAGAACAGAATATTCAAATCGTAGCTTCCGTGTTTCAATCTGGTAATGAATATACTGATGAAACTGCAATGGCAAATTTTGAAACAGAACTTGGTCCAGATCCACCTTCACAACCAGAAGGACTAACGGAAGGAGAGGTTGGTATGATTTATTTCTACTCAACTTCAGCTAGTGATCCAAATGGTGATCCTGTCTATTATCAATGGTATTGGGGTGACGAAGTAAGCGAGTGGTTAGGCCCCTATCCATCAGGCGATACAATTGAATTCAATCATACCTTTGTTATCGGAGGAACTCATGATGTTAAAGTCCGAGCAAAAGATGATTCAGATATCATAAGTGAATATTCGACTTCTTTACCAGTAACAATTTCTGGACCTAGATTAGAAATCGGGGATATACGAGGAACGTTCTTGGGTCTGAGTGCAGAAATCATGAATACTGGTACATGGGCAACTGAAGATGTGAACTACAGCATTAGTGTGAGAGGTGGATTATTCAACAAGATAAACTACACAAAAGAAGGTTCGATTGCTTTACTAGACGAAGATGATGAACGGACAAAAACTGCAAAACCTATTCTTGGTATCGGAAGTATTGAAATTGTTGTACAAGCTGAAGCCCTCTATGGCGGTTCGGTAGAAAAAAGACTGACGGGAAAAGCACTTTTTTTCATCATACAAATCGATGATGAGGAATAATCTTTTCCTTCATTTTATTTTTTCATAATTAAAATAAAACCAATTTCTTTATCGATCTTTGATATGCCCAAGGTAAAAAAAATGAATAGTAATGAACAACTTATCGAGAAAGCATATCAACTTGCTTACAAGTACGAAGCAGAACGAGGTAGTTGCCCCCAATGTGTCTTAGCTGCTTTAAAGGAGACTTTAGATGTAGGTGATGAAGCCACCATACAAGCTGCTGATGCTCTGGCCGGAGGAACCTCTCTTAGCACACAAGGTACCTGTGGCGCTCTTGTTGGGGGTCTTCTTGCTCTCAGTTCACTTGTTGGTCGAGATTACGAATCTTTCTCAAAAGGAGACTCAAAAAGAAGGGTCTTTACCCTCTCAAAAAAACTATATGATCGATTTGTTAAGGAATATGGTTCTCCAGTTTGCTGCGAAGTACATAAAAAACTGTTTGGTCGAACCTTTGATTTTCTAGATGCTAAGGAATATCAAGAATTTGAACAAGCTGGTGGACATATTGATAAATGCCCTTCCGTCTCAGGTAATGTTGCTAAGTGGACTGCTGAACTTATCTTAAAGGAAAAAAAATTTAAAAACAAAAAATGAGAATATTTAATTAAATTTTGCTTTTTATTAACAATTTTTTACTTACAAAACATTTAAATTAGTAAATTTTATTATTTTTTTGGGGAGGAAATGAAATGCAAAATAAAAAAGTAAAAAAGGCTGTTTTATTTTTCGTTGTCTTAGGACTATTGTCCATAGCATTTGCACCGACTATCAATTCCTTATCTCAAGAAAGAGAGAATCAAAACGAAATTACCACTCCATATCAACCATTGTTTCATAATGAGAGAAATGTCCAACAAGTTCTTTCTGAAGAGGAATATAACAACATGCAGGAAGAAGCCTATATCAAGAGGGACGTAACAAGAGATTGGTATTGGAAGGAGCCATATCCCAATTATGCACCACATTCTCCAGGAGGAATGCCTGATTTTGATCAAAAACAAGATCAATGGAAAGCAATAGAGCCTGGTCCCAATGGCGTTATTGATTCTACGGTTGCAGGTGATGATGTCTACAATCCTGATGAGAATTGTATTGCGCCTGGTCCTAATTGCCATTTGGAATCTAATCCTGTTGGTGATGATGTTGTAGTATGGGTCTTCTGTGGACCTGTTGCTGTTGCCAATTGCTTGTGGTGGTTTGATTCCAAATATGCAGATCCCCAAGGTTTTCCTGGAGATGGAAAGGACAGATTTTCTCTTGTTGAAGATTATGGGGTAGGAGATGATCATTCTTCAGATAATGTTCCCTTGCTCATTGAAGAACTTGCTTCTAAAATGCAGACTTGTAGCAAAGGAACTACCTATATTGGTGATATGCAAGATGCTATTGATGACTGGTTTGTTGATACTGGCCTAGATGAGATGTTTGAGGAACAGACCTATGAGAAACCAACCTTTAATTTCATCGAGGAAGAAATTGAACGTAGTCAAGATGTCATTCTTCTAATGGGATACTATGACTATGTAGACGGAGAGAAACAGATTGATCAACTACAACCTATCTTTGAGATACCCGACATGCTCCAAGGTTTTACATGGTGGGACTATCAAAGCTTTGTGCCAACAGTCGAAAGACTTGATGCTATCCAAATTTGTATTTTTAGTAATGGACCGCCTTGTGATATTGAAATAAATGTCTATGATGTCTATATGGGAACTCCGATCGGAACAGCTGTTCTTAACCCCGGCTATCTTGTAAATCCAACTTGGGTCCAATTTCATTTTGAACCTTATGTCCCATTAATCCCTGGCAATCTCTACTATTTTGACGTACGACAACTTGAGGAAGAGTATCATTATGAGTGGTTCTATATGCCGGATTCCATGTCCTATCCTCCTGGGCAAGGATGGATGGATACGATGCCTGTTGACTATTATGGCTATGAGTTTGACTGGACGTTTATCACAGAGTATTACGATCCCATCCCAGGATACTATCGAACAGGAGGACACTATGTCACCTGTGCTGGTGTAAATTCGGAAGAAGAAATGATTGCCTTCAGCGATCCCTGCTGGGATATACAAAATCCTCAACCTTCAGATCATAATGATGCCGAAAATGTTTCTCACGATATCTATTCAGTGGGTATCGGCTCACCTGATCCTGATCTTGACTATGAATGGTGGATTATGGACTATCCCTCAGATGCAATGTATACCATAGTAGAACAAGCTGTAGTGATCTGCCCCGTTCCCGATGAGGAACCACCAACACTTGACATTCTCACCCCTGAAAATGCTGTGTATTTCTTTGATACTAAGGTCTTTCCGTTTTTTGTACCGGTCTGCATCGGGCAAATAACGGTTGAGTGTTCCGCACTTGATAATATTTTACTGGATAGAGTAGAATTCTATCTCAACGATGTCTTGCAAGATACTGTTACCGCAGAGCCTTGTATCTGGGAATGGAGCACTCCTGGTTTTTCAAAGTATACTGTTAAAGTCATAGCCTATGATTTCAGCGGCAATAATGAAAGTAAGGAGCTTTCTGTCTGGAAGTTTTTTTAAAAAAATACCTTTTTCTTTATTTTTTATTTTACTCAAATAAGTAGATTTATAAAGTTCTATTTGTTAAGAATTGTGGGGAGGTTCGGATTCGAATCATAGGATATGCATATGGCTATTCCTAATTCCTTCCATCCGAACTCCTCTATCTTGATTTTTTCTGCAATAAATCATAAAAATTCGTCAGTATTACGTTGTACAACATGAACTTTCGTCTATTGAACACTCTAAAAAAATTTTTACCACTCATCGGTATTATTATTTTTATTTATCTTATTTACTCGCTTGATATTAAAGAAATTGGTAATGCTTTTTTATTAATCAATCCGCTTTTTCTAGCGTGCTCACTGCTCTTGACTATTCCCAGAATATTCATTCGCAACTCTGCTTGGCAACTGATTCAAAAAGAACAAAAAATTACCATTCCCTTTTTTACTTCCTTAAAAATATTTCTGATTGGATATTTCTATGGGACTATTACTCCGGGTTATATTGGGCAACTCATGAGAGTTCCCTATATGAAAGAGGAAACAGAGGAACCCTATGGAAAATTATTTGTTAATACAATGATTGAGACGATTATTCATACCTTAACATTATATGGAATGATGTTTTTCGGAGCACTTCTTGTCATTTCAACACTTCCTTCTCTTTTTATTCTGACTGTAACATGGGTTAGTATCCTTGGAATAATCCTTTTCTTTTTCCTTAAGAAAGAACGAGGTGAGAAATTCTTTTTCACCTTAGTCTATTATCTTACTCCCCATAGTATCAAGAAATATTTGCATCAATTTGTTGATACCTTTTACTTTGATTTTCCTCAAATCAAACGTCTTATCGTACCACTTCTTCTAGGTCTTTGTACTTGGATTATTATCTTTACTCAAAACTATCTCATTGTTTTTGGTATGGGTCTTGATATCCCCTATTTTTCTTTTCTTCTTCTCTTTCCTGTTGCTAATGTAGCTGGCTTTATTCCTATTTCTTTTGCGGGCCTTGGTACCAGAGAATTAACAGCAGTGTTTCTTTTTTCAACCATCTTTGCAATCCCAGAAGCACAGGTATTTGTTTTTTCTCTTGTAGGCTTTATTATTACTGATGTGATAACAGGATTTATTGGTTTTATTTGTGCCTCAACGACTAATCTTAGAAAAGCAACATTTTTTGGTAATCATTCATAGCGTTTGCATCAGATAACACAGTAACTTCTGTCGGTAGTCATTTCTACAAGTTCTCTAATCAATATTAAGATACATCGCTGACCCTAAATAGAAATGTTTAAACGGTTCTGAATTGAAAACGCTATAGAGTTTTATACCTGTGAAACCAATCATTCCAATGTCAGAATAAAAGCAATTTCCATGAATTGTACCATTCCAGCTTTTTTTTCCGTTAAGACCATCTGAATGAATCCACCCCTTAGCTGGACGAAAAAAAGGTCTCTGTTGAATCCAAATCCCATAATGAACAATGTTCCCAAGCACTAAGGGTCTAAGTTTTATATAGGACATTGCTACCCAAAAATTGATGAAACCTAATATGGTGGAGAAGATGCTATCAAAATAATGTCCTGTTATTTCTTCTAATATTTGAAATAGATAATGAAAGAAATAAACTGATCCAACCTGTAAGGGTGTTAAAAATAAGGTATCGCTTGTATAACCAGCTACAAAGCAGAGAAAATTTTCGTTCTCATTTCCTTTTACTAAAGGTTGTTTTTCTTCGTTTGCAATCAAATAATAAATGCTTTTTTGTTCAAACCATCTTGTTAAAAGACGTTGCACATCCTCTTGTTTTTGCCCTCCTAGCAATCCATATTTCTCAAATTCAATTATAATTTCGTTAATGAGTTTTACCGTTTCATCTTTTTCATTAATGTTATCTAATCTAGTTTTAATATATGAAATAAAATGTTCTAATTCGTTAAATTGTTCCTTAGTTAATTTAACAGTATGTGAGGTTATACCATTTACTGCATGAATCTCCGTTGAAATATAAATTAATTCATCTTCACTACTATAAGCATCAATTCCTGGAATAAAAGCAAGACCTAAAAATAAAAGAATTACTACGGCTGTTATTCCCAATCCAACTATTTTTTTCATTTTTTCATCCGTATATTTTATCTGATTCTTTGTTTGTCTATTGGTTATAACGGAGGGGTTGGTATAATAATAAAAAATAAAACAACAAATGCCCACCCTTCGCCCGCAATTCTTTCAACATTAAAAGCATCTGCAGATACTTCTATGTCTATTCTTCCCAAACCAAAAATACGAGGAAAGGACACTACTATTTCATCGCTTGGTGCTAAACTCTCCTTTGTTCCATCAAGGTGTTCATCAATATGATTAAAAATACCACCTGTTATATTTAGAATCCATGCCACGTCATATGCATTGCTCTCTCCAATATTTTTTATAGCTAAACTAGGCATTCCAAATTTGATGGTAATATCTATATCAAGTTTTGTGGGCTCAAAGATTGATATGGACGTTTCATCATACGCTATACTACTCCCATTGTCAAAAACTGTAAGATTAACAATATACTCTCCTGCTTTCTCGTATGTATAACTTGGGTTTTGCTCTTCTGAATTATTTCCATCCCCAAAATCCCAATACCAGATATAAGGTGGTTTACCTCCTTCAGCATCGCCAAAGAACGAAACAGATTTGCCAGCCACTCCTTCGTAGGGACCATACGCATCAACTTCTACTACTTTTGATACCACTTCAAATGAGGTATAATTCTGTATGACATATTCATACTCTGCTTCAACATCATAGTATCCCAATGGAGGATCTACACCAAGGTCCATAAGCCAATAATAATATCCTGAAGCATTGGTTTCTAAAAATGCTCCTTGTCCTTGATAGTTTGGATAATCTACTACAACTGAGATAGTACCTTCGATCCCAACTCCATTTTCTGTCAATCGTCCTGAAATATTTACAAACTCATCAGGATAATAGTGGGTTTGATCTGTTTCAACGGTTATTTCATAACCAGGATTTGCCAAAACAACAGGAAAAATAGAGATTAAAAAAATACTTGCACAGATAATGGTGGATAGTTTTAATGTCATATTTTTATACATAGATTTTTTCCTCCCATATTAACAAATATAAAATATATATTATATTAGACTTATGTTATGATTATAATATAATCTTATTTTAAATCTAATTATTTATTTTAAGAAGTCCTCTTAATTATATAAATATTATTATTTTCCCTATGAAAATCCTAGGATTGATTTTATAAAAGGATAGGTGTTATGGAATATGAGGAGGTAGAAGATATGAAACAAAAAAATGTATATGCATTAGACAAAGATGATGATAAAGCCGTTCAATTATTCGTTAAGCTAGGGATGCCAAAAAATTTTGCTAAAACATTACTATACATTTCACAATTTGACGAATGTAAATGTGCTGATGTTGAACAAGGGACAGATATGCGTCAACCTGAAGTGAGCATTGCGATGCAGGAATTGCGAAAAAGAGGATGGGTAAAAAAGCGGGATCTTAAAAAGAAAGGTAAAGGCAGACCAGTTCATATCTATGAATCCGTAGTAGACTTATCTGAAATATTGAAAATCTTTGAGCAGGAAAAATTAAAAGAAGTTGAAACTGTTAAAAATGATATATCGAAACTTGAGAATATTATAAAAAGTAGATAAATCCTAACTTTATTTTTCTATTGTCACCTCTACTTTCAGAAGGAAACAGTGAGCTATAAAGATTTTTATATAACCAATTCTTATGGGCATAGAAGAAGAGAAGGAAAAAAATCATGGCAGAAGAAAGAAGAACAGATGAAAACGTAATATATGTTGGAAGGAAACCTCCAATGAGCTATGTGCTTGCAGTCGTAACACAGTTTCAGAGCAGTGGTTCGGATGAGGTCGTTATCAAAGCAAGAGGCAGATCAATAAGTACGGCGGTAGATACAGTAGAAATTGTGAGAAACAGGTTTATTACAGATGCAAAGCTAAAAGACATAAAAATTGGCACGGAGAGCATTACTAATGAAGAAGGGCGAACATCGAATGTATCTTCAATTGAAATAATCTTAACAACTAAAAAGAAGAGCAAATAGAAAGAACAGCAAACCTACATGATAATATCTATATCTAGTTTTTTTGCCAGTTCTTTGTACCTATTTCTAATGGTAACTTCTGTTACACCTGCGACATCTGCTACCTCACGTTGCGTTCTCCTTTCACCACAAAGTACCGATGCAATATACAGAGATGCAGCAGCAATGCCAGTTGGACCACGTCCGCTGGTAAGTTCTTTTTTTGCCGCTTCTCTGAGCATATCCAATGTTTTTGCTTGAACATCGGCACTTAACTTTAACTCGCTGCAGAATCTTGATATATAATCCCAAGGTGTTGTAGGCATCAATTTTAATTCTAATTCACGGGCAACATATCGATAGTTTCTCCCAATCTCCTTCCGTGACATATGTGCTACATTACTTATTTCGTCAAGGGTACGTGGTACATGACACTGCCGACAGGCAGCATAGACAGATGCAGCAGTAACGCCTTCTATACTTCTACCTCTCACAAGATTCCTTTTTGCTGCTTTCCGATAGATCATAGCTGCAGTTTCTCTCACGGTTCTTGGAAGACCCATGCCTGATGCCATTCTATCAAGCTCAGAAAGTGCAACAGCAAGGTTTCTATCTGTTGCATTGCTAATTCTAGTTCTCGTCTGCCATTTTCTCAATCGATATAATTGTGCTCGATTTCTAGTTGGAATGCATTTCCCGTATGAATCTCTATTTTGCCAACCTATCGTTGTACTAAGACCTTTATCGTGAATTGTATAGGTCATCGGCGCTCCAGTTCTGGCTCGTTTCTCATGTTGTTCACTGTCAAACGCTCTCCATTCAGGACCATGATCAATAAGATCTTCATCAATAACAAGTCCACAATCATCACATATCAATTCTGCTCTAGAATAGTCTCTACTGAGATGTGCACTCCCACAATCAGGGCATATAACAGTTTCTTCTATTTTTTGTCTCTCTTTTTTGCTTGTCAATTACACCAAACCTATAAACTTATTTAATCCAACAGATCTAAGTTACCAATTCTACATTATATACTCTATGCTAGTGAAGCAATCCCATTGAAGAAAGCATCAGAGCAACTTTCTCCACTGCTGTTGACACATCCTCTGTGGTTTTTCCACCTGTACACACTATTTTACCAGAACCGAAAAGCAACATAACGACACGTGGTTCTCTTACCCTATAGACAAGCCCTGGGAACTGTTCCGGCTCATACTCCACATTTTCCAAACCAAGCCCCATTGCCACTTCATTTAGGTTAAGTTCACCACCTAAATCAGCGGTAGCTACAATATTTTGAACAATTATCTCTAGATTCTTATATACTTTTACACCTAGTTTTCTTAATTTTTCTGATAATATATCAACAGTCTTACGTACATCTTCGATATTTTTTGCTCCGGTACAGTTTGCCGCTCCACTTCTAAAAAGAAGTGTGGCCGTCTTTGGACTGCTTAGCCGGTAAACAAGTCCTGGAAATTGTTCAGGTTCATATTCTGCTTCTTCTAACGATTGTGCTATTACATCTAAGTCTAATTTTTCTGCGAATGATGTAGATGCTACAATGTTTTGTACTTTTATTTCTATCATATAGCTTCACTTCTTGATGAACACTCTTAATGTTTTACAGGATAACCTAAACAGACAGGTGCTTTATAATGCTAGTTCTGCTAATAATGTTATGAGGAATACTTAAATACTAATCTTTAATCTACTTGATTTAAAGTTCAAATTGAACAATAAGGAAATAGTAAAAATGTATGATGAAAAAAGAGAAATGCACAAAGTAACTTGTGCAGATTGTGGACAGGAAACAGAAGTTCCCTTTAAACCAGATGGTAGTAGACCGGTCTATTGTAGGGAATGTTTTCAGAAACATAAACCAAAAAGATTTTAGATAAAATTTTCAGAATCATCTAGATTTTATCAATCTTAACTTTAATATCTTTTTTTTCTTTTTAATTTTCAAATCAGCTATGAGATAAAAAAATCCTTATGAATTTATTGCGCAAAGTCGTACCACATAATTGGGTAGATATGTCGTTGTTAACGCCACATAGCAGGGAAGTTATCCGGGTAACGGGAGGAAATCTTGAACTAATCATGATGCTAGTCAAATCAAAACGCTCTGATTTAACCCATGATAAGAGTTTCTAAGGAGAAATACAGTTAATAATCACTAATTATGATTTGATATTGAGCAGTAATTCCCTTGTGGTGATAGAAATCAATAGTCTAGGAATTAACTCTTATTTGTGAACAATAGTAATATAGCTAAATCAAATTTACCTTTGTAGGATTATATATGAACACGGAAGAATATTTTCAAATTGTTGCTAAAGAAAATCCATTGAAGTTTTTTTCAAAACATATTTGCCCTTATCTTGTTGGTACACAATGGGATATTATTCGGAAATGTACACTCCTAATGGGTGTAACAACTGATCGTCCTAATATGCGAATGAGACTTCATATACTGCTATGTGGTGGACCGGGTACGGGTAAATCAGAATTATTAGGGTGGTGGCAACAGAAAATGGATGGAGTCCTTGTTAACTCTGAGCTTACATCGAAAACAGGTCTAGTTGGTGATGCTCGTGGTAAAACAATCCACCCGGGCTTACTTGCTCGATCTGACGGCTCTGTTCTGTTGGTTGATGAGCTTGATAAAATGTCGATTGAGGATCAAAATGGTCTCCTACAGGCTATGGAGGAAGGGGAGTATATCATTACGAAAGGAAAGAATCGGCAGAACTTTAAAGCAGAAGTCCGAGTTATTGCAACTTGTAATAATATAAACAAAATTCAACAACCTCTTGTCGATCGTTTTGATTTTCCTTTTAAAGTTGCACGAATTTCAAGAATGAAACGGGCAGAATATGTGTCTGATATTATAGATAGTTTTATGGGTAAGAATGCAAAAGATTATTCCCTAGTTGTAAAAGCATATCTTGATTGGGCGAAAAACGCGAAGACAAGAATTGACCCCGCTGATGAGCAAGCAATTAAAAAGGCGATAAAGGAGTATATTCTAAATATGGATGCAAGAAATGAAGGTGTATCCTATCGTAGCCTTGAATTTTCTATTTTGCGAATTGCCTATGCACTCGCGTTACTTGAAAGAAGCAAAATTACAGAAAGTCACATCAATTTTGCTATTGAATTAAAAGATATCATTTTAAAAAATTTCATGGGTAATGCCAAATAATGGAGTAATACCTAGCAGATTTTAAGATATAACCTATGGTGAGAGTCTTATTCTTGTTTCATATGGGGAAAATATCCAACTCTAATCAAGATTTTTGATTAGATACTACTAAACAAACGCCTGTCATTATTATATTTTGACATAACTAACAAAAAAGCTTATTAACTAATTAGTTAATAAGTTAATATGTGGTTAAAATGAAGTTATTTAACACCTCACAAAAACGAATAATCGAAATACTCCTGAAGAGTAATAAAACTTTACCAGAAATAGCATCAGCATTGGGTATAAGCAAACCTGGGACTTCAAAATACTTAAAAAAGCTGGAGGAACTCAATATTGTGAAAGGAACATATGAACGAAACGCTGATGGAAGGACTATTCGATATAGTCTTCAACCATTTCATATGGTTCTTTCAATAGATCCACAATTAAAAACCACTCTCAATTTCAGAGCCGATGATACACTTGACACTGATTTTTTCTTTTTAGGATACATTCCACAGAAAGAATTTAGAAAAGAAGTAAAAGAATATCTTAATCAAATCTCAAAAGTTGATTTTACCCCATATATAATTATACTATATGGATCAGTTGCTCAAGGTTCTGCAAACCGTAAGAGCGATATAGATCTACTGATAATAAAAGAAAATTGGATACAAAAGGATAAAGAAAAAGTACTGCAACAAATCGCAAAAGCCACTATACATACAAAGCATCAAGCAAAACCGCTATTTCTTAGCTTTGACAAATTTAAATATATGGATAAAACATTGAAAAAAGAAATAAGAGACAATGGTATTATCATATATGAAAAAGGGGAACGATGGGACAAGATACAACAAGAATTAAGAAGATACAAGAATATTATAGTTTAAGCTGTAACTATTTAAAATCATCAAAAATAAATCTAGAAAATGAACTTTTTGAACCAGCAATGTTTAGTGCAATTCATGCTTTAGAGCCTTCCTTAAAAGCAGCGCTTCTAACCAAAACAGATGAAGCATGGAAAACACATAATATTGGTGGACAGTTCGGAAAATATTTTCGACAGGATATGGGGGATAAAATTTGCCGTAGGATCAATGTGAT